>Ga0163216_100133_pt1 | contig 189642 bp, 158 predicted proteins | sample SynspAceP_FD_167610 | JGI IMG/M metagenome (GOLD analysis project Ga0163216, IMG submission 167610) | Saline lake microbial communities from Ace Lake in Antarctica - Synechococcus sp. Ace-P (Illumina Assembly) | ecosystem: Environmental > Aquatic > Non-marine Saline and Alkaline > Saline ...
CCCATGGTGCCGACGGTCCTCGGCGGATTTCGGCGGATTTCGGTTCACCGAGGACGATTTTTCATCAAATCATGGGACACGGGAGCCATGCCTTGAAAAACCTCGATCCTGGGGTCGGCGCACGCTTCCATCGGATGAACCGTAAGGAATGCAGTCTGCTAGCCTGCGTCTCGTCTGCCTAACTGAAAACAAACGGACCGACTAGACGCTGGCGACATCCAGGATCCTACGCATTTCCGCGACGGCCTCTTTCATCCCGACCATGACCGCGCGGCTGACGATGCTATGCCCGATGTTGAGTTCCCGGATACCGGGGATCGCGGCGACGGGGCGGACGTTGTGGTAGGTCAAACCGTGGCCGGCGTGCAGCCTCATGCCGAGCAAGGTGATTTGGTCGCCGACGGTTCGTAAGCGTTGCAGTTCGATGTCGATTTGATCGTGGGTTGCGATCGCGTAGGGACCGGTGTGCAGTTCGACGGCATCGACGCCGAGCGCCGCGGCGGCATCGATTTGACGTGGATCGGGATCGAGAAACAGGCTGGTCCGAATTCCCTCGCCAGCGATCCGGGCGACGGCGTCCCGGATTCGGCCCGAATCGGAGGCGACGTCGAGGCCGCCTTCGGTCGTCACCTCCTCGCGACTTTCGGGGACGAGTAACGCCCAGTTCGGTTTCAACCGGCAACAGATCGCGAGGATCTCGTCGGCGCAGGCGAGTTCAAAATTAGTACTGACTCGGACCGTTTGCATGAACAGTTCGACGTCACGGTCTTGGATGTGCCGGCGGTCCTCACGCAGGTGAAACGTGATGCCGTCGGCACCGCCTTGTTCGGCGAGCGCGGCCGCGATCACCGGATCGGGTTCGGTCGTTCGGCGGGCTTGGCGGACCGTCGCGACGTGGTCGACGTTGACGCCGAGATCAATGTGGGTGGGCATGCTCGATAACGTTGGATTGAGGCTGTTTTTGGACCACGACGCTTTTGTACCACGACGCTTTTGTACCACGACGCTTTTGTACCACGACGCTCCGCGTCGTGAATGACTCACTCTCTCGACGCGGAGCGGCGAGCTACTCTTTACCAATCAACGAATCGATATAATCAAATTCCGCCGCGATATCCCGGGCAAGGGCCTGTTGTCTTGTCATGTCCGAATCGATCGCGAGTTTGCCCGTTCGCATCGAATCAGGCAGCACCGACCACGCGTAAGTTTCGATTTCGAGGTGCCCGATGAATTCGAGCGCTCGGTGATCTGTCGTCGCGTTCTTTTTAGGTGGTTTGGACAACTCGATGATCGCGTCGAATGTTTCTTGAATATCCGAGCGTGTGGTTTTGAGTAACCCGAACTCTTCGAGAAAAACGGGCACGTGGAAATGCACGACCCAACGTTGGTCGGTGATCGGCGTGGATTGTGATTCTCGCAATAAATCGGTTTCTCTCAACAGATCCGGCAAATCCTCGGCGAGTTGGAATTCGCCCTTGGCGGTCAACCGTCCGGTTTGATGCAGGTAGCGATCCTCGGCAAAGGACCGTAATTGATCGAGTGCGGCGGGGTGGTCGGCGGGGGGAATCGATTTCCAGTCGACGACGATGGCGCTGCTGACTTGGACCTTGGCCAGCACGATTCCGGCGTCGGCGTATCGCTGCAACACTTCGCGTTGATTCTCCATCATGACGGCGGAATGACAGACGTCATGACATACGCCGATGTAACGGCGATGGGTCGGGTCGGGCAATTGTTTCTCGAACCACTGCACGATTTCTTCGGAACGTTGCAACAGGCATCCGGGTTCCGGTTCGATCGCCACCACGATGCGTTTTCCGGTGCGGTCTTCGAGCATCCGCAGGTCCTCGGCGAGGCGGCGAAAGTTCGTTCCGGCGTGAAAGAATTCTTCCTCGTTGACGTCCCGCCAGACTTCCGTGGTCTCGTCGGATTCCAACTCATCGATTTGACGGGGCCACCCCAACGGCAGTGTGCTGATCGTTCCCGTGGTCACGTCCTCGGGCAACAATTCGACGAGGATTTTGGCCAGGTCGCGGGTGTAGGTCATGCGTTTGTCGTGCCACCAGGTCGGCACGTAAACGGCATGTTTGACCCGGTCCAGATGAAAATCGTCGTAGGGGAACCCGTTGATGGTGTAGGCGAGCAGCTCGTTTTTTTGGATCGCGTCGACCAGGGGCGGCATGCCATGACGGCGAAGGGCGGTGGCGGCGGTCGCGGAAATCCATAAACCGACTCCGAGTGACTCCCGCGATGCCTGGCGTCGCCGGGCGACCTCCGAGGAAACGTTTTTCAGGTTCGCACAAATGTCGGCAACTTCGACTCCCGGATGAATGTTGGTGCAATAGCCCAAAGTCCATTGCGAAGGCAGTGTCCACTGGGAAGCCAGTGCCGATTGGGAAGCCAGTGTCGATTGGGAAGCCAGTGTCCGTTGGGAGCGGGATTCAGACGGCATGGATGATTTGATCAATCGAAGGAATGATTCGACGCCTCCGACCTGTTCGGCAGCGAACGGGAAAGGGTAAGCTGCCGGGCATCGTTTGTCGCCCCTCCCCCGTTTTTTCTCGCCTCACTGCCAGCCCCTTTCGGAGTGGTATTCTCATGTCTTATTTGAACGCTGAAATCATCGCCATCGGGGATGAAATGATCAGTGGCGCCCGGATCGATACCAACACGGCTTGGCTCAGTCGCCGGCTCGCCGACCTCGGCGTCGACGTGCATTATCACAGCACCGTGGGCGACACGCTCTCGCATAATACCGATGCGTTTCGCGTCGCGACGCGTCGAGCCGATATCGTCGTCGCGACCGGCGGACTCGGTCCGACACGAGACGATTTAACGCGTGAGGCGATCGCCGAGTCGCTCGGTCGCCCGTTGCGGCTCGATCCGGAATCCTTGAAACACATCGAACAAATGTTCGCCGGTCGTGGAAGAGAGATGCCGGAACGGAACCAATGCCAAGCGATGTTCCCGATCGGTGCGACGCCGATTTTCAATCCGCAAGGCACCGCGCCGGGCGTCGATGTCGTCGCCACACGCGAGGACGGGACGTCGTCGCGAATTTTTGCCCTGCCGGGGGTGCCGGATGAAATGAAAACCATGTTCGACGAAACCGTCGCCCCGGCGATCGCGAATTCGAATCAATCGGGAATCCATATCCGGCACAGCGTGATGAAGTTCTTCGGCGTCGGTGAGAGTGACATGGAACAGCGTCTCGGCGAGATGATCGACCGGCAACGACAACCGCGAGTTGGGATCACGGTCAGTTCGGCGACGATCTCGCTGCGGATCAGTGCGATGGGTCGCTCGCCGACACAGTGTGATGAGATGATCGCGCTGACTCGGACCGAGATTCTTACCCGGGTCGGTGATCTGCATTTCGGTGACGGCGAATCGTTTGAACAATATCACGCCGTCGAGGCGACGCTGCGAACTCACGGGCAACGATTGTTGATCGTCGAACTCGGGCACGCGGCGCCGCTGGGCGATTGGTTCGCGTCGCTCGGTCGATCCCCGTCGCTGGCCGGCGGGTTGTCGCTCGCCGAGAGCGGCGAGCTAGCACGGTTGACCGAGTTGCCCACGTTGGACGCGGGTTTGAATATGCTCGCCGCTCGTTTTTCCGCCGATTGGGTGTTGGTGGTCGACGCCTATCCCGACCTCAGCTCGATCGGCGAGGCGATGTTGCCCGCGTCCGAGGTCGCATTCCATATCGCCCGCCCGATCGGCCCGATGCAATCAATGACCACGCGGTTGGGCGGTCACCCCAGTATCGTGCAACCGCGGATCGCGAAAGCGGCGTTAATGTTTTTGAGGCAAACGCTGCGCGACACGGTGGGTGACTGGGTTGATTCAAGCAAAGTACGTTAGCCTTTCTGGGCTGAATTCGTGTTCGGCCATGTCAGCCTGGAAAGGCTAACGTACGGTGTCAGCCTGGAAAGGCTAACGTACGGTGTCAGCCTGGAAAGGCTAACGTACGGTGTCAGCCTGGAAAGGCTGACGTACGGAACGGCTCATTTCAACGGTCCTCGTCCGTGATGCGAACGGATTCGATTGACCAACAACATGGCCGGCGGATGCGACTTCAAACACGTGACAATCCGACTGGTCGAAACGCCCCACACCGGGCCGACTAAACTCGGTTGGCCGCCGGAGGCGTGCAGGTCGTTGAGCAACAACGCCATCAACGCGGGTTTGTCTTCGTTGGTCTCGTTGAGCTTCAACGATCCCCGGTGATATCGTTCCCGCACGACGCGTTCGAGTTCATCAAGGGCGACCGGTGGAGGCAATAACATCGAGGGGGTCCGTAACGAGACCGCCAAAACCATTCGCAACCGCTGCACGGCGACCGAACGATTGCGATGCTGGTTCCGCTCCTCGGTCGCCTCCGCGGTGATCTCCGCCGGACGGTACGTGATGAACACACCCGAAGCGGTTCGGTTGCGATGCTGGCCCCCGGGACCACTGCGTGACTGCGTCCGGATCTCGCACTTCGACACCAACTCATCCACCGCCCAAACCGACGGATGCGGCGCATCGACGATCGGCAACGGCAGTAGCTCGTCCACCGACGGCACCTCCGCTTTGACATCCGGCCCACGATCGTTCATCCCCATCACCGACTCACTTTTTATTTTGCGGATTGGTAGTTGATCGCTGGATGGTTTCATCGATCACGCGGAGCAGCGAATTTTTGTCGTTCGCATCTTGGTTGAGTGACCAAATCATGATCCCACCGAGCCTTTGGTCGAGAGCAAATTCGGTCTTCGCACGGATCGTCTCGGTTCCGTTGTACCAAATCGTGTCACCGACTTGATCGACACGGGCGGCCTCCCGATGCTTGGCCAGAATCGCGTAATAGGTGATTCCACTCGGGGTGAAATCACTGCCAAACCCGTAGCCGTAAAACGGCACGCCTAGTACCGCTTTTGATTTCGGCAGCCCTCGGTTGAGCCAGTACTCGGTATTTGATTTTGCGAACTCGATTGACGAATGCTGGCGAGCGTCGTTGGGGTTCCACGGCCCGGCACCGTCGTAGGCCATGATGTTGACAAAATCAAACTTGGCCAACGTTTCATCCGACACGTTTTTCCCGCCGTAACCTTGCGAAAAGGCGGCCGTTAACAGTTTCCCCGTCGGTTGAAATACCTCCGCGACCGCGTCGATGAAGGGTCCATACTGGGCGGTGATGGCAGGCCCTTCGATGTCCACATCGAGTCCATCGAAGTCATGTTCGATCACATAGTCGAGCAAACGTTTGGCAAACATCGACCGTTTCTCGGGTGATTGCAATACATCGTAACGGGCTCGCAGTTCCTCGTCGCTCGTGCCGCCGCCAATCGAAACGAGAACCTTGACGCCGTTTTCGTGCGCCTTTTGAATCAGGGATCGGTTCGCGCTGTGGAAAGAGAGTTCGCCGTTCTCATTGATCGGGTTTTCGAAAGCGATGTTGATATGAGTCAAACGCTCATAGGGAATGGAAGCTGAAAATTCGTTGAGGTTGATCCAATTCGGCACGTAAGCGACCACGCGAAAAAGATTTTCAGTTTCCGCTGCGAGGCTTCGCGATGAGATCGAAACGATCACCAGGATGAGAGCTAGTGAGTGAGTTCTTCCGAGAGCGTTCATGATTGTTCGTTCGATGTCACTCGTGTCATTATCTGTATTCCAGGCGATCATGGATTGTATCAGACCACCCTCGTTGTCGATTGAATTAATATGAAAAAATAAATGGACCTCATTGCCGAAGACCGCACTCTCCGGTGCAACTGGTGGCTAAACGGTTCCGAACACTTTTGTTTCATCCGACGGAAGCGTGCGGAGACCCCAGGATCGAGGTTTTTCAAGGCATGTCTCCAGTGTCCCATGATTTGATGAAAAATCGTCCTCGGCGAACCGAAATCCGCCGAAATCCGCCGAGGACCGGCGGCACCATGGGCGGACCGCTTTTGCAGGAAGACGCTGGCGACCGAGATCTCCCTTGTCGAGTGGCACCTCTGCAGAGCTCGACTGCGTGGATCATCGGATCCCAAGGAATGATGCCGTGAGTCGTGAATTTCACTTCAACGCGTCTGTTCGTCGGTTCCTCTTTTTCGGGGCCGTGTGGTTTTCACTGAGTGCGATCGCGTGGCCGGGGCATCAGGAAGCCGCCGCCAGACCGATCGACACGGTGGATGCCGATGCCCAGTGCGGCGTCGAATCGCTTTATCTGGCGATCGTTTCCGTCGGTGATGAACGTCCATTCGAAGACATTCGGCAGCACTGTTTGCCGGTTCCCGAGCAAGGTTACTCGGTCGGCGAGCTCCGGGATTATTCACAATCGCTCGGATACGAAACTCTCGTCACTCAAACGAATTTCGACAGGCTTCGTGCTCGCGCGGCCCGCGAAAAATTCGGTTGTGTGGCGTGCTTAAAAGAAGGTCACTTCGTGACGATCGTGGATACGACCGAGGAGGGGTACACGATCGTCAACGGGACCGATCTTTCCGTCATTGATCGCCGGGTGTTCCCATTGCGTTGGGACGGCACGGTGCTGTTGGTCGCCGAGCAGTCCCTACGAGACGAGAGTGCCTACGAACCCTGGGGTAGCGGGGTTTTCTACGTAATAAGGATCGCAGCGGCGCTGTCGTTGGTCGGGTTGTTGTTCATTCGGTACCAGAGGAAAGGCTCATGAAAATGATTTCGTTCGAGACAAATCTGCTGTTCTCGGTAATGTTGTGTCTGGTTTCACTCGCGGTGGGAACTGCACGCGGTGAGTTGGTGGTGCAGAGCTTGCCTGACCGCGCCGACGTTTCGTCCCTGGATCTCGGTGACATGAGATGCAAGGCGGGTTTGCAAATTAAATCAAGCTTTGTGCTGAAGAATCAATTAACCGAAACGATTTCGATCCTGCAAACGAGATTATCGTGCGGGTGCGTGCAAGTCACGGGGGTGCGGCAAACGATTGCCGCAGGTGCTTCCGTTGAATTCGAGGTCGTTGCATCCTCGTTGGGCCAACCCGAATCACAGGAACAGTCTTCACACACACAACTGATCACGTTTCTTTACAAAGGAGTTTCCGATCCCTCGTAGCAGAAGATGAAGAGATTGGAGATTACGTGGCAGGAGTGGAACCCGGTCCGCATTGAGCCAGAAACCATCGTGATTCCACGATCCATCAAAGCAATTGATTTCAAGCAGTCGATCACCATCACCGCGTCGCAGCGGATGGCCGTCAATGACGAGCTTCCATCGGTGCGAATCACTTCCGCCGGTTGCACGTTGGGTGATCTCAGGTGCGAGTGGAAAGACAACGCACTGCAGCTTTCGGGCACGCTGCGACTAAATCGTTCTTGGATCCAACGCGACCACCAATTGTCGATTGTCAGCGTCGTAGATGATGAAACATTTTCGTCGACAATTCCGATCGAATTCGAAAACGATCCGAGGGTGATAAGGGCGTCACCGAGTAGTTGGAGTCAATTCGGTGAGCTGGGTGATGAGAAACTGGAAAAACGGTTTCGGGTCGTTTGGCCTGAAGGATTGGATGGAAAGATCAGCGGGACGGAATTCGTGTCCCGAGGACAAGCGGAATCGGTATCCGTCAAGGCGTCGCTCATTGAAAATACGTCCAATGAGAGATTGCGAAAAATTTTGGTGACGTTCGAAGGACCGAAGTCATCAGGGATGTTGATTATTGAGTTTTCGGCATCCGATGGTCCCAGTCGTTCTGTCCCGATCCAGTGTTTTTTTCCTGAGACGCAATAGATGATTCCGATGGCTCATTTCGATCGCACGCGAACCGGATTTATAATGACTGAACTCATCGTGGTGTTGGCTATCACCGCGATCTTGCTGTCGGTGACCACGGTGGCGGTCCAGGCCGCCCGAGAACGCTCGCGTCAGATGCTTTGTTCCAATCGTGTTCGACAAATGACCTTGGCCGCCCTTGAATATGAAAACGACCATCGCGGTTTGCCGCCTGCCACGATTAACCGAACACCAACGTTCAGGAGATCGGACGTATCAGGCATGCATCATTTGCTTCCGTATTTGGGGCACGACGCCTTGTCCAAAAAAGTCCGCAGTATGTCGCCGGTAACAGACTCAACTTTCCTGGCGAGCGACCCAGTGGTGACGGTCGTGAATGACCTCCTTTGCCCTTCTGATTCTTCAGATTTTGGCCTGGATTATCGTTTTTGCGCTGGGTCAACGCCTTTTCTCTATCCGTATTCATCGCTGGGCCGAGAGCACAATGGTGCGTTCGGATTTTTCGAGACACCGCTGTCTTCGGTGACGCACGGGCTGTCGCACACCGCCGCATTCAGTGAACGCGTAAAATCCAAACACGATGGGGTATTTGATTGGGACTCGGACTATTGGAAAACATCCTTTTTTTCCATGCGTGGCGATTTATTGACACCAGAGTATTTTGCGGCGTTGGCCGAACAATTACTCATCGCCCCGCCCCCGCCGAATCAGGTGTCCTTCCTCGGCGGTCGCTACTGGCACACCCACGGCAGACGCAGCGTTTTGTACGATCACGTGATGCCGCCGAACGATCGTTGCCGCGGAATCGTTGGGGGACGGGTAGACGTACTGTGGGCGGATAATCGTGGTGTGTCGCCGGCGTCGTCACATCACCCTGCGGGCGTCGTGATGTCGTTGCTCGACGGATCGGTCAAGGTGGTCAGCCGATCGGTGGACCCGCAGGTTTGGTCGGATTACGGATCGGCGAAGGATTGATTCCCAAAGGAGGCGTTGCCTTTTTCGATACTGATCGCTCAACGCCAACACGTTAAGGACACGAGAAAACGAAAGAGCTTAGAAGTTGAGAGGTTAAAAAATAGTTGGCTCGTGTGACGGTTCCGAAAACCCCCGTGTCGAGATCACTTCGGCGATCGCGTGGCAGACGTGATCAATCATCGGGTCGGGGAGGTTCAGCGGCGGGGTGAGATAGACGCAGTCGCCGAAGGGTCGTAACCACACGCCCGCGTCGACGAACCGTTGGCGCAGTTCCTGCACGTCGTCGAGCGAGTCGAGTTGCACCACCCCGATCGCGCCGCGGCAGCGCACGTCGGTCACGCCGGGCAGATCGCGACACGCTGCGAGACCGGTTTCCAATCGTGATTGCATTTTCCGGGCTTGTTCGATTCGCGGTTCCGATTCGAAAAGATCCAGCGATGCGTTGGCGGCGGCGCAGGCGAGTGGGTTGGCCATGAACGTCGGTCCATGCATGAGCGCGTCGGCGCTGCGATCGGAATAGAACGCATCAAAGACAGGGTCGCGGGCCACGGTCACGGCCATCGTCATCGTGCCTGCGGTGAGTGATTTTCCGAGACAAATGATGTCGGGCACGACCTCGCAGGCGTCGATCGCGAACCGGTTTCCGGTCCGTCCGAAACCGGTGGCGATCTCGTCGGCGATCATCAACACGTGGTGCTCGTCGCAGAGTCGGCGGACTCGCTGCACGGTGGCCACGTCATGGAACCGCATCCCGCCGGCGCCTTGAACGAGCGGTTCGAGAAACACGCCCGCGATCTTGTCACGATGAATCGACAACCATTCGTCCATCGCCGTCGTGCTCGGTTCATCGATCGGCAACGGGCAGTGATGTTGTGTCAAAATCGCGTCTCCGTAGTCGGCGTGCATACCGCGGTCGGGATCGCACAACGACATCGCGCCGGTGGTGTCGCCGTGGTACGCGTGATCGAAGGAGAGGAAACGTTTCCGGCCGGGTTGGCCGTGGCGTTGCCAATATCCGACGGCCATCTTCATGGCGATTTCGACCGCGACGCTGCCACTGTCGGCAAAGAAGACGTAGTTGAGATCGGCGGGCAACATTGCCGCGAGTCGTCCGGCGAGTCGTTCGGCGGGTTCGTGCGTGATGCCACCGAACATGACATGCGGCATCCGGTGCAGTTGCTCGGTGACGCACTCGACGATGTGCGGGTGTCCGTATCCATGACACACCGACCACCACGAGGCCATCGCATCGATGAGCGTGCGTCCGTCGGCAGTCGTCAATTCGAAATCTTGAGCGGAGACGATTTCCAGCGGAGCGGGGGCGGTTTTCATTTGGCAGTAGGGTCGCCAAATGGGATTGGTTCTGGGGAGCACGGTTTGGTTACGCTTTCACTCGCACGATCACGCCTTTGAACGCGGGCGTTTTGCTTTGTGGGTCGGCGTGGCGTGACACCAACACGTTGCACTCGGGGTAATACATCAGCGCGTTACCGGGGCGGATGTCTTCGTAGCCGCGGGCGAGAATGTGGTCCATGTGTCCGGTCTCGTTTTCAATCCGCACCCGTTGGTCGTGTTGCAAACCGAGCCGTTTCAAATCGTCGGGGTGCATCAAGATGATGTCCCGTTGGGTTTGGTTGCGATACAAATCCACCTCTTCGTAAACGACCGTGTTGAACTGGCCTTCGCTGCGGACGGTCATCAATCTCAACTCGTCGTCTGCGGTTCCTTTGAGCGGCGGCAGCGGGTGACAGTGCATCACGGCGCGGCCGTCTTCGGTGCCGAAGGTGGGTTCGTGATAGATCCGTCCGCCGATGTGGAATTCCTCTTTCGTTTTTCCGATCGTTGTGATTTTTTCGTACCCAGGAACGACGCCGCCGATCCATTGCCGGATCGTTTCGGTGTGTTTCATTTGCTCCCAATCGATCCCTTCGGCGTCGGGCAGTAACCGTTTGCCGAGGGTCGAGATGACTTCGACTTCGCTACGGGGTCCGGGCAGACGTCGCGGTCCCCCGTCGCTCAGTCGAACGAAATTGAACATCGATTCTTGGGTCGTCGGTTCGGGTTCCTCATCGCGGGCGAGCACGGGCAGGATGATCGTTTCCTGGGCGAGGCCGTGAACGTGGCCGGTGTTCATGGTCGTGCTGAGCATCACGTTGAGATCCAACTTCGACATCGCGTGATCGGCGAAGTTCGCGTCGGGGTTGGAACCGAATAAATTCCCGCCCAAACAGAACGCGGCTTTGACGGTTCCCGCTCCGGCGGCTTCCATGCAGGCGAGTGTGTCGAGTCCGGGCGTGGTCGGCAAACGAACGTTGAATTTCGATTGTAGTGAATCAAAGATCTGTTGTTTGAGTTTGGGTGTGACGCCGACGCTGCCGATGCCTTGCACGTTGGAGTGGCCACGGATCGGCATCAACCCGGCACCGGGGCGTCCGACCATGCCGCGGCACATCGCCAGGTTCGCGATCGCTTGCACATTACTGACGCCGTGGGCGTGGTGCGTGATGCCCATCGTCCATGCGAACACGGTTCGTTCGCTCGCGGCGTAGACCTCCGCGATGGTTTCGATTTCGCGTCGCACGACCCCCGATTTCGATTCGATTTCTTCCCACGAAAGTTCTTCGATCCGTTGCAGAAATTCCTCGTCGCCGCGGCAGTGTTTTTTGAGGAAATCGAGTTTGATTTGGTCGCGTTCTTTGAGGACTTTGGCGATCCCCCAAAGCAATGCGAGGTCGCCGCCGATGTGTGGCATTGTGTAATGCGACGCGATTTTGCTGCCTTTGATCAACGAGATCGGATCGGAGGGGATGCGAAAGGTCACCAATCCGGTTTCGCGGACCGGGTTGATCACGATGACCTTGCCACCTCGGCGTCGAACGTGCATGAGGCTGGTCATCAACCGCGGATGGTTGCTGGCCGGGTTGCCGCCGATCAGGAACACGCAATCGGCCTTCTCCAGATCGTCGAGATCGATCGTCGCCGTGCCGCTGCCGATGCTCGTTTGCAAACCGATGCCGCTGGCTTGGTGGCAATAGAAACTGCAATTATTGACGTTGTTGGTGCCGTAAACGCGGGCGAGCAGTTGCAACAGGAATCCGGCCTCGTTGCTGCTGCGGCCGCTGAAGTACCAGAACGTTTCGTCGGGCGAGAGTGCCGAGAGTTTTCCCACGATGCTGGAGAACGCCTCGTCCCAAGTGATCGTTTCGAAATGGGAGGCGCCGGCGCGGTAGCGGACCGGGTGCAACAGACGCCCGAGGTATTCGAGTTCGCGTGAGGAGAGTCTTTGCAGGGCTTCGACGGAGTTCTTTTTCCAGAACGTCGGTTCGATCCCCGGCTGCATATCCGAGACCATCGCCTGCATGCTTTTTTTGCAGACCTCGGGGAAGGCTCCTTTTTCGTTGACCATGCCGCCTTTCTGGCCGCCCATGCCCAGAGCACAAGTTTTGCAGGTGTTGCGAGACCGCATGGCTTTGAAAAATTTCCAATAGCCGCCCGCCTCACGCCCTTTTTTGAGCGAGTAAAAAATGGCTCGGAATCCGCCGCCGCTGCGAACTTTCATGGTCAGGTGTCCCGGATCGGATCAGAGGTGAAATGGGTGCTAAGCACATCTGCTGAAAAGGTTCGGCAGAACCTCACGTAGGCGAGTCTCTCTGAGACTCGTAAATTCCAGCGTCTCAGAGAGACGCTGCTACGTGGTTCCACCGAATTAGTTGTGACGATGTGCTTGAAGATTCTAGCCGCATTGGAAGTCAACTTCGAGTTGCCAAGCAGATCGGGGAGCAATTGAATGAGAAGGACTGGGATTTATCAGTGAAACTGGGCCGTTGTCTCAACGGAACACCCAATACAGCACCACCATCACGACGACCAAACCGCCCGACAGCAGGCGGGGGTCACCGAGGACGCTGTTGCCGGGGATTTTTAACGCCGCCCACGGTGTCTCCCATGCCAGGTCGGACCCGATCATTTTGCCGTCGCTCGCGGTGCGGCGAGGGTCGGGCAGCAGGAGGCTCAATACCACTTGGGAGAAACAACAGATCATGCACAACGTGAATGCGGTCATCAAGAATCCGCCGGGAATCTGATTCAGAACGCTGTCAGGGCGTAATGTGTTGTTCGTGAATACGGCAACGCCGAGCAGACCGCCGCCGATCAACGTCGTCGCGGCCGCCCGTGAACTCGAGCCACGCCAAAACACGCCCAACACCAACACCGCCGTAATCGGGGGAGCGATGTGCGAAACGATGCTCGCCATTCCATTAAAAATACTCTCGAACAGGTTCAACGCCGGCACCAGCGCGACGGCAAACAACAACGCGATGAAAGCGGCGATCCGTCCGACGCGGACCAATCGCACGTCATCGATCGCGGGGTGAAGCCGTTTGACGATGTCGTAACTCGTCAACGTCGAGATCGAATTGAGTGCCCCCGACACCGTGCTCATCAACGCCGCCATGAGCGCCGCGACGAGCACGCCACGCAGCCCGAGTGGCAACAGCTCGGTGATCATGCTCGCGTAGATGCCTTTGGATTGCACCTTGCCCTCCTCGTCGATCAGCATCGACAGATCGAGCCGCCCGTCTTGATATAACGCGTAGGCGAGCAACCCCGGTAACACGAACAGGAACACAGGCAAGATTTTCAACACGCCGGCAAAGATCGGTCCCTGCCTCGCGTTCATTTCGTCTTTCGCACCGAGCACGCGTTGCACGATCGTTTGATCGGCACACCAATACCAAATGCCGAGCACGGGATACCCCAACATCACCGCGTACCAGGGCATCTCATCGGGGTCGCCGTGAGGCCGTAACATCGACAGTTTTTGCGTTTCACCTTCGCGATCGAGAATCGACAGCAGGTTGGCCCAACCGTCCCAGCCGCCCGGCGATTCGGGAGTGCCGCCGAGCTGCCACAACGCGATCCAAGTGATCAACGCGGCGCCTGAAAGCAGCACGACGGTTTGAATGCACTCGGTCACAACGACGGCCAACAACCCGCCGACGATCGTGTAAATCCCCGTCAACACGCACAGGACGAGAATGCTGTACAGCATCGGGATGCCCAATAATTCTTCGAGAATGATCCCGCCGGTCAACAGCGCGAACGCGATGTGAATTACGATCGCCGTGATGATCGAAATGAAGGCGAGGCAATCACGGCAAATTCGGTTGTACCGACGCTCTAAAAAATCGGGCAACGTGGCGATCTCGCTGCGGATATAAAACGGTGCAAAAAACAGTCCGAGTAACACCAACGTGAACCCCGCCATCCATTCGAAATTCCCGTTCAGCAACCCGGTATCAAATCCGTTTTGGGCGAGACTGACCAAGTGCAACGTGGAGATATTGGTCGCGAATAACGCCAACCCGATGCTGCCCCATCCGAGACTCTTGCCGGCGAAGAAGTACTCGGCGGCGGCTCCTTGTTTCTTTTGGTGGTGCCAGGCGGCGAACAAACCGATCGCGACGATGCCGACGAGATACGTGATCGCCGTGACGATATCAATCGTGCTAAGCTGCATCCGCGGGCCACTCTCACCGAGCGTGTCACCGAGTGCCGGCGAATCGATATTCGCGATTAAAAAAACAGAATGGACCAACCGTTTCCCTTTCCTGGAAATAATACGAAATGTCAATTCGAACGTAGGATGCGAGCATTGTCCCGTCCGAGTGACCTTTGCGGCGAAGTGGTTATTGAATTGCTCGCTCGGGATAAAGGTCCCAAGTACGAAACATCTCGCACTCGCCCACGCCGCGATCGTGGCGAAAAACACAACTTACTCACCGACGACGGTATCCTAGCTGAAAATGTGTCTCCGATGACGGCCAAGACCAATTCCCCCTTGAATATTCGAGCGATCGCGTTGTATTCCGGTCCTTTGCTGGCCGGAGTCTCGGCCCTCGCGAGCGTGGAGTTCGGCGGTTGTTCGAGCGAGATGGGTTGGACGATCGCCGTGGTGATTTTGTGCGCGGTGTGGTGGGTTTTCGAACCGATTGCGATGGCGGCGACGTCGTTGATCCCGTTCGCCGTGCTGCCGTTGTGCGGCGTGCTGACGAGCGAGCAGGTCGCCAGCAGTTACGGCAATTCGATGATCCTGTTGATCCTCGGCGGATTCATGTTATCGACTGCGATGCAGCGCAGCGGCGCCCACCGGCGGATCGCGTTGACGATGGTCAACGCGTTTTCGGGACGCGACCAATCGACGACCAACGGGCGCTTCGTCGTGTTCGGGTTCATGTTGTCGGCAGCGTTCTTGAGCATGTGGATTTCCAACGCGGCGACGACGTTGATGCTGCTCCCGATCATCATGGCGGTCACCGAAGGGACGAACCAAGCGAGACTGCAAACATGTCTCTTGATCGGCGTGGCTTACGCGGCGAGCATCGGGGGCACGGCGACTCCGATCGGGACGCCGCCGAACCTGGTGTTCATGCAAGTCTACGCGCTCGAAGGATTTGACAAACCGAGTTTCCTGCAATGGATGGGCTGGATGCTGCCCGTCGTGGTCATCATGTTGCCGATTGCGGGTTTTTGGTTGACGCGGAACCTGAAACTCGATCAACCGATCCGGTTGCCCGACGTCGGTGCGTGGCGGAGTGAAGAGACGCGAACGTTGACCGTGTTTGCGATCACCGCGCTACTCTGGATCACTCGCACCGGACCGCTGGGCGGATGGAGTTCGTGGCTGGACCTGCCGCACGCCAACGACGCGAGCGTCGCGTTGCTCGCTGTGGTGGCGTTGCATTTAATCCCGAACGGCAAAGGCGAACCGTTGTTGACGTGGGAGGCCGCCGAACGCATCCCGTGGGGTGTGCTGTTGTTATTCGGTGGCGGGATCGCGATCGCGAGCGGGTTCAAGGAATCCGGGTTGAGCGAACTCGTCGGTCAAGCACTCGCGCCGCTGACTCAGGTGCATCCGGTGGTGATGATCGGGGTAATTTGTCTGGTCGTCACGTTCTTGACTGAGGTGACGAGCAACACGGCGACGGCGAATTTGTTGCTGCCGATTTTGGCGGCGACGGCGACGGCGAGCGATCTTGATCCGAAATTGTTGATGATCCCGGCGACGATCAGTGCGAGTTTCGCGTTCATGTTGCCGGTCGCGACGGCGCCCAACGTGATCGTTTTCGGATCGAATCGATTGACGATCCGCGAGATGGCTCGGGAGGGTTTGGTGTTGAACCTGATCGGTGCAGTCGTGCTCACCCTCGTTTGCTCGTGGTTGTTCGCAACGTGAGGCGAACGGTGTGTCAAGCAGGTTTGGGAAAGTGTTTCGGTGGATTAGCCGTTTTGGCGTTAGCCACGGTTGCCGGTGTGGAAACCGGGGCGAACGCCCATCGGCTAACTAAATCAACAGCCCGCTAGCGCCCAAACGGCTCATGGGGGTTGTACGCAATGAATTACCCGAACCTGCTTAGGTGTTCCAGTTCAGTTCGCTCAAGGGCGAACCCAGATTGTCGGTTTCGACGCTGGCCCATGATTCGGGTGGCGGGCATCGGAACGTCATCGGCTCTCGTCGTGTCGGATGCTCGATCGTCAATTGGTAACTGTGCAGTGCGATGCCGGATTGCCAAACCGCCGTGCTGCCATATTTTCGGTCGCCTAAAATCGGCCATCCGCGAGCGGCGAACTGCACCCGAATCTGATGCTTGCGTCCGGTCAACGGCGCCACCGCGACGAACGCGTGCGAGGGTTCCGAGGCTAGCGTTTGATAAATCAGCGAAGCGGGTTTGGCGTTGTCTCGCGGCAATGCTGTCACACGCATACGATGGGCCGCGTCATCTTTGTAGAGGTTGTCTAACATCCGTCCGCGCGGGGACAGCGGCGCGTTGCCGTAGGGTTCGGGACGGACGATCGCGAGATATGTTTTCCGAATCGATTCGGGGGCGCCGGGGGGAGCATCAGAAGATCCCCGAGTCGCGGATTCCCGATTGAGTCGTTTGGCGTTGTCGGCGAATTGGGTGTTCAGCCGCGCCGCCGCTTTGCTGGTCCGGGCCAACACGATCACACCGGACGTCATCGAATCGAGCCGACTGACGATGCCGACGTAGACGCCGTGCGGTTTGTTGAATTTCCGTTTCAAGTAAGCGCCGGCGAGCGAGTGCAGCGTTTCGCGATCGGCATCCCCCATCGTCGGCAACCCGGCGGGTTTGTTGACGACGAGCAAATGGTTGTCTTCGTAGAGGACATCGATTTCATCGGGTTCACGCGTACGCATCGTCCTCGTCATCCTCGACGATGGTTTCAAATCGGGCGCGGTGAATCCAGCGTTCCCAAACCCGAGCCTTACGAAGTTGCGGGTCATCGGGGGCAACCTGGTGTCGTTTGCCGCGTCGAGTGCGGAGACTCAGGGTGCCGTCCTCTTCGACCTCGTCGATGACCCAAAATTTGTCGACGGTGTATCGATAGAGATTGCCTTTCGAAGCGGCGTGAACGTTACTCGCCCGCGGGCCGGGCACGGTGCTGCTCTTTTGTTTGCGATAGATCACCCAATCGCCGGGTTCGTATTGGTCGTTATTTCGCAATGTGTCTACCTCCGTGGAACGTTTCGAGCAGGAGTTGTACCCGCGAAACCGGCGTGACGCTACGGACGGACGGCATGCGAGGCCGTCAATTGGCAACGCGTCGTATTTGCGAGGTCGTTCGGGGCGAACTAGATTACAATGCCTTGCGGTGCCCGGTTCGTCTTCCCTGCCGCCCGTTTTCTTTTCCCGCCTTCGCCGAGCCGACCGTTTCCCATGATCTATTTTATCTGCTGGGCTGTTTTTCTTGCCGTCGCGATTCTCTCAGTGACCGTGATGGGATTTTTGGAAAGTCGCGGACCGTCGACCGGTCAGAAGCAAAGCGTCGCGGAGGAACCGGCATTCGATGACGTCTCGATGGAAGACGAATCTTTCGATGATCCCGGGGCTGTGGAATCGTTCGACGAGATGCCCGCTGGTGAATTTGCAGAGGAAGAATTCGCGGCGAGCGATCAAGCTGCGGACGACTTTGCCGCGTTCGACCAAGAGTTCAAGTAAACGGCCGCCACGATCTAACTTACCGATCGCCGCCGAATTATGATTTCTCGTCGGTGTCGTCACGCCATGTCGGGCGTTTTCGTCGGGCACGCGGGTGGTGGAAAACGATCTCGTACGGCGAGTCGCTGGCTTTGAGCTTCCGACCGGCCGGACGATGGGTCGGACGGACGACTTTCGCACGGAGTTTCTTAGTCAATTCGTAATGATCGTCGTCGAGTTCAAACTCGACGTACATCTCGCTGCGTGGCACGATTCGCGGGTCGCCTTCCCACGACATTTTGTGAAAGAAGACGTCCTCACGAAAATCCTCGGCTTGGATGAAACCGAATTCGCCGTCGTCGCGAATGTATTTGATCTCGCCGAGACGTTTCTTTTGAATATGAAACTCTTTCTTGGACACTTCGTCGCTCGCGTTATCGGGGCGACCGTGCGGAAAAAAGCGGGAGAGGGGGCTGGGCGACACGACAGACACTGGACCAAAAGAGAATGAAGACACCCCTGATCTTAGTTCAGAAGGCGTCCTTGAGCAACGTGTTGGACGCTCAATCACCTCGACACGCGGCACGCCGTCGCCGAACGATCCCGTTTCGGCCACCACGGTTCATCAGCGGTGGATAAAATCTCCGGCATCGCGATGAACCGATGCCACCTTGGTAGACTCGTGGGAACCGTTTCCGATGAAGGCGGTCTCGCGGTTCTTAAGTACGCTGCGACAATGAATTCGGGGGAACACACGTAGCAGCGTCTCTCTGAGACGCGAGGAATTGCGTGTCTCAGAGAGACTCGCCTACGTGAGGTTCTACCGAAACGCCTCCCATTTGCATCCCTGAAAAGTCATGAACTCATCTTCCCACGAATCACCAGCGGTCGGACGAATCGACCAAATGCGAAAAAACTACACGCTCGGCGGGCTGCTCGAACAAGACGTCCACCCTGATCCGTTGATCCAGTTCCAACGCTGGTTCGATGAGGCCACCGGGAAAGAAACGCACGGAGCGACGGTCACCGAATCGGGCATCCCGTCTTGGCTCGAGCCCAACGCGATGACGCTCTCGACGGCCACGCCCGAGGGATTGGTCTCCAGCCGGATCGTTTTGCTCAAAGGGGTCGAGCAATCGCAGTTCGTGTTTTTTACCAATTATGATTCGAGCAAGGCCGGTCAGATCGCCAGCAACCCGAACGTGAGCTTGTGTTTTTACTGGCCCCACCTGCAACGTCAGGTGCTGATCGCCGGCCGGCCCGAGCGGATCAGCCGCGAGCGATCGGAGGCGTATTTTCATTCTCGACCGCACGAAAGCCAACTCGGAGCCCACGCGAGCACCCAGTCCACGGTGATCGAGTCCCGCGAGTTTTTAGAATCGCGGATGAGTCAACTCGCCAGCCAGTACCCGGCGGGGTCAATAGTCCCCTTGCCTGTTAACTGGGGCGGAATCGCCGTTACTGCGGCCCGTATCGAGTTCTGGCAAGGCCGCACCAGTCGGCTGCACGATCGGATTTTTTACGAGCGTTCTCGCGGCTCATCAAGCGCAGAGCCCTGGACGATTTCGCGTTTGTCGCCGTGAATGATTTCGTTTTGGTCTTTACCTCTGTTCACCTTCGGCGATACGCTGCACCGTGAAACCCGCGCGTCGGGTGATCGGCTCGGCCGCTTTCAATGATGAAAGCAGGCAGGTCGGTCGGGATCGCAAAGACGTTTTTGCAATTCCCAACAAACCAACACAGCAAAGGATTGTGCCATGAGTGGCGCTGTGATGCTATTGATGCTCGCGTCCGCCGGAATCACCTACGGGTGGACTCCCGATGGTGGTAATGGTGTGAAGTACATCATTCAAATTCCGCCGAATCAGATGGAGCAGGTCGCCCGAGCAGGGGAGCTGACCAGTCAAATTCCGGCTGAAATTCGCGGCCACGTCACCGAAGTGGTGATCCGCATCGGGCAGGGCGATGTTCCCCGAGTCACTCCGCCCCATTTGGCGATGCGTGGCCCCGGTTCGATGAATACGGACCCCAATCAGCTCCATTCCGGGACTGCCGGGATGATTGCGTCGGGTGACTACACGCCCGTCCCGATCCAGGCGATGGATGGCCCTGCCGAACTGCGTCCCATCGGTGGTGTGGCTTCGCCCTCGATTGCGATGATGCAGCCTTCTCCTCAAGGCGGCGGGTTCAGCCTGCCCAACGGCTTTAACACACCGGCATCGAACTCGCCGAGCACAGCCCGACCCAGTACGGCAGGCCCGAGCACGATGGCAGGCCCGAGCACCAATTTTGCCCAATCCGCTCGCGAAACCGCCAACAACATCGGCAACGAGTTCCGGTCTGCCGTCGACTCGGGTCGTCAACAAGTCCAGCAGAATTTCAACGCCACCACCGATCGACTCGGCGACGCCGCCAGCGGGCAAATGCAATCCGCCACCAACGGCATGCGTCAAGCCGCCGGGCAACTGTTTAACCCGCAAGCCTCCGCGTCGAACACGGCCGATGACCCGCGTGCCCGGCTGTCAACGCCCAGCACGAACGATCCGAATTCAACGAACGCCTTCAACCCGAACGTCCGCTCCAGCAACGGTCGAGCGTCGAGCACGAACGAATCCGTCGCCCCGCCCGCATTCACGAACTCGCGTTCCCAAACGCCCGACACGCAATCCAGCAATACTCAGACACGCGCCCCTCTCAATTCGCAAACTGAAGAGGAATGGTTCGATCTGAATAACCGTTCCCGCCGGAGACCCTCGACCGATCCGCTCGCCCGAGACGACTCTCAAAACACGAACAGTGGATTCGCGGGCAGCAACTTCGGACGATTGCCTGCGGGCCTTGAATCCGAAACCGCTCCGCAGGATACCCGCAACGGCGACACGCGATCGCGAAACGCCTCGACAGGAAGTACTTTTGACAATCGGAACAGCACCGCATCCAACAACACGGCATCCAATAACACGTCGAACAACCTCAACTACGACTCCAATCTGACGCCGGCTCAAGCGGCGTTGTTACCCGAGAACGGCTGGAGTTTCGATGCGGAGAATTTCCCTGTCGATTTCGACGGGTACCGTCTCGATCGGTTCGGTCGTCGGGTCGATCGTCAAGGCAATTTGCTCACCGCCGAGGACAGCATCACGAACCCACGCGACGACGGACGCGGCTCGTTTGCGGGCTTCCCGAGCAACTCAAACGACGCTCTGTCGCCTGACACCCGCTCACGCAACGGCAACAGTTTTTCGACGAACCCAAACTCGGGCAGTCAGTTCCCCGCGAACAATTTCCCTGCTGGCAATTTCGCAGGCACCAATTTCGCGGGTAATGATCTTACAGGCAACGGATCGTCCAACAATGGCGGCTCTACCTTCGTCCAACCGCCCATGGCTCCGCAAAACGCGTCCAACAACCCCGCGATGAATAACGGCCAGCTTAATAACGGCCAGTATGGCAATGGCCAGTACAGCAACGGCCAGTTCAACAACGGCTCCAACAACAACGGTTCCAGCAACAACGGTTCCAGCAACAACGGTTCGTTTGCGGGCAACCCATCGAACTTGGGGATGAGTCCCACGTTGGGTCCCGGGATGCCGGGTTACAATCAACACGCTGATTCACGATTGGCCGGGCATTCGAACCTTTCCTCATCGGATACCGGCACGCGTTCCCAACGTGACGACGAACTCGGCTCGGCACTCGACGCCGGCACTCTCGACGCGGTTCGATCACCTGAGCAGATCGCGGCCCAACCGATCTTCAACGCGTTGTTGTTGTTTTCGATTATGGCCAACATTTATCTGTTGGTCTGGTTGAAAAACCTGCGTCTGCAATTCCGCGACATCGTCGCCTCGAAACGGGCGTCCTCGTCCGCCGGAACTCTCGCGACCGGTATTTGAAAAACGCGTCTTTGGTAGTAGACGTTTAGAAAACGCGTCTTTGGTAGTGGGCGATCGCTGCAACGGCGCGCATCGTCATGGCGTGTTCGTAAGGACTCGCCGTGTCGACGTCGTGACGTTGGAGTTGTTCGGCGAGACGCGCGTGAACCTGTTCAACGGCTCGCAATAACGGACGACTGGCGAGCTGCTCCGGTGTCAACGAGAGTGTTAACCAGAATAGCACGTTGCCGGTACTGAAGAGGGTGTCCTGGTCGCTCGTTGCTTGATGTCGGTTTCGTGACGTGACAGGGACGAGGGTATCGCGGTAGCCGAAGTAATGCTCGTTCCAACTGCCGTCGGAATTTTGAAGGTCCAACGCGTGCTGATGAAAACGGGCGAGATACTGTTCGACCTGCTGGTGCCGCCCGATCCGTGGAATGTCGTTTTGACGTGCCCACAAAACGTACCGAGTCAATCCGAGCAGACGATCGATCGACGCCACATCGGTGACCGGCACGTCACGATCGAGTTCCGCGCCAGCGATTTTGTCGAGTGACCACGTTTCGCCTTGGGCGTTGACCCACGACGCGTCGGCACCGAGGTAGTGCGACAAACCGAACAAGACCAAGGACAGATTCGTTCCGCCGCGAACGCTGCGTTGTTCCCATCGCACGAGGTCGTCGACGGTGCCGCGGATTGCATCGCCGGCCCGCAGTTCGCTCTCACCACTGATCGACGACATCGCGAGGGTCGTCAGTAACTCGCCGCGTTTGGATTGCAACCCGAAGCCGATTCGCGGAACAATCTCTTTCGAAACCGTGTCGGTTTCGGTCGTGGTCAATAACGCTTCCCCGCCGCAGGGATAGTTCCAACACAATGCACCGATCGCGTTGGTGGTCGATCGCTTCGACCGATCGACGATGAGTTCGGTTTCGTTGCCAAACGCCCAACACGCGAGCATCACCGTTGCGGGCGAGTGTTTTTCCATGTCGAGTGGTTGGTTGTAACGCGTCAACAACAGTTGGAGATTGTCACGAAGCTGAACGCCCTCAGGTGTTAGTCGTGCGATTGCGGGTGTGTTGATCTTGGGTATCTCGGCGTCGGTTTTAAATTCCGCCTCGTCGACATTCGCGGAATCCGAATCGTTTTGTATCGGGCCGACCAACGCAATCGTCGTGGGCGGTGTGAGCATCGTGGTGCCGGTCGTAGGCATCGACTCCGCAGCGGGCTGCTGCAACGGCGGGACTGGCTGCATCGGCGGGACTGGCTGCAACGGCGGGACTGGCGGACCAGAGATCGGTTTGGGAAGCGGCGCCGCGACGATCAAGGGCGCGATGGTTTTCCCGAGCGGCGGGACGGGCGGCTTGGGCTTGTCCTCTTCGCCACGGTCCAGGATGGCCTTGAGAAATCGGCCTCGTTGCGCTTCGGCAGCGTTCGGCGGACACACCACCGCGATCACAACGAAACAAACGAATCCTCGCAGTATCCAAAACTCAATGCGTTGGCGTCGCATGTTAATGATTCCGGGGTATCGAAAATGGAAGAGAGCGTGAGGCAGAGCCTCGGGAGCAGTGCGTTTCCAGGCGGGAGCCTGGGAACGAGCGAAGGCGTGTTAGCGAACGGGCGGGCTGGAGCGACGTTGAGACTGAGTCGCTTGCCGAGGTTGCCGAGTTTGTTGCCGAGTTTGCTGCTGGGATGCACGCGGGGATGCACGCGGGGTCGATGTCGGTTTGGATTCACCTCGGTCGACGAGGAAACCGTTGCGACTGCCCTGTTGATGATCGCGTCCGTTGCGTGCCCGGCTACCGTATCGATCATCGCCCGCATGATCGATCAGGAAGCTAAAGTTACCACCGCAATGAGGCGTCTCGTGATAGCTGATCGAACTCGACGCGTAGCCTTGGCTACTACCCTCATAGCGATCGTCGCCGGCGACGTCGAAGAGGATCCCGACGCCGGCTTGCGATCCGTTGCCTTGGGTCGTCTTCCCGCTGGAGCGATACCGATCGTTGCCGTCAAAATCCGCTAGCATCGCGATCGCGCAATCCCAGGCATGGCCGAGTCCCATGATGGTTCCGTGGTAGGTATCGTCGCCCTGATCATCAATGCAAAATCCGGCGGCATAATGGCAACCGAACCCGATGCCGAACCGTTGAAAACGTGGCTGCGTGCGAGTCGATCCATCGAACTCTTTGACGGTCGCCCCGAGTCGTTGATCGTTGCCACCGAAATCGCGTGCGAACCCGAGTCCGAGCCAGTACCCGCCGCCGTGGGACAGATAATCGAACTCATAAACGTCATCGCCGCCGCCGTCGAGAATGACACCGATCCCGCCGCTGGCGATCGATCGCAACCCCGCCCCCACGCCTTGCCCCCATCCCTCGTAACCGGGCGTCGGGTTGTCCTCGTCGTCGGCGTAGGAACAGATAAAATGACCACCGGTGTAATAGCGATCCTGGCCGTCGAGATCGGCGAGCACGGCGAACCCGAGCGGCCCGCCCATGCCCTGTGTCCACATCGCGCCGTGGTATTGGTCATCACCCTCGCGATCAAGTAACCATCCGATGCCCGCAAACGCGTGCCCCTGGACCCGGCGAAATCCCGAGTAACGATCGTTGCCCGCCTGATCGATTAACAATCCGACGCCACCGATACACGAGCCTTGCGCGACGTCACGGGCCTCGTAACGATCATCGCCTTCGACGTCGACGAGCATCCCCATCCCGAGCGCCGCCGAACCTTGAATCCCAGGCTTCGTCCCCGTGTAGACGTCGTCACCGGCGAGGTCCAACGTGATCAACACCGGACGCTGCATCCCGACGCTGCCTTCACGGTAAACATCGTTGCCGCCGAGATCGATGATCACATGCACGTCCATCATCGCGTCGAGGTCGTAGGTGTTTGCCCCGCGACCCCCGATCAGAATACATCCCGCCGGTGTGACGAGTTTGCGAACCACGGGGCCGGTCACGCCGCGAACCTGTGTGGTACTCTCGTCGGGGATGGCATGGAGTTGTTGTAAAAAATCGGCATCGGCGAGTCGCACCATCGCGGCGGCGGCATCGTGAATCGCCGTCCTATCAATTTTTTCCAACAGGTCGCAGACCCGGCGACCGGCGACACGATTGGCCAACGTGAAGCCGACATCGTTTTGCGAAACAAGCAATGGATAAATCGTCTTTTCGAGTTGCTGGAGTTCCACCCGCGAGAGCGGAGCCAACGACTCGGCGTGATGCCGCCGGACGTCTTCGAGAACCTCCGCGACTCGCGATAGCGGATCGTTTTCATCAGTAACGTCATCGATGCTCGCCGGCGGTTTTTCGAAAACGTCCATCTTCTCGCGAGCGATCTCCAGCGCCCGATCCCACCCCTCACCGCCGGGCCGTTTCATGCTCTCGAACAACTCACGCGTGAACGCCTCAGACTCCCGTGGCGCGCTCATCGGATTGCGAAGTAAGTGATCGAACCACGACAATCGGCAATTGCCCGTGATCTCATTGACGCGGCGATTTCCAGTCGAAAGGTTCAATTGGTGACCGGCGTAATTTTCGAACTGCGTCCAATCCGAATCGAGCTGCCGGCGCCCCAGTCCCACAGTGATTTCGTGTGTCAGTATCCCCATCAATTCCGGACCACTGCGCCGCTGCGAACCTGGTTCGCGAGGTGTCGACGACGGTTTCGACGACGGTGTCGACGGCGGTGTCGACGGCGTCCGAGCTGCGACGGGCCGCGCAGGGATTTCCTGAATTTCGATGTCGTCCGTGGAAAACTCCTCCACGTCGACACCGCCGACGTCTTGAGCGAACGCGCAGCAGTGTCCCCCGAAAAAGTGTCCCCCGAAAAGGATGGCAGCGAGGGCAACGAGCAAAACTGCGCTGGGTTGCCCCAGATCGATCCATCCTGAGCGGCGTTTCTTTTGTGAAACTGACATTTTTGGGTCGTTTTTATCCATGACGTTGGGGCAGCGACAGTTGTTTCTTGTCGGCACACCAACCACTCGATGATGAGAGGGACCCTCGGCTTGCACAAAAGTAATGATCGTTACGACACACCCGTCACGCGAACGCACACCGATGAGTTAATTTGCTACGATTGCCGAGTCACGCAAGAACCACTCTTCCACAGGAAAACCGCCCATGTCGAACTCCCCCTCCCGACGTTCTCACGAATTGGATTTTGAAATTGTCGGAGGTGACATGCAGATGGTGATCATCGAACTCGACCCCGGTGAAACCGTCATCGCCGAGGCTGGCGCGATGACCTACATGGAAGAGGGCATTAACTTCACCGCCAAGATGGGCGACGGCAGCGAACCGGACAAAGGCTTCTTTGGCAAAATGCTGGACGCCGGCAAACGAGCGGTCGGGGGCGAGTCCTTGTTCATGACCCACTTCACGCACGAAGGTCACGGCAAGAGTCACGTCGCGTTCGCGGCGCCTTATCCTGGCAAAATCATCCCGATCGATTTGGCGACGATTCCTGGCAACGACCTCCTCTGCCAAAAAGACGCGTTCCTCTGCGCCGCCCTCGGGACGAAAGTCACGATCGCGTTCACGAAAAAGATCGGCACCGGATTGTTCGGCGGTGAGGGCTTTGTCTTGCAAAAGCTCATCGGCGACGGTCTCGCTTGTATCCACGCCGGCGGCACGGTCATCGAACGGCAACTCAACAACGAAACGCTGCGCGTTGACACCGGTTGTCTCGTCGCGTTTGAACCGCACATTGACTACAGCATTGAACGGGCTGGGAATTTGAAAAGCATGATGCTCGGTGGGGAAGGATTGTTCCTCGCCACGCTGCGCGGCACCGGGCGGGTGTGGTTGCAAAGTCTGCCGATGCGACGACTCGCCCAACGGATCGTTGGCAACGCAGGCTCGAGCGGCCAAGGCGAAGGATCGATCCTCGGCGGTCTCGGCAACCTGCTCGACGGCGATGGCCGCTGAGATGCCTCACTCTGAAATTCGAATCTTGCCTGCGGCAGGATCGCGTTTCGACGCAGTTACAACATCGTGACATCCCGGCTTGACGCACGCTGCCGCCAACGGGGGTCGCAGGAATGATTTGGTGAAACTCCGATTCGCGGTTCCGATGCCGCCGATTCGGGTTGGTACCGGATCTCCCGGATCGTGATCCGCCGCAGGCCGCCGGGCAATCGGGTTCGCACCGTTTGCCCCACGTGACGCCCCAAAATCGCCACGCCGTTCGGCGTGATCACCGACAGTTTCGACGAGGCAATGTCCGCCGCGGCCGGCAAAACCAGTTTGTAAACCTCTTGCTCGCCCGATTCGTCCCTCAAAACCACCACACTTTTGATCGTCACCACGCTCGCAGCAATCTGACGTCGCAATCGCAGTGCCAATGATCCGCTTTCTTTAACGGAAACACCAGGCGAAACCCGTGTCAACGATTCGATTCGGTGCCCCTATAACGTATCTTTCGCGGAGCGAAAGGCGACTCGATTTCGTCGAAAACGAATCTATCAATGAGAGGAACGTGGCGATACAAGCCCGGCGCGCACGCGAGTGCGCATTGTGCTTCACCCGCTTGCGTTTCGGGCTTGTAGTTCGACAGCCAGCTTGCGGGCTGTCGATTTAATCATTTTTACGCCAGCAAAGATTTGCCGATGGGCGTTAGCCCTGGTGATCACACCGGCAACCGGGGCTAACGCCCATCGGCTAACTAAACCGACAGCCAGCTATCGGAAATCGGCGGCGCTGAGGTCTTGCGTTTTCAACAGCTTATGCAACCCCTGACGGGACATGCCGGCTTGCCGGGCGGCTTCGGTGACGTTGCCAGTGTGTTGCTTTAACAGCTTGATGAGGTATTGGTGCTCAGCCTTCACGTTGCCGGGCATGTTCAGATCCGAGAGCACCAGATCGAACTGCTCACGGTGCAATTTTTCGATCGCGGTATCCGCGTCCGGAACACAGATGCACTCGTAACCAGCTCGCCGCAACAAATCGCCGGTCGTGCGGAGGTACAACGGCTCGTCGTCGGCTATCAGGATTCGATGCGTCATGTTCAGTTCAGAAACGGAGTGAAAAGGGAATTCGCGGTATGATTCATAATCGGGTGGAGATCGTTGTCCTCAGGCCTCCGCCGACACAGGCAGTGTGACGGTGAAGGTCGTGCCCACGCCGACCACGGTGTCACACTCGATCGAGCCGCCCATCGAATCGATCAGATTCTTCGTCACCGAGAGTCCTAACCCCATGCCCTCCTTGAGCTGCCCCTTGGTGCTGAAGAACGGTTCAAAAATATGAGGCAGAACCTGCTTTGCGATCCCTTTGCCCCGGTCGGTCACCCGGATAACCAACGCGTTGTCCTCCTGCTCGGCCGAAACGATCACCCGCTGATCGGGCTGGGACGCTTGGATTGCGTTGCGAACGATGTTAAAGATCATTTGTTTCAACTCACCCTCGGGCAATCGAACCCGCGCCGTTTCGCAGCGGTTCGGCGCGGTTTCGGGTAATAACTGTAACTGCACCCGATGCCGATTGGCGATCGGCTCGAGCAGACACAGCACATCGCGAAGCGTTTTCTCGATGATCACGTTGGTCGCCTCTTGCGGATTGCGGCGATAGAGCTGGTACATCTGGTGCACGATCGAACTGATCCGCTCGATCTCATTGTCGACGAGTTCGAGCAAGTCGTAATGCTCGTGCTCGGGCGTCAGCGTGCCACGAAATAGCGAGAACGCGTTGCGGATGCCGGCCAACGGGTTGTTTACCTCGTGAGCCACCGCGGCGGCCAGTTCGCCGAGTGCGGCGAGCTTCTCCATTTGCCGGCGGTTGTTCTCCAATTGAGCGATCTTCGTCGTGCGTTCTTGGACGAGTTGTTCGAGGTGCTCGGTGTACAAACGCAGTTGCTCTTTCAATCCCTGGCGGTCGGTGATGTCGCGAACACTCGTTCGGAAACCGAGGTGATTGCGTTCGTCGTCGTACATCGGTTGCCACGACACCGCCATCCATCGCTCGTCGCCGCGACGCGTCAGAATCTCAAACTCGAAATCGTTGCGTGATTTCTTGTCGATCGCGTCCTGCAGCATATCACGTATCCGTGCCCGATCTTTCTCGACCACGATCGGCAAGGGGTAGTCCTGCATCTGCAGACATTCCTCGACCGTGTAACCGGTCATTCGCTCAACCGCATCGTTGATCCAGACAGGTTTGCCCAACGGATCGTGCCAGCTCTCCCAATCGTACGTGTCGTTGGCGACGATTCGGAACAAGGTTTCGTTGATGGCTCGATCGCGCAGGTACGAGTAGGGCATCTCAATCGAAAACCAAATGGGAAAGACGGAAGCAAGCAAACGGCCACGAGTCAGGCACCCGCCGGCATTGACGCTGACTCGCTCCCTGCCATGATCACGCATTCGCGGATCAGCAACAGCTTAGCACGCCACGTACCGAATGCGAAAACTCCCGCGAAGGCTCGTTTTTTGAATGCAAACGCCCCAAAGCCGACGCCCCCGAGTGACACTGTCGCTGTGGCATGACAGTCCTAGTGGCGGTGAAAAATCGTGTTCGAGTTCTTCGGCCGAGCGTTGGCCGAAACCGTCCACCCGCCTGCCAATCTGAACGGCGGGACTGGGCCGGCACCTCTATCGGTTGCCGCAAGATGTTTCCAGTAAATGACTTACGATGCAAACGCGAGTTGCGGCACGAGGATTGCTACTCAACGAAGTATTCACATCGGCTGCTGCCACTTTGGCCCGCATTACCGTTTGCGATTCCCAACCGATCATTTCCAATCCCCCCCCTTAACACTCTCCCATCCGAAAGGTGTCACGGACATGGCAACTGCCACGAAAAAGGCTTCGAAAATTACTTTGCAACCCCTCGGCGAACGGATCGTCGTTCAGCGTGAAGAAGGCGAAAGCACCACCGCTGGCGGGATCGTCCTGCCCGATTCGGCGAAAGAAAAACCGGCACGCGGCACCGTGATCGCGATCGGCACCGGCAAATTGCTCGACGACGGCACCCGCGCGGCGAGCCAGTTGAAGACCGGCGAACGTGTCCTGTTCAGCAGCTACGCAGGCGAAACCGTCGAGGTCGACGACGTCGAATTTCTTTTGATGCGTGAAGACGACGTGCTCGCCGTATTCGGCTAATCCGCGAGAGCCACCACGCTCCGCCTCGACGCACCTCGATTCACTAACAACCACCCACCCGCAACCTCTCACCTCAACGAATCAACTATGCCTAAAATCATTGCTTTCGATCAAGAAGCCCGCGAAGCGATCCGTCGTGGCGTCGGAAAACTCGCCCGCGCCGTCAAAGTCACCCTTGGTCCCAAGGGCCGCAACGTGATTTTGCAGAAGAGCTTCGGCAGCCCCACGGTCACCAAGGACGGCGTGACCGTCGCCAAGGAAATTGACCTGGAAGACCCCTACGAAAACATGGGCGCCCGGATGGTTCGCGAAGTCGCCAGCAAGACTAGCGACGTCGCCGGTGACGGAACCACCACCGCCACCGTCATGGCCGAAGCGATCTTCAACGAAGGCCTCAAAGCCGTCGTCGCTGGTGTCAACCCGATTCAAATGAAGAGCGGCATCGAGACCGCCGTCGTCGACATCACCGCTCACCTCCACACGATGGCCGTCAAGGTCAAAGACCGCGAGGCGATGGCCAACGTCGCGACCATCGCAGCGAACAACGATCGCGAAATCGGTGACCTACTCGCCGACGCGATGAGCAAAGTCGGCAAGGACGGCGTCATTACCGTCGACGAAGGCAAGAGCCTCCAGACCGAACAGGAATGGGTCGAAGGCATGCAGTTCGATCGCGGCTACCTCTCGCCGTACTTCGTCACCGACCCGACCAGCATGGAAGTCGTCCTCGAAGACGCTTACGTGCTCGTATACGAAAAGAAAATCAGCAACATCAAAGACATGGTGCCGATGCTCGAAAAGGTCGTGCAACAGGGCAAGCCACTATTGATCATTGCCGAAGACGTCGACGGCGAAGCCCTCGCGACACTCGTCATCAACCGCCTGCGTGGCACGTTCGCCGTCGCTGCAGTGAAGGCTCCCGGTTACGGTGATCGCCGCAAAGCGATGATGGAAGACATCGCGATCCTGACCGGTGGCAGCGCCATCTTCGAAGCACTCGGTGTGAAGCTCGACAGCGTCGATCTGCCGCAACTCGGACGTGCCAAGAAGATCATTATCGACAAGGACAACACCACGATCATCGAAGGTGCCGGCAAGACCGCTGACATCCAAGCCCGGATCGGCCAGATCCGTCGCGAGATCGAAAACTGCACCAGCGATTACGATCGCGAGAAACTCGAAGAGCGTTTGGCGAAACTCGCCGGCGGTGTGGCCAAGGTCAACGTCGGTGCGGCCACCGAAAGCGAAATGAAAGAGAAGAAGGCTCGCGTCGAAGACGCCCTGCACGCCACCCGTGCAGCCGTCGAAGAAGGCATTCTCCCCGGTGGTGGCGTGGCGCTACTGCGTGCGGCCGGCAAGGTGAAACCTGCCGCCGAACTGACCCACGATCAACTCGTCGGTTACAACATCGTGCTGCGTTCATGCCGTGCACCGCTTCACATGATCAGCGAAAACGCCGGTCAAGACGGTGGCATCGTCTGCGAGAAAGTCCTCGCGATGAAGGGCAACGAAGGCTACAACGCATTGACGGACGTCTACGAAGATCTCGTCAAGGCCGGCGTGATCGACCCGACCAAGGTCACCCGTACCGCCCTCGGCAACGCTGCGAGCGTGGCAACATTGCTGCTCACCAGCGAAGCGTTGATCGCCGAGAAACCCAAGTCATCGGGCAAGGGCGGACACGGTGGCGACCACGACATGTATTGAGCAAATTGATCGGCTGAATCACTCAGCCGATTAAGTTTGCCACCGATGGAACATCAGCAGAATTTCAAAGAACCCTCTCGCGGATCGCGGGAGGGTTTTTTATTGGCGCGGATGCGTTGAGGACAGTCGAGGGCTCTCCGCACGATCTCTTTACTCAGAAGGGTGACGGAATCCTCCGCAGCGTCGCCTAAGACGGGGTTGCGACGAACGTTTTGCCTTTTTGAAATGAAATTAGCAATAAACACGGCCTTCGAATCGGTAGCGGGGGTGGGCGGCGAGGATGTCGTGGTCGTCGCGGTGCCAGGCCGACCAACTGCCCAGGCCGGCGATCACGGCGTCGAGGGCGTCGGCACCGGGGTTGGTCATCATGATCCGGCGGCGGTGTGGGGAGATTTCGACGGTTTTGCTGATCTCGGTCATCATCAATCGCCGGTTCGCTCGCTGGACGTCGCTCGGTGGTTTGCCGCCGGATTGTTTGTATTTCTGATGCGGTAATGACAGTCGTTTCAGCGTCGAGGAGGGGCACGCTTCGACCACGATCCGGGTGGTCGAAGCTGAATTTTCGGCGCTGTTTTGAGTGTCGTTTTGAAAAACTCGTTGAGAACGGCGTTGGAATCGCGGGTAGTCAAACGGCAGCACAAACGTGTCTTCGTCGCCCGCGATCACGGACAGAACGTCACGCATGCCGTGAAACGTTTGATAAATGATTCGATAGTGATAGCAATCAAACGGGGTCTTGGTCTCCCGGTCGGTCTCGCGGCGGATGTGCAGCGAATCGCCGATCGAGCGTGCGATTCCGACGAGATCACGACCGTATGACTTGGCATCGCTGCTATAATCTTGCACGTGACGAAGCTGCTGCGGCCAATCGCCGAGCCCTAATTCGATTGGTAACCCGAACGGAAAATCCATGCCCCATAACGCCGACCGGCTCGCGAGAATCCGCTCGGTGAGATATGAGTACACGGTCGCTCGCTCGGAACCGCCAGCTGCTTTGCCGAGCGGGCGAAGGTTGATGAGTTTCAGCGGGAGGGGTTTTTTGCGGGGGCTGTTTTCTCGGAAGCCGTTCTTTCGTGGTGGTGGAGTCACCTCCATTTCGGCGATCCAGGCGTTCTCCCCGGCCATCGCGGCGCCGCTGAAGTCGATCCCGAATACCGTTTGCGGCTGAAATCCTGAGATCGAGGCGGCATTCGCGTTGACCAAAATTTTATCTCCAGTGACAATTAGTTTCGTCCTTCTTCCATTTTCCTCCATGATCGACATTCGATGAGTATCACCGATTCCGCCGCTTCGGATAATGCCGCTTCCACTGCAACGTTGCCGGTCACCGCACCGGCGAGCGCTCAGGTTCCTGATGCTCAGGGCCGGTTCGGATTGTTCGGCGGACGTTTTGTTCCGGAAACACTGACTCGCGCCCTCGACCAGCTTGCTCAAGAGTACGAGGACGCCAAGCGTGATCCGGAGTTCCAACGGGAACTCAACGGGTTGCTGAAAACGTTTGTCGGTCGGCCCAGTCCGCTGTACCACGCCCGGCGGCTGAGCGACAGCGTCGGCGGGGCGCAGATTTGGCTCAAACGCGAGGACCTCAACCACACCGGTGCCCACAAAATCAACAACACGATCGGCCAAGCGTTGTTAACGCTGAGGATGGGGAAGACTCGCGTGATCGCCGAAACCGGGGCGGGGCAACACGGCGTCGCCAGCGCCACCGCGTGCGCTCATTTCGGGTTGCCTTGCACGATCTACATGGGTTCGGAGGACATCCGCCGGCAAAAACCAAACGTGTTCAGCATGAAATTGCTCGGCGCGGAAATCTCGCCGGTCGAGAGCGGGTCGCGGACGCTCCGAGACGCGGTGAATGAGGCGATGCGGGATTGGATGTCGTCGGTCGAAGACACGCATTACATCATCGGCAGTGTGATCGGGCCGCACCCGTTCCCGATGATTGTTCGCGATTTCCAATCGGTGATCGGTCGTGAGACCCGGGAACAGTGTTGTGATTCGTTCGACCGGTTGCCCGATTGTGTGGTGGCCTGCGTTGGTGGCGGTTCCAACGCGGCGGGGATGTTTTATCCGTTCGTCGAAGATGAGGGTGTGCGGATGGTCGGCGTGGAGGCGGGGGGACGGTCCGATGCCGCCGGTGATCACGCGTCGCCGTTGTCCTACGGCAGGCCCGGTGTGTTGCACGGGAGTTTCAGTTACGTGATGCAAGATGACGATGGTCAAACCTGTGACGTGCATTCGATGAGCGCGGGTTTGGATTACCCGGGTGTCGGCCCCGAGCACAGTTACTGGAAGGACAGCCACCGGGTCGATTACATCGGTTGCGGTGATGACGAGGCGATGAACGCGTTCGGGCGACTCGCAACGACGGAAGGCATTTTGTGTGCATTGGAGACCGCCCACGCGGTGGCGAAGGCGATCGACATTGCCGCCGAGATGTCGGAGAAAGAACACTTGGTGATCTGTTTGTCGGGACGCGGCGATAAGGATGCGATGGAGATCGCCCGGTTGCGTGGCGAACAGTGGTGATTATTAGTTTTTTGAGTCCGCCCGCTGGGGAAATCGTGCGGCTGTTAAGTATGAAATTCCAAGTTGGTTATGACTTTACCCTCCCGTCGAAGACGGGAGGGTCGGTCAACGCGAGGCCGCTGAGGAGGGCCGGACGCGCCCTTCCCAATGTGGAGAGGTGCGTTTGGCCCTCCCCCAAGTTCGCTCGGGAGGGTGAAGGTACCGGTGCGGCGTCTGCGTTTCCAAGCCTGTTGAACTCAATGGCCGCGCTCGTGCTCTGGGTTGTTCTGGGCGCCGCATCGACTGCGTTGGCGAATCCGCTAAATGACCTGCAAGTGGCGATCGACCAACAAAAAAATCTCGCGGAGATCGAGGGGATGCCGTTTGCGAGTACCGCTTTGACGCGTGAGCAATCCGAGCGGGCGGGCGAGATGTTGTGGCGGTACCACGCCTCACGCATCCGTCGTGAGCATGCCGCAGAGATGCAGTCTAAGAAGATCGTGATCGGCGAAAACGCGATGCGATTCGATTACACGATTTTCGGTGAGCCGCCTGCCAACGGACGGAGTTTGTACCTTTCGATGCACGGGGGTGGCGGGACGGCGCCAGCGGTCAACGATTCGCAGTGGAACAATCAGAAACGTTTGTATCGACTCGCCGAAGGGGTCTACGTCGCGCCCCGAGCACCGACGGACACGTGGAACCTCTGGCATCAAGCACACATCGATGAACTGTTCGATCGGCTAATCGAAAATATGATCGTGTTTGAAAATGTGGACCCGGATCGGGTTTACATCATGGGTTACTCCGCCGGCGGTGATGGCGTTTATCAACTCGCCCCGCGGATGGCCGATCGGTGGGCTGCGGCGGCGATGATGGCGGGGCATCCGAACGAGACGTCGGCGTTGGGTTTGCGTAACATCGGATTTACCCTCCACATGGGTGAGAAAGATGCCAGTTATGACCGCAATAAGATCGCAGGCCAGTGGAAAGAAAAACTCGGTGAGCTCCGTCGAGGTGATCCCGAGGGGTATCCACACCACGTTGAAATCCATCGTGGCAAAGGCCACTGGATGGACCGTCAAGATGCGGTGGCGATTGAGTGGATGGCGAAGTTCACTCGCAACGTTCGCCCCGAGCGAATCGTTTGGAAACAAGACGACGTTCGCCATGATCGGTTTTATTGGCTCGCGATCGATGAATCGGAGACGACGGATCGCGCGTTGGTGATCGCTTCGCGGGACGGACAACGCATCGAGATCGAGACTAATGATTTGAACGAAGTGATCATTCGGTTCGATGATTCCATGGTTGACATGGATCAACCGATCCTCGTGAGATCCGATGGTGAGACGCGTTTCGAAGGTCGGGTATCACGGACGATCCGGACGCTGGCCAAAACGCTCGATGAACGTGGTGACCAGCGAGCGATGTTCTCGGGCGAGGTGGCCGTTTCGCTCTGAGAGTATCTCGACACTCCGCCTCGTGGATCACTCTCAACAAACTACGTCAGCCTCTCGAGTGTTCCGTCGACATCCAGTTTTAGGTTGAGCCGTTTTGGCGTTAGCCTGGGCTGTTAAATCTTTCGACATTCTGGGATTGCGACACCATTATCCTTGCGCAGGTTTTCGTCTGCGATGCCAACGGCGTTAGACAACATAGCCTGGGGTGAAGGTCATCACCGCCGCAGGCGATGGTGCCGCAACCCCAGGTTACGAGACTAATTTCAAAACTGTCATTCCCGCCTGGCAAGCTGGCGGGAGCGTGATGGGAGGAATCGGCAGGCACGGAAAACTCATTGCGGAAACGGTTTGCGAAATCCATCACTCGCATCACCCACCGCTCGCCGTTGATTTTTCCACCGCCTGCAATTCGCCGTTAATCTTGTCGAGCAATTCTTGATACTCGCTCCGGCGGCGTTCGTTCTCGGTTTCCATCTCTTTGAGTTTTTTCGTTAACTCGTCCACGTCGCTCGTCCCGAATTCCTCTTTGGCTTCCTTTTGCAATGCCGCGAGTTGCTTCTCGGCTTCCTGCAATTGGGTTTGAGCTTGGATCTTCTTTTCATTGAGCTGTTCATACTCGGTCTTGAGTTGCTCGATCGATCGTGCGGTCATGATGCGTGTTTCTAAAATCAAATTTGAAAGGGAGTAAAACGTGAGTCAGACTCACGTGGTGGACTGCGTGACCTCGGTTGCCAATCGCATGATTTCTTTAGCAACGGTGTCGTCAAACTGCCCGACGTTTTGTTCGAGATAGGTCATCAACCCGGCGCCACTGTCGGTTCGCCGCTGCGTCAATTCTCGCAGATCGGCGACGAAGCCGGAACCTTCGTCGGCTTCCTCCTCGTCGGGGCCGGTGAGAACCTCCGGATGAAACACCTCGTCGAAAGGTTGATGCGGGACACGAACCCAACGGATCGTCCACGGCACGCCCGATTGGGAATCGAAATCAAAGGCCTCGATCGTCTCGTCGGTGTCGACGGTCGTGTTTTCCGGTGGCACGATGCAGGCGACCGCAGGGATGTGCAACCGGGACGCGTCACTGCGGGCCCGACGTGTGATGTTCCCCGCCGTGATCCAGTTCGTGCCGTCCTTGCGAACCGGTTCGAGACGCCGGTGGACGTGTCCGTTGACGATCACGTCGATTCCAGGGATAAGTTTGGGCCGGATCCGACCGGCCTCCTCGTAACCCGGAATCAGAATGTCGTGATGGGTGACCCAGGCGACCAGATCTGATTCGCGTTTGACGCTGGTTTCGGACTTGTCAATAATCTTGGAATCGTCGTCATTGAGAGCGGCCGGAAACTGTTTCGGCAGTTTCTCGCCCCACACCGTGCCACCGACAACCACGCGGCGTTCCCCGATCACCCCGGTCCACGGCGTCTCGGCCGACACGAGTTGGAGATGCCCGCCGGCAAACAGGATGCTGATCGAGTCATTCGGTTTGCGAAAATTCTCACGCACGTCATGGTTGCCGTAGATCGCCGGCAATCCCGAACCGTAATGGTCACCGATGCTCTCGATGATCTGCGACAACAACCAATTCGGGTTGTCCTGGGGCAGGTGAAACAAATCGCCCAACAGGATCGGTTGTAGATTCTTTTCGCGAGCGTAACGCAAACACCACGCAAACTTCTTCAGCGCCGTTTGAGGGTAGTCGTCTTTGCGAAAACCCGGGATACGCGATTCCAAGTGCGGGTCACCGATGAACAGTAAACCATCTTTCTCGTTCATGGATTTTTCTCCGGTGCAGACTCTGGTTTCTCATGAGTGTGTTCGTGCATACTGGGGACCGTCGACATCAGCGTTTCCGGATTGATGTCCCCGCCGCAGGTGACGCACTTCGGATTCTCGCTAACGAAATCGCGGATCAACTGCTCATGCTGTGTAACCAGCTCGTGCGCCTGAGCGGCCTTCGCTCGGGCCGCCGCCATTGCGGTGATCGCCGGGGCGAGTCTCGCGATGATCGCGGTAACCGGTTTCGGATCGACCGGCGGTTCGGTCGTTCGCAGGCGTTCAAACACATCGGTGTGCTGCACCAGACGGTCCCGGTGATCGTTCACGGTCGACAACGTGGCGATTTTTTTCTGCAACGACTCGGTCGCCTGAACCGGGGGCGGTGCCGACAAGGAAGACGTCACCGCGGTTCGGGATTTCCAACGCGTGCGAGTGTCGCCGGCGGCAGTGAGACGATCACGCAGTCGCACCAGGCCACCGGTGTCATCGACCGACGGCGGTGGGAAAAGGGGGGCGACGGCATCGACGAGTCGCTGGGAGGTTGCCCGGTCTTGGGTCGCGAGAGCGAGTCTCACCACCGCTTGCCGGCACGATTCGGCAGGATGCAGCGGCGGTGGGCTGGCGAGATCGCGACAGGTCGATGCGACTCGCATGGCAACGTCGCGCTGCCCACGCGTGCGATGCATCATGGCAATGCGAACGGCCAAGGTCTCGGCTGGATGCCGGACGGGCAACGGCAACAACGCGGCCAGGGTTTGATGGCGTTGTTGTTCGAGATTGCGGGCCGTCGTGACCCCCGATGCCGTGCTCAGCCATATCCGCATCCGGCGACACGTATCGGCGTTCTTCTGCAACTGCTGCGGAGTCGTTTCGGACCGATCGAGTGCCGACAAAATCGTCAGCTCACCCCGCCAATCGGACACCTGATTCGCGACCGCACGGAGCCTGCCGATGGTCGCCGCGAGTAACCGTTGCTGTTGCTGAGCGGTATCGATTTCCGCCTGCATCTTTTCAGCCGCCTGGACTGCAACACTGATCGCATCGATCGGAGCGAACGCGGCCAGGCGGGCGGCGTTTTGTTCGCTCTCACCGGTCAATCGTTTCGCATCGCCGCGGACTCGCGTGGAACGGGTCCGGTGCAGATGCTGCATCTCGACGAGTCGCGCCGCGTCGGACGAGGAAGCGAAAAACGCCGCCGCCCGACTGCCAGTTTCATTGAGCAGGAACACAGGCGATTTCTGTTCGCCAAAGTGAATGTCGTATTCGTTCTTCGATGCCCCCGATTCGGTCGTAACGCGGTCGAGTCGGAGCGTCGTCGGCAAATCTTCCGGTACGCCTTGGCCGATACGGTGAACGTCTTCGCCGTTGATGTTGTAGCTGACCGTGGTCTTCTTACGCTTCCATACGATTGTGTCGCCTTCCTCGGTTTCCACCGTGATTGTGCTCGTCTTCGCACCGTGACGGATCACGTGTTTGCTCTTGCTATTGGTCGCGAGAATTTGCAGCGCCGCAACGAGAGCCGATTTGCCGCAATTGTTCGGTCCCGTCAGCACGGTCAATCCGTCGGCAAGCTCGATCACGGTTTTGCCGTGAGACATGAAATTTTCGAGCGTGATTTTTCGAATCATTCTTCTAAGTACTCTTGGATGAGCCGTTTTGGCGTTAGCCACGGTTCCGTGTAAAACTAAAAACGAATCGACGTTCGATCAACTCGTCGGAGTCGCGACATCGTAAAGGAGCGAATACCGCTGGCGAAGACTGGCGATTAACGGACGAGCTGACAAGCCGTCACCGGTCGCGTTCTCGACGAGTTCGGTCGCCGTGTATTTTCGCCCGTGAGTGTGAACGTGCTCTCGCAACCAATTCATCAACGGAGCAAACTCGCCACGACCGATCATCCCCGCCAAATCACCGAGCGACGATTCCGCCGCATCGTACAACTGCGCCGCGATCAGATTGCCCAACGTGTAGGTCGGGAAATAGCCGAATAATCCGGCACTCCAGTGAACGTCTTGCAACACACCGTCGGCATCCGACGGCGGACGCACGCCGATCACACTCTCGTATCGTTCGTTCCAAACCGAGGGCAAATCCGCAGTCGACAACTCGCCCGAAACCAACGCCTGCTCGATCTCGAAACGGACGATGATGTGCAGATTGTACGTCGCCTCATCGGCCTCGACACGGATCAACGAGGGGGTGACCCGATTGAACGCCGCGTGCCATTGCTCAGGTGCGATTTTCTCGCCGAACGTTTGCTGCATCAGCGGAGCGAAGTGCTGCCAAAACGGGGCACTGCGTCCGACCATATTTTCCCACAAACGCGATTGGGATTCATGCACGCCGAGCGACGCGTAACTGCCCGGCGGCAACCCGTACCAATCCGGACGCAGTCCTTGTTCATAAATCCCATGACCGGCTTCATGTAGCGTCCCGAAGATACTGCCCGGCAACCATTGCTCCTCGTAACGAGTCAGGATGCGACAATCCGACGGCCCGAGGCTGGTGCAAAACGGGTGCGAGGTTTCATCGAGTCGGCCACGCTCAAAATCAAACCCGATCGCACCCGCCAGTGCGTGCGACAGTTTCCGCTGGGAATCGATCGGATAGTTTTTCTTCAGCAACGTTTCATCGACCTGTCGCGGTGACGCTTTGATTTCATCGATCAACTGCACCAACTCGACACGCAGGTTTGCGAACACCTCGGTGAGTTCGTCGGCTTTCGCGTCGGGTTCGTACTGATCGAGCAACGCCTCGTAGGTCGATTGCCCGTCCTCGGCGAGTGCCTCCCCGGCCCGGCGTTGCAGGCCGATCATTTCGTCGAGTGCCGGTCGAAACTGGGAATAGTCATCAGCTTTGCGAGCGGCGTCCCAGCGTCCTTGGCCGCGAACGGTGGCCGACGCGATCGCCTCGACAAGATCCTTGGGCAATCGTTTTTGTTTTTCGTAATCCTTGCGGGCCAGTCGCACGGTCGCACCGAGATCGCTGTGCGGATCGCTCGCCTCGGACCCACCGCCGAGCCCGTCACCGGAGAGCCCGTCACCTGAGAGCCCGTCACCTGAGAGCCCGTCACCTGAGAGCCCGTCACCTGAGAGCCCGTCACCTGAGAGCCCGTCACCTGAGAGCCCGTCGAGCCACTCACCGACGCGCTCACTCGTCCGCATTTCGTGAGCCAACCCGCTGAGGTAAGAGACCTGCTCGGCGCGAAAATCCCCGGCCTGCGTCGGCATGCCCGTCCGCTCATCCCACTGCAACAACTCCGCCGCCGAATCCACCAACGCCGTCTGGTGAAGATGAGCACGCAGGGATTCAAAAAGCTTCGCATGATCCGTCATCGGTGTCTCTCAGTCAAAGGGGCAAATCGTTCGGTCGCGACCGACGTTTGAACTCGGCCAGTGTCAAAACTACCCCCAAAGTCACCGATTCGCTAGCCTGCGATCGCCGTCGAGGTCGCGACGCTTTGCAGGCACCGACGCGGTACGGGTTCTTCACCCTCCAGAGCTCAACGGGAGATCGGTCGGCCCTCGTATTCAGTCTCACCTCAACTTTCGGGGTGAGCAGATAAGCCGTTTTGTCGTTAGCCAAGATTTTCAAGCAACAACCCCCAAAACTCCAAACTGTGTTTTGGCTTGATTGATCTTGTCTAAGTCGTCTCGCAGGGGCGATATCGAGTGAAACGAAACTCGCAGGAAAACGACAATGCCACATCCGAACAAGCACATTCGTGAAGCAATCGAGCATGCTGAGGAAAAAGGTCGGCGTTGCGAAAAGGCAGGACCACGTACGACAACTTCGTGCCACTGCGTTTGATTGAGGACCAGCAGTTTACGTTTCCCAGATAGTCTCGCCCTCGCAGGCAACGCTGTGAAGCATTTTGCAGTGTGAAATCAGCGTATGCGGGCGTCCCGCCCGCTTGCAATGAAACCATTTGTTCCATCGAAAAAACGCTTCACAGCGTAGCCCCGAAGGGCAACACGCTAACAGTGAGACACAAGTTCAAAGATTTCCGCCGGGCCAGCACTGGGCTGTTCAATCTTTCGACATTTTGGGATTGCAGCGACATTGTCCTTGCGCAGGTTTTCGTCAGCGACGCCAACGGCGTTCAACACCCCCAGGTTCCGAGACGGCCCCACGCTGGGGACGGGAGTTGTCGGCATTCGTTACCCAGGCCTATGTCGTTGAACGCCTATGTCGTTGAACGCCTTTGGCGTAAAAACCGAGTCACCTTCGATGACAAGAAACCTGGTAGCCCTTCAGTTGTTGCTCTGCTCGACAACGGATCTTTGGTGTCTCGCCCCCCAACCGAATCGCATTCCCAGAATCGCCGACCGCTTCCCCCGTTGGTGTACAATATGTTCACCTTACCGACGAAGCGTATTTCTCCCAATGCGGTTGGAAGCCACGGCGAAGTCGACCTAACTCCATCAACCAAAAAACACGATGAAGAACCACTTCTGCTCGGGCCTCTTGGGGTTCTTGCTCATCGCCATGTCGGCGTTTTCGGCGTACGGTCAATCGCTCGCCAGCGGCGACCGGGTGATCGAACCGTCCAGGATCGAAACGCTCGCCGCCCAAGCACGACTCCAGGGCGATCCGCAACGGGGAGCGCTCGTGTTTTTCAAATCCGCCGCCGCCTGTGCGAACTGCCACGCCAGCGGCGGTGATGAAGCGTCGCCACTCGGTCCCGATTTGACAACGATCGCGAAGGAGATGATCGCCGACGAGAGTACCACGCAAAAAGTCGCTCCAACGAAGACGCTCGAAGAATCCATCGTCGAATCAATTTTGCACCCGTCACGAGTCATCCGCGATGCTTACGAAACGGTCAACGTCGTGACCGTCGACGGTGAAATCCGATCCGGGTTGGTGGCCGCTCGCACGGACTCGCATCTGGTTTTGAGAGATGCCAAGGATTTAGAAAATGAAATTCGAATCCCTCTTGAGGAGATCGAGGAAATCGTTGTCAGTAAACAATCGATGATGCCCGAGGGGTTGGCCGCGTCTCTGCTCGAAGAACGCGACCTACTCGATCTGGTTCGCTACGTCAGCGAAGTCGCCCGAGGCGGCAACGAACGTGCCTCGCAATTGCGGCCCCGCCCGGAAGACTTGATTGTGAGAGACGACACCCTGGCAATGGATCACGCGTCCATCTTGGAATCACTCAACGACGAGGATTTTCAAAACGGGCGTCGTATCTACATGGGTCACTGCAAAAACTGCCACGGCGCCGATGGCAACACGCCCACGATGGCGACCGCTCGCGCGTTCGGGACCGAACCGCTGAAATACGGCGACGACCCGTACAAAATGCTGCAAACACTCACCCGGGGTGCCGGGTTGATGGCGTCGGTGCAACACCTGACACCCAACGAACGTTACCAAGTCATCCATTTCATCCGCGAGAAGTTCATGAAACCGGACAACCCGGTCTATCGTGAAATCGACGCGGACTACCTCAGCGGTCTGCCGAAAGGAACTCGCCGCAACGATGAAACCGAATTAGTCGATCGCGATTACGGACCGGCACTCGGATCGCAAATCGGTTCTGAAATCAACAACGCGTTGACGTTGCGTTTGTCCGATGACGTCTCGGTCAGTTATGACTTGCACCGGATGCGATTGGCGGGCGTTTGGACCGACGGTTTTCTGGATCTGTCGCAAACCCAACACTACCGACAACGCGGCGAACGGATGCCGCAAATCGAGGGCGAGCTGGTGCCGGGGTTGGCCGATTGGGGATGGGCGTTCGGTGACTCGTTTGAAATTTCACCGGAGCTGAAACCGCCCCGTGGCCCGGTCAAGAATCCAGCCATGAATTACCGAGGCCATTACCTGCACGACGAGCGAGTCGTGTTGTCGTATGAGATTCAAGGCCGTGGCGTTTTGGAAACGGTGGATCATTCGCGTGACGGTGAGAAATTGCAATTGACTCATTCGCTGCGAATCGAACCCGGCGACAACGCGCTCCAACTGTCCGTCGGTCAATTGAAACCGAACGGCAGTCCGATCGGGATGATTGATTCGAACGATCGAATCGCGACGGTCCGGGATGGGATTGCCGGAGATTCGATTGCGTTCGTTTGCGGTGGGCATGAATCGATGCCGGATCGAGCGAGAATGGCCAACCGCGCCCTGCATGTTGTTGCAGGAGAAACCGCCCGGCAACTCGATTTGGGGACGCCGGGACGCACGACGTTGGTTCGCTTTCGGACCGAAAACGAGGGCACGCTCGTCGCATCGACGCCCCGTCTTGGCGGATGGAAACCGGACGGGAAAACACTTTTCATTCGTGGCAAACGACTCGTCTTTGACATCGGTTGGTTGGGGGCGATGACAGGGCGAACCGATGTGGCCGATGGCGAGTGGCACGTTGCCGCACTCGTGGTCACCGAGGGTGAGACTCGGTTGTACGTCGATGGCCAATTGGAGGCGACGCGAGACGAATTCCGGCGTGACCCGGTTCGCGGGCACGTGCTCAAAATCGGAGCCACCGCGAATGACTTCGGCGGCGACTTTCAAGGTGAGATCGAGTGGGTGCGAATCGTTGACTCGGAACTCACACCCGAGCAACTTACACCCGACGCGCTCGTGAAATCAACCGAGGCCGACTCGGCCTCGAAAACGGAATCGCTGTTCCAATGGCAATCGTCGCAACAAGATCTTCCACCGACGCCTGAGAATCCGTTGTTGCCCGGTGACGCACCCGTCTCCATGGTTGCAGCGGCGGTCGGTGGTGACGTCGAGGCAATGCGTTGGACGATCGATGAGTCGGGCCGCATCGTGCTCTCAATCCCGCCGTCGGATCGTGTTCGGACGATCAATGTCGTCCGCTGCTCGGCAGATTTACATGAGCAGAAACAGGTTGTCGACGCGCTCCGTGCCGCGGTCACCAAGCCCGTAACGGATCCGGCGGAATGGCTCGGCGGGGGTGACCTGCGCTGGCCGGAGGTGATCGAGGTCCAGGGCCGGCTCGGGGAACCGATCAATGGCTATGCCCTTGATACGATCACGATCCCGTTCGACAATCCGTGGAACGCGTGGATGCGGACCAGCGGATTGGATTTCTTCTCCGACGGGCGTGCGGTTGTCTCGACGCACGGCGGTGATGTGTACATCGTTAGTGGCATCGACGCGCAACTCGATCGTGTCCGCTGGAAACGGTTCGCCGCCGGATTGTTCGAACCCTTCGGCGTCCGTGTGATCGATGAAACGATCTATGTGATTTGCCGCGACGGGATCAAACGGCTGCATGATTTCAACGAGGACGATGAGGCGGATTTCATCGAGGCGTTTTGGAACGATGATGACGTATCGAGCATGTTCCATGCTTACAACTTTGATTTGCAAACGGACTCACAGGGCAACTTCTATTTTGCCAAAGCGGGTCAGTACACACGCCACCATCGCCCAGGGACGATCATGCGAATCCCACCCGAAGGCGGACGTGCGGACGTTTTTGCGTGGGGATTCCGGACGCCCAACGGGATGGGGAAATTGTTCGATGATCGCTTTACCGTTTCGGACAACCAAGGCCCGTGGATGCCGGCGGGTAAAATTTCGCTGATCCGGCAGGATCGCTTTTTCGGCAACATGCCAATCACCGACGAGCAGACCACGTGGTTGAAGAAAAAACACGGTGGGGAACTGCCGAGTGAGTTCGAACAACCGATCGTGTGGATGCCCCAGGAACTCGACAACTCCTGCGGAGGCCAAGTCTGGATCGACGATGAACGGTTCGGGCCGCTGTCGGGACGACTGATCCACTCCTCGTTCGGTAAGGGATGGTTGTATTACCTTTCGTTGCAAGAGGTTGCCGATCAAACCCAAGCGTCCATTGTCGCTCTGCCTCATCAATGGGGCGCCGGGGTGATGCGATTGCGGGGCAACCCAGCCGACGGGCAGCTCTACGGCACCGGATTGTCAGGCTGGCAAGGCCCCGCCGACGGAGCCGACGGGTGTTTGCAACGGCTTCGCTACACCGGTCAACCCACCAAGATGATCGAGAGCACGCGAGTCACGTCCGACGGGATCGAACGGCGTTTCAACTTTGCCGTGGATGCGGAAACCGCCCGCGATCCGCAATCATGGCAACTCGAGATGTGGGATTATCGTTGGTCGAGACAATACGGATCGGACCAATACTCCGTGCTCCGACCCGGTGAAAAGGGACGTGATGATCTCATCGTTCAGAGCGTGACCCAGGTCGATGATCGCACGTTGCGTTTGCTGATCCCGAACCTGTCGGTGTGCGATCAGGTTTCTCTGAAAGTGAATTTTAAAGAGGCAACCGGCGAGCGTTTTGTCGAGCATCTGTACCTGACGATCAACGCGATGCCGTCGGGTTAAACGCCCGATTTTTTGCAGACCCGACGTCCATCGGGAGGGGCCGTTGAACACCAACCAACGTTTTCAGCGCATCGGCTGAAAAGGTTCGGCAGAACCTCACGTAGGCGAGTCTCTCTGAGACTCGCAGTTTCCAGCGTCTCAGAGTGACGCTGCTACGTGGTTTCACCGAATTCAATGTGACGACGTTCGATCCAGTGCAAGCCGGATGACGTTTCAATCGAATAGCATTTCGATTTCGACTTCCGTTTTCATTTGCTGTTTTTGACCGGCGATATCAAGGGACATGTCGGCAACCGTTTGGATGGTCAATTGGGACGAGACCGGCAGAATCGAATTCTCCATTAACGTCGATTTGCCGGTCCCGTTGGAATCGAGGGAATCGAGCTTCAACTGCGTGCCCGGGGGTAACATCGGATTTTGGATGTCTTGCGGTTCCGCCGTCTGTTTAATCGCAACGGACATTTCAAACCCGTTCTCGTCGATTCGCAGAATCTCGTGGGTGCTCGTTTGAGTGAGTTTCATTCCGTTGGCTGTTACCTCTTGAACCACCTTCCACTGGGCCCCTCTCCCGATCGGTTCAACCGGCACCGGTGAACTCAACCGGTTAAGTGATTCTTTCATACCATCGAGCATTTGTTTGAGTTGAGGAGACAATCCGTCGGACGCGTTAAACTCGCCTTTGCGGGTGATGCCTCGGTTGGAGAGGATGCCCGAACCGGTCGAACCGATCATCGGTTTCAGTGCGGTTTCGAGAGTCTCGGCAAGCGGGGACGGGTTTCCGGGATCGTCGAGGACGACCATGTCGGTGTATTCAAATTCAAACGTGATGTCGCCATTTTCAGCCACATCGGTGACCTCTATTTCCATCGTTATCTTTTGCGGCGGAATGGGTTGGGAAGGAAGTTGGTTTCCGCCGAGAGTCATCTTTTGATTCATTTTGATGGTCATCGCGGCGGTCTGTTTATCACCAACGCTCGGGGTGAATCGCACCACGCGGCGAGGCTCGTCGCCGGGCCGAATCAATTCCACCTGCACGCCGGCCGCGTCCGGCGCTATGTCCTCGCTGTTCGCTATGCCCGGCGAAAATGAAAAGAGGCACAAGGCGGCGGCCAGACAAAACGACCCATCGGAAATCAAACGCATTTTTTTTTCGCAGTGTTAATCATGAGGGAAGGGGCATCGGGGAGTAAAGTCGATGGGCAGTCCAACGCCGCGACGAACCGAATATACCAACCGGATTGCCTCCACGCGAACTCAGCCGCCGCTGGCGGCTCGGAACAGGCCGGGTTGGAACGCGACGACGCCGACGAGCAGGACCGCTGCGGCAACCGCAGGCCAAATCCAAACACGCCGATCCCAACGCACTCGAAACGGTCTGGTTTCCGTCTTGCGATCATGATTTCCCCTCAGCATGGTGATCGAAACGATCCCCAGCAACAGCATCGGTAGGAATCCATAGAAGCAGACCGCCGCAACGTCGCTCTGATAATTGACCAAAACCTGTTGCGTTTGCGTCAACCGAATGCCGCCCATGATCGAGACCATCGACAACATTCGCGACATGACCGCAATGAACGCGATCACCATGCACGGTGTCACAATCCAAGGCAAGATTGCCATCCTCGGAATCCCGAACTGGATCGCCACCACGCGGCTGAACAAGAGCACTCGCCAGATCGAAACGATCGATAGCATGGTCAAATTGAATCGCAGCGAGGTGACTTCATTCGCCATCACCTCGATCGGGAAAGCATAGAACCACGCCAGCGGCGCGGTCATCCAATAACCCGTCATGAACAAACGGAAGTCACGCACCACGCTCGGGCTCGAACGACGGATCGAACCGAGACATGCGGTCATGAACACAAACAAAATCGTGCCGAACGCCAACGAGGCGACAAACGGTCCGAGCAATTCCTGAGGCCGGTGCAGCCAACTCACCGCGTCGTACTCCCGCGCCATCGCCGCCGTACCGACCAACGCGAGCGAGAGCCACAAACAATCCGGACACCGTAACACGCGGCGGATCGATGGACTCGACACCGAACAGAAACAACATCGGGTCTCGGAGTCGTAATCGAGTTCGAGTATTCATGCTTGCTTTCGATTTCGACGGATGTGTTTTTGGATTTCGTTGCATCGTTTTTGCGGGGCGTCGGCGAACACACGGGAGATCAAATCATGGAACGCGTCTTGCAACTTTGTCGGCGACATGCGATCGGGTTGATACACGACATCGAACAGAGTGTATCGCGAAAAATCGCCAGGCAGCAATCGATTCGTTCGTCGCATCGAATGAAACAGACTCGTTCCGGGAAACGGCGTTTGCAACGTCAACTGAATTTCCCCCATTCGTGCGTCTTCGAGGAAATCCCCGAGCCGCTCGATCGACGCCCGCGTTTCACCATCGGCGCCGACGATCAAACACGCGTTGACCACGATGCCGGCGTCTTGAATGGTGTCGACGGCCTCGACCATTCGTTCCCACTCGGCGGTCTTGGCACCCATGCCGGGATACTTGAAAATACTCGATTCCAATCCGATCAGGATTTGACGACAACCACTGCGTGCGATTTGTTTCAGCAGTTCGGGCCGTTCGGCGATCCGCCAATCCGACTCGGTAAACCAGCGCGCCCCGACATGCCGCAGCGATTCGAGCATCGGCCCGTGATCGCGTTTGCCTGCGAACGTGTTGTCGTCGGCCAACTCGATCCACGGACGCGACCGGATCGCCGCGATCGCGGCGAGTTCGCGTGCAATGAGTGCGTCGGGTTTCTCACGTGCCGGACCGAGCAGGCGGCTGGCGGCGCAAAACGAACACGCCCACGGACAACCACGCATCGTTTGCAAGGTGAACCGGGGCGGCGAATTCGCCCCCAGTAAATCCCAGCGCGGCAGCGGCGAATCGCCCAGTGAAAAATCGCCTGCGGAATGATAATGTGAGCGGGCATCGCCCGCCGCGATCTCGTCGAGCACGATGGGAAACGTAACTTCGCCGTCACCCGAAACCACCCCATCAAAGTGCGGCCCGAGGTGGTCCGGTGCGGCCGTCGCGTGCAATCCACCGACAACCGTGGTGATCGCACGATCGGATCGAGTCCGCCGAATCGCGGCACTGATCCGACACGCACGATCGGCGGCCGGTGTGAGCGTTGAGAAGGCTACGACATCCGGATCATGCGACAGAATTTGCTCGACGACATCGAACTCGCGTGTCGTTCCGTCGTCACTGACTAAACTGACATTCCAACCCGCCGGTACCATCGCGGCGATCGTCAGCAGTCCGATGCGGCGGGAGTTGAGACAGGGCGGAGGCACGGCGAGCGAGTCCGGGCAATTGCATGCCACGCGTTAAAAGTTCTTCATGCCCGACCCGAAGGCCACTCATCGAGACGAGGACGAGATTGCGTTTCATGAGATCACCCGACTCGTTGCTTGATTCCCTCGCCGCGGCGGAGTTGCATGGATTCGATTTTGCGATTGGTCGCGCGTAGGATTTCGATCTCCAAATCACCGAGCGTCATCTGGTGTCCGGGATCGGGGATCGCCCCGGTGTTATACAACACCCATCCGGCGATCGTCTCGTAGTCCTCGCTCTCGGGGATGTCCCAGTGGATCAGTTCGTTCAAATCATCGATCATCACACGGCCGTCCACTTCGATCGTGTCGTCATCAATAATCCGAATTCCGTACTCTTCCTCTTCGTCGGATTCATCTACGATCTCGCCAACGATTTCTTCGAGCGCGTCTTCGATCGTAACCACACCGGCGGTTTGCTGAAACTCATCGACAACGATCGCCATGTGCGAACGGTTGTGCAAGAACTCTCGCAACAATGCCTCGACGCTGCGATCCTTCGGCACCGACCAAGGACGCCGGCACAGCTCCACGATCGGTTGATCGGGCAATCCTTCGGAGACGAGAAACGGTAACAGGTCTTTGACAAACAGAATCCCGACGACGTTATCGATATTGCCTTCGTAAACCGGGTATCGGGTCCGGCCGCTGGCGATAATTTTTGCGATCGCGTCGTGCCACGAACTCGTCGCATCGATCGCCTCGACGTCGCCTCGCGGCGTCATGATGTGGTTGACGGTATCCTCATGCAGTTCCATCACGCCTTGGATCATCTCGCGGACACCGGGACCGAAGTAGCCTTCCCGCGTGCCCGCCGCAATGATCGTGCGGATTTCATCTTCGAGTTGTTCTTCGTCTTCGTCCTCGTGTTCGACCTGACCGGCGAGCCGGCGGGTCATGATTTCGAGCAGCTCGCCGGGCGCCTGCAACGGACGCATCGCGATCGACAACGTTAACCAAAACGGCCAGGTGTAATACAACAACGGAGCGGACGTGAAACGCGTCACTGCGGCCGGCAACCACAGGTGCGTCAACATCATCAGCACACACGCGGCAACGGCCCATCCGATCAACATCTCGACGCCTTCCCCGAAATGATCGACCACCGCGATGGTGCCGAACATCAGAAAAATCACCGTCCCGATCATTCGTAAATAATCACTGCCCTTGATCGCCGCGTCTTGATGATCGAGCACCGATCCGAACCGATCTCGGTTCTTCTTGACCCGGCAATAAACCTCCAGCGATCGTCCGGCGAACCCGTCGAGCAGTTCGACACCGAGACCACCGACGCTGCCGAGGAGAAAACCGAAAACGGTCCAACAAAGATCAACCCAAAGAGGCAGTTCGTTCATGAAGAGATCCACCCGGCGTTTCGCATCGCCTGTTGTTCGGCATCACGCATTCGCAATCGATCGGTGTCTTGTTTGTCGTCGTAGCCGACCAAGTGGAGTGTCCCGTGGATGATGTAGAGCAACAGTTCCTGTCCGACCGACCACCCGGCGGCGTTTGCTTCGTTGGCGGCGGTATCGATGCTGACGACGATTTCGCCTTCCACCGTCGGTGGGTTCAAATCGTAGGGGAAACTAATCACGTCGGTCGGATAATCGTGTTGTAAGAAACGTTGGTTGATTTCATGAATGGTGTTGTCATCGGTGACGCGAACGCCGATTTGGCAATGCTCGCAGCCCCCGAGCGCCGCAGCGTGGCGGACGGCCGCTTCGATTTGTTGTGGCGAGATGTCGTGCTCGGGTGTCGAGTACTGAGGCAACCGATCTCGCACGCAGGCGTCAATCGTGATTTCGATTTCACTCATCCACGGCAACCGTTCATGCGGATTGCTGCCCCGGATACTTGACGCGGGCATGGTAGATCGCCGTCAGGGATTTGACCAAACTTTGCCGGACGCGGTGAAGTTGCGAGAACGTCAGTCCGCACTCGTCGAATTGCCCGTCGCCGACTTTCTTTTGAGCGATCGCATCGACGAGGTTCGAGATCCGGGCCGGGGTCGGATCAACGAGCGTCCGGGAAGCACTTTCGACGGTATCGGCGAGCATCAACACCGCCGCTTCGAGCGTTTGCGGTTTCGGGCCGGGGTAGCGGAAATCCTTGTCACTGACCGATTCGCGGTTCGGGTCCTCTTCGCTGCGTCGGGCCGCCTCGCGATAAAAATATTCGACCAACGTGGTGCCGTGATGTTGCAAAATGAAATCGATGATCGGTCGCGGCAGGTGGTGATTGCGTGCCAGGTCGGCACCGTCTTTCACATGCGCGATGATGACCAACGTGCTCATGGCAGGTTGCAACGAATCGTGTTGGTTGATGCCGGCGCTTTGGTTTTCGATAAAGTACTCGGGTTTGAACATTTTGCCGATATCGTGAAAGTACGCACCGACACGAACGAGCAACCCGTTGGCACCGATCGCGTCGGCCGCCGCTTCGGCGATCGAGGCCACGTTGATCGAGTGGTTGTAGGTACCCGGTGCCCGTTGGGCCAACCGGCGTAGCAACGGGTGACTGGCGTCGCCGAGTTCGAGCAACGAGAGGTCGGTTTGGATACTGAACGCTCGTTCGACCAAGGGCAGCAATCCGGTCATCGCCAACGCCGAGATCAGGATACTCAGTCCCGCCCATCCGGCCTCGCCGGCCAGTCCTAACAACAGACGCTGCAGCGGTTCTTCGGACAACACCGCTTCGAGTCCTTCGCCGGGAATGCCTGACGACAACGTTTGCCCGGTGACAATCCCGACTCCGATGGTGGTCAACATCGTGATCACCGCTGAAAAGACGCCGACGGTGATCAAGTACGTGCGGCTGCGGATTCGCCCGGTCAACAACGCACACGACGTACACGCTGCGGCCATCACGACGAGGTTGGGCAGATCGGCGCCGAGGAACAACGTCACGCTCAGACTCGCACCCGCCATCGCGAGCAGCGCCAGGTCACGTCCGTAGACTACCGCAGCGGTGATCGAGGCGAGTACCAACGGCACGAGTTCGGCACGCCATGCGTCACGCGAAGCGTAATAACTCAGCACAATGGTGGCGACCAAGAGTGCCAGCATCTTGGCGAGTTTCCAGTGGTCAGAAACCAGCGTTCGGTCATCGACAAACCAAATGTACGAACCGCACAACAGATACAGCGCGATGATCATTCCGGCGAACGCCGTGATCCGGGCCACGCGATCGAGCACAGCCATGTTCTCGACGAGCGTTAACCATTCGCTGCGGAGGAGTTCGAGTTCACGCACGCTCAGCGGTTCCCCCGAATCGGCCAATTTCGATTGACCGGTGTAGTACGTCATCATCGTGGTCTCGACCGCATCGGCGGCACGTTCTCGCACCCGTTGGCTGACCTCGTCGTCGTATTTCAGCGTTTCATATTCAGGCAGTTTGTCTCGCAACCATTTCGCGACCATCTCGGCGGCGACTTGGTCTTGGGTGTCTTCGTCGACAAACCTTTTGCGAAACAGATCCTTGAGGTAACGTTGCAATTCACCCGCCGATTCGGCGATCCGGACTTTGCTCAATTCCACCGGGATGGCGTCCTCGACTTGGTCGCCCTGGAACACACGGATCATCCGCTGCGATCCCTGTTCGGCGGTGTGTTGCGGGGCTTGCAAAACGCCGTTGAGTGCGAGTTCTCGCATCGCGGACTCGACGTCCGAATCGAGGTTGGACAATTCGGGGTCGTCGGTGAAAGCACGTTTGAGCAACGCGAACCGGGCGGCTGGCGATTCGTCCTCCGACGCCGTTTCGCTGCCTTCATAGAACTCCGCGAGTGCCTGTTGGCCGATCTCGCCGAGCTGTTCGTAGGAGGACGCCCCGAGCACCAAGAACAATCGATTCTTCAGAGCGGCGCGGAGTTGTTCCAAACGGGCCGGTGACTTCCGGTACAACGTCAACACCTCGCGGCGTTTGCGTTCGCGTTTGTCGTCCGTCGCCACACGATCGGGAACTTGAAAGGTTACCCGAGTGATCAAATCGCGAGCGGGGATCGCACCGAGGCGATACGCGAAAGGCGGTTTCCATGTCCGGCAGAGTACGAGCATCGCGATCGCGGCGAGGAGCGCGATGCCGAAGCGAATCGACAACTTGCTCTTATCGCTCTTGTTCCACCACGTCACCCATTTGGGTTTAGGGATGCCGAGCGATTCGATCCGCTCTTTGCCCGCGCGTTGGTTTTTTACAGTGCTCATAACGCTATGCTCGCCCGTTTAGGACGACTCGTCCGAGGCCGTGGATGGCGGGGCATCGACATCCGAATCCGGGTTGCCGTTGGTTTCGTCATCGCTGCGTTTTTCGACGGCATCACGACTGTCGCTGCGTTGCTCGCCTCGCTGCCCGCCTCGCTGCCCGTCTCGTTGCTCGTCTCGTTTTTCTGAAAGTTCATACGCCTCGACGATAGCTTGCACCAACCGGTGACGGACGATGTCATGAGAGCCCAAACGGATCACGCCGATGCCTTTGATATGGCTGAGCCGATACAACGCGTCGTGCAAACCGCTGCGCACACCGCGTGGTAAATCCAACTGAGTCGCATCGCCACTGACGACCATCTTGCTATGTTCGCCCATCCGGGTCAGGAACATTTTCATTTGCGCGACCGTCGTGTTCTGGGCCTCGTCCAAAATGATGAACGCGTCGTTGAGTGTCCGGCCTCGCATGTAGGCCAGCGGCACGATCTCGATCACGTCCTGTTCCATCAACCCACGGGCTTGATCGAAATCGACCATCTCGCCGAGAGCGTCCATGAGCGGCCGGAGATAGGGATTGAGTTTCGCACGCAGGTCTCCCGGCAAAAAACCGAGACTCTCGCCCGCCTCGACCGCCGGTCGGACCAGAACAATCTTGCGGACTTCGCCGGCTTTGTACGCTTCGACTGCCGTGGCGACGGCGAGATAGGTCTTGCCGCACCCCGCCGGTCCGGTCGCGAACGTTAAATCATGTCGGCGGATCGCTTCGACGTATTTCGCCTGTCCCGGTGTTCGCGGGGTGATCTTGCGTCCGGCATGTTGGATATTGATCGCCTCGCTGCTCGGACGAGCCGGGACGCCGTTTTCGATCACGGCACCCTCTTCGGACGCCGCCGTTTCGACATCGCCGATCGACAAACCGGTTTTCTTTCGCCCGATCACACGCAACTTTTCCAACGCACGCATCGCCGCACCGACTTTCGATTCATCGCCCGCGATTCGAATCCGCCCGTCGCGGTGCGTGATGTCGACACCGAACAAACGGCGGAGTTTGCGGACGTGCTGATCACGAGGGCCGAACAACATCAGAACTTCATCGGGGCCCGCCGTCGACAGCGTGGCTTCATTCATGACGGGCTTCACAGGATCACGTTCAATGATTGGGGGACGATAATGGAAGGAGACGCCTCTAAGAGAGAATCGAACGCGGAGTGTTCGGGGAAAAACAATGCCCGAATTCGGACTCCGCCGGTGAATGAGTGACGCAAATTCTAAACGACTTGGCCAGGCACGCACCCAGCCATTCACCGGAATACCGGATTTTAACGCAACACGCCGGTTCGGTCACGCCACCGCCGCGAAACACAGCAAAGCCGGTAAAGCCGCAAAAATTAGGCTATCCGTCACATCCCACACTCCCCCCAATCCAGGGAGCAGGCTGCCGGAATCTTTCGCCCCGGTAGCCCGTTTGACCAACGATTCCGCCAAATCGCCGAGCATCCCGGAAATCGCCAACAAAGGACCGAGGATCAACGCCAACCCCAACGGCGGAGTCGATCCCGAGCCCGCAATCGCCGGAAACAACCACGCCAAACAAGCCCCCGCGACCAAGGTCGCCAGGACAATGCCGCCGATCGAGCCCTCCCACGTTTTCCCTGGGCTCAATCTCGGGATCAGTTTCCGTTTCCCGATCGCTTTGCCCGTGAAATACGCACCCGCATCGGTGCTCTTGGTCGTCGCGATCATCGTGAGCAATGCCGCCAACCCCCAGTTTGCATCAATGCCCTCGCCGAGTCCGCGGATCACGACCAGCAAACTCATCGGCAAACCGACATAGAACGCGATGAAAAACGTCGTCGTCAAACGCCGCAACACGCCCGACGGATCCGAACCGACCGAGTAGTCCTTCATCTCGTCGAGAAAAAACAGCACCATAGCGATGCCGCCGGCGACAACGATCCAGCCCATCCGTCCGATCGGGCAATCCGCCGGATACGCGCTAACCGCATCCGGAAACCCCGCCGCCAACGCGTTCCATCCAATCGCAACAAACGGAGCCATCGCGATTAATCCGGTGCCGGTCATGATCACGCCGCGATGAATCGGAAAACCGATCCGCAACATCAACCCACAAAGATCCCAGGCCGTGCCGAGGGCAAAGAACAACAGCAGCGGCAGCAAGTACAAACCCGCTGCACCGGGGACCGAGAACGTGGCATCGGCATACAGCAACGCCACCGACAAAGTGATCAAAATGGCGCTGGTGCGAAGACGGTCGAAAAGCAAGAGATTAGGGGTATGGGTGGGAGATTGGGGTTGGCTTTATTTTCCCGGCGAAGCCGGGAGAGGCGGTCGGCCACGAGTGGTCTGCCTCCGCTTCGTCTTCAGGTGAGCCGTTTTGGCGCTAGCCACGGTTGTTGTGTAAAAACCGTGGCTAGCGCCAAAACGGCTCATCTGCTCAGCCCGAAAGTTGAGTTGAAAAGAAATGCGAGGCCGGAGGGAAGGGCCGGACTCGCCCTCGCAGTCAACGCGGTGAGGCAATTTTTAGCCATCGAAAAAACGGGTTTTTATCGTAAGCGGGCGGGGACGCCCGGGCACCGGTTCGCGGGCGTCCCCACCCGCTTGCGACCCTCCCCAGCTTCGCTCGGGAGGGTGAAAAAAACATTGCGGCAACGGCGATCAGCCGACCAAATCGGTCAACGCTTGCAGCGCCGTGTCGTAATCCGGTTCCTCGGTGACTTCCGCGACCACCTGTTTGTAAACCACCTTGCCATCGGCATCGAGCACGACGACGGCGCGGCTGAGCAATTTCAGCTCCTCGATTTCGATACCGTAGGATTCACCAAATTCGTGGGTTTGGTAATCGCTCGCGGTTCGCATTTTGACATTCTCAGCCCCACAAAAACGGGCTTGGGCGAAGGGCAAATCGCGGCTCACGGTGACCGCGTTGACCTTGTCGCCCATTTGGCCGAGTTTTTCGTTGAACGTTTTCGTTTGAGTCGCACACGTCGGCGTGTCGAGGCTGGGCACGATGCTCAGGATCGTCGGTTTCCCCTTCACGTCGGCCAACGTGAGTTCTTTCAAACCTTCATCGGCGTAATGCAGTTTGAAATCCGGTGCCGCTTGGCCAATCAGCAGATCGCTGCCGGCCAACGTCATCGGATTGCCCTTGAATGTGATTGTTCCGCTTTGACTCATCAGAATCGACTCTATTATCTTGAGGATGGGATTGTTCAATTAGTCTGTTCAGAACAACAGAGTATGACCATCGGATCCTGGATCGGGAAGCGGGCGGCTGATCCGGCGGAGCCGCGTCAATCGCGTCTCCAAGCTCGGGTGCAGCCAACTGATCTTTCGCGACGAGGGATGGTCCGCCGTCACCCGTGTCAACGCGTCGGCGAGCAATTCCGCCGCCATCTCCGTGTTCATCTCCGTGTTCATTTCCAGGGTCATCCCCGCATTCGCGGCCGCTCGGGTTGAATCGCTCGGGGGGTGCTCGTCCTGTTCCGCGGCACTCGCACGCACCGCCGTCACCGCCAACCGGCACGCGGCCGCGTCGGCATCGAGTTCCGACCAATGGCTCACCATCCCCAGAACCACGATCGTCGTGATCAATCCCAAAACACCGCCGACCATCGCACCGGTGCCGGTATCGAGCCACCCGTGATCGATCAACATCGCCGTCGTCCAACTCGACACGAACCACGCCGGCAAGATCGCAGCCATGCGAATCGGCACATGAAACCGCCGCACATGAGCGAGTTCGTGCATCACCACCATCAAACGCTGGCCACGCGGCAACTCATCGAGCAACCGGTCCGACAACAATAGTAACCGGCCCGGACGTACCAACCCCGCGACCATCGCGTTGAGTAACCGCCCGCCGGTGTCCCAACGTGCCATCCGCATCCCGAAAAACCGATGCGTGGAAACGCCGCAACCGTGCAGCCACGTTTCCACCTCCGCTTGATCGTCCGCACTCATCTTTTCTGTTTTTGCAATTCGCTGGACCGCACACGGGAACACCGCGACCATCACCACCGACGCGATGCCGATCATCCCCCACAACATCCACTCGCCGCCTGACCCCGCCGCACCATCCGCCACATCGAAATACTCCGCTTGCACGCGGGAGGCCACATCACCGACGGCGAGAAACGCGAGCGTCGGCAGGACCAACCACGCCGGACCGCTCCGCATCATCCGAACGATCGAGCCGCCGTAGTTTTTCAGATCGCGAGATTGCACCCCGATCATCGCCGCAAACCAAAACTCTGCCGACCAGGTCGCCGCGAGCAGCGTCATCCCGGGCAACAACAACCCGATCGATTGCAACGCCATGCTGTCCTCGAGCACCGGTTGCATCCGCAACCACGACGCGAGCGAAAAACCGTAATGACACAACAGCGTGATCGGCAACGCGAACCAGCGGAACGTTTCCATCTGCACCCGCAAATAGTCGAGCGCGTCGCCATAGGAGAGCGACCCCCCGATCACCTGCCGGGCCAGCAACCGGGCTGCCACGTGAGCCAACACGACCCAACCGCCCACCAACAACACGCTCGCCATCACCGCACGCGGCGACGGATCGGCGATCCCGGGGGCTGAACCGCACAATAGCGAAACGATGACTAACAGAAAAATATAAAGCGTCATGGAGATTGCTCGCCGCTCGCGTGATTCAGAACCGATCATATCAACCGCCATCAAAACCGATGATCTCGATCCAGGGAACGCTTTTCCGTTGAAAAAAGCCCGGAATCAGAGAATCCCAGTCCGCCTGCAACGATTATCCCGCAGGATTGTCGTCATGATGAACCCCATCACCGCCGCCGGTCTCCACCGGTGGCCTATCCCAATGGAGCCAACGATCTGCTAATTTACGAAAGGTTTCCGACACGACGCTGACCCGTTTTTCGCCGCACCCGTTAGGCGAATCCGCCGAGAACCTGATTTCACCGCCAACACGTTTTTATTCCCTCCCCTCCCCCCCATAGCGAATCAACGATGTCCGCAGACGCTTCCGCCAACCATCGCATCGCCACCCAAGCTCTTCATGCCGGCCAGGTTGCTGACCCGACCACGAAATCGCGAGCGGTGCCGATCTACGCCACGACGAGCTACCAATTCGACAGCACCGATCACGCCGCGGCGTTGTTCGGACTGACCGAGTTCGGCAACATCTACAGCCGTTTGATGAACCCCACCGTCGACGTGTTGGAAAAACGCCTCGCCGCGATGGAAGGCGGCGTGACGGGATTGTGTTTCGCCTCTGGCCAGGCCGCGATCACAGCAGCCGTTTTAACGCTCGCCCACTCGGGCCATAACATCGTCAGTAGCACGTCGCTCTACGGCGGCACGTGGACCCTGTTCAGCCAAACGCTGAAAAACCTCGGCATCGAAGTCCGCTTCTTCGACCCCGACAAACCCGAGGACATCCACGGTCTCGTCGACGAGAACACGCGGTTGGTTTACATGGAGAGCATCGGCAACCCACGCAACGACGTGCCTGATTTCAAAGCCATCACTGCCGCCGCCCACACCGCACCCCACGGCGCGCTGCCCGTGCTCTGCGATAACACCGTGATGACCCCGTTCCTGCTCCGCCCGATCGATCACGGCGTCGACATCGTGATCTACAGCACCACGAAATTCCTCGGCGGTCACGGCGTGCACATCGGCGGCGCGATCGTCGACAGCGGCAAGTTTAAATGGGCCGATCAACCGGAGAAATGGCCCGAGTTCTGCGCTCCGTCGCCTTCCTACCACGGTGCGATTTTCGAAGAACACCTCCGCGGTATGGGCAACATCGCCTACAATATTCACATCCGCACCCACTGGCTCCGTGACACCGGCGCCACGATGAGCCCCTTCGCCGCGTTCCTGTTCCTGATGGGAATCGAAACGTTGCACTTGCGGATGCCACGCCACTGCGAAAACGCCATGAAGATCGCCGAGTTCCTCGAAGGCCACGATGCGGTCGAGTGGGTCAACTACCCCGGACTGAAATCGCACACGCACCGCGCAACGACGGAAAAATACCTCACCAACGGTCAAGGCGCGATTCTCGGTTTCGGCATCAAAGGCGGCATGGAAGCGGGCAAGAAATTCATCAACGCTTGTCAATTGTGTTCGCACCTCGCCAACATCGGCGACGCGAAAACACTCGTCATTCATCCGGCGAGCACCACGCACCAGCAACTCAATGAAGAAGAGCAGCGCAGCGCCGGGGTCAGCCCCGAGTACGTCCGCGTGTCCGTCGGGATTGAAGACGCCGAGGACATCATCGATGACCTGAAACAAGCCCTCGCAACCGCAATGGCGTAACGGGTTGCGTCTTTTTTGGTCTTTACTCTCCCGAGCGCAGCAGCGGAGGGTCTGGATTCGGGCGTTTAACGAGAATTACGGGGAGGGCGGAGTTCAACATCCACACGGCACCACCGCGTTCGACCCTCCCCGGCGGCCTAGGGCCGACCGACCCTCCCCGCGTCGCCGGGAGGGTGATGCACCTGCGACCTCTACCCTCATTCCACCACCGGCATGACGCGCACCGACGAAAACCTCAGCACCGACGACATTCGATCCGACGAACCGCTCGCCCACGCGCAAACGGTTTGGTTCGACGAACCCCTCGCACTGGAGCGTGGCGGCGAACTGCCTCGCATTCGATGCTGCTACGAAACCTGGGGCACGCTCAACGCCGACGCCTCCAACGCCGTGCTGGCCTGTCACGCCGTCTCGGGTGACTCGCACGCGGCCCGGCACGACGAGGCCGACCAAGCCGGATGGTGGGACGGATTGATCGGCCCCGGATTGCCGATCGACACGAACCGGTTCTTTGTTGTCTGCCCCAACGTGCTCGGCGGTTGTCGTGGAACCACCGGACCGGGAGACGTGTGTGACGGCGACGACGAAGCGACGCCCTACGGCGCGGAGTTCCCACGCATCACGCTCGGGGACATGGTCGAGGTGCAGCGGCGACTCGCCGGCTATCTCGGGATCGAAAAATGGCGCGCGATCGTCGGCGGGTCGCTCGGCGGTCATCAAGCGTTGCGGTGGGTGACCCGCTATCCCGATTGCACGCATACCTGTGTCGCGATCGCGACCTCGCCGCGTCTGACCAGCCAATCGCTCGGGTTCGACGTGATCGCACGAAACGCCATTCAATCCGATCCGCATTTCCAAGGCGGCCAGTACTACGGAGGTCCCAATCGGCCCAACACCGGTTTGGCCATCGCCCGCATGCTCGGGCACATCACCTACCTCAGCGTCGAAGCGATGGAGGCGAAATTCGATCCCGATCGTCACGACCCGAGGCAGATCGCATCACAGTTCGAACAACGGTTCAGCATCGGATCCTACCTCGCCCACCAAGGCCAAAAATTCACGACACGGTTCGATGCCAACAGTTACATCACCCTGTCGATGGCGATGGACCTGTTCGACCTCGGCGGCACGCGATTGAAGTTGATGGAGACGTTCGACGAATGCACCTGCGATTTTCTACTCATCAGTTTCAGTAGCGATTGGTTATTCCCGCCAGCTCAATCACGAGAAATCGTCAACGCGCTCACGGCGCTGGACAAACGGGTCACGTTTGCCGAGATCACGACCAACGCCGGACACGACGCGTTCCTGATCGATCGTGACATGAAAACCTACGGGCCGCTGGTCCAGGAGCGGTTATGGCAGTCCACGGATCGCACGGCCTCTCCGGTGCAACTGACGGTTGCCGAGGAATCCATCCTCGACTTGATCCCCGCCGGTATCTCCGTACTCGATCTCGGTTGCGGGCGTGGTGAGTTGTTGTCCGCAATCCGCGATCGGCACTCGGGCACCCCGATGCGATTGATGGGCGTCGAGGTGGCGCAAGAGAATATTTTGGCGACCGCGATGCGGGGTCTTGATGTGATCGATTATGACCTCAACATCGGATTGCCCGCGTTCATCGACGACCAATTCGACGTCGTGATTCTCAACGCGACTTTGCAAGCGGTCGAGAACGTCGTCGCGCTGCTTGAAGAGATGTTGCGAGTCGGAAAACGAACGATCATCAGTTTCCCGAACTTCGCCTACAAAGCGTTGCGGGAAGACTACGTCACCCGCGGACGTTCCCCTCGGGCTCCTGGCAAGTTCGATTTCGATTGGCACAACACGCCCAACCGCCGTTTTCCCACGATTGCCGATGTGCATGATTTGCTCTCACAGATGCAAGTCAACATTGTTCAGGAAATCTACTGGGACGTCACCACTTCCCGCCACGTCCCCACGACCGAAGACCCCAACCTCCACGCCGACACCGCCGTGTTGGTTCTGCAACGGGCGTAAAAGAGTACCTCGCCGCTCCGCGTCGAGCGAGCGAGTTCTTCACGACGCGGAGCGTCGTGGTACAAAAGAGTGCCTCGCCGCTCCGCATCGAGCGAGCGAGTTTTTCACGACGCGGAGCGTCGTGGTACAAAAGAGTACCTCGCCGCTCCGCGTCGAGCGAGCGAGTTTTTCACGACGCGGAGCGTCGTGGTACAAAAGAGTGCCTCGCCGCTCCGCATCGAGCGAGCGAGTTTTTCACGACGCGGAGCGTCGTGGTACAAAAGAGTACCTCGCCGCTCCGCGTCGAGCGAGCGAGTTCTTCCCGACGCGGAGCGTCGTGGTACAAAAGAGTACCTCGCCGCTCCGCGTCGAGCGAGCGAGTTCTTCCCGACGCGGAGCGTCGTGGTACAGAAGAGTATCTCGCCGCTCCGCATCGAGCGAGCGAGTTTTTCACGACGCGGAGCGTCGTGGTACAAAAGAGTGCCTCGCCGCTCCGCGTCGAGCGAGCGAGTTTTTCACGACGCGGAGCGTCGTGGTACAAAAGAGTGCCTCGCCGCTCCGCGTCGAGCGAGCGAGTTCTTCCCGACGCGGAGCGTCGTGGTACAGAAGAGTATCTCGCCGCTCCGCGTCGAGCGAGCGAGTTTTTCACGACGCGGAGCGTCGTGGTACAAAAGAGTGCCTCGCCGCTCCGCGTCGAGCGAGCGAGTTCTTCCCGACGCGGAGCGTCGTGGTACAAAAGAGTACCTCGCCGCTCCGCGTCGAGCGAGCGAGTTCTTCCCGACGCGGAGCGTCGTGGTACAGAAGAGTATCTCGCCGCTCCGCATCGAGCGAGCGAGTTTTTCACGACGCGGAGCGTCGTGGTACAAAAGAGTGCCTCGCCGCTCCGCGTCGAGCGAGCGAGTTTTTCACGACGCGGAGCGTCGTGGTACAAAAGAGTGCCTCGCCGCTCCGCGTCGAGCGAGCGAGTTCTTCACGACGCGGAGCGTCGTGGTACAAAAGAGTATCTCGCCGCTCCGCGTCGAGCGAGCGAGTTCTTCACGACGCGGAGCGTCGTGGTACAAAAGAGTACCTCGCCGCTCCGCATCGAGCGAGCGAGTTTTTCACGACGCGGAGCGTCGTGGTACAAAAGAGTGCCTCGCCGCTCCGCGTCGAGCGAGCGAGTTTTTCACGACGCGGAGCGTCGTGGTACAAAAGAGTGCCTCGCCGCTCCGCGTCGAGCGAGCGAGTTCTTCACGACGCGGAGCGTCGTGGTACATGAAAAAAGAGAAAATTCGTCTCTCGCCCCACCGCCCCAATGCACCATGGTAGAAAGGAATCGTCGACGCTCCGCCGTCGGCATCCTTCTCACGATTCGATCCGACGGCGGGGCGTCGCACTCATCGAGGTTTTCCTCATGGCCGGAGAACTCAAATTCGGAAGCTTTGATCCGGACGCAGAATTCGATATCGAATACCGAAACTTGCCTCACTGGTTTCAGCCCGGCGCAGCAACCTTTGTCACGATGCGGACGGCAGACTCGATGCCGCGAGACGTAATCGCACGATGGAGAACTGAACTCGTGCAATGGCTCGAAAAGCACGGTTTCAACTGGAACCCGAATCACCCACTGCCGGAGGTGGAGTCGCTCCCTGAAAAATTGCAGGGCAATTACCGTAGGCAACGAGACCGTCTTTGGAATTGGCATCTTGATCGATGTCATGGTGCCTGCATTCTACGACGTCCCGAGTTGGCTGGAATTGTGCTGAAATCGTTGAAGCACTTCAACGGCGATCGGTACGACCTCGCCTCAGCGATCGTGATGCCCAATCATGTTCACTTGATCGGCCAGTTTTACAATCCGACGACATGCCGGAAGCAATGCACCAGTTGGATGCAATACACGGCAACCCGAATCAATCGGTGCATTGGAGGCAGCGGTGAGTTTTGGCAGAGCGAGCCGTTTGATCATGTGATCCGCAGTGAAGAGCAATTTTTTTACTTGCGTCGATACATTGCCGAGAACGGAACAAGCGCGAACTTGCCAGAGACCGATTGGTTTTATTGGGATGGGATGGAGGTTTAACCGAGAGTATCTCGCCGCTCCGCATCGAGCGAGCGAGTTCTTCACGACGCGGAGCGTCGTGGTACAAAAGAGTACCTCGCCGCTCCGCGTCGAGCGAGCGAGTGCTTCCCGACGCGGAGCGTCGTGGTACAAAAGAGTGCCTCGCCGCTCCGCGTCGAGCGAGCGAGTTCTTCACGACGCGGAGCGTCGTGGTACAAAAGAGTACCTCGCCGCTCCGCATCGAGCGAGCGAGTTCTTCACGACGCGGAGCGTCGTGGTACAAAAGAGTGCCTCGCCGCTCCGCATCGAGCGAGCGAGTTCTTCACGACGCGGAGCGTCGTGGTACAAAAGAGTGCCTCGCCGCTCCGCATCGAGCGAGCGAGTTCTTCACGACGCGGAGCGTCGTGGTACAGAAGAGTATCTCGCCGCTCCGCATCGAGCGAGCGAGTTCTTCACGACGCGGAGCGTCGTGGTACAGAAGAGTATCTCGCCGCTCCGCGTCGAGCGAGCGAGTTCTTCCCGACGCGGAGCGTCGTGGTACAAAAGAGTACCTCGCCGCTCCGCGTCGAGCGAGCGAGTGCTTCACGACGCGGAGCGTCGTGGTACAGAAGAGTATCTCGCCGCTCCGCGTCGAGCGAGCGAGTTTTTCACGACGCGGAGCGTCGTGGTACAGAAGAGTATCTCGCCGCTCCGCATCGAGCGAGCGAGTTCTTCACGACGCGGAGCGTCGTGGTACAAAAGAGTGCCTCGCCGCTCCGCATCGAGCGAGCGAGTTCTTCACGACGCGGAGCGTCGTGGTACAAAAGAGTACCTCGCCGCTCCGCATCGAGCGAGCGAGTTCTTCACGACGCGGAGCGTCGTGGTACAAGATCACACGATCACCGCCAGCGGTTCCGGTTCGCACGAGACCGCTTCAATTCGCATGTCGCTCTCGCCCGACGGAATCGCCCATTGGACCCGGTAGCCCAGGATCGCAGTGCCGATCCGGGCCAGCACCGACAATCGGCCTTCGGCGATGTTCGCTTGATCCGGATAAACCAACGTGTACGTATCCGTTTCGTCCGACTTCAAATCCTTCAACACGATCGTCGAATTCATCTTCACCGCGACCGCCGCAACGGATTGGGCTTTGACAATGTTTGCGTATTGCAGTTCACTTGACAGCGCGCGCAGCGTTCGCGGATCGGCGATCGCCGTCAGATACTTGTCACTGAGCAATCGATTCAGACGATCATCGTCTTCAATGCGGATGATGATTTAGCGAGTTGCCATCAATGGAAATCCTTGAGGGGGTGATGTCGTATTGGAAAGATTCAGGGTAGAAAATCAGGGATAAGAGCATCAGGATCGGTGGCAGAATGAGAAGCAACGTCATCAAGAAAAACATCTAGAACTCAAACGGTTCTCGCTCGTCATGACTCGTTTCCCCATTGCATTGCGAGGCCTGCGGCACAACGTCGTTTCCGTTCATACTGTCTTCGTACTGTTGATTCAAAATCCGGCCGACCGGCAATCGGTCTGTCTTCATCGGCCTAGCAGGCGGGACAGGCGGGACAGGCGGGGCTTCGGTTCGCTGCTGAGCGATCACTGAGGGATGCATGAAATGGACCTTCGCAAAGGGGGTGAAAGACATTCGTAGCACTCGCCGTTTCACTCATCCATTGATCGCGAACCGCATTTGCCCGAGAATCACAAACTCACTTCCCCTTCTTAATGCACAACGTGGACCCATGCCCTTCAAGCGGGTTTTTGAGAAATTAAACCGCCTTTTTCGCGAAATCACGTCGCCGTGGGTTGCATCGCGTCAACTTGGGTTGACGTTGAGTATTCTGGAACTCTCGAAAAGAGCTTTTGCCAGTTTCCACGGACGGGCGATAAACTGCGGTCGCCTAATGCATGCGTCGATGATGACGTTGGAGCAATGGGAAGCGCCTTTGGAAAGTCCACGATGATTTTCTCAATCGGCTCGGGTACCACACCCCAGTTTTGTGGCATTGGCTTTGCTGGAGGCGTCCGCCGATGTTGGTGTTATCTCGTCGAGTTAAACAGGAAATCGTTTTCCCTCATTTGGACATCACGATCAGTGTGCTGCAGGTACGCGGTCGGATCGTGAAAGTCGGCATTATCGCGCCGCCGGATATCAAGGTGCTGCGGTCCGAGATGGTCGATCGGATCGTAGTTGGCTAGCAATCAAGCGAGCAATCGCGTGAGCAGCGAGGCGAACCTCCGAGTGTACGCGGTCACCGGAGTACGCCGCCCGACGTCGGAAGAAATCCACGATCAAGGTTGGGATGCCTGGTTTTCCAAACCGCTCGATGTTGCGAACCTCGTCGCTCGGATCCAGGAAGACCTCCAACCCGACGCCGGTCAATACATCTTGCAGAGCGTCTAAGGAGATTCATGATGAATGATCTCCCTCGGATCACTGCCTGTCGTGACCCCTTGCCGATCTTACGCGGTTACGGCATTGCCGTTTTCTCGACGGGATTGGCGGTTTGCGGACGGGCGTTGCTGGACCCCTGGTTGGACGATCCCGCACGATATTCAAACGCTGCACCAGGTGATCCGTCGGCAAAGCCACCACTTGATTCGATTAACTGACGACCTGTTGGACGTGTCTCAGTTTTGTCGCGGCAAGCTGACACTGCATTGTGAAACGATCGATTTGCGGGAAGCGATTCACGACGCGGTGGAAATGATCGGAGGCGAGATCGACAAAAAATATCATCAGTTGCATCAGATGATGCCATCGCAGCCTGTTTGGGTTCAGGCCGATCGAGTTCGTTTGGCACAACTGTTTGCCAACCTATTGGGCAACGCGGCCAAGTACACGCCGCCCTCGGGCCGCATCATCATTGACGTCGATGTGGACGCGGAAGCGAACCAGGCTTCGATTGCGGTTTCGGACAAGGGCATCGGTTTTTCGCCCGAGCAAGCCGAGCGAATCGTCGCGCCGTTCGCCCAGGTCGATGGCAGTCGAACGCGAGAGTACGGCGGTTTGGGATTGGGCCTCACCATCGTCCGTCGTTTGGTTGCGCTGCACGGCGGAACGTTCACCACCGACAGTCCCGGGCCTGGTCGAGGCAGCACGTTTGCCGTTTCCCTGCCGGTGGTCGATCAACCGGCAACCGCGCGCAAACCTCCCGAACCCGTTCCGCCCAACGGCCTGCACACGCATGATCACCTCCATGCCGTCACGAAGAGAAAACCCAGCGTTCTGATTGTCGAAGACAACGCCGACGCCTCGCGATTATTGAAACAACTGTTTCTCGGGGAACGTTATGAAACCGAGGTCGCGGGCACCGGGATGCACGCGTTGCAGACGCTCGCGACTCGCCATTTCGATGTCGCCATCCTCGACATCGGATTGCCCGGCATGGACGGTTATGAAGTCGCCAGACGCATCCGACGTCTTCGATCCAACGAACCGATGTGTATGATCGCATTGACCGGATGGGGCAACCCGACCGACCAAGACCGGGCCAGGGACGCGGGCTTTGATCGCCACCTCGTCAAACCCGTCAGTTTCCAAGAACTCTGCGGCCACATCGAATCGCTGTGGAACCCCCGCCAACCATCAGGTCACGCCGAGTCCTGCGACGAAGTGGTGATGCGATAGGCATCTACGGGCGATAATTCAGCACGGATGACAACGGGGCGATGGATCGAGTAGACTGAGGAGGTTGTCCCGAATTCCCACCTTACGTCTCTTCCTGCGTTCATAAAGGACTCGATCCCATGCAACCGATTTCTCAAACTACCCCCCCTGTTCCCTCCAGCGGCGTCTCGCGGCGTCGGTTCCTCAATCGTACGCTGACGGCGGGGGTGGCAGCGAGCTCGCTGGCGATCCCACGCTTCGTTTCCGCCTCGACGTTGGGCCTCGGTGGGGCGGTCGCCCCGAGTGACCGGATCACGGTCGGGGGGATCGGAATCGGGCGTCGGGGGACGTACGATTTGGGCTGTTTCCTCGAACAATCCGACGTCCAGTTCGTCGCCGTGGCCGATATCAAGGAATCCCAACGCGCGGCAATCAAAGGCCGCGTCGATGCGCATCACAACAGTAGCGATTGCGATACCTATCGCGACTTTCAAGAATTGCTCGGACGTGACGACATCGACTCGGTGCTGATCGCGACGGGACCGAACTGGCACGCGACGGCGGCTTGTTACGCCGCCCGGGCCGGCAAAGACATTTACTGTGAAAAACCGTGTACGAAGAACATCGTGCAGAGTCTGCAGCTCGCTGAAACGATGCAGCGGACGGGGGTGATTTTCCAAGCCGGGACGCAGCGTCGGAATCTGCCACATTTCGAGTTCGCCTGCATGCTCGCCCGCACCGGACGCCTCGGCAAACTGCACACCGTTCACGCTCAACCGGCCGGCATGAAAACCTCGATGAGCGGTTGGATGCCCGAGCAAGAATTGCCGCCGATCGAAGAGGTGGACTGGAACATGTATCTCGGCCCCGCCGCGTACCGTCCTTACAACAAAGCCTGGCTCGACGGATTCAATTTCGAAAAGGGTGGCGGTCTGACCGGCGGCGGCGTTTTAGAATGGGGATCGCACTGCGTCGATTTGTGTCAATGGGCGGCTGGTGCCGATACGACCGCCGCGATCCGTTACCAAGCCCCCAAGGACAAACGCATCACGGCCGAGTATCCCGACGGCGTGAAATTGGTCATTCGCGACGATGGTTGGTTGCCGCTCGGTTCCTGCCCGGTTCGTTTCGAAGGCGATTCGGGTTGGATTGAAACGGGCGACAGTGGCAAGTTTGTGTTGAGTTCGCCGGAGTTGTTGGCGGGCCGCGAAGTCGAAGAGATCGGTGGTTATCCGGCGACGTTCCATGTGCGTGATTTCCTCGATTGCGTGAAAACCCGCAGCCAACCACGGGCCAACGCCGAGGCGGCCTGCTACGCCCACATCACCTGCCACGCCGCGAACGTGGCCGCGTTCTTGGGCCGTGACGTTGAACTCGATCCCCAAACCTACGAGTTCATCGACGACGCCGAAGCGAACCGCTTGCGCGGCGAAGCGTTCCGCGAACCGTGGCAGATCTGAGTTTTCCCTTAGTTCAGGCGACGTAGGATGGGACCCTTGTCCCGTCCGAGTAAGCGTCTTGTTACCTCGTCGTTTTTCGCCAATCGAAAATCGCTCGACGCACATCCAAACACTTAAAACACTCAAACATCCCACCCCCCAAAAATCCCACCATCATGATCCGCTCATACGCCCCCAAACTCCTAGTCGCTTTCCTGCTGCTGGTTTACTGCACCGCCTTTCACTCCGGTGCATCGCATGGTGAAGACGTCCCACCGGAATCCGAGCTGATTGCCACGCTCACGTCCGCTGACACCCCGAAAGCCGACAAAGCGATCACGTGCAAGCAGATCGCTGTATTCGGTTCCGCCGAATGCGTCGATGCGGTTGCCGCACTGTTGCCCGACGCCGAATTGAATTCATGGGCGCGGATCGCGTTGGAAGCGATCGAAGACCCATCGGCGGAAAAGGCGTTGCTCAATGCCCTTTCGAAAACCGAGGGTTTGTCCCTCGTCGGTGTGATTCATTCGCTCGGTGTGAAACGATCGACCGACGCCGTCGAAGGTTTGACGAAAAATCTCAGCGATGAAAACGAACTCATTGCCGAAGCCTCCGCTTCGTCGCTCGGGAAAATCGGTGGCGAGGATGCCACCGCCGCGTTGCGATCCGCTCTCGACGAGGGACGCATGTCCGTCCGCTCCGCCGCCGCCGAAGGTTTGATCCGATGTGCCGAGCAATCCATGGCCGCGGGCGACGACGGTGCGAGTGAAGCGACGAAGTTATACGACCTCGTGCTCGCGACGGAGTTACCGAACGCGAGAATTGTCGAAGCGACTCGGGGAGCGATTCTCGCCCGCGGCAAGGACGGCGTCGAGTTGCTCGTCAAGAGTCTGGAATCCGATAACAAACGCATTCGCTACATCGCCTTGACGTCCGCCCGGGAACTTGCCGGCGACGGTGTTTCCGACGCCCTGCTCGCCGCTCGAACGCAGGTACCGCCCTCCGAGGCCGCTCGGTATCTAATCGCGTTGGGTGATCGGGGTGAATCGTCCATGCTCGCCGCGATGCTCGAAACGATCAAACAACCGGCCGATTCGGATGCCGCGATCGATGTCAAAACCGCCGCGATCGGTGTCGTCGCCCGGATCGGCGACGCGACCTGTTTGGACGCGTTGATCGCGGCGGCGACCGATGGCAACGACGTCGTCTCGGCCGCCGGACGCGTCGCCCTGGAAAACGTCGGCGACGAATCACTCAACGCGAAAATCGCCGAGCGTGCCAAAGACGCCGAGGGCAAGACACTCGAAACCCTGATCGGCGTGATCGGAGCACGACGCATCGACGCGATCGAAACACTCGTCCGGGCCGCGAAAAACGACTCACCCGCAATTCAAACCGCCGCGCTCAATGCACTCGGGGACGTCGCCACGATCGACGAACTTTCAATCCTGATCGATCAATCGTTCGGCACTTCGAAGAATAAGAACGAGGTCGCATTGAAAGCCCTCCGCGCCGCCTGCGTGCGGATGACCGACAAAGCCGCGTGCGTGCAGCAGCTCGAAACCGCCATGGCGAAATCCGACTCGGTTGCGAAACTCGCCATTCTCGAAATCGTCGCCGCCATGGGAGGAACCGACGCGCTCGGGGCGATCGAGAAAGCCGGCCTGAGTAGTGACCGTGACCTGCAAAACGCTGCCACTCGTTTGCTCGGCGGGTGGATGACCGTCGACGCGGCGGACACGTTGATGAAAATTTCGCAACAAAAAAGTCACGCGTATCGAATCCGGGCCGTCCGTGGTTACTTGCGATTGGTACGCCAATTCGTGATGCCGCAAAACGAGCGTGACCGAATGGCTCTCGCGGCCATCGACATCGCCGACCGGGATGACGAGAAACGTTTGATCCTCGACGCCGCGGGGCGTTACCCCAGTGTCACGATGCTGGAAATCGCCGCGCAGATGAGCGAGAACCCGACGTTGAAAGCGGAATCGCAAGCCGCCGCCATCGCGATCGCGCAAAAGATCAAGTCCACGCCGCGTGTCCAGGAGTTACTGGGCCGTTTGGACCTGCAAGAGATGGAAATCGAGATCATCCGGGCGTCCTACGGGGCCGAGGACGAGCAAGTCGACGTGACGGCGAGGTTGCAAAAACAAGTCGGAAAGCTACCGATCATTTTGTTGGACAACCCCGCCTACAATTCCAACTTCGGCGGCGACCCCGCACCGGGCAAACTGAAGAAGCTGCGAATCGAATACCGTATCGATGGCCGTGACGGGAAAGCGGTGTTCGATGAGAACGCCTCGATCGTCTTGCCGCTTCCCGAGTAGTGCCTCGGCGGCGGACATGCGTCCAGCCTGATGAAATCGCACGGCTTTCTGGAGACGGATTTTACGGGGTTCTCGAAGCGTCGATCTGCCCAAGCGAAGAGGTTGTCCGGCTTTTTAAGTTTAGAATTCCATAGTGTTTACGGCTTCACCCTTCCGGCGAAGCCGGAAGGGTCGGTTGGCCCTCGTATTTTCCGTCTCGCCTTGGTTTTCGGGTAGGCTGTCGTAGACGAGGCTACGATTCGTTTGGAGCCTGTGAAAGACGGAGGTTTCTTAGCCTGGGCCACCGGGAGGCGAGATGTTGTTTTTGCACTGCGACGCTCCGGGGCGCGAATGACTCGCTCGCTCGACGCGGAGCGGTGAGATGCTCGGGCAGCGAAAACCGAAAATCCATCCTCCCTCACTCGTTTTGACGTTGCGTTGGGGCAGCGGGACGTTAGACTTCGCGGTCAAATTCATTTACTAAAACTTGGTTCTGACGCGGGTGGCAAGTGACCCCCGTGTTGGATTCATCTAGGAAACAGCTCTCCGCATGACGATCTCGAAAGAACGCAAGAAGGAAGTGGTCGGCGAACACGGTTCGACCGCCACCGACACCGGATCCCCCGAAGTTCAGATCGCAATTCTGACCGAACGGATCAATGGATTGACCGAGCACATGCGAACCCATCGCAAGGATTTTGCCTCGCGACGCGGTTTGCTCGGATTGGTCTCCCGCCGCCGACGGTTGCTCGACTACGTCCGTGGCCAGGATCCTCAGCGATACCTTGATGTCATCGGTAAACTTGGCATCCGTAAGTAAACTCTTCAGTGCAAGGTTTCTCTTGTTAAGCGGGTCGGCAGCACGGATCGCCGACCCGACCTTCTCCCAGGTGTCCTCTTCGTGGTACCTGTTGGTGGAGTACGTGTCTCGGTTGTTCCGTTTTGGCGGAGACCGTTCGCAGAGCGCGAACCTTTCTTTTTTATCCATTCACGTGCCGTTCCGACGATCAACTGATCGGTCCGGCACCGTTGAAAGCGACACGGTGTCTTTCGAGCCGTGCTGCGATGATGACTCCGGCGGTTGGTCACAACATGGTGACACCGACGGTCTTGCTCATTCTCTTTCGACGTTCCCGCGACGTCTCCCTGTTTGTCTTGGCACCCCGAGTGGTGCGGGGATCAAAAGGCGGTCGTTCGAGAATCGCGAATCAATCGAATTGGATGGCGGCATTGGTGCCGCTGTTTGTTGTTTGTAGGAAATAGAAATTTCAATTGAGGTTGTTGTGAGTATTCAAAAAATTCGCGTCGAACGAAAAATCGGCGATTCTGTGTTGTCCTTCGAAACAGGGCACGTTGCGAAACAGGCCGCCGGCAGTGTGCTGGTCCAGTACGGTGACACGGTGGTCCTCGTGGCCGCCGCTTCGGGGACCCCGCGTCCGGGGATCGATTTCTTCCCGCTGATGTGCGACTACCGCGAGCGGCTCGCCGCAGCCGGTAAATTCCCCGGCGGTTTTCTCAAGCGAGAAGGCCGGCCGAGTACCAAGGAAATTCTCAGCTCACGTCTGATGGACCGCCCGATCCGGCCTCTGTGGCCAGCCGGATACATGGACGAAGTCCAAGTTCAAGCAGTCGTGCTGGCCAGCGATTTGCAAAACGACGGCGACGTCCTCGCCATGAACGGCGGATGTGTCGCACTGCACATCAGCCCGTTGCCGTTCCAAGGCCCTCTGGGCAGCGTCCGGGTCGGCAAAGTCGACGGGAAGCTGATCGCGTTCCCAACCTTCGACCAACTCGAAGAATCCGAACTCGATATGATCGTCAGCGGCAGCAATGAAATGGTCGCCATGATCGAAGGCTTTGCCAACGAAATGCCCGAAGACGAGATGATGGAAGCGATCCAGTTCGCTCACGGCATCATCCGCGAAGTGATCGAATTGCAGGAAGAGCTTTACCACAAAGTCAACCCGCAAAAGACGCCTTATATCGCGCCCGCCGACGACGGTTTGTTCAGCCGTTTGAACGACGCGTATTACGACGATTTCCGTGCCGCTCAGCAAACCGACGGCAAACAGGCTCGCGCCGAAGCCACTCGCGGGATCCGTGACCGCGCGATGAGCGAAGTCATTCCCAACCCGAAAGCCGACGACGCGATCTGCACGAGCCGGTTCAAGAAGGTTTGGCACGACCTTGAAGAAAAGATCGTCCGCGACCTGATCAGCGCCGGCACCCGCCCGGACGGTCGCGATCGTGATTCACTACGTGCGATTCATTGCGAAACGGACTTGTTGCCTTGCGTTCACGGTTCGGCTTTGTTCCAACGTGGCGAAACTCAAGCCCTGATCACGATCGCTCTCGGCACCAGCCGGGACGAACAGCGTGTCGACGGTTTGCAAGACGAGTACAGCAAGAAGTTCATGCTCGACTACAACTTCCCGTCTTACTCGGTCGGCGAGTGCCGTCCGATCCGTGGCCCGGGTCGTCGTGAAATCGGTCACGGTTGTTTGGCCGAACGCAGCGTCGCACCGGTTCTGCCGGCCGCCGACGCGTTCCCGTATACCATCCGTGTAATCTCCGACATCACCGAATCCAACGGCTCCTCGTCGATGGCGTCGGTGTGCGGTGCGACGCTCGCGTTGATGGCTTCGGGCGTCCCGATCAGCAACCCGGTTGCCGGTATCTCGATCGGGTTGGTGCAAAACTCGCCTGATGACTGGCACCTGTTGACGGACATCCTCGGAACCGAAGATCACTTCGGCGACATGGATTTCAAGATCGCTGGAACTCAAAACGGTATCACCGGCATCCAACTCGACCTCAAGGTCACCGGTGTCGGCGAAGACATCATTCGTGCCACGCTGAAGCAATCTCGCGAAGCACGTATTGAGATTTTGAAGAAGATGCTGACGACGATCCCCCGTCCTCGTCGGGAAATCTCGTCGACCGCACCACGGTTGTTGCGAACGAAGATCGCCCCGGACAAGATCGGTGCCCTGATCGGCCCCGGTGGTAAGAACATCCGTGGTATCCAAGAATCGACTGGCGCGGTCATCGAAGTCGATGATGACGGCACCGTGCTCGTCGCGTCGAGCAACAAAGAATCGGCGATGGAAGCGATGCGTCAAGTCGAGGCTTGCACGGCGACGGTCCAGATCGGCAAGATCTACGACGGCATCGTTAGCAGCATCAAGGAATTCGGCGCGTTTGTTGAAATCCTGCCGGGTCGCGATGGACTCGTTCACATCAGCGAAATGAGCGGCGGCTTCATCAGCAACCTCGATCGTGTGATCGCCGTCGGTGATCAGATGAAGGTGTTGGTGATCGATGTCGACGAGCACGACCGAGTGAAACTCAGCCGCCGCAAGGCACTCGAAGAACTCGGTGTGGAAGACCCCTTGGCTGCCGAAATCGAAGAGAACAGCAGCAGCAGCGGCAGCAGCGGCGGTGACGGAGACGGCGAAGACCGTCCTCGACGTCAACGACGCGGTGGCAGCGGTGGCGGCAGCGGTGGCAGCGGCAGCGGTGGTGGTGGAGGACGTGGTCCTCGCCGCGACAGCGGTGGTGGTGGAGGACGTTCACGCGACTGAGTCGATCCGACCCTCTCCGGCCTACCTTGGTAGGCCGGATGACGGAGGTCTTTCCTGCACGACGCCCATCCGGCAGAACTGTTCTTCGCCAACCGGGACTCCTATTGAGCGGATTGTCGGATTGGCGTCGAAGCAGCACGCTCCGGCCTGCTCGGCAATCGCGTTCGCTCGATTGTAGGTCCATTGTCCCAATCGACCCGGAGCAGCGAGGGAATCAACCCCGACCGTTTGCTTCGCAATCGGGGGGACAATTGAGACAATTGCTCTACACATTTTGGGTGGCTGCGGATTGAAGAAACACGGTGTGCAACGTTAGATTGTGTGGCTCGGTTTGATACCCTCTCCGACGACTTCACCACCAATCGACCACGCAGGGCTGCATTATGGGGATTAACGATCGCGACTACACGCGTTCTGAACGCACACCGTGGGACCGAATCGAGAACCCACGCAGCATGCTGGTTGTGCTGATCGTAATTAACGTCGTCGTCTTCATCGTGCAAATGCTCGCGGGTTATAACGTGGAATCTGCGATGCCAGAGGATTACCGCAACGTCGAAATGACGAGCAGAGATCAGGCGATTCTGCAGGCCCAATACACCGAGAAACGCTCTTACGTCGACGATTATTTGGCCGTCAAGGGAACCTCCCTCGTCCGCCCCTGGTTGTGGTACCAAACGCTTACCTACGGATTCCTGCACAACCGCGAGAATATTTTTCACCTCGTTTTCAACATGTTTCTGTTGTTCGTGTTCGGACGTCCGCTCGAACAGAAACTTGGCGCTCAGGAATTTCTCAAAACCTATCTCGCGGCAATTATCTTCGGCGGGATCATCGCGATGTCGTTGCCGTGGTTGATTTCGAGTGTGTTCCCTTGGCGGTCGGTTTACACGTCAACACTCGGTGCGAGCGGTGGTGTGGTCGCGATGATCGTGTTGTTCGCGTGCTACTTCCCGAATCAAGAATTGCTGTTCATGTTCGTTTTCCCGATGAAAGCGTGGGTGTTGGCCAGTCTCGTGGTGGTGATGGATTTGTTCGGGGCTGCGGGTCTCAGCGGCGATCACGTTGCCCATGAAGTCCACTTGGCCGGGGCCGCCTTCGGGTTCCTGTATTTCCGGCGTGGGTGGAGTTTCGGGTGGCTCGATCTGACGCGTTTGGGTGACATTCCCGGCACGCTGAGACAGCGATCACGGCGGGCAAAATTGAAATTGCACGATCCAGACAAGAAAAATCGGCAAGAAGAACGGGAAGCGGATCGGATTTTGGCTAAAATCCATGAGTCCGGCGAATCCAGCCTCACGTCGGGCGAACGTCGAACTCTCCAGCGGTACAGCCGCCGTAAACGCCAGTCACGCGAAAATTAACCAAATCGATGTCTACTCCCAAGACTCCTCGAACTTCTAAAACGCCCAAGATTGGTCGCAGGCGGGTCGTGCAAATCGCGGCCGCCGCAGCCATGTCGGCTTGTCTGGTGCGCCCGCGAAACGCCAACGCGATGGAAACCGCGAAAGACGAACCCGCGGGGAAACCCGCCGCCACGCCCGCCCCGGTGGAAGCACCCGACACCACCCCGCTGCCCTACGTCAACCAACTCGGGCTGCAACTCTACACCGTCCGCGACCAGATGACCGACAACCCGGCCACGACGTTGGAAGCCATCGCGGAGGCGGGTTACTGGCAAGTCGAGCTGATGAACATCGACGAGGACGCCGTGCGACTCGCCGGCATCGCTCGCGACGTGGGGCTCGCCGTCCACAGTGCGTTCCTAGATTTCAACATCATCACCGCACCGGAGCGTGACGGCGTCGACTCGCTCGCGCGGACCCTCGATATCGCCCAACGCATCGGACTGCGGCACGTCGTGTTCGGATACATCGCCAAGGACCAACGCGACACCGCCGACAAATGCCGAGCGATCGCCGAATCCGCTAACGCCGCTGCGAATAAAACACGCGCCGCCGGAATGCGGATGTGTTACCACAACCACTCCTTTGAATTTCAACCTTTCGCCATCGACAAAGCGATTGAAAAGGCGGCCGCAGAAGCCGCTGCCAAAGACCCCGCCAAGGATGCAGCGAAAGACGCCAAGCCGCTGACCGCCTACGACATCTTCATGGAACGATTCGACCCCCAACAAATGGAATTCGAACTCGACGTGTTCTGGGCCAAAATCGCCGGCCACGACCCGCTCGCGATGATGCGCCGGCTCGCCGGCCGGATCAGCCAAATCCACCTCAAAGACATGCTGGCAGGAACGCCCATCATCACCGACGAATCCGACGTCCCGAAAGACGCGTTTCAAGAACTCGGCGACGGTGTCATCGACATCCCCGCTGTGATGAAACTCGCCAAGGAAATCGGTGTCGATCAATGCCACGTCGAGCAAGACCAATCGCCCGCGCCGCTCGAAAGTATCGTGCAGAGTATCCAGTTCTTGGCAACGAAATAGTCGGCACGAGTCCTGCAATAACGCAGACCCGCCCGCTCGCACCCATCGACCAACCCCATCGACTCGACTGCTTTTCTTACATGTTCCGAATCAACCGTCACCCTCGATCGCGATCGTCTCTAACTCCACTCTCGCGACTCAGGTGCATCGGATGGTTAATCACGTTCGTCGTCGCAACGCACGCCGGACTGCATGTTGGATTGGCACCGACCTGTGTCGTGGCCGGTGAAAAACAGGCCGGTGAAAAACAGGCCGATCAGAAAACGGAACCCGCGACGGCCGAAGACAACGACTTCCAACCCACCGACGACGTCCAGTCCGCGTTCCTACCGATCTTCACCGCCATTGCCGACGCCGACGTCTCCCGGGCGAAAGTCGAACTGTCCGTCGAGACGGTCATGCACGGCGAGATTCTCTCGACCGAAAAATCGACGTTCCAAGTCGCCTCCAAATTCCCCGGCAAATACACGATCTACCACAAATCCGCCGACGGCAGTAAACGCATCTACTCCGACGGCGAAACCAGCACCGTGGCCGTCACCCCGCAGGCTTATTTTGAATTGCCCGAGGTGCTCAACAACCAAGCCATCGTCACTCGCACGCCGATCGACATCGGCCCCTACCCCGAACCGATGCTGGCGCTCACCGTCGCCGGCGTTGACCCTTCGCTCACCTTCTACGGCGGTATGCGCTCGATCGATTTGATCGGCAAAACCAAATTCCGAGGGCGCACCGACTCGATCCATTTGCATGGCGAACAAGACGACGGCGTCGTTTGGGATTTGTGGCTGTCCGATGATATGACCCCCCGACCGCTGCGGTTACTCATCAACCTCACGCCGATGTTGGTCGCCACGCAACAGGTCCGTGTACCACAAGGGTACGAGTTATCCCTACGATACGATTTCGTTTCCTGGCGGGTGACCGGCGAAGTCGACGACGATCTGTTTCGTTTCAACGCACCCGGCGATGCGACGAAGTACGAATCAATGGCCGATTTCCAAGAGAAATCAGCGGCGGAAATCGGCAGCCATCCGCTGCTCGGAAAACCCGTGCCCGACTACACGCTCGCGATGCTCGACGGCACCGAAATTTCCTCGGTCGACCTCGAAGGCAAAACCGTCGTGCTCGATTTCTGGGCCACGTGGTGTACGCCGTGCCTCCAAGCGATGCCGGTGATCAAAGCTTCGGTCGATGAATTTAAAGACAAAAACGTGGTCTTCTTTGCCGTCAACGTCGCCGAAAATCCCTCGCTCGTCTCCGGATATGTGGGAGAACAAGATTGGGGCGTCGACGTCGCCGTCGATCCCAAAGGAACGATGATGCAATTGTTCTCGGCCAAGAGAATTCCGCTCACCCTCGTCATCGCCCCCTCGGGAATCGTCGAGGCTGTTCACGTCGGCTATTCCGGCGCCGAAACGCTCCGCAAACAATTCCAAGACGAACTCACCGTCCTGACCCAAGGTGGCCGAATCGCCAGCTCGGTGACGCAAACCAAGACTGAATCTGAAACCAAGACTGAATCTGAAACCAAGACTGAATCTGAAACCAAACCCGAACCTTAGGAATAACATGTCCCTTCGTCGATCGCTCCTTGTCGCCGCCTTGTCTTGCTGTCTGCCCTCGGCGCTCCCCGCCGAAGAGTCTCTCCGGTTTGACGTCCGGTTACTCACCGTCGACGGCAACGAAGGCATCGCGGCGGGCGATGTTGACGGTGACGGCAAACTCGACATCGTCGCCGGTCGTAACTGGTTTCGCGGCGGCGAATGGGCACCCCGCCCTTTGCGAAATATCGACGATTGGAACGGCTACGTTCAATCCAACGGCGACTACCTGTTCGACGTCGACGCCGACGGGCGACTCGATGTCATCGCCGGATCGTTCCTGCCGACGCAAGTCCATTGGTACCGCAACCCAGGCGACGAAGGTTTGCGACTCGGCAAACAGTGGACACAAAATCTGCTCGTCGATACCGGAGCCAGTGCCAACGAGGGGCAACTGCTCGACGACCTCGACGGCGACGGAAACCTCGAATGGATCGCCAATAGCTGGAAACCGACTAACCCCTTGGCCGTATGGAGTCTGATGCCGAAATCGGAAGAAACGGCAGCAGTGAGCGAGAAAACCAAAGCGAAAAAGGGCGACCAGCCGGCCCCAACCGCCATCGACGTCAAACGACGACTCATCGGTGAAAACGCCAACGGCCACGGCATCGCCACCGGCGATCTCAACGGCGACGGACGAACCGACGTCCTCGTCGGCAACGGCTGGTACGAACAACCCGCCGAAAACCCATGGGACGCCCCGTGGACCTATCACGCCGACTGGAACTTGCACGCGAGTCTGCCGATGATCGTCACCGACCTCGACCGGGACGGCGATAGCGATCTGATCTACGGCAACGGCCACGATTTTGGATTGCAGTGGTGGGAGAATCTCGGCGTCGAAGAATCCGGCCCCGAAGAATCCGGCGTCGAAGAATCCGGCGTCGAAGAATCCACCGGCAAAATTCGTTGGGAAAAACACCTCATCGATCGCTCCTATTCCCAACCCCACACGTTGGCGTGGAAAGACCTCGACGGCGACGGCAACGCCGACTTGATCACCGGCAAACGTTACTACGCCCACAATGGCAACGACCCCGGCGGCAAAGACGTCCCCTGCCTTTACTGGTACTCGTGGGACCAAGACACGAAATCGTTCACACGGCACACGATTGATGAAGGACGCGTCGGCACCGGATTGCAAATCGTCGTCGAGGATTTCAACGGTGACGGATCGCAGGACATCGCCGTCGCGGGCAAGAGCGGTACGTACCTGTTGACCGCCCAACCGTGACCGATTCCCGAGCGACCGATGCGCAACCGGCCGACTCGCAAGCGCTCGATGCCACCGAACCGCTCACCCTCGCGGGCGCCCAAGCGACCGTCGACGAGTGGATCCAAACAATCGGTGTGCGATACTTCGGCGAACTCACCAACCTCGCCCAATTGGTCGAAGAGGTCGGCGAAGTCGCACGGATTCTCTCACGCACCCACGGCGAGCAATCCAGCAAACCGGGAGAATCGCTCGGGGAACTCGCCGACGAACTCGCCGACGTGCTGTTCGTCGTCATCTGTCTGGCCAACCAATCCGGCATTGACCTGACCGCCGCACTGCGAAAGAACCTCGACAAAAAAACCAAACGCGATTCACGTCGTCACCTCGACAACCCGAAACTGCGTTAGGACGCGTTGGGGCGGGAGTGTGCAGTCATCATCCCGTCGGACTTTATTTCTTCGGCGGCACGGACGCATCGAGCACCACGTTCAACCGGTCGCGAATCAACCCCGCCCAAACCCGGTAGCCCGCGTCGTTCTGATGCAACCGATCCTCGCGGAACAAATCCTCGCGAGGTTGATCGTCGACCGTCAAATACGATTCCGCCGTCGGCACGAAATACACGTTCGGCGTCGTCAACGAAAATTCGCGGAGCATCGCGTTGAGACTGCGAATTTCCGGCCACACGCCGAACCGCGCCGGCGTCGGCGTGACCTCGACCAGTAGAATCAACGCGTCGGGTTGGTGCTCGCGAGCGACCGCGACGACATAAGAAACCATTTTGCGGACTTCCTCGACAGGCCGGTCCTGCTTCGAACCGGCGATATCATTCCCGACAAAAACGACAAGTGCTCGGTAATCGTGCGGCGACAGCAACCGACGAGCGAACACCACCAAATCGCTAAACCGCGCACCGCCATAACCGCGGCGGATGACCGGGTAGGGCGTTAGCAATTTCGCTGCGTCGTCCCACAACCGAATGCTGCTGCTGCCGAGCAGCATGACCGCGTTGTCCGGATCGGGTTCGGTTCGGTCGAGCCGTTCGAGATTCGCGATCTCCTTTTCCCATCGCTCAGCCGTATTGGCACGGTCTTTCGGAGAAAGGATCCCATCGAGCTCAGCATCGGTCGCGTTAAGCACCGCGCCCCCCGGCGGGGAAGACGTCTCCGCCGGGGCGACGGTTTCATCAGCGGCAAGCTCTCGGGCGGCAAGGGGGTACGAGAGTAACGTGAAAATGAACGCGAAAGCGATTGCCGAACGATTCGAAAGAAAGGAAAAAGGCATGATTATTCAAAATGCAATGTTTGCGGAATAGGATTGCGGAAAACGTCACGAGGCGGCGACTTGGGAACCGAAGCGTTCACCATCTTGATCCATCGCCATGCGAAAGTCGACCATTGTGGATGCTCTGTTGACTTAATCCTGTTCAAGAGAATAACGAGGCAATACGAGCCCGACGCGCCAGCGAGTATTCACAGTGCTGCACTCCGTTGCGCGTCGGGCTTATAAGTCAACAGCCCCCTCACCGCGTCGTGCGGGCACTCCGCGATTCCCCGCATCCGAATCCCACCCCCGAACCCCGTCTGCCACGATGACACGTCGACGCCGTGCGGAACCTCTCGGGAACGCCGTCTTGAGAGTATAAGCCCTTTTGCAGGAATGACTTGCGGAGATCTGGATGGAATCGGTACGCCGATTGCTCTAGAGGTCGTCATCGCGATGGGATGCTGTCCGTCTGACCGACGGGACCGTTCTCGCTTCGCTTTCCCCCTATCCCAATTCACCCGTTCCCTTTCCGGCCGTATGGCCACGGGCCTGCACGGCTGTTTTCGCTCAGATTCAGATGGAGCCGAAATTGTTCGCCGCATTGGTCCTGGCTATCGCCAATCTTCAGGAGATTCACACCGTGGCAAAGCAAATCGTTTTTGACGATGACGCAAGAGGCCCCTTGTTGGCAGGCGTCAGCAAACTGGCCCGCGCCGTCCGCAGCACTTTGGGCCCACGCGGCCGTAACGCCGTTTTGGACAAGGGCTGGGGCTCGCCCAAAGTCACCAAGGACGGCGTCACGGTTGCCGAGGATATCGAACTCGACGACCCCCTCGAAAACCTTGGTGCCCAACTCGTCAAGGAAGCCGCCAGCAAGACCAACGACGTCGCCGGTGACGGAACCACCACCGCGACCGTGCTCAGCGAAGCGATCTTCCGCGAAGGCCTGAAAATGGTCGCCAGCGGTGCCGACCCCATGGCACTCAGCCGTGGTATCCAAAAAGCCGTCGACGTGTGCACCGCCCAAATCGCCAAAATGGCGACACCGATCAGAGAGGGCAGCAAATCCGACATTAAGCAAGTCGCCACGATCGCCGGGAATAACGACCCGGAAATCGGCGACGTCCTCGCCGACGCCTTCACCAAGGTCGGCAAGAACGGCGTCATCACCGTCGAAGAAGGTCGCTCGAATGAAACCTTCGTCGACGTCGTCGAAGGCATGCAGTTCGATCGTGGGTTCCTCTCCCCACACTTCGTTACCAACCAAGACGAAGTCTCCGTCGAACTCGACGATTGCTACATCCTGTTGTTCGAAGAAAAAATCAGCAACAACAAAAAGATGATCCCGCTGCTCGAAGCGATCAGCGAATCGAAGAAACCACTGTTGATCATCGCGGAAGACACCGAAGGCGAAGCACTCGCGACACTCGTCGTCAACAAAATGCGTGGCATCCTGTCGGTGTGTTCCGTCAAGGCTCCCGGTTACGGCGACCGCCGTAAATCGATCCTCGGCGATATCGCCGTGCTCACCGGTGGCAAGGCGATCTTCAAAGACCTCGGGATTGACCTCGAAAGCGTCAAAATCTCCGACCTCGGCCGGGCGAAGCAAATCCGCATCACCAGCGAAGCGACCACCATCGTCGGCGGTGCCGGCAAGAAGGCCGACATCGAAGGCCGCGTCGCTCAAATCCGCCGCGAAATCGAGAACACCGACTCCGATTACGATCGTGAAAAACTGCAAGAACGTCTCGCCAAACTTGCCGGCGGTGTCGCTCAAATTAACGTAGGTGCCGCAACCGAAACCGAAATGAAGGAACGCAAAGCCCTCATCGATGACGCTCGTGCTGCCACGCAAGCCGCGCTCGAAGAAGGCATCGTCCCCGGCGGCGGAACCGCGTTGCTGCATTGTCGTCCGGCCGTCGAGAAACTCGAAAAGGCCACCGAAGGCGATCAGAAACTCGGCGTTCGAATTATCCGTAACGTCCTTGACCAACCCATGCGGGCGATCGCTAACAACGCCGGTGTGGACGGGGCCGTCGTCGTTAATCGTGTCTTGCAACTCAAGAGTAAAACCGAAGGCTACGACGCCAATGCCGACAAATATTGCGATCTGATCGCAGCCGGCATCGTCGACCCTGCCAAAGTCGTTCGCACCTCGTTGACCAACGCCGCCTCGGTGGCCTGTTTGTTGCTAACGACAGAAGCACTGATCGTCGAAATTCCTGTTGAGGAAGAAGAAGGCGGCGGCGACCACCACGACCACGGCATGGGCGGTGGCATGCCGGACATGGGTGGCATGGGCGGTATGGGCGGTGGCATGGGCGGCATGGGCGGCATGATGTAGTCCGCCAAGTGCTTCCTCCTCTGGAAAACAACGACTCGTTTCAAAATCTTTCAATTTCAAAATAACCCTTCAATTTACTAGTAGGAAATTCCCATGGCAGCGACCAAAACCATTAGCCTTCGACCGCTCGACGACCGTGTTATCGTGCAACCCAACGAAGCCGAAGAGACCACCGCGGGCGGCATCGTCCTCCCTGACTCGGCCCGTGAAAAACCACAACGGGGAACCGTCGTCGCCGTCGGCCCGGGCAAATTGCTCGACAGTGGCAACCGCGGTGAACTCAGCGTCGCTGTGGGCGACGTGGTCATCTACGGCAAGTACGGCGGCAGCGAAATCGAAATCGACGGCGAAGAGATGAAGATCCTTCGTGAGAGCGACATCCTGGCCAAGATCGGCTAGATCGTTCTCTCCCGTTTCGTTTTTTCATTTCATTCATTTCAACAGGAATCTCAGACATGGCAAAGCAATTGCTATTTGAGGACCACGCTCGGGCCCGCATGTTGGCCGGTGTGGACAAACTCGCCAACGCAGTCGCGATCACCATGGGGCCAACCGGTCGCAACGTGATCATCGACAAGTCCTTCGGCGGTCCGACCGTTACCAAAGACGGCGTGACCGTTGCCAAGGAAATCGAACTAGAAGACCGGTTCGAAAACATGGGCGCGAAACTCGTCATTGAAGTCGCTCAAAAAACCAGCGACCTCGCCGGCGACGGCACCACGACCGCCACCGTGCTCGCCCGTGCGATCTTCAAAGAAGGTCTGCGGAACATCGTCGCCGGCAGCAACCCGACCGCGATCCGTCGTGGCATCGAGAAAGGAGTCACGGCCGCCTGTGACCACCTCGTCGAAATGGGTCGCCCCGTCAGTGGCAAAGAAGAGGTTGCTCACGTCGGTGCGATTTCCGCTAACAACGACAACGTCATCGGCAGCATGCTCGCCGACGCCCTCGAACGTGTCGGCAAAGACGGCGTGATCACCGTCGAAGAAGGCAAGAGCCGGACGATGGAAGTCGAGTACGTCGACGGAATGCAGTTCGACAAGGGCTACATCTCGCCGTACTTCATCAACGATCCGGGCTCGATGGAAGCCGTCCTCGAAGACGCCCTCGTGCTGTTGTACGAAAAGAAAATCAGCAACATCCGTGACCTCGTGCCCTTGCTCGAAAAGAGTGCCCAAACGAGTCAGCCGTTGTTGATCATCGCCGAAGACGTCGATGCCGAAGCACTCACGTTGCTAGTCGTCAACAAACTCCGCGGCACGCTCAACGTGTGTGCGGTCAAAGCGCCTGGTTTCGGCGATCGCCGCAAAGCCATGCTTGGTGATATCGCGACGCTCACCGGCGGAACGCTGATCAGCGAAGACCTCGGCATGCAACTCGAAAACGTCACGCTCGAACACCTCGGACGTGCCAAAAAGATTACCGTCGACAAGGGTCACACGACCATCGTGGAAGGTGGCGGCAAACGCGCCGACATCGACAAACGGGTCTCGCAAATCCGGGCCCAGATCGATCAAACCGACAGCGATTATGACAAGGAAAAATACCAAGAACGCCTTGCCAAACTTGCCGGCGGTGTCGCCGTCATCAGCGTCGGTGCCGAAACCGAAGCCGAGATGAAACAAACCAAGGCTCGCCTTGAAGACGCCCTGCACGCAACCCGCGCAGCCGTCGAAGAAGGCATCCTGCCCGGTGGCGGTGTGGCTCTCGTGTATTGCCGCGACGCAGTCGAAGCGGCGCTGAAAAAAGCCAAGGGCGACGAGAAAGTCGGCGTCAAGATCGTGCTCCAAGCCCTCGACGCTCCGATGCGGCAAATCGCCGACAACGGTGGCATCGATGGCAGCGTGGTCGTTGACGAAGTCCTACAGAAGAACGATCCGAAGATCGGGTACAACGCCAACACCGGCAAATACACCGACATGATCAAAGCCGGCGTCATCGACCCGGTTAAAGTCGTTCGCACCGCGTTGATCAACGCCGGCAGTATCGCCGGATTGTTGCTCACCACCGAAGCCCTGGTCACGAATTTTGACCAAGAGGACAAGGACAAGCGACCCGTCGAAGGCGCGGTAAACTGAATTCCTCGGCAAAAATTGTTCGGTAGAACCCCACGTAGGCGAGTCTCTCCGAGACTCGCAATTTCTAGCTGCTCGAAGAGACGCTGCTACGTGATTCCACCGAATGATTTGTGACGACGTGCTTAAGCACATCGGGTAAACAGGTTCGGCAAAACCTCTCGTAGGCGAGTTTCTCTGAGACTCGTAATTCCCAGCGTCTCAGAGAGACATTACTTGGTTCCGAGCGTTTACTCTCTCTTTTCATAACGGGCCGTTCGCCGACCGGCGTACGGCCCGTTTCGATTGTGACTCTCATTCATTGATATATCGGTTTCATGGCAACCCAGACTTGTTACTACGAAATCCTCAGCGTCGAGCGATCTTCGACGAAGCAGCAGATCGACCGTGCCTACCGCAAGTTGGCGATCAAGTTTCATCCGGATACTAATAAAGAACCCGATTCGGTCTCGAAGTTCAAACAGGCGACGGAAGCCTATGAGGTCCTCAGCGACCAATCCAAGCGATCGCGTTACGACCAATACGGTCACGCGGGCGTCGAAGGTTCCACTCACCAATACAACGATGTCGAAGACATCTTCGATGCGTTCGGCGATCTGTTCGGCGGCGGTTTCGGTGACCTTTTCGGTGGTAGCGGTGGCGGTGGACGACGCGGCGGCGGTAGTCGGCGGCGAGTCCGACGCGGTGCCGATATCCGCTGCGACGTGACGTTGACCCTCGAAGAGGCCGCCCGAGGTTGCCACAAAGACATCGCGTTCCGGCGACGTATTGCCTGCGAAACCTGCAACGGCACCGGAGCCGCCTCCGGTAGTGAACCGATCACCTGCTCGATGTGCGGCGGCCACGGCCAAGTCATCCAGTCCGCCGGCATCCTCCGCGTCCAGACCACCTGCCCGACCTGCAACGGCGCCGGGAAACAAATCAGCCAACCCTGCGGTGGGTGTCGCGGCACGGGATTGCAAAACGAGAAAGCCGAACTGAACGTCGAGATCCCCGCTGGCGTCGACGACGGCATGCGCGTCCGATTGCAAGGCGAAGGCGAACCCAGCCCCGACGGCGGACCCGCCGGCGATTGCTACTGTTTCATCGCTGTCAAACCGCACAACCTGTTCAAACGCGATGGCAAGCACCTGATCTTGCAGTTGCCGATCTCCTACCCCCAAGCCGCCCTCGGCGCCGAAATCCAGGTCCCTACGCTCAACGGCCCTCACCAACTCACCGTCCCCGCCGGTTCCCAAAGTGGTGATGTGTTCACCGTCCGTGGCCAAGGCATCGTCGATCACCGCAGCGGACGCAACGGTGATTTGCTCGTCCAGGTGTTCATCGAAGTCCCCAAGAAACTCAAAGCCGACCAAGAAAAATTATTGCGACAACTTGCCGACCTCGATCACGAGGCCGTCTTGCCCGAACGAACCTCTTTCCTCGACAAACTCAGGCATTTCTTCGAACCCGAAAGCCCGTCTGAAACGAAATCATCATGAACGAATCCAACCCAAACGCCGATCACGAAAACCCAACTCACGAAAACCCAACTCACGAAAACCCAACTCACGAAAACTCAACTCACGACGAGTTCGACAGCAATGATGCGCAATCAGTTGAGAATGCGAGCGACCAGGCGTACCAAACCTACGACTCGGATGTGCAACCATCCGATGCACCGGAGACACGCGACGAGGAAATGATGCGTTTGCGTCGCGAGGTCGATGCCGCCGACAAGCGTGTTCTGCAAGCCCAAGCCGAGGCGGAGAATTTTCGCAAACGGATGCGGCGTGACTATGAGGACCAACTGAAGTTCGCTTCAATGCCGTTGATCAACGACATCCTGCAGGTTCGCGATAATCTGGTCCGCGCCATCGAGGCCGCCGCAACTACCGGCGACCAATCCGTCACCGAAGGATTGCGTGACGGCGTCGCGATGGTCGCCAAGCAATTCGACGATACACTCGCTAAACATAGCGTTGAAGCGATCCTCACCGACGGGGAAGAGTTCGACCCGAACTTCCACGAAGCGATCTCTCAAATGCCGCATCCCGAAATTGAGGCCAACCACATCGCCCACGTCGCCGTCACCGGATTCAAAATGCACGGGCGGGTAATTCGACCCACCCAAGTCGTCGTTAGCACAGGCCCGAGCTAGACGGTTGGGCTTGCCCGTACGTTAGGCTTTCTAGCCTGACGCACACGGATGTCAGCCTAGAAAGGCTGACGTACGTTAGGCTTTCCAGCCTGACTCCCACGGATGTCAGCCTAGAAAGGCTGACGTACGGTTAGGCTTTCCAGCCTGACTCCCACGGATGTCAGCCTAGAAAGGCTGACGTACGGTTAGGCTTTCCAGCCTGACTCCCACGGATGTCAGCCTAGAAAGGCTGACGTACGTTAGGCTTTCCAGCCTGACTCCCACGGATGTCAGCCTAGAAAGGCTGACGTACGTTAAGCTTTTGGCATTTCTTCTTTCTTCAACCTCTTAACTTTCAACCATGCCTACTTACGATTATCTCTGTGAAGCCTGTGGTCACGAGCTTGAAATTTTTCATGGAATTAATGACGAACCTGAGACAAAGTGTCCGGAGTGCAAGAAGAAGAAATTGAAACGGCAATTCGGCACCGGTGCCGCGATCGTTTTCAAAGGCAGCGGTTTCTATCAAACCGACTACCGCAGCGACAGCTACAAGAAAGGCGCTAAGGCCGATGCGAAGTCGTCTGATTCAGGCTCCGGCGGCGAAAAATCCAGCGGCGGCGACAAAACTGCGTCCAAGGAAACCAAGCCCAGTCAACCGGCCAAGAAAGCGTCCGGCGAGTAGCCAACGTAGGCCGGAGCAGAGATGGCGACTTGCTTAACCAGGTTCGGGAAAGTGTTTCGGTCGATTCGCCGTTTGGGCGTTAGCCCCGGTTCTTACGTTTAACCGGGGCTAATGCCCAAACGGCGAATGGAGTTATACGCAATGAATTACCCGAACCTGCTTCGAACCTCCTTCGAACCTGCTTCGGACCTGGGCTCGCAGTCGTCTGGAGTTCATGGCACCTGTTTTTAATCGACTGCCTGACCTACAACGTGATTAACAACCACATGCATTTGGTTCTAAGAACCCGTAGTGCTTTCGTTGCCCAGTGGAGCGACGAGGAGGGCGCCCGGCGATGGCTGAGGCTGCAAGAAAGACGACCGGACGCCCGAGGTGCTTACTGAGAGGCATCGGAGGCTGAGCGATCTGAGTTAGTCGATGCGCTGGTGGGCTGAAATTATCGCCCGACGCGACAACCGGGAAGATGGTTGCACAGAAAGATTTTGGAAGGTCGTTTTAAGCTTCAAGTGTTACTTGATCAAGCCAGCTTATTGGACTGCGCAGGTTACGTTGACCTGAATCGGATTCGTACGGTGATCCCGGAAACCCCCGAGACCAGCGAAGCGAGGCAGGGATGGACTGCCTGAAATCGCAATTACGCACGCAATTTAGTTGCGACCTGAAAGTCAGCCCGAGCAGAATATGGGTGGCCTCTTTTTTCCCTAATGACGTTGCCGAAACGCGGTCCGGAACCGGGACCGCCACGTGCGATTGATCTAACGTCCAAACCAACCGATGCCTGGTTGGCAACCTGGGTTGGCGGAATCGTGCTGCCTGTTGCGCTGCTCGCTTACGGTGTCACGGCGACTGTTGCGAGGCACGCGATCATTGTGAACCTGCGTTACTATCGCCATCTGGATCCCTTGGGGAAATCACCTTGGATTGACTTCGTGGGCCGGGAGGGTGACTTCTTCGGGCTGGCAATCATTTTCGTAACGCTGTCGATTCACTTTCACTGGTTTTGGAGTAGTCATCCCAAGTTGGTTTATTTTTACGACCCGCTGCTGTCGCTGGCATGATTGTCATGCTGGTCGCGTTCAGTGTTTTTCTGATGATCTTCTAAGCACCTCGTCACCATTGATTCGGCGGAACCACGTAGCAGCGTCTCTCTGAGACGCTGGAAATTGCGAGTCTCAGAGAGACTCGCCTACGTGTGGAAATTGCGAGTCTCAGAGAGACTCGCCTACGTGTGGTTCTGCCCAGGTCGGGAGGTCGGTTTCGAACCGGATTGTTTGGTGGGTCGTGGGGTGCGTTATTGCGATTTGGGAGGCGTGCAAACACATCGGTGGGTCGTCGATGCCGAGGGTTTGTGTTGGCCGCGTTTGGGCTGGTGTCTCACCGGGCGGTTGGTTGTAGAACGGGTCTCCTTGAACCGGGAAACCGAGGGCGGCGGCGTGGACTCGGATTTGGTTGGTACGTCCGGTCAAGGGCATGGCGTGGAGCAGCGTCGTGTTGTCGTCGCATAACATGAGGCGGCGGAATAAGGTTTCGGCAGGGCGTCCGTCTCGATGGGTAATCCGAGCACCGCCGTTGCTAGAGCCTGACTCTCCGAGTCGGGCTGTCCCATTGCTGATACCAATGCTGGTATCGATGGTGGCAGTGGCGTCTACGTCGGATGGTTTCGCGTGCCGTTGTGGGGGGGATTGCCCGATCGGAAACTCGCATCGTTTCTTCTCCCACTGTATATGGCCGATCACGCGGACGAGGTAATGTTTCTCGACGCTGCGTTGTTCGAACTGGGGTTGGACGAAAGCGGCGGCGGTGGCGGTTCGGCAGAAGACGACGACACCGGTCGTGTTCGCGTCGAGTCGGTGGGCGATTCGAAGTCGATCGTTGGGGTACACCGTTGCGAGTAAGTTGACGAGCGTGTTGCGGTTGAACCGGCCGCTGGGGTGAACCGGCAGGGGCGCCGGTTTGTCGACGACGAGGAGATGCTCGTCGTCGTAGATGATGCCGATTGTCGCGTTGACGGGTGGTTCGACGTAGCCGGGTTGCGTGTGCAGATACCGCTCGCCGGAATGAACGAGTTGATCCTCGTGGACGACGCCGCCGTCGAACGTGATCTCGCCACGGGCGATCCATTGTTGCCAGTGCTGCCGCGGTGTCGGCGGATGAAACTCGCCGAGGAAATCGATCAATCGCATGGCATCGTGGGACGCACGCACTCGCATTGCACGTTCGTTGCGATAGGGGAGACAACCGGGCAGTCGATCGAACGTGATGGTTTTCAATTTGATAACTCGGCGCGTTCGTTTTGACGTTGCGCTTTCGTGTAGCTCGACTCTTTGAGTCGAGTATTGTTGTTCTATTCACGCCCGACTCGGAGAGTCAGGCTACGCGTTCGCGAGGGACTCCCGTTACATCCGCGTGCTTGTTCCTTGGGTCAACGCCATGAACGCGGATTCGAGATCGAGTTCCTCTTCGGCGAACCGTCGAATTCCGATGCCGTTTTCGATTAGTAGTTTCGGCAATTCGCTGTAGTCGTCGGTATCACTGCGGAGGATCACGCGGACGGCGTCGTCGCCGGGGGCGGTGGACTGGACGAGGGGATGGGTGGCGCAGAGGTCGGCGATCTTTTGCATTTGATCGCGTTGGCTCGGTTGGATGATCAACACGGTGTGTTGGCGAACCATGCGAATGACCTCGGTGATCTTGGCGTTCTGTTTCAACTCGCCGCGGTCGATGATGCCGACTTTGTTGCAGACGTCGGCGAGTTCGGGCAGGATATGGCTGCTGACGATGACGGTTTTGCCCATCTCGCCGAGTTTGCGAAGGAGGTTCCGCATTTCGATTCGGGCGCGGGGGTCGAGTCCTGACAAAGGCTCGTCGAGCAACAAGACTTGCGGATCGTGGAGCAACGTTCGGGCGAGTCCGAGGCGTTGGGTTTGGCCGCGGGAGAGTGTGTTGGCGAAGGCATCGCGTTTGAAATCGAGGTCGACGATATCGAGCATTTCGTTGACACGCCGGCGTCGGTCTTCGCCACCGATTCGGTAGGCGGCGGCAAAGAATTCCAGATACTCGACGACCGTCATGTCGTCATAAACGCCAAAGAAATCGGGCATGTATCCGACGAGGCGTCGAATTTCTTTGGGGTGGGTATGGATGCTGTGACCGCAGACATAGGCCTCGCCCCAACTCGGTTCGAGCAGCGTGGCGATGATCCGCATCGTCGTCGTTTTCCCGGCTCCGTTGGGACCGATGAAACCGAACAGGTCGCCGGCTTCGAGGTCGAGATTGATCGCACGGATGGCGTAAGCATCGCCGTACTTTTTATTCAGGTCAACAGTTTGGATCACGGCGATTTCGGAGGGCAGGAAGAGGATGAAATTGGAAACAAAAAAACAGCCCGCGACGAAGAGCAGGGTGTCGCAGCGATCGACTAGCGTCGGACCTCGTTGACCGGCAGGATTACGCGGACCCAGGAATGATGATTGCCGCCGGGGAAGGTCGATGAGTTGGATTCACCGGAAGCCTCGTCAGGGGCCGAGTCGCCGGAGCGATCGATACCCAACCGGGCCCAGGGTTGGGCACAACGACCGACCAGGATGCACCGGTCCTTGGTCAACGAATCGGTCAGGTCGAGGTGACCGAGGATTTCGTTTTGCAAACCGGTGTAACGGATGCCGCCGACCGTTTTGTGGAACATCAACATTTCGGCGAGTCGTTCGATTTGATCGCTACGGGTGACGTCCCAGGCTTCGGTTTGAGAGGAACTCTCCAAGGCGCGTTGGCGAGACAATTGCCATTTGAAATTCTTTTGCCTCAGCAGATCGACTTCCGTGACCGTTTCGCCGGCGGGAAATCGGGTGGGCAAAAGGTAGACGATGTTTTGGTAAACCAACATGGAATCGAGCAGGTCGACACCGAGCGGATTGGTCAATTCACCTTGGAGCAGATCTGAGTTACGGCGACGCTGCAACGCGTTGGCGTCGACGGTGACGCCGAATTGCATTTGCAGGGTCAGCGATTTGCTGCTCCGCGGCGCCATGTCGAGCGATTCCAGGTGGCTGGTCAATCGGATCGTGGATTCGGCAGTAGTGTTGGCATCGGTAACGTCCACCTCGCCGTCCGGACCTGTTGCGGTTGCGGACGTTGGGGTCGGTCGACTCGATTGACGGCGCTGGATCGGGACGGACAAGGGTTCGGTCCATCCGTTGATCTGCACCCCACCCATCGCTCGCCCCGGTGCACCGAATGGTCGCAGGGTTTGATACGTCGCGGCGGCGACAATTTGATCCAACGCCGGACTGCGTTGCGGCGTGATTTGAATCGTTTGAGCCGGGTGCGAGTACAGGTAGGACCACTGGAACAGTCGCCCGGTTTGGGTGTGGGCGTCGATGTCGAGGATCTCGATCGAGTTGACTTGCAGATCCGCGTTCCCGTTATCGCGATCATTCGCAGATGATTCGCTGTTGACGGATGCGGACGACACGACGATGGTGTTCGGTTTCGCGGCGATCACCAACGCGACCGACAAACCGATTGCGACGATCGGGAACGTGAGCCAGCCTAGTAATGGATTGCCGAGTACGCGTCGGACCAGGAAATAATCGAGTGGCGCGACCAAGAGGATCAGTGCGGCGATGATGAGGGCGATGATCGAGAAACTAAACTTGCGTTTGAGCGTGAACTGATCGAGACTCCGTCGCACTTGACCGGACAGATCCGCATAACCGCTCAAGCGAAAACTGGCGCCGACCTCACCTCGGTCCTCCGTCAACAATTCGCCGGTGAGTTTGGTGATGAGTTCAAGCCGCTCGGCCCAATCGGTGAACGGTTCGGCGTCCAAGTCCGCCGCAACGACCGTGATTTCGCCCAACCCCGTCGTGTAGCGAACGGCCAACGGCAAACCGATCTTGCGAGTCGTTCGCCCGGTGATCAACGTATCGCCGATGTTGGACAACGCCCGTCCGCCGGCGATCGATTTGGGCAATTGCCAACCTCGGAACACTTGCAAACGTGTTTGACTGTTGGTGAACGTTTCCAATCCCGAGGGGTCCATTTTCACCAACGAGGATTGGGTAACCGATTCGGGTAACAACTCGGACAACCAGGGCGCCGCCTCGAGTGTCGTTTCAGCGCTCGCTCCGAGGGTGACGAGCAAACGTCCGCCGCCGCGTACCCAATCGGCCATCGCTGCCTCTTGAGCCGTTGACATTTCACGCAATACATCGGTTCCGGAGCCCGTGACGACCATCAAATTCACGCCCGAGAGACCGAGCACGTGATCCGGGATCGTGGTGGACGTGGTTACCTGAGTGACTGCGACGGTCGCGTCGCGGTCGAGTAACTCGTTGACTCCGATCGTTTCGATTCCCATCGGGTCGCCGAACACGAGCACCCAAGCCATGTCATCGGGGATCATGGAGGGGCCTTCGGCGGGAACGCCCGCTTCCGGGAAACGTGTTTTCAGCAGCACTTTTTCGTTCGGGGAGCCGGCATCGCCTCGGAGGATCAGCGGGGCGGCCTCGGTGCCCGCGATCGCGTAACCGAACACGGGTGGTGCGCCGGTACCGGGTGTGCCCGAACGGGGTTCGCTCAAGAAATCTTGTTCATAGAGAACGGGCACTCCATCGCCGTCGGTGGTCTCGATCACCATCGCGGTGACGGGGTCGGCGATCCGCACGGCGGTCCAGTGTCCGATTCGATAGTGACCGTTGATCCCGACGAGATCGCCCGAAACGGGTGCGTCGGATTTGCCCGGGGAGGCGGAGACGGGAGTTTCCGCGAATACCGAGTTTCCGGTGGCGGCGATGAAAAAAACGACGATCAAGCACGCGAGCAGGCGGGATATTGCCGTCGGTTCCGATGCCTCTGCCTCTGCCTCTGCCGATGCCTCTGCCGATGCCTCTGCCGATGCCAAAAAAAAGAAACGTCGATCAAAATTCATTTCATCCTTCATGGTTTCTCATCCAGGGAACACTCGCACTGCAAACGTCGGCAACCCGGGCATCCCTGGCCGTATTTCGCTGACAACGCTGCGGCGAGATCGACCTCGGCGACGTTGGCGATCGTGAATAACCACGCGATCACGTCGGCAAACTCCTCGGCGAGGTTTTGTTTGTCGTTGCCACGCAGGGCCGAGGCCAATTCTCCGACCTCTTCCATCAGCCACATGAACGTGCCGTCGACGCCTCGGGCGACGTCTTTGTCGTAGTACATTTTTCGGATGTGCTGTTGCAGATCCTCGATCGAGAGACTCGGGGGGGGAGTGGGCATGATGAAAGTAACAGTGAAAAACGATACATTGGAGCGGTTGGCGAGCCACCCGCTTCGAAAAAACGAATAAAATCCGACCCGCGCCCCGTCGGTCGGATGGGCTTGGCAAGGATCACGCTTTATCCTTCTACGGGTTGGACGCGCGACAGTCTAACGTGCTCGATCCGATCCGGGAGGCTGCCTTGGATTGCTTATTTTGGTAGGGTCCGACACTCCGCTTACGTTTCTGACGGGTGAGGGTTCATTCCGATCGGTCGCTTCGCTCACGACGTTGTTTTTTATGCCCGAGTCATCCCTGAACCGCTATCCGTTTTACTGCCCGAGGTTCTGGCACGGGATGCGTCCGTCGGCGTGGTGGCAATTGCTTCGCAGCGGCGGGTTCGCGATCAGTCCTTCGAGGATTCCGTTGGCGATTTCGATTTCCTTCGCGACGCCTTTCAACACGGTGTTGATGGGGCTGCAGAACCTGTTTTACCGCCGCCGAATCCGCGAGGCGGAACTGCACGGACCGCCCGTTTTCATTATCGGGCACTGGCGAAGCGGCACGACTTTGTTGCACGAACTGATGGTCCGGGACGAGCGGTTCAGCAGCCCTTCGACTTTTCAGTGTTTCGCCCCCTCGCATTTTCTTCTAACGCAGTGGTTCTTTCAAACGTTCGCGAAATGGTTGTTGCCGGGCAAGCGTCCGATGGACAACATGGACACCGGTTGGGACCGACCGCAGGAAGACGAGTTCGCACTCGTGAATCTCGGGTTGCCATCGCCGTATCGGCGGATTGCGTTTCCGAGTGTCGGCCCGGTTGATTTGCAATACATGGATTTCGAAGGGGTCGATGAGGACGCCCGCCGGCATTGGATCGACACGTTGAAATCGTTCCTGCACCGGGTCAGCGTCTCGACGGCCCGCCCGCTGGTGATCAAAAGTCCGACGCACACCGGTCGCGTCGCGTTGCTTGCCGCCGCGTTCCCGCAAGCCCGGTTCATCCATATCACACGCGACCCGCGGGCGTTGTTCCCGAGCACGTGTCGGTTGTGGCGGAGTCTCGACGAAGTGCAGGGATTGCAAGCACCCCACAAACCCGCCGTCAAAGCAACCACGGCGGACGATGCCAATGCTGATGACGACGGCATCGAAGAATACGTGTTGACGTGTTTCGAAAAAATGTACGCCGCGTTCGATAAGCAACGCGAACAAGTTGACCCGCATCATTTGATCGATATCCGCTACGAGGATCTGATCGCCGACCCCGTCACCACGTTGGAACAGGTTTACGATTCTCTGCGGTTGGCCGATTTCGAAACCGTCCGCGACGACCTCCAAACGTGGACCGATAACGAACACCAATCCTACCAAACCAACGCCCACCAATTGTCGGCTGAACAAGAAAATCGGTTGCAACAGCGATGGGGCAACTATTTTAAACGCTATGGTTATTGACGTCCGAGTGCCCCCGCCGGTCACCTTCCTACCATCTTCTGAAGTGCTTTTTTCCATGAATTTGATTCGCTCCCACGTTGATGTACGCCTGTTTTTCGGTTCGATCAACTCGCTGATGCTGACCGCGTTGCTGCTGATTCTGCCCGGTTGCGGACGCCAATCGGACGTCCCCGACACGCCATCGAGCGTCTCGGATGAAAAATCGTCTGGAGCCGCGATCGTCGAGGAAACTGCCGACGAAACTCCCGAGGCCGCGTTCGTTTTCGAAGCTCAGGCCTACGAGGCGAGTGCCGAACAATTGCTCGCCGCCCGATTGCCGATCGAACAAACCACCGAGGGTTGGGTCCGTTTGTTCGATGGTCACACCATGTTCGGGTGGGTGATCGCCGGCGAGGCGAATTGGCGGATCAAGGACATGACTCTGATGGCCGACCGCGGCCAAGCGTGCCTGTTGACGACGACGACACGTTGGAGCGATTTCGAACTCGAACTCGAATACCTGGCCGGGCCGGAAACCAATTCCGGCGTCTTTATCCGCTCCGGAATCGACCCCACGGATCCGGCGATAGATTGTTTCGAAATCAACATCGCGCCCGCCGACAACCCGTTCCCAACCGGCAGCATCGTGAAACGCCAAAAAGGCGAAACCGTCATCACCGCCGCCGAGCAATGGCACACCATGAATGTTGTCTGCGAGGGCGAGTCCATCGTCGTCAAAATCAATGATGAAGTCACCTCCCAAACCGACGAAGCTACCACTCCCCGTTCGGGATACGTCGGTTTGCAATTTCGCTCCGGCCCGATCCGGTTCCGTAACATCCGATTGCGTCCGATCGGGATGGAGAATCTCCTCGATGCGGAACTGAGTCAATGGAAACAATACGAGGACATGCCCGGCGAGTTTCTCGCCAATGAGGACGGGCACCTCGTCGTCGAAGGCGGCAAACAGCAACTCGAATCCAAAGAGTCATACGGCGATTTCACGTTGTTAGCCGATTATTCGATGGACGATCCGAAGTCCAACTCGGGGATATTCTTCCGCTCGATTCCGGGTGACGTGATGATGGGATACGAGTGTCAGGTCAACAACGAAACCGTCGATGACAATCCGCTGCAACCCGCCGACTGCGGCCCCGGCGGGATCTTTCGCCGCCAAGACGCGCGGATCGTCGCGGGGGAACCGGAGCGATGGAATTCGATCTTGCTGTCCGCCGACGGTTCGCACTTCGCCACCTGGGTCAACGGTTTGCAAGTCACGGATATCTCCGACGACCGAAAACCGGATGAGAATCCTCGCAAGGGATTACGATTGGAACCGGGCACCCTGATCGTCCAAGGCCACGACGAAACGACGCGGGCGACGTACCGGAAAATTGCCGTCAAAACGAGCGTGGTTTCTCTTGAAACGGAACCGGAAACGCCCGTTGAAGACTAGTGGTCTGGGACAGCTAAAAATGAGGGTTGGTTTTGTTAGCCGTTTCGGCGCTAGCCCCGGTTATTGCGTGACAACTGTGGCTAGCGCCAAAACGGATAACCCTAAAATTGAAGTGTCCCTGACCACTAGGGTCCCGTCTCGCCTTCGTTTTCGAGTAGACCGTGGTGAACGAAGCTGCGGCGGGAAACTAGTTCGTTTCGAGTGGCGTCGCGAATCCGCTAGCCTCCAACCCGGCGAGGGCAGTCATCTCTCAATTTACTGAAAATGCAAAAATAGCGATACTGAAATGACCGTTTCTTAACCATCCAATGCGTCACGTTATCCGACGGAAATGCTCGTCGCCACGACTACTCAACATGCCTTCCACAATCCAATGCCGGACGTGTTGCCTCGCCTTCAATACGAGAGTCTCTGGTGTCGGCGACTACCGGCAATTTGCCTATTGCGGTGACTGCGGTGTTTTGCACATTGTCCGATTCCAGGTCGACCGTGGTGGGTTGCGATTCGTCGACGCTGAATACGACACTGAATACGACACTGCGGGACCACGGCAATTTCAGTGACGCCGAAAACCAGCCGGTCATTAGAAATTGATGACATCACTTTTCACGGCTGCGTGGCCGAAGCTGACGCTCTGTCTCCCTGTGTCGAGCGAACGGCGGACACTTGCGATGGTATTGATGATCTTTGCTCGCGACTTCGATGTGGAACCTGCGGCACAAACCGCATTCTCACCGTTGCGGGTGCTGACATTCCTTGTCCGCGATGCTTACAGCACTCCCTAGAAACTGTAGGGGGTTGGCTGTGAAGCAAATGCTCAACCAAGTCGTTAGAATGCGTGCGGGATTGACCATGAGTAACTCCGCCACGCGGTGATCTGTCACAGTCCATTTGACGCGTCGTGGACAATGAAAAACTGATCCCCTTGGCGGTTCAGCGAGAGTTTCCTCAGAGGTGCGATTTGAGACGAGGTGCTATTGCCCCTCGCCGCCGTTCCACCACCATCGGTCGGTGGGGCGCTGGTCACGTAAATTTGCGTAGGATCCGAGTGCGGGGTAGTCTCTCATTTTTAACGGTAGTAGTTCCTGGGCACTGATTTCGACGCCGCCGCTGGCCATCAACACGTGGTGTTGTTTTCGCCCTTGGCGGTAACGATGCATCGCCGCAATCGAATCGACTTGCGTCGGTGCGTTGAGTTTCTCGGCTCGTTGAGCGGCAAAGAAGAGGGTCGCTCGTTGCAAGACTTCGTGATCGGGAGTGCTCGCGGTACGACGCCAAATTTCCGCGATCGCGGTCGACAGGTAGAGTGATTCCAACGCGCCGTAGACGGGGTATTTCGCTCGGATGCCGGCCCAATTTTGGTTGAAGTGATCGACGAAGGCAATCGAGACGTCGTCGATGACATGGTTCCCGCGTGCTCCATCGAGCTTCGCCCGTTCGTTGTCACCACTGAGGCGGATCGGTTTGCCGGCGAGTTGGATGATTTTGTCCGGCGACGTGGGGCTGGCGTCGGTGGGGCTGGCGGTGGTTATTTTCGCGTCGACTTCGGCGGCCCGAATGTTGATGGCGTTGGACGTGAACCAGAGTCGTAGTAACAAATCCGTTGGTGGCGTGCCGTCGCCGATCGTTGGAATCAGTTGCAGGTAGTTGCGGACTCGATCGGGCATCGGTTCGTCGCCGAGGGCGAGTCGTTTCATGTGCCGATCGGCTTCAACCATGAGGTACGCGACTTCGTTGGACGGTGTCGTTCCGAACACGATGATGTCTTGGCGACCGAGTGATGCGGCGAGTTCATCGGCGGCACGCGCCATTGGGATGTCACCGCTAACAATCCGTTGCCCCAGAGCGGCGGCGGATTGCAGGCCTTGCGTGGTGGGATCGATCGTACACCCAAAGGGCACGCCACTGCGTGCGGATTGCAAGCCGACGGCGAACGAGATCAAACTCATGGGCGGCAATCCGCTCGCCCGATCGATCTGCCATCCGTCGATTTCATCGAACCCGGCAACCGGTCCGGCCAAGATCAGGTCGTCGTGGGTGACGAGGACGAGTGTGATACGGGACAGGCCCGCCATCGCGGCAAAGGCGGCGAGTTCTTCGTCGGTTTTTGAATCGGCTGGCTTGGCGGTGGGGATGGTTTTCGATTCGGGGCCGCCTGTCGTGACTGTGGTGAGCGAGGATTGATTTAGCGATCGTCCCGCGAGGGCCTGCATCATTCGCCGGATCGAGACGCAGCGAACCCGCGCCGGTGTACGCCAATCGTCGAAGGCGTGTTGCTTGGCATTTCGTTCCGTATCACCGGGAGCCGCGAGCATTTTAGCAATCGCGGCGGCGTTGTTGGTCCTGCCTGAGGGCATCGATTCTTGGTCGCGGACGAGGCCCTGCGGGTCGACCATCACGCCCTGCGGGTAAGGTGCCATCGTGCCGACGCCGCCGAGTGCTTCCCAGGAAGTGGGTTCGATGGTTTGTTGGAGGAGCATCATCAGCGAGCCGAAATCGGCCATCGACCCGCCACCCTGCGGGTTGTTCCCGCCGAGTTGGTCGGCACCGCCGACGCCCTCACCGACGCCCGCCAAGAAACCGCCTGGGTTTTGGCCAGGACCGCCTTGGCCGGCGAGTGGATCGAACTGGGCCTGTACGTTCGAAATCATCGACGCTGCCACGAAAACTCCGCCCAGCAAAATTCTCCAACCGTCACTGAATAACCGCATCGCACTCTCTCCGACTCGCACCAAGAAAAGAATTCAGGAGCGCTCAGTGTACCCGATTGTAGGTCCATTGTCCCAATTGACCCGGAGCTGGAATGTCCACTGCCCGATTGACCCTGAGTGATTCACGTTTTAGAGGTGTCGGTAATCGCGGGCAATTGCTGCGCAATTGGGGGACAATTGAGACAATGGTCCGTAATCACTGTGCCCGTTCTAGGCGGGCGAGGGTTCGGTAGGCGAGGGCGGTCGCGGTGAGGACGATGAGCGTGGCGAAGACCCAGGAATGTTGAGGTTCGCTGACGTAATGCCATAAAAGGTTGCCTTGGCCAGCGGGCGTGTGGCCGTGCCCTTCGTGTGCGAACAACTGCGTCGTAGGAAAAATTGTCAGGGCGGTGGCGGTTAACAAACGGCGCATGAACGGCTCGGGAAAAGAAAGAAGGACTTGGGGAATTTGAGTGAATCAGGAATCGGTGTAACGCACGTGGCCGTCGCCAGGGGTGATCGTGCCGATGGTGTGTGTGTCGATGCCGAGCGATTTCATTTGGGAGATGATGCTGGCGGCATAGTATTCGTTAACGACAATGGCCATGCCGATGCCCATGTTGAACACGCGTCGCATTTCCGAGGTGGCGACGTCGCCGTTCTTTTGCACCCACTTGAAAATCGGATTGGGCGTCCAAGCACTGGGGTCGATGAGCGCGTCGACTCCCGGCGTTAAAATCCGGTCCAGGTTCTCTTCAATCCCGCCGCCGGTGATGTGGGCGATCCCGTGCAAGACCTGTTTGACGCGGTAGTGTGACTGGATCGCGCGGATTGCGGAGGTGTAGATGCGAGTCGGTTTCAAACACACGTCGCCAAGCGATTCGCCACCGAATTCGTCCGGACAATCGTCCCATTTCGCGTTGCAATCGGTGATGACTTTGCGAACGAGCGAGAACCCGTTGCTGTGCAAACCCGACGCGGACAAGCCCAACACGACGTCGCCGTCGGCGATCAGATGCCCGTCGATCAAACGTTTCTTCTCGACCACTCCGACGGCGAACCCGGCCAGGTCGTAATCGTCGGTGCGGTACATGTCGGGCATGATCGCGGTCTCGCCACCGAGCAGTGACAAATCGCCGGCGACGCATCCGTCACTGATCCCCGAGACGATCCGTTCGAGCCGGGCGGGATCATCCCGTCCCATCGCGACGTAATCAAGGAAAAACAGCGGTTCGGCCCCGGTGCAAATCAAATCGTTGACGCACATCGCAACGAGGTCGATGCCGACGGTGTCATGGCGATCGAGCGATTGGGCGACGACGAGTTTGGTGCCCACACCGTCGGTGCCGCTGACGAGGACGGGTTGCTCGTAATTGCGGGCGAACAGTTTGCCTTCGAAATCGAGTTGGAACAGACCGGCGAAACCGCCGTCACTCGGCAGGACTCGGGGACTGAACGTGCGGTGCATCAGCCGGGGCAATCGGCTCATCGATTCGGCATAGACGTCGAGATCGACGCCGGCATCTTTGTAGGTCGCGGCCATGGAGACGGGAGTTTGAGAATAAAGGGGGCGAGATCCAGCTCACCTATCATGACGTGCCCGCGAGCGGGTGACGAGGGGAGCGGGTAAGATGCCCGACGTGAAAACGGACGCCACCCACCGAAACGCCGAAACCAACGAAAACGCCCCCGGTCCGTGTGAACTTCCGGCACTTTCGGATCTTCCGGGGCGGCTGGAGTCCCGCTGGCGACTGGCTGAGGAATTACTAATCGGTCGGTTCGGCCACAAAAAACTGCTGCCCGCCCAACGGAAAGTCATCGAGCGGGTTTTGCAAGGCGAAAACGTGTTGGCGGTTTTGCCGACCGGGCACGGCAAGAGTCTGTGCTTCCAACTGCCCAGCCAGATCCTGCCGGGGTTGACGGTGGTCGTTTCGCCCCTGATTTCGTTGATGAAAGACCAATGCGATTCGCTGCGGCAAAAAGGCATCGCGGCCGTGCGGATCGACCAAAGTGTTTCGCCGGAAAGTTTCCGTGACGGTTGGCAATCGATCCAGCGTGGTGAGGCAAAATTGTTGTACGTCGCCCCCGAGCGGTTTTTCAATGAACGGTTCCCGGCCCAATTGGGGGCCGTGGAGATTTCGTTGCTCGCGATCGACGAGGCCCATTGCATGAGCCAGTGGGGGCATTCGTTCCGGCCGGATTATTTGCGATTGCCCGAACTCGTCGAACAATTTCGAATCGGACAAACGCTCGCTCTCACCGCGACGGCGACGCCGATCGTCGTTCGTGATATTCGCAAAACGTTCGCGATCGACTCGAAAAACTGGGTCCGGCTGTCCTCGCACCGGGCGAATTTGCGAATCCATTGCACGCCGGTTCGCACGGACACACGCGATGCCGTGTTGATCGATCGGTTGTGTGGCGGCGATGCGAGCAGTGGGTCTGCCACGTCTAGGTCAGGGACTCCAAAAACGAAACGTTCCAAACGGTCCAAACGGCCGACGATTATTTATGTCACCCGCCGCAACACCGCCGAACAGCTCGCCGAGACGTTAAGTGAGGCGGGTTTCGAGCCGATGGTTTATCACGCCGGGTTGTCGGCTGAGCAACGCGAAGCGGTGCAGCGAGAGTTCCTCGCCGGAACGGACTCGATCTTGATCGGGACGATCGCGTTCGGGATGGGTGTCGACAAACCGGACATCCGCAACGTGATCCATTACAACCCGTCGCAATCGATCGAGTCGTTCTCGCAAGAAATCGGTCGGGGCGGGCGTGACGGCAGGGCCTGCGATTGCGAAACGTTACTGGTTCCCGAGGACCAGGTTTCGTTGATGAATCTCGCCGCGAGTGATCTGCCGAGCGACGCGTCACTGGTCGCTTTGCTGGAGCGCCTGACGGGGCAACCCGCGACGTTTCATTTAGCTCTCGGCAAACTCGGTTGGGAAATCAATTTGTCGACGCAGGCGGTCGCGGCGACGTTGCTGCGTTTGCAAACGGCTGGCTATTTGCGTTGTCTGCCGATGCGTTACGACGCCTACCGGATCACGCCGATGTTCACGAACCAAACGACGATCGATCGTTGCGCAGAGGATCATCGCGAGGCCGTCACTGCGGTGCTCGCGTCGTTGTCGAAGGGCAAGCGTGGTTTTCGGATCAATCTCGTGGTGGCGGCGAACCAATACGGGATTGATCGAGATCGGTTGCTCGCGGCGATCGAACAGAGTGCGATTGCGGGATTGTGGAACGTGACGAGTCTCGATTCGATGCACGGTTACGAATGGGCGAAACCGATCACGCGTCCAAAATCGGTGATCAACGCGATCCGAAAACACGCGTTCGAGCAATTCGAGCGGAGCGGTGATCGGGTGCGAGGGATGATGGATTTTCTCGCCGGCGGGCAGTGTTATGGGATCGCGTTGGCCGAACATTTCGGCTCCCGTCGCTCTCGTGGTTGTGGCCGTTGCAGCGTTTGTTTGGGTCGAGGTCCGTTCGTGACCGAGATCACGAGGCTCGATTCGATCGGACGTTCGGCGGTGTCGTCGCTGGAAAATGCCGTCGGCGACTATCCCGACCTCTTTTCAGAACCACTCGATCAAGCCAAATTCCTGTGCGGACTCAGCACACCGTTTTTCCGTCGCCATCGACTCGCCCGGCATCCCGGCTATGGTGTTTGTGAAGACGTCCCGTTTGAACGCGTGCTCACCTCCTTGACCCCATCTCCCACTCAGAAACCACTTCTATGATCACGATCGTCGACTACCAAATGGGAAATTTGCGGAGCGTTCAGAAAGCGGTCGAGCGCGCCGGCGTCGAGGCGGTGATCAGCAGCGACGCGGCAACAATCGCATCGGCCGAGCGGTTGATCTTGCCCGGCGTGGGCGCGTTCGGAGACGCGATCGCAGAAATTCGCAACCGGGATTTGGAATCGCCGATCCGCGATTACCTCGCCGCCGACCGTCCGTTTCTCGGCATCTGTTTGGGGTTGCAAATGTTGTTCGAGCAAGGGTTCGAACACGGCACACACGAGGGACTCGGCGTGATCCCTGGCGACGTGGTGAAATTCGATTTACCGGGTCAATACAAAGTCCCGCACATGGGCTGGAACACCGTCGACGTCGGACCCTCCGGCGCGGACCTGGCGATCCCGGCGGAGACTCACTTTTACTTTGTGCATTCCTACTACGTTCGCCCCAGCGATCCGAGCGTGGTCGCGTTGACCTGCGATTATGGCGGTGAGTTTTGTGCGGCGATCCGTCGTGGCAATTTGATCGCGACGCAGTTTCACCCCGAGAAGAGCCAACAGGCGGGATTGCAATTGGTGCAACGATTCGCGACGGGGACGCTGCTGGCTGAAAACACTGACTAGCGGGCTGTCCATTGAGTCGTTTTCGACAAGTGAGCCTGGCAATCATAACCCGACGCATTCGCGAGGGATTCACGCCCAATCCCTCGCTAACGCGTCGGGTTACAAAAAACCGAGTCATTCGAGTTATATCGAATCAATTGACAAGACCTGCTTAACGCATCGGGTTCCTAAATCAACAGCCCGAGAGCGTCAAAACGGCTCATCCTAAAACCAAATATTGATAGAGCAGATGTCGCTCACCAGACGAATCGTCGAGTCAATGGCGGTGCGACATCGCTTCGGCGATAGTCCATCGGCTGATAACGACGAGTCGTCTCGACGTGATAACGACTCCGGACCGCATTGCCATAAAAATGGAAAAGACGGTTGGGCCGCTGCTCGATCGGCACGTAAGCATCGGCCGCACGCTCTTGAGGCGTTTTGAAAACACGAGGAACGAACCCTTGAGCCTCCGCGGTGGAGCTAGCGAGGAATTCTCCCGCAATCAAAACACCAGGAACCAGCAGTCCGGCAATCAAGAAACGGCTAAGACGCGAACTGCGAACTGACAAACGAAATGGGGTGATCGGCATGACTTTTCTTTTTGGACGAATAGGACACTCTAAAAAGCATAGCTCGCATTTGAGCGAAATCGACCCCCGAATGGATTTCATCCTCTCGCCTGCGAGAGATCGCCGCCCGAGAAAGATTGTTGGTCCCTAACGCCGTTGGGTCATTGAGTCCAACACGGTGCTCCAACGGTTCAACGCGACAGGTTGGTCGTACCGGGTTTCGGCGAGTCGCCGGGCGGCGGCGTTGATCGACGCGTTGGGGTGAGAGCCGGCCGCGATGGCGACGGCGCGAGCGATCTCGGCGGGATCGCCAGGGGGAGTGACCCATCCGACGTCGTGGCCGCGAACGCTGCGAGCCAAATCGGTGGTCTCCGGCGCGATCGCGAGCAGAGGGCGCCCGGCGGCAAGGATGCCGTACAGTTTGCTAGGGCAGAGACAGCCGGTGATCGATTCGTGCATACTAACGACGTGCAAGTCGGCCGCCGAAAGACTCTCGGCGAGTCGCTCGCGGGGCTGATAAGGCAGGAACCGAACTCGCGATCCGGATCGCGTATCCGTTGCAGTTTGCGAGTTGACTTGGCTGAGTAGGGATTCGCGGGCGGCGCCGTCTCCGACCAACAGTAACGTGGCGTTGCCAGGCCAATCTGGATGCTCGGTGGCCGAGATCAGAACGTCGAGCCGTTGGGTCAGACCCATGTTGCCCGAGTGCATGACGACGAATCGATCGTCGAGATTCCATGATTTCCGCAGCGGGTTGTCATCGTGCTCGATCGGTCGGATGACGTCACAGTCCGCCCAATTGGGGATGATTTCGATTTTTTCCGCATCCAGAGCCCAGGGCGGCGCCGCGAGCCGGTCTTTCATGCAGGAGCCGAGCACGACGATTTTAGACGCGGATTGGTAGGCCGCTCGCAATTTTTCCCGAATCCGGCGGGTCACCAGACCGGGCCGCGCTTTGCCTATCGCTTCGGCGACGTCGGGGTAGATGTCCTGCAGGTACGCGACGAACCGAGCGTCCACGGAACTCGCGTGGTTCGCGACAACCGGTGGCAAGAGGAACGGGTCGGTCTCGCTGATGAAAACATCCGCGTCCAGATTTTCTCGGCGGAGATATTTCTTCGTCGCCCAGGTGAACGTGACCAAATTGAGCAACCGACCCGCTGGCACCCGTTTGGGGAATCGGGCGTGCGCGAGCCGATGAATGATCACGCCGCGATGAGTTTCCATCCCTCGGAGTTGAAACTCGACGCCGGGCTGCGGGCTGTTCGGTTGCCCGCAGACCACATGTACCTCGTGCCCCTGGCCTGCAAGATGTTCGCACAGGTCGGTGAGCAATTGCCCGGTGGCTTCCCGGTCGGGCCAGTAACAGCGGTTGACGAAGACGAGTTTGGACAGGGTGTTTTTTCCGTGTTGGGATGCAACGGTTCGTCGTCCGCGACGATCCACGAAAAAGTACTTGGCACCAAAGAGTACCGCGATGCTCCGCCGTCGCGAAGCCCACCCCATGTCGCTCGGCTCTGCCCAGTTTCGGAAGTCGTGCGGCTTTTAAGCAGGTTCGGGAAAGTGTTTCGGTGTATTCGCCGTTTTGGCGTTAGCCACGGTTCTCACGTCCTACCGGTGCTAACGCCCAAACGGCGAATGGGGTGAGGACCGCCGGAACAATGACTGTCGTAGCCGAACTCGCCCGAGTTTGGATTCCGTTGGGAATATCCAACGTCTGGCGACTTCGACTACGAATGATCCCGCCACTTATTATTCCCTGGTGACGCGGCACGGATTTCTTCACTCCACCGCCTTCTTCGCAAACGCCTCCGCCGCCGCCCGGTGGTCACCCGCCAACTCCGGTGCATCGAGCTGTTCATAGCATTTCGCCAACGTTGCGTGCGCCACCGCCGCCAACGGTTCCGCCGCGAGTGCCCGTTCCAAATCCGGGATCGCATCGAGATACCGTTCCATTTGGAATAAAATCTGGCCACGCGTCTCGTAAAAATACGGCCCCGGGTCGGGCATCGACGCGATCGCTTGCTCACTCAATATCAACGCCTGCTCCAAATCCCCATCCTCCCGCTGACTCAACGCGACGGCGAGATTATTCAAAATTGCCGAACTGTTGGGAAGGTGTTTTGACGCGAGCGTCAAGTGACGCTCGCCCGCCTCGGCATCGCCCCGCATCAACGACGCCGTGCCCTGGACAAAATGAGCGATCCCCGGTGACGACCCACGCACCAACGCATTGCGAACGGTTTTCAATTTCTCGTTCGAACTGTCGAGGGTTTTTAACACCTGGTCCGCCACCAACGTCATCACCCGCGGATTGTTCGGTGCGTACTGCAACGCCACCTGTAACTTTTGCAAGATTTGCAACCGCGCCACCGGCGTGTCGTTGGGTTGCAACTCGATCTTGGCGATCCAGTCCACGATCGTCTCGCCCATCGCCTGATGTAACCCCAGCCGATGCTCGTCCGTTTTCATCCGTCCGATCGCATCGAAGAGCGTTTGGACCGCTTCGGCGTGCTGGCCCAAAAATACCTGATTCTGAACCACCGCCATCACCACGGTCGGGTTGGACGGTTCCTCGCGATACGCCTGACTCACGTTTTCCAACGTCGCCGTCGCCAACCGATCCGCCATCGCGGTGTCGCCGATCCGGCGAGCCAACGCCGCCGCCTGCAACCCACGCATCGGTTGATATTGAACCAATTCACGCACATACGGAATCGCCTCGGCATACCGCTCACTCGCGATCAGATAATCGCCAAACAATTCCTTGATGCCCATGTTCTTCGGTCGTTCCCGAGACACCAACGTCAACAACCGACCGAAATCCGATCGCTGGTCTTCATCAAGATCTGTCCAGCTCTTGTTCTGGTACTCTTTCTGGATCAACCACAACGCCGCATCATCATTTCGCCGCGTCACCACGAGTTCCCGCATCAACTCCGAACCCGCCTGCGTCTGACCCAGATTAAATCGATTTTCCGCCAACAAATACAACGTTGTCGCCGAACGATCCCCCGCCTCGATTTGACGCCGCAGCAACAAATTCGTCGTCTCAAAATTCTCCGCCGCGATCGCATCGGACAATTGATCCTTCAACAAATTGCGACGCCACGACCCACCATCGGAATACGCAAAATACGACAGCAACAACAGCCCCGAGGCGAGCAATACCGCAGGCACGCCTGTCCGAAATTGTTTCCAGGGAATCGACACCGCCCAAAAATACACGAACTGACCGCCCCAACGCATCCACATCAGCGGATCGAAATACGCAATCATTGCACCGCCCCCTCTTCCGAATTCGATTCGAGTTTACGCGATTCGGATTCAGATGACTCCGAACTCGCCGGTTCACCTTCGGTTCCCTTCACACGCTCGGCGACCCGCCGTCGGATCAACGCGAAATCCGCCGTGATCTTTTCCACCGACGAGCGCGTTAACGAACTGTCTGACGTCACCCAAATCTGCACCATCATGATCGGCTCGGCTGCCTCCGGTGTCGCGTCCAACGAATCAACAAATCGCGACGCCAGTCGCCCTGGACGAGCCGGCGGGGCGGGCATCGATCCGCTCGCACCGACCGCCGCGTACCACAAATGCCCGCGTCTGCCCGCCACGCTCCGCATCGCCGCGTAGGCCACCGGATTTTCACCCATGCCACTCTGACCCGCTTCACTCTGACCCGCGCCACTCTGACCCGCGCCACTCGGACCCGCGTTACTCTCATCCCGCTCCACCGGGCGAGTCGAACGATCCAAAATCTCCCACTCCTGATTCTGGTAACACAAACACAACTCGTGGAACGAGGAGTACGATTGACTCAACACAAACAGCCCCTCCAAATTCCCGTTACCCACCGTCGTGGTTGAATACCTCCAAACGTCCGAATTTTGACCCAAAATCGGGTTTTCGCCCCCACGGGATGTCTCCCGCTCGGCCAGCGAAAACTCCTCCGCATCCGACTCGATCACCCCCGTCGGTGGATCAAAGATCAATCCCTCGACAAACATCCCCATGCCCCCTTCTTCGAACTGCATCGGCTTCACACTCAACGCCCGTGTCGTCGTCACCCCGAACATCACCAACATCACACCGACCGTTCCGATCAACAACGGTTTCGACCCCGTCAACAATCGCATCCACGATGTCGCTTTGGACGTTCGCGTCGCAGACACCGCCCCTGATCCGGCAGCACCCTCCGCTCCTGCTCCCGCGAGGAAATACGCGTCCACCGCATCGACCGTCGTGCCATCATCCACGCACCAATTCCATAGTCGGATCAACGGATTCGTCTTCGACTCCGTCGCCGCCGTACCCGTCGGATGCAAAAACGCGACCACCAAATGATCGAACGAAACTAAGAACAACGCCGCCACGCCCAACGTCGCATACCCCAGCAAATCGTGAGACCACCCCACCGCCCAATCCCATCCGGACGAATGGTCCACGTACGCCACCGTCGTCACCCGCAACACGTTCCCCGCCACCGCCAAAACGCACGCGATCAGCAAATACAACGGGGTCAACCACAACCGACGCCGATAAACCGCGATCAACAACGTGCTCAAAAATGCCAGCGTGAATACCGATTGGATCCCGCTGCACGCTTCGGCCACAAACAATTCACGACTCGTCAGTTCGATCACGTTGTTCGCCACCGCGTGCGGCACACCCAACACGTCCAACAACAAACTCGACAGCTTTGTCGTCAACGGTTGCAACTCCAATATCAGCAGCAAGTCGTAATTCAATGGCAATCGCACCAGTAACGCCAGCGGCAACGCCAGCGCCAGCAGCGAACGATCCCGCTCCCCCCGCATCACCTCCAAACAACCGGCGGCAAAGAAAAAGAACGCGATCGCGACCATCCAAGGCGAACGCAACGCCCACCCCATCCCCAACGCCGCGAGTCCCACCCCCAGGCAGACCAAACTCACCCAAGTCGTCGGAGGATAGAACCGCCGATCGCTGCGAGACCACGCCAGTCCCACGACGGCCAAAACCGCAAACGGGAAATACTGGTAATGCGGCATCCGCCACATCCGAGAGAAATAGATCGCCAACATCGGCAACCCCACCGCCAGCAACCCGACCCAAAACCAAGTCCAAACGGAACGATGCACCGGCACCGACCTTACCGATTGACCAAGACTTTTCTTAGCTCCTCCCGAATTCACATCCGACGTCGTTGCCACCTCAATCATCCCCATTCACTCCTAACTCAATCACCGAACACATTAGTTATCGTCCCATTCTACCACGCGGCCCCCCATCGCGAGCAAACAGTGTGGGTCCATTGTCCCAACTGCCCCCCGCCCTCACTCTAAACAGGTTCGGGTCATTCATTGCGTATCACCCCATTCACCGTTTGGGCGTTAAGTACATCGGTTCAACGCGAGAACCGTCGCTAACGCCAAAACGGCTGATACACCGAAACACTTCCCCGAACCTGCTTACCAACCTCGAAAGTGGGCTGGACTGATGGGAATAAGTGGTAGGCGTACCGATTGGGTTGCTCTGGTCACGATTGTCAATTGAAAATGCGAATGGATCGGGGGATTTTGTAATTTGCCATTTTTAATTTAACTTTTTCGATCGGGCATGTATTCTCGCGTTTTACGTTATTATCGTGAAAACGATTAAAACAATTCATCCCGATGATAGCGGATTCAACATGATTCAGTTCCAGCACCCAATCAGAGCACTCGCGTTCGCGACAGTCGCTGTCCTCGTCGCGCAGGCCCTCATCCCAACGCAAGTGAATGCGGATTCAGGCGATCGGCCGAACATCATCGTGATCTTGACGGATGACCAAGGGTGGGGCGATTTGAGTTTGCATGGGAACCCGAATTTGCAGACGCCGAATCTCGATTCATTGGCGCGAGCGGGCGCGCGGATGGAGAATTTTTATGTGTGTGCGGTTTGCTCGCCGACACGTGCGGAGTTTTTAACCGGTCGCTATCACACTCGCATGGGCGTCTATAGCACGTCACAGGGCGGCGAGCGGTTTGATTTGACCGAGCGGACGATCGGGGATGTTTTCTCAGCAGCGAATTATGCGACCGCGGCGTTCGGGAAATGGCATTCCGGGATGCAACCGCCGTTCCACCCGAACGCCCGCGGGTTCGATGAATTCTATGGTTATTGCAGCGGTCATTGGGGGAACTATTTCTCGCCGATCCTCGAACGCAACGGTGCGATCGTGCGGGGCAACGGGTTCCTGACGAATGATTTGACTGACCAAGCGATCGATTTTATTCAACAACAACGTGAACAAGAAAAACCGTTTTTGGTTTACCTGCCTTTGAACACGCCGCACTCGCCGATGCAGGTTCCCGAGGAAGATTGGCAACCCTTCGAAAATAAAACGATCGTGTCGGACCCGGTACCCGAAAATGCCAAACGTGAAAATCAACAACACACCCGCGCGGCGATGGCGTTGTGCGAAAACATCGACGACAACGTCGGACGTCTGGTGCAAACACTCGACACGTTGGAAATTGCCGAGGACACGATTGTGGTCTTCTTTTGTGATAATGGCCCCAACGGCCATCGTTTCAACGCGGGCATGCGTGGCGTCAAGGGTTGGGTTCACGAAGGTGGATTGCGATCGCCGTGCTTCATCCGCTGGCCCGGCAAAATCGCACCGGGAACTCAAATCGAATCCATCGCCGGTGCGATCGATCTGCTGCCAACGTTGACGCGGCTTGCCGGTATCGAAATCGGACCGACGGCGGGACCGATCGACGGTGTGTCTTTCGCGGGGTTGGTTTTAGGAGAACAAACCGATGCACCGGAGCGGTTGATCTTCTCCTCGTGGAGGAACAAGAAATCCGTTCGCTCGTCACGGTTTCGCTATCACCTCGACGGCAGTCTGTACGATGTGGTGAACGATCGCGGCGAGCAAACCAACGTTGCGAAGGTGCATCCGACCGTTGCCCACGAAATGAAGTCGCGTTTGAAGAAATGGATGGCCGAAACCGATGACGGCACGACCGGAAAACCAGAGGTCTCGTTCCCGGTCGGGCATCCGGAATTCGCGTTCACCCAGTTACCGATCCGTGACGCGACATCGACGGGCAAAATCCGACGGAGCAGTCGTCACCCCAATAGCTCGTTCTTCTTCGATTGGACGAACATCGAGGATGTTATCGAGTGGGACGTGGACGTGCTCGCCGGCGGCGAGTTCGATGTGCAAATGTGGTACGCGTGCGAGGCGTCGACCGTGGGAACCCAACTCGCGTTGCAATTCGTGCCCGACGGCGGCGACCCAACCGCACCGATTTCACAGACGGTCAACATTGCCAACGAATCGGGTTTCGTCGCCACTGAATTTGACCGCTCGCCGCGAACCGAAGGTTTTGAAAAGGAATGGAAGCCGATGTCGCTCGGTCGTTTAACGCTGCCTACCGGTGAAGGCGTGTTGCGATTGAGTGCTCCCGAGATCCAGGGCGATTCCGGCGTGGAAGTGCGGGTGCTGTTGTTGACCAGAAGTGAGTAAGCGGGTCTGCAATACGTAGCCTGACTCTCCGAGTCGGGCACGAAAAAAACCACAACACTCGACTCAAAGAGTCAAGCTACGCAAAATCGCAACCTCAAAACACGTCGATCGCTCACGCGGTCGGCGCTCTCTTCCCGAAGATCGATTTGCCTGCGTTGACGATGAGCAACACGACAGTACCTACCGCGATTCCGAGCAACGCGTTGGACAGTAAACCGGTGGTCCACGCGAGTGAACTACCGAACGTTTCAATCGCCGAGAGTCGCTCGGTAAGTCCTTCCACCCAGTGATGCACCGCGGGGATGCCGTGGGCGAGGATACCGCCGCCGACGAGGAACATGGCCGCGGTGCCGGCGATGGATAGAAACCGCATCAGGTAAGGCGCCGCCGCGATGATCGCTTTGCCGGTCGCCTGACGCGTCGACGCGAGCGACCGATCAGCCGGCGTGTTGATCATCCAAATGCCGATATCGTCGAGCTTCACGATCCCCGCGACCAACCCGTACACGCCGACCGTCATCAGCAAACTGATCGCGATCAGCACGCCGATCTGAGTCGAGAACGTCGCCGCCCCGACCGAACCAAGCGTGATGACGACGATCTCGGCAGAGAGAATGAAATCGGTGCGGATCGCTCCTTTGACTTTCGTTTTTTCTAACTCGACGAGGTCCACGGATTCTTCGGCAATGTTGACTTCGTGTTTCTGTTGGTGTTCCTCAACCACTTCGGGATGGAAGTACTTGTGAGCGATTTTCTCAGATCCTTCGAAACATAAGAACGTTCCCCCGGCGATCATCAAAGGCTCGATTGTCCAGGGCGCGAACCGACTCAGCACTAGCGCCGAGGGGACCAAAATCGCCTTGTTCCAAAACGATCCTTTCGCGACGGCCCACACGACAGGCAGTTCACGATTCGAGTTCACGCCAGTGACCTGTTGCGCGTTGAGCGCCAGATCGTCGCCGAGGATGCCGGCGGTTTTCTTCGCCGCGATTTTGGTCATGACAGCGACGTCATCGAGAATCGTCGCGATGTCGTCGAGCAGAACGAGAAGACCGCTGGCCATCGGTTGCCTTCTTTGGGTTGGGTTGGGTTGGGTTGGGTTGGGTTGAGCCGGTGCGAGGAATGTCCCCGAGATGCCAGAACGTTTTACCGCTGACGACCTGATCCTTCAATGAGCCGTGTAACCTCCGAACCTAAGCACATCGTCACAATTATTTCGGCGTAACCACGTAGCAGCGTCTCTCTGAGACGCTGGAAATCACGAGTCTCAGAGAGACTCGTCTACGTGAGGTTCTGCCGAACCTTTTCCCCCGATGTGCTTAACAAGCAAAACAACCACCCCCGGAACATTGAGAGTGGAGGACAATTGTCTCAATGGTCCCCCAAACGCTTTCGAACTTTGCTCGAACAGTCTTCCCGCAAGAGAAACCGCCACATTCCCGATCCGATCCAGACCATCACACGTCGCCCACAGCGTCGGAGGAAAATTGTCCCACAATCCAGCCCAACGAATCACACCGCTGAAAGAAAAAAGAGCGAAAATAATCGTAGGCCAAAAAAATCCCCAGCGCCCCCTAGCCCGATCTTCTCGCAATTTTTTCACCCACCCCTTTTTAAACTAATCACCCACGATCCCTGATCCCAACTCCACGTTGAACCGACGATCAGCCCGAGCTTTTCTTCCCTGACGCTACTCAATCTCAGCCAACCGCAACCAAATCAAATCGTGCTCACGGTAGCGACGAACGACCTCGTTCAGTTCGGTCGCAAAGCAAATCGCCAACCTGAAAGGTTGCCCCGTCGTTGCCAGCGTTAGCGGTCCAGAGGAACGTCGAACCGGATTTAAGTAGAAACGCCTCACGCGGTGCCCGACTCGGGGTTGATCGACGACGGAAACCCGAATCCCAACCACGCCCCCGGCAGCGCCCTCTCCCGATGAAATGCCCGACGCGATCGCCCGCACTGGCCGATCAGAGATACTCAGTGAAAAGAAGTAAAGTGAGTTTTTTCCAACGATCAACCACGGATGCTTTCGAGCGATGAGTTCGAAGTGCGATGCCGGTTGCCGATCGCGGAACCGACCGACCACCTGGCCAGCCAAGTCAACGAGACGGCGTTTTGGCAAGCTGCCCGTTCAAATTTCGTCAAGCACCTTTTGAAACAGCACGAAACCAGTGCTCCACAATCAGCAATCGTTCCTGGCGATGCTTCACCTGCTCGATCCACAAGTCGCCCCACTCGACAGTCTCGACACATTCAAACAGCGATTGCAACTACCGCAAGAGATCGCCAAGCGAACGATGGAGCTGCCAGGCTGCTGCGCAAAACGAATCGTTGTCGTTTGTGAAAACGAGACCGGGCTTAACTACGAAGTTTTCTGTCGTCGAAGTTGCACCGCGCGACGAAGCACCGAGTCAAGATCCTCATCCCGCAACTCGGCCAAAATGCGAAAAGCTTCTGGCCGCTCGATCATTCGACGCCTGATCGGCTCGGGAACCTTTTCGGCCAGCAACAGCAGTTCGTCCTCATCACCGCCAAGCTCAATCGCCAGCTTGTGGATCAACTGCTCCGATGCCTTGTGGCCAGCTTCCAGTGTATTCGTTTCGATTTTGGACAAATACGTGAAGCCAACGCCGACTCGCTGCGACAGATCTCGCAACGTCAGCCCGTTCGCTTTTCGTAACTCTCGGACTCGCTTGCCGAACCGCATCGTTTCAGCCTGCTTGTTGGTGGACACACGACAGCCTAAATTGGTTGCACTTTCCAGGAAACATAACAGCGAAAAGCCCACAGCACTAGCACATCGGGCTCGACAAGGGTTTCAGGGATACCACACCAACGACGGACTTGGCTTTTAGGGGCAAGCGATGCCACGCGTTTTTGACAACATCGACCAAACACTGCTACCTGCGCTCAAGGAAACTCTTGCCGTTTCCGAGCGTGCCGATTTCTGTGTTGGCTACTTCAATCTTCGTGGCTGGAAAAAGCTCGACGCACTGGTCGAGCAATGGAGCGGTGATGACGGCGAGTGTTGCCGCTTGCTCGTTGGAATGCAGGCGCTGCCTAAGGAAGAACTCGAAGAGGCGTTCGCGGTCATCCATGAAGATGAAGGAATCGATAACCAGACGGCAATTCAAAAGAAACGCGAACTAGCCAAAGAGTTTCGCAATCAACTGATGCTAGGCGCACCGAGCAACGAAGACGAAGCGGGACTTCGTCGGCTCTCAAAGCAGCTTCGAGCGGGCAAGTTACGCGTGAAATTATTTTTGAGACACCGTTTGCACGCGAAGCTGTACCTCGCGTTTCGCCAGGATCCCAATAACCCGATCATTGGATTCCTGGGCAGCAGCAACCTGACGTTTGCCGGTTTACAGAGCCAAGGCGAATTGAACGTCGATGTTCTCGATCACGACGCCTGCGGCAAGCTTCGCGATTGGTTCGAGGATCGTTGGACCGACCGTTGGTGCATTGACATCTCGGAGGAACTCGCCGACATCATCGACGAGAGCTGGGCCAGTCCTATTGATCGGCTGCCCTACCACATCTATTTGAAGATTGCTTTTCATCTGGCCGAGGAAGCGAGGAGCGGTCTGAAAGAGTTCAGTCTGCCACCCGAGTTCGAGTCGATTCTTTTCGATTTCCAAACAGCAGCCGTCAAGATCGCGGCTCATCACTTGAACAAACGCGGCGGTGTCATGATCGGCGACGTCGTCGGTTTGGGTAAAACGATGATGGCGACCGCATTGGCCCGCATGATCGAAGACGAACAGGGAATCGAAACGCTGATCCTTTGCCCGAAAAATCTGGAGCCAATGTGGAACGATTATCGCGAGCGATTTGGACTTCGTGGCAAGGTTATGTCGACAAGTCGTGTGCAACGCGACTTACAGCACGAACGCCGATATCGGCTGGTCATGATCGACGAGAGCCACAACCTGCGGAACCGAGAAGGCAAGCGTTTCCTTGCGATCCAGGACTACATCACGGCCAACGACAGCAAAGTTGTCTTGCTAACCGCAACCCCGTACAACAAGAACTACGTCGATCTCTCCAATCAGCTTCGCCTGTTCATTCAAGAGGATGCTGACATCGGTGTTCGCCCCGAAGAGTACATTCGGCAGATTGGCGAAACCGAATTCATTAGACGCCACCAGTGCAGTCCCAAATCGCTCGCTGCATTCGAAAAGAGCGACGAACCCGACGATTGGCGAGAGCTGATGCGTTTGTACATGGTCCGTCGTACTCGAACGTTTGTCAAAGAGAACTACGCGGACGTTGACTGTGACCAGTGCGGCACACGCATTCTGGCGAGCGAAACCAACTGCTCGTCGTGTCGTGCGATTCGCAGCGGAAAGGGGCGGCCGTACTTGACCTTCAGCGACGGAACGCGAGCGCCGTTCCCTACGCGAGTTCCCAAAACCGTTGGCTTTGAACTCGACGACAATGACCCGAATGACCAATACGCATCGCTCTATTCCGGTTCGGTTGTCAATCGAATCAATCGACTTGAATTGCCTCGTTATGGGCTAGGCAACTATATCCTTGAAACTCCGTCAAACCCGCCCAAGGCCGCCGACGCTCGCGTCATCAAGGATCTATCGCGAGCGGGCAAGCGATTGATGGGCTTCTGTCGGACGAACTTGTTCAAGCGTTTGGAAAGCAGTGGGTTGGCGTTCTTGCAATCCATCGAGCGGCATATTCTGCGAAACTACGTTTACCTACACGCACTCGAAAATGATCTTGAAGTGCCGATCGGTTCCCAGGACGCATCGCTGCTGGACGCTAGCTTTCATGACGAAGAGTTCGATCTGTTTGACGAAAGCACCGATACCGGCGAGTCCGCTAGCGGCGGAGACCTGTCTGCGCGAGGCGAAGACGAGTACGAATCCGCCGCACGAGTCGTCTATGGGCTCTACGCCGACAAGTTCAAACGTCGTTTCAAATGGCTGCCGGCAGCAAGGTTCGTTCCGCAGTTGCCGAACGATCTACGTGACGATGCCAAGTCGCTGATTGCGTTGCTGGAAGCATGCGGCGCGTGGCGATCCGACGCCAAGCTCAACGCACTCTTCGATCTAGTCGCCAAGCATCACTTCGCCGACAAAGTGTTGGTGTTCACCCAATTCGCGGACACGGCCAATTACCTAAAAGACCAACTGCAGTCCCGTGGTGTCGACCGCGTCGGCGTGGTGACCGGCCAAACCGCCGACCCAACGGCGATGGCGTGGAAGTTCAGCCCGATCAGCAACGAGAAAGCGGATCGAATTTCTCCCAGCGACGAAGTGCGGGTTCTGATCGCCACGGATGTGCTCAGTGAAGGCCAAAACCTTCAAGACTCCGCCGTTGTCGTGAACTTTGATATTCCCTGGGCAATCATTCGACTAATCCAGCGAGCTGGACGGGTCGACCGTATCGGCCAGCAAGCTGACGAGATCCTGTGCTACACATTCTTGCCCGCAGCCGGCGTGGAACAAATCATCAACCTTCGCGGTCGTGTTCGGCAGCGTTTACATGAGAACGCCGAAGTGGTCGGGACCGACGAAGCGTTCTTTGAAGACGATCCAGCCCAGCCAAATTTGGTCGATCTCTATAACGAACGCGCCGGAATTTTGGACGGCGAAGACGACACGCAAATTGACCTGTCTTCGTACGCCTTTCAAATCTGGGCCAACGCCATCAAGGCGGATCCGTCGCTCGCAAAAATTATTCCAGACTTGCCCAGTGTCGTTTACGCGACGAAGCAACATCAGCCCACCGACACCCGTCCCGATGGTGTGCTGGTTTACGCTCGTACGACCGAGCGAACCAATGCGTTGGCGTGGATCAACCAAGACGGCAAGGCGGTTTCGGAATCCCAATACGCGATTCTGAAAGCGGCCGCTTGCGATCCCGACACACCAGCACTCCCCCGCCAAGATTCACATCATGATCTTGTTCGTAAGGGCGTCGAAATCATCGCGAAGGAAGAGCATCAAGCCGGTGGCCAGCTTGGCCGTCCTTCGGGAGCAAGGTTTCGCGTCTACGAGCGGATGAATCGTTACGCCCGCGATGTCAAAACCGACCAACCGCTTTTCCCTGTGAAAGACCTAGAAAAAGCGGTTGGTGATATCTACGGGCACCCACTCCGCCCGCTAGCGGTCGACATTCTCAACCGCCTACTCAAAACCGGGATCACCGACGACGACCTCGCTCAGCGGGTCATGGAACTGCGAGCTGAGGGCAGGCTTTGCATCGTTTCCGGCGAAGACGACGACCACCATCAAACCCAGATCATCTGCTCATTGGGTTTAAAAGCACCTTGACCTTTCTTGCCCCCTCTCCCCCATCGTTTGCTGGTCGAGGAACGAGACTAGCAAACGATGGGGGAGAGGGTTGGGGTGAGGGGGCCTGATTTCCTGAGAAAACAAATGCCAATCCGTCAAAATCCGAAACTAACCGACAACGCTCGCGACCTACGCAAGCGTCAGACCGAGGCAGAATCGCTGCTTTGGCAGGTTGTACGAGGACGTCGCCTTTGCGGATTAAAATTTCGACGCCAATATCCAATCGAACCATTCATCGCCGACTTTGCCTGTATCGCGAAAATGCAAATTATCGAGATCGACGGTGGATATCACGACTACTTATATGCCGACGATGCAACACGCCAAGCGAAGCTCGAAGCCGCTGGCTGGAATGTCGTTCGATTCTCGAACGAAGACGTTCTCGGTGACGTGGAGGCCGTTGCGGTTTCGATTGCACGCCACTTGGAACTCGAACCAACTTTTCGTGGTAAAAAGCCTCGCTAACTATTAAGCCCCCTCACCCCAACCCTCTCCCCCGCAAAGCCGGGGGAGAGGGAGCAGGAGTTGTACACCGAAATCAATCTGTCGGCGAATGGACTGCGTGACGTGATCCGCAATTTGCTGACCGTTTACGCGACCCCCCGCGAAAGTCTGCAGATTTTCCTGCGAGAAGACCGCGACGCGGGTGAAGTTCCCTACGTTCAACAACGGGAGTGACCAAACGTGTCACGCCCGATCTTACAATGAAGCCAGGAGAGTTTTGATGTCGATACCTGACTGGACCGCTTCAGGCGTTTTGCCGCCGATTGATCCGCTTGCTCCGGTAAGCGGTCCGCGATCGCCGTATCGCTCGTCGATGGATGACGTGATTTTGCGTTTCGGGACGTCCACGCCGCGGCGAGAAATCCTCGACGGCTGGTTGAACTATCGGAAATCGCTGCATAGTGTGGGCATTGTGGATGGATTCCAGTGGATCGACGGAAGCTTTCTCGAAGACATCGAAATGACGCAGTCGCGACCGCCCAACGACATTGACTGTGTCACGTTTTACCGCCTGCCGTTCGGCGTATCGGATCTTGATTTGATCGAATCAGAACCCGAATTGTTTGTAAACCCGCAGGTCAAAGCAAGATTTAAAGTGGATGCGTACACAACGAACCTCGGCTTGCCCGCCAATCTCTTGGTGAGTCAAAGTTGCTATTGGTACAGCGTGTGGTCGCACCGACGCGACCTCAATTGGAAAGGCTTTGTCGAGGTCGATCTAAACCCGAGCGATGATCCAACGGCTTCCAAACTTTTAGCTTCGCTAACTTTGGAGGGAAAGTCATGACTCTTTCCGATGAGAGACGGCTTCGCAGCGAGATCGAAACGGTTAGCAAGATGCTTGCCGAAATCCCGAAAGAGTTTGCAATTGATCGCATGGGTTTGGAATCACGGATCGAAGTGCTTCAGCGAGAACTATCGCAGTTGCCGAGCAAACCATCGGCCGCCAAAGCGAGGCTGACGTTTCGTGGTCGACCCGTTGTCGGGTCAAAGGGAATCTTTGCTGACTTTGCATCCAAAGCAACGGCAGCGTTCAGCGAGTTGGTCACGGTGTTGGCGGCTGCGCAATCGAAACCGGTGGCGTGGACCGGTCCAATTCCCAAGCGTGAAGAGACACAGCTGCTGGTCACGGGGACTGCTACGGGATCGTTCGGGTTTGAACTCGAAGAGCACGTGATCCAATCACTCGTGCCGGAAATTGAATCCCCGATCGCAAGTGCGTTAGCGCAGAGTCGGAATTTGCTGGAAAGCGTTGTTGGCGACGACGACGAACTAACGGAATCCATTGCCGGATTAGACGAGCGTGCCGTCACCAATTTGCGCCGTTTTCTAGAGGTGCTGGTGACGAACGACGCGGTGTGTTGTTTGTCGTATCGTGATCGCGATTTTGGGTTCCGAGACGTTTCGCAGGTGCGACTCGGATTAGAGCGATTGGACCGAGATAATTTTCATGAAGAAACAGCATCGTACTCGGGTGTTTTCCTAGGTATTTTGCCGACTCGTCGGACGTTCGAGTTCAAAGTGGTAAGTGAGGAGACGGTAATCAGCGGCAAAATTGGGAGCGAGATCTCGGCTCCAGACGAAATCAATTTGAACCTAGGTACCGTTGTTTCTATCACGTTAGTTGCAACGCGGCTCGGCCACGGGCGGGCGAAGTATGTGCTGAAAGAATTACCAATTTGGGGTGACACGGCGTCAAGCTCTATTGGAAATGGTGGACAGGATGACTAGTTTTGACGCCCACTCAATCAGATTCCGTGGCTAGAGGAGCTGTGTCCCGGATGGTGAAGCCCGATAATTCAAAACTTACCGATGTTGTGGATACATCGCTGGTTCACACACTTCGCCAAGGCAGTGCGAATTGGCCGGCGGCGGTTAGCGGCACCGATTATGAGTCGCTCAATATCATCGGTGATCCGACCGTCTTGTCTCGTCACACACTCGCGATCTTTTGCTCGTCAAAATGTCCTGGCGACGCGATTCTAAATGTCACGAAGTGGATCGGTGAAATCGCTGATGATCCACGGATTTCCGTCGTGAGTGGCTTTCACTCGGCGATGGAAAAGAGTTTCCTTGAGATCTTGTTAGAGGGGCAATGCGGCCTCATCATTTGTCCAGCGCGAAGCCTTGTGCGCTATCGCATTCCCCTCGCGTTCAAGCCAGGGATCTCGGCAAAGAGGCTTGCGATCATCTCCTCCCTTCCCGAGTCGATTCGATCGAATTCAGCCGCTTCTTCGCTTCAGCGGAATCGCTTGGTAGCCGATCTCGCAACGAAAATAGTCTTCACCTACGCGGCCGAAGGCAGCCGGACCGAACAATTTGGACTGGCGCTGCTTGGCAACGGCAGGGCGGTGCAGTGCCTGGACACTGGTTGCAACACGCTGCTGTCCGCGGGTGCTAAACTGTTGTCCATGAAGTCGTGAAATTTTGGGGGATGGTTTTGCAGCAATGATCGCAGCCGGGGCACAGTCGATAGAGCGTTTTTTAAGTGGTCATCGCCTGCGCGGGTTGTTCATCGACGAACTCGGCTGGGACCATGCCTCGGCTGACTTCGAGCTATCGCTCGATGACGAGAATTTTCGTTTCGAGACATTGGCGTCGAAGCGGGGTTTCATGGCAATCGAATGCCAAGTCCATCGCACGGTGCTCGCAAATCGAGGACTGCTCCGGCATTTGCAACGCTTAGTGTCGCGGCGATACCACGAACACATCGTGGTTTTCTATTGCGACGAACCTGGCAAGCAAGTTTGGCAGTGGTCAACAATTCAGGAAGACGGCAAACGACTACGGCATCGGGAACATTCTTTCTTTTCCAGTGAGCCACCGGCGGCGCTGCTGTCTCGTTTGCAGTTGCTTCGGTTCACGTTGGACGAGGAAGAATCGGCAACACTGGTCGACGCTGTCACGAGGGTTCGGTCTGCGCTGGACGTCAAGCCTGAACAGGAACTGTTTGCTCGCTATCCGAATTTCGCCCGCAAGAGCGACTCGCTGGCGGTCCGAATGCGTGATGGGGACAAGCAAGCGTTCGATGAGTTCGTTCTCTTTCATCGAAAGCTTGCGGCGAAAGCGTCGCAAATGCTGATTCGATGGGTCGGATTGGATGCGGAGGACGCAGAGCAGATCGCCATGCTGGGTGTCATCGAAGCCGCGAAACGTTTTGACCCTGCCAAGGGATACCAGTTTTCGACTTACGCGAGTTATTGGATTCGACAGCAGTGCCAACGGTATGGGGTGAATGAGGGCTTGTTGATCCGGTTTCCTGGCTACATTTTTTGGCCGGCTTATAAGTTTGAATTTGAGCATCGCCGTTTGCTGGCAACGTACGGGAGTGCGATACCTGACGATGAGTTTGATGTTCAGCTCGATGAAATCGGGATTGAGCGATCTCACTGGGAGACGTATTCCTTGGCGAGAGATTCGTTGTGCTTCTCTGATCTCGATCGTGACCAGTTTGAAGAGATCCGTTCGATTCGCTCGACTGACGAACCGATTCTGGATCGTATCGTTGAAGATGAGATGACACAGGCCGTACTTGGCGAGATGGTTGATCTGCGAGAACGTGATTGTCAGATCATTGGTGCTCGTTACGGGTTGGTCCATGAAGAGATGACGCTTCAGCAGTGCGCTGAAGTCCTCGGGATTACCCGCGAGCGTGTTCGACAAATTCAATCGCGAGGCGAAGACGAACTACGCAACGCGATGCGGTTTAACTTCCCAGATTTTTTTGAAGATGAAGAAAGCGAGAGTCGGGTTGGTTCCGTGGAAGCTGTGGACTCGGATTCGCAAGTCGAGGTCGCCGACATGCCAGAAACCCAGCCAATTGAAATTGTCGCTCTCCGTAGTGATCTAACACCTAACGACGTACGCATCGCTAACGAACACCTTGAGACAACAGATCGAGAACCTATGAGCCAATGGATTTTTGCCGAACAGTCCGGGGCGGCGGTACGTCGCGATCCGCAGGAAACGGAACTTTTCAAGACGGAAGATGCTGGCGAGAACGAATACGCTGGAACGGATGCCCTGGTTAGAGAAGTGATTCAAAATTCGATGGATGCTGTAACGGACGACGGGCCGGTTCGGCTTCGGTTCGGTTTACACCGTAATCACGAGTTGCCATCCCGCGAGGCTTTGGCGTCGTACTTCGCAAGACTGGAGCCGGCCTTGCATCACCGCGATGTCGATTTCGATGATGACGGAGTTCCGCGTCTCGATGGTGGTTTTCTTGTTTGCGAGGACTTTGGGACGTGCGGTCTTGGAGGCGATGTCGCACTGGCGAAAGATCCTCCGGCCGATCATCGTCGTCGCGAAGACTTTTTTTGGTTTTGGCGGAACATCGGTCGAAGCGGAAAAACGGGCGACGATCTGGGACGTTGGGGGCTCGGCAAAACGGTCTACCGGGCCGCCAGTCGTGTGGGGTGCATGTTGGGGCTAACCGTTCGTGCCGAAGACAACCGTCGATATTTGATGGGGCAAGCGGTATTGCGACTGCACGAACACGAGGGCACCGAATATGCACCTGAGGGATTTTGGTGCAGCGGCAAACGTCACGACGGACTGCCCATTCCCATCAGTGATAATTCCAAGATTGCTCAGTTCGCATCGGATTGGCATTTAACGCGAACGACACAGCCGGGCCTTTCGGTTGTGGTCCCCTACGTGACGGATGCACTTCGCGGCGAGAGCATCTTGCGATTGGTAGCGATCAACTTCTTCGTGCCGATTTTGAAAGGTGACTTAGTCGTCGATGTTTCTGGCCCCGAACTCCCCGGTGGGCAGGCCGTGGTTCGTGTCGATGCGAATTCAATCGAAGATGTTTGCCGAGCCTTGAAATGGGGAGGAATCGTTTCACAAAAACAAAGCTGTCCACCGCCGCTGAGTCTCGTTCGAACGAGCTTGGATGCGTCGAATGAACTCGTTGAAACGAATCTGTTGGGTACGTCTGGAATGCCGGTCATTGACGACAATGCATTCGAGAAAGAAGACCGTGATAAACTCCGGCAACGTTTCAAGGAAGAGTCTTTAGTGGCGATTCGGGTGCGAATTGCACTGCCACTGAAGGCGGCTGGCCACGATGAGGGCGAGATGCTTATCTACCTCCGAAGAAAAAGCGGGACCGAGCGTTTCGAGAGTTACTACGTTCGAGAGGGAATGACAATCACCCGTCTCAATTCCAAACGGAACTTACGAGGCGTGGAAGCTTGGGTGATGGTGGAGCCGGGGCCGTTGGCGTCGCTGCTAGGTGATACCGAAGGGCCATCACACATCAGTTGGGATACGTCGAATGATGAACGGCCAAACCGACGATGGAAAACATGGAAAGGACGAGTCAAGTTCGCCAGTAAAATTGTGGACGCACTTGCGGAGTATTTGACCCCACCGACTGAAGAAGCCGACTTTGACCTGCTGAGCGATTTCTTTTCAATTGAAAATACCTCTTCACCCAAGCCGGGACGACGGCCAAACGAAAGGGGTAAGTCTGACAAGCCATTCACGCCACCGGAGCCGACGCCGCGTTGGTACCGAAGCGCCCCGAAACCAAGCGGGTTTCGGGTCACGTCGTCACCGGCTCTTCGAGTTCCCGACAATGCAGTTCTTCGGATCTCAGTGGCCTACGACATGTCCGGTGGGAACCCCTTGAGACACTGGAGCAGATTCGATTTTGACTTTCGATCCAAAGACCAGAAACAAAAGATCGAATTTAAAGGCAAGGGAATCGAGGCAACACTGCGAAATGGGAATGTGATTGATGTTCGCGTGACCGAGCCCACGTTCGAGTTGACAGCCACCGGATTCGATGTTCATCGAGATTTGTACATTCGTATTGACGAAACTTCAAATGATTCAGGAGACGAAGTATGATCCAGCGAGTTAATTCTTTGGGGCGAAAAAGAATCGGCCAAAGCTGTGTCGTAATCGAGGTCCATGACGGAGAACCACGAACGTTTGACGCAGAGATCAACATCGCCGAAGCTGGCTTCCCCGACGTTGCTTCGGTTGTCATTGAGGGAACGTCGGCAGGCTCATCCATCGTTCAGCGATTCGATTGCGGCACGGTCGGGTCGTTGATTCAACCAAAAGGCGAGATGCTCGATCAATTGACTGGTCAAAACGTGTTCTTCTCGCTGAAGGTAATTGACCGTAGTGAGCGGATCGGACGTCTGTTGGGAGTCGCTGACAACATCCGCCCAGAGAAGACCGGCGAGCAGACGGTCAGTGGACGCAAAGGCATTCTCCCAGTCGAACGTAAACCGCTCGGGCAACAGCTTTGGAAGCTGGACTTCCAGGAGCATGATGTCTACCTGTTCGTTAACAGCGAGGTGCCCGGATTGAGCGAGAGTGTTCGCAGCGATCCTGTTTTCTACGCCTTGATCTACCCCGAAGTCGTTCGACAGATACTGACCCGCGCCATTTCCAGCGGCGGTGACCCGGAAGCTAACGACGACACCTGGTCTACTCTCTGGCTAAGCTTCGCCAGGAAGATTCACCCCACGCATGAAAAACCGCCTGAGGCATCCGAGATTGAGGAGATTGACGAGTGGGTTGAGCTCGTTGTTATCTCGTTCTGTGATTTACATGGATTGCGGAATCAATATCTTGCATCAGGCCACAGTGAAATGGAGCGAGCATGATCGGTATCGAAGTCAAATCGTTCAATAACGCGGGGATCGCTGCTTTCAAGGACTTCTTGCAATCAACACGCGATGGCAAGAGCCGACAGAATCCTGTGGAGTTGCTTGATGACAGCGGTCTCATCCAGTTCGGATACGAAGAAGTGATGGTGGAATCACGAAGCTTTGCATCCCGCCGCGATGCAGCCGAGTATTTTCACAAACAATTCAAGCCGATTCCGTCAATGGAACTCAGAAACGATGCCGGTCTTTGGACGTGGCTGTCGTTGTTTTATTTCGACCAGATCTGTCCCGAGATTGATGGCGAACGAAAGGTGCGAAACGATTACACGTACATCTTCATGCCTGACCAGTCGCTTTACTTTTACCGACATTTGCTGTTTGTCGCGTGGTATGCCCAGTACGTTTCGCCGACGCATAACCGACTATTTCTCGACACGACGATTTATCAGCTTGATAAGTTTACACAAGACATCATGAAGCGGCTTTATTTGACCCGCATCGACTGCATCTTTGAGGTCCTCGACCGCCTGTACTGGGATCGTCAAACCAATCGCCCCCGGAAGGGTGTCAACAGTCCAGGGAAGGTAACAGCAGGCGATTTGACGCATCGCTTTCCAACTCGGATTCGTCAACTCGAGAAGACCTACGACTTGATGAGTCTCTCAGCCGATCAATTACTTGAACTGCTTGGAGAGGAGTTCTCGCATCTGGCTTCACCAGTAATCAGTTAGGACGAAGACTCTGGCGTCCCTTCTCTATCAACGCACGCGATTGATCCGTTTTAAAACAACGACATCATCGTCAGCATCCACGGCCATTCTGAATAGTTAAGGTGATTGCTCGAATCGCTTGGCTACCAGCACTCGGATCGAAAAGTCGTGTTCGTTGGCGACTTTGCGGATCGCGGGCCGGAATTTTGCACAGGGATTCATGTGCGGCGCAAAATGCATCGGCGTTTCAAACCTAAATAAGCGTGGATAGTTTTGGAAAACGCTGGCTGGATTCGGCGAAAACGTGAGATCCCCGTAAGCGTTCGGCGTGGGGATGATTTTTGGGATCGGTAGGCTTTTGGGTTTTGCCCGCACCCTGGAGGTCAACATGTCCCCGTCTCGACGTGAAGTTTGGAGTGAGCGGATTGCTCGGTATTGCGATTGTTCGCTCACCGTCAAAGAGTTCTGCCGACGCGAAGGCGTCTCGCAGCCCAGTTTCTATCAGTGGAAGAAGGAGCTCGTTGGAAATTCTCCTGCGACATCGCCCGCCTTCTTGCCCGTTGCATTTGAAAGCGTTTCGGCAACGCCCACCACCGTGCGTCTGCCTGGCGGAGCCACCATCGAATTGCCCGCGACGATCAGCCAAGAGGAACTGCAGCGGATCATCGCTGCGGTGATCGGGGCCACCAACACGGGAGTGGCCTCATGATCTCCGTCGCATCCACTTCACGCATCTTCGTCTTCACGGAGCCGACCGACATGCGAAAGAGTTTCGACGGCCTTTCGGGAATCGTCGCCGAGCACTTCGATGTCCAGCTGCTTTCGGGCCACCTGTTTCTGTTCTTCAACCGGCGTCGTGACTGCGTCAAGCTCCTGGCCTGGGATCATGACGGACTGGCGATCTGGTACAAGCGACTCGAAGCGGGCACGTTTCAGCTTGGTGCCATCGCCGGTGACGGTTCTGCACTGGAGATCGATCATGTCAAGTTATCGATGCTGCTCTCAGGAATCGACATCGCTTCGGCCAAGCGTCGTAAACGTTTCACGGCAGCCTAAAAGCTTGGCTTGAAAATACCCGTCGAATCTCCCTGACGAAAACTTCTGAAAAACCACAACGCAAGTCGCTTCAAACGGCTTTCGCTTTTTCGTGCGATCGCGACAACGTAAGAATGTCAATCAGCGAAACATTACCGAACGATCTTGCCGCCTGTCATGCGTTGATTCGATCCCAAGAAGCCGCCAGCCAACTTCAAACAGAAGTCATCGATACGCTCTCCTAAGATGATTCGCAGTTATCGCTTTTTGAACAAGGGCAAGGATCTACGCCCGAGATCTTGGCCGACGACACAGACTTCCTCGAAGAAGAGGTCACTTACCGCCGTCGCAAACGCAGCAAGTCGGACCGGTTTCCCGAACACCTACCTCGTCAGATTCACGAGCTCGATGTTGACGAAGACCATCGGACTTGCGTGTGCTGTGGCGAAGAGATGCCAGTGTTCGACTGTGACAAACGGGAACGACTCGAATACATTCCCGCTAAGCTGATCGTGCATTTGATGCGGCACCTCAAACGGGCGTGTGGCAAGTGCAAACAGACTGTTAAGGTGGCTCCGCCGCCGGAGTCCGATCACGCCGCCGCTTCGCTGACCAAGGGGTCGCGCTACGGCGTTGGCGTGAGCGTTCAATTGATATTGGGCAAGTACGCCGATCACATGTCGCTGTACCGAATGGAAGACGGTCGTCTTCCATTCGGTACAACGACAGCGAGAACGAACTTCGCAAGCTGACGATCGGTCGCAAAAACTGGTTGTTCTTGGGTAGTGAAGCGGGTGGGGAGGTGGCAGCGCGAATGTACACGATCGTCACCAGTGCAACGCGACATCACTTGGACCTGTGGGCGTATCTTGATGACGTGCTGCGTTCGCTAGCGGGCGGTGAGTCAGACATTGAGCGGCTGTTGCCGGATCGCTGGGCGGCAGCTCATCCCGAGTCGATTCGAACGTATCGTCAACAAGAATCCCTGGCCCGCGCCGCCAAGACGAAGGCCCGCCGCGCACGACGCCGCAAGCTCAAAAGCCGATAGTCCTGCCGAACGCTTACAGATGACTGATCGCACCCTTCGCATCCTGCAATACCTCGAAGCGTTCGGGAGAACTTGCTGGCGTTGTCCGACGACATTGGGTTGTCGATCGACCAAAGCGATGCCGACGCGCTCGAAGAGGGCGTTGAGTTCAAGCGAACGTACAACGCCAAACTGTCGGCGTTCGATGCGCTGTCATCGGAGTTGTCGCAACTCGTGCAGCAGTTCACTCGCGTCGATTTGGCCGAAGAGGAGGAATCGGGCGAAGATGATTCGCAGAGTAACGAGCGGATCATCGAGCAAATCAACCGCGAACAACCGTATTCGATCGACGAGGACTTCAAATTCAAGCGTCCCCACGGGCTCATTCTCGATGGACAAGCCACGACGGGCATCACGAACATGGCGTCGCTCGTACGAACTCGTTTGCATCACGCGGCTACGCCGCGATCACGACTTGTTCCTGACGCTGATCGACCACGAGAAATTTGTATCCAGCCGTGGCCACTGACAATTAACGACCGACCCAAGCGAGCTACGAAGCCCGAGCAAAATCTCTGGCTCCCTCACCAGTGGCAGCCCCCTCACCCCGACCCTCTCCCCCGCAAAGCCGGGGGAGAGGGAGCAAGAGTTGTTCACCGAAATCAATCTGTCGGAGAATGGCCTGCGTGACGTGATCCGCAATTTGCTGACCGTTTACGCGATCCCCCGCGAAAGCCTGCAAATCTTCTTGCGAGAACAACGGGTAATAGCCCTGATTCGGGCGTCAATCCAGGCTTGAACGACACAATCCGTGCGACGTGCAAGTAGGGATATGAGGGACAGAGTGCTTTTGCGGGTGGTGTCAATGCACCTACTTTGAGCTAGGCTGGAGCTCGCCGCTCGCCGTCGCTTCAGGAGACGGCTCGACTGTCCCGAAGCTCGCTAAACACCCAAAAAGATGCTCTGTCCCCAGGTTTCGCTCTAAACGGGGCGTCGCATTGAGGCTGAACCCCGACCCAACCATCACCGCCGCCTTCGGACCGCGTGGGTCGTGCAATTTCCGTCGCAGCTCGTTCAGGATGTAGAGATAGTCCTCGGTCACCTTGTTCATTTGGACTCCTGAAGCTGCCGCAGTAAATCCGCAGCGTGACCCATTTCGTGCTGCCGTGTCATCCAAACAAAATCGGGTTCCGACGAGTAAATCTTGTTCGCGTGGCAGCCCGTCATCGAGTTGATCGCAGCGACTCCTTTGGCATCCAGTTCCGCTTCCGGCAAGCCTTCTTCAAAAACGCCTACCAAAGCCAGTCGACGATGAAGCGGTACACTGACAATGGTGCTTTTCAGACCGAACGCCGGTGGTAACAACATCGACGGCGGTGGGATTATCCAACTCGGTGCCACGGGACTGTCGGAGCAAATTAGATCGGGAGCGTTGTCAGCGACGGGCCAGAGTTGCCAGTTCCGCCGACTCAGTAGCCCTGTCAACGGAATTCCGATTTCAAAGATTTGTTTGATGTAGAAGGTTTGTTCAAGAGAGACGTCGTACTCACCACCTTTTCCGAATTCGACCAACTTCGCAAACTCTTCGTCACCCATCGTCGTGCCAGATGAATTCAGTGTTTGCCGAAGCGAGGTTTTTTCTTGTTCACTTGAGCACCAGAGCTGAATCATTGATTTGAATACGTCGTTCATGGACGCTGCAATATTGTCACGGATGCCGGGAACTCGCGCCGCCAAGAACGCCACGAACATCATCAACTCTTCAAATGCCTCACCTGTTGGCAATTTCCCGCTCTGGATCGTATCGCGAAGAACGGAAGCCCAACTTCCCTCCAAGTCAGCTAATTTCTTTTCGATTGCCATCTCATCCCCGTCCGAGGAGTTCTTAATACGGTAGAAGTTCTCCTTGAAACCACTTCCCTTCGGCGTGCTCCGCCAGTTTTTCTTGAGTGATTGATCGAGCACATGAAATTCGGCGTTTTTCAAACCCGCTTGCGTGAATCCGGCAAGATAAAACTGGGGAACATAGTGATGCTTGATCGGTTGATTCATGCGGTCCAGTGTTTCTCTATGTTGACTTAGGCGGCAGGTGTCCCGAGCGAATCTTGGCCAGCAAGTGAGTCACCTCGATCTCGTTCGCCCAATGATCGAGGTATTCGTTGTCGATGACATCTCCAGAGACGGACAGAATGCCTACCGAATCCGTAAGCTGTCGGTCCGACGGGCTGATCGTGTACCAACGCAGTTTGTGCAGGATGACGTCCTCGGGAGCGGCCAGGACCGCCGGTTCGCCCAAAATGGTCACACTCATCCGCCGCTTGAACCGCTCGATCTCGTAGGCGTCACCGGCCAGCCGAAAGAAATCGACCTTCAACGCAGAGCGGTTATCGAGTGCATTGAACTGGTACGGTGGCCGCAGTGCGGAACGCACGCTGATCTCTTGAATGAAGAAGTCATCTTCAAATAGTTTGACGATTGCGTCGACGTCGTGCTCGCCGTATTCAACGACAAAGTCGATGTCGTGGGTCGAACGCGGAATGCCCCAATAGTTGCTGGCCATGGAGCCGACCAGCATATAGTCAATCGAAGACTGATTGAGTCGACGCAGGCAGTCTTGCAGCAGTTCTTGCTCAGTCATGCGAAACCACCTCCGCTAATTGCGACGGATACGCTTGTCGCAATCGTTCTCGGAGTTTCGTTTCCACCATCTCGGGTGTTGCATCTGGAAAACGGCCGCGGATGCCATCGCGAGCAATCTCGCAAGACATCTCGTGCAGGTTCAGTGCGATCAACAACCGTTGCTCGCCAGTCATCTGGCGATAGCGATCGACTTGTTTCTGTGTTATTTCAGTGGGGTTCATTCGGTGAAGTGGGCAAATGGGATTGTGTGGGCGGGGGACTACTTCGATCTAGGATCACGAATTTCTGAGTTGCTTGTCAGTTTCCAACGGTGTTGCCTCAACGCGACGGGGCTTGAAGCCGATCTGCATGATCGAGATCGAAAAGACCACCTCGCTCACATCCTTCCAGAAACGCTCGCTTGAGGAAATTCGCATGTACCCATGGTGAATTTTTCGTTGAACCGATTTCCGCCTGGAGCATTTGTTGTTCAGTCATGCCGTAATTGTGACGTTCAATCAAAATTCGCTCCAACCAATCACGTCCACCGTTATTGCTGCAACACTTGGCTACGTAGCGTTTTTTGATGTCGAAAAGGGTTTGCCAAGTCTCGACTTCCGCGGAATACTGGTCACATTTAATCTCAATTCCCAGGCACTCAGGCGTCATCTCGTCCAACTTGTTTGTTTTAACAGAAACTTCAAGTTGAATTTCGGTGGCAGAAGCAGCGAACGGATAAAATGCTTTCCGTCGATTCCCGCCGCTGTCGTGTATTGGATCCTGATCTCTCTTGGTTCCAGAGTTGCACTTGTTGCAGGAAGGGCACAAATTTCGGAGGTTGACGGAATTGAACGGATACTTACTTTTAGGAAAGTAATGGTCAAACGCGTCTCGCGTCGGGTCGAATTCTCCGTCGATTGGCAGGATCCCACAAAATGGACAGGCGTCCAAGTCATTGCTGTTACCGCGGGCAACAAAGGTTCGATAGTACCCCCCGATCGTTGAGCGAACGTTGGATTTTACAATCGCTAATTCGAAGAAACCCGATGAATAAAGTCTCTTGAAAAAACTCTCGATTTTGCTGTTGAGTACCGCTTTTGAACAGTTTAACTCTCCGTACCGAACCGGGCCATCCGAGGACGAGTTCGCGCAGAGACTTTCGAGATCGTTGTTGGTGTCGAACAGATCAGAGTAGCTGGCAATTTCTACCGGAGTCAAAGTTTTGAACTCGTTGTAGATCGCGTTGACATGCTCGTAGAAGAAATAGGCTGCTCCCGTGACGTCCAGCTTTCCAGCAGAGTCCATTCTAAAGAATTCATCCATGATCGCATGCAGCGATGGATTCGGAGCAAATAGATCGAGACCGTACTGCGTCTGCGGTGCTTTGCACCAGACTTCACGAAAAATGAATTCGATGAATTGGTGCATTGCCTCCATTTCGTGCGCAACCGGTTTGTAGGCAAACAGCATCAGCGTTCTCCCTCGCTGGCGTCCAGAATGCTCTTGATCAGCAGTACCTTTTCGACGGAATCGCCTAATTCGCGATTCAATGCATCAATGATCGTTTGCTTCTCCTCGCCATCACGAAAACGTTGTCGCAATTGCTCCAGCAGCGAGTGGGCATGCTCGCCGATCGTTTCCGTTTTTTCAAACGTCGCCATGGTGATCTTGTTGATCGAAGCACCGAAGGTGTTGTATTCAGGGTGGCTTACATTAACCCGACTGTCGTTTTTTTCAAAGACGAGCACCCGACTGGGCTTGCTGTCCGAGATCAGGAACGGCGAGTGGGTTGTGATCAGCATCTCGTGGGTGTCGCTGTTGCCGAGACAGCCTCGTAGTCGCGTGATGAAGCTGGATCGCCAGTCGGGGTTGAAGTGGGTTTCGGGTTCGTCCAGCAGGAACAGGCTGTTTGTGTTCTTGAACAGCAGGCACAGGCCGAGACTGTGAATGAGCTGATGCTCACCGTCGGAAAGGCTTTTGAGCATCACGGGCTCATTGACGCCTTCCTTGGTGAATTGGACAAACTTGAAACGCATGATCCGCTCATCGGATGCCAACGTCGGGACGGTTTCGCTGACGTAGTGACTGTCGGATTTGTACAGATCGGCTTTCAATTCGTCGCTGACGGTGAACAAGTTCAGCGAAAGCAGGACCTGGAATGCTTGAAAAAGTGAGATCGGTGACTTGTTCACCTTAAAGTCGAAGTTATCGCTGAAAGCTCTCCGGGTTGCTTCGTTGACGAAGTAGTCCAGGTAGAGCGTGTCTGTGTCTGGATCGGTGTAGTGGCAAGTGGCGCAGCGTTTAAGTCGGGTGACGATCGGATTGAAGTTCTCCGCCGAATCTTCATCGGCCTCCAGCCGATACATCAGGTTGATTCCCTGGGTGAACTCCTCGTACTTGAAAGCAGGATTGCGATCTCCGAACTGTCGAAGGCTCGCGTCCGAAGGGATCACGCTTCGCTTGATGACAATGCGAAACTCTTTGAGTTCCTTGATCCCGACGTCTTGGTGAAAAGCCTCGAGTGTCGCAGCATCGTTGTAGAGCAGATTGCAGAGCAGGATTGCTTGGCTGAATTCGCTGTCCAGATACGCAAGCCGCGTTTCAGGGCGACCGTTGTAGTTCATTTGTGTCTTTAAGACGTTCCAGTACTCGTCAAATTGAATGAACCGCATCTTGAAGAACGGCAAGCTGAGAATCTCGTTCTCGCCGGAGGAATAACCGACGACGTGTTCCGGCAGTAGTTCATCGCGAATCTCCAAGGTAACGTCACCGCTGTCGTAGCCAATTTCCTCTGGAGGGTTGAGCCACTGAATCTGGGGCGACTCGCCAGGAAGCTTGTCGATGGAAACATGCGCAAACATAAAGCCCGGCGTGACGCCATCTTTACTGTACGCAATGCGGATCAGATATTCCAACTCAAAAGCGTTGGGGATTCCGCTACCGTCTTTGATGCCATCGGGATTCGTTTCCTCGTCATAGAAAAACGAATCAGGCAGAAAACTGCGACGGACACGGAGAACTTCGAGCTGGAAGAAGATGGCGGCCAGCAGTTCGAGCAGGTTCGATTTGCCGCTGCCGTTCTTGCCAGCACAGACGAAAGGCGAAATACCGTCGTCGCTCTTAAGTTCTTCCTCGATTTCCCACTCCGTACGAAAGCGGTACTCGAAGCCGGGTTGGAGGCTGCGGAAGGGTTTGGAATCGGTCAGTTTTAAGCGGATCAGCTTCACGGGCCATCAATCCTTGACGGCCGAGACGCGGACTCGGTTGGTCTTGTCGTCGTAGAATTGACTCAGTCGGTTGCCTTCGAGTTCCTCAAAAATCCACTTCTTGATCTCGTCGTATTCGGCGACGCCGATCTCATGCGAATACCACTCGATGTCCGAATCCGATTCCAGATACGAGAGTTTTTGCTTTACGAGTCCAACAAAGAGATCAGCGTCAACTTGCTGTTTGCCGAGATGTTTGGTGTAGGCGTTCAGCCAGCTCTTCAAAGCCGACTTTCGGCTCTTTGAACTCTTGTATTTCTTACCCTTGGCTGGTGCTGGCAGCTCGAACGTCGATTCGACGCTACTGGTGTTGTCGTGTCCAGCAACGCATTCGTTGCTGGGCTCTATTTCAGCATCTGGGACTACAACTTGCGACAAATCCAATTCGCCTTTGAATGCTTGATCGGAAAGTTGGTCAATGAGATCCTGCAACAGATGAAGACTGTCTTGAAATGTGTTCCGGACTACCTCAGCTTGCTCAACGCGATTCGCAAATTCGATTTGATTAGGAATGGGAGGGATAAAAACTGGCAACTCGTTAATCTGCTTAATGTTCAGAGTCGGCTGTCCGACGGCGCGTGTCACGCGGACGTAGTACCGCTGAGCAAAGTTCGTGAGCAAGAAATACGCGAGAAATAACCGATTAACTTTTTTTGAAACGCGGATTCTCGCAGTCGCGCGTACGATGTTGTGACCACGATGGTGGTCATCTACGAGAGCAACTTTCCCTATCGTCGCTCCGACGCACGCAAGTAAGATTTCGTCACCCTTCAGAATGGACGATTTATGTCTGATTGAAACGTCACGCGCAACCTTTGTGATTGCGGTTGGAGAAATGTGAATGCCTACAAAGTCACCTACACGGATGCAAGGGATTCCGTCGTCTACGGGGTTGCCGGGCTGGACGATTCCATAACCAATTTTCTCGGCAGTAACATTGGCGAGGATATCTGTTTCCCAATCTCTTTCATTGACGGTGGGATCGCCGAACATGTCGTGGAAGACGCTTTTGAGGAGGTCGTCGAGTTGTTGCAGGTGTTGTTTCCGTTGGGCAATCAGCCCTTCCACTTTGCTGAGCAAATACGCAATCCGCTTCTGGTCCTCCAGCGACGGAAGCGGGATTTCCAGTTTTCCGACATGTGCTGGTCGAGCCCGGAGCAAGGAGCCGCCAATGCCGGAAATAGTCTTCATGAACTGCGAGTGAAATCTGTCGCTTGTTACGAAATGACGCACGTATGGGCTATAGAACTCGTTGCTTCGGAAAACGATCCATTCCCCCGAAGCGATCAACCTACGGCCGTTCGCGGGTGCAACTACCCACGATCGTCTAATGTGTGGGACAATTTTTGAAAGCAGCACATCGCCTGGGATCACAATTTGCTTTGACGAACCTATTTCACTTCCTGACACAACGTCCGGAGTCTTACGATCAAACGCCGGAATGCTGTAAAGATCGAAGACCTCGTCGGGAAAATTTACCGGATTGACTGTGCCTGTGCGTTTAGCAAACAGAGTCTCGAGCGCAACCTGGTTAAGCTTTGTTGCTTGTTTACGTATCATTCTGCATCCTCAAGCTGTTTCATCTGTTCATCAATGAACCGTTGCATCTCTTCCTTCTTGGGTAGTTCAAGCTGGTATTTGGCAACGAAGAGTTGGTTATCCATGCCTGCTAAGGCGTACTCGGCGAGGGCGTGGTTTTTGTCGGTGCAGAGCAGGATGCCGACGGGCGGATTGTCGCCGTCGGTCATCATGTTGGCTTGGTACCAACTGACGTAGGTGTTGAGTTGGCCGAGATTCTGGTGGCTGAAGCGTTCGAGCTTCAGTTCCACGAGCACGTGGCACTTCAAGATGCGGTGGTAGAAAACCAGATCGACAAAGAAGTGCTCGTCGCCGATGAGGATGCGTTTTTGACGAGCTTCAAAACAAAAGCCGTGGCCGAGTTCCAGTAAGAAGTCTTGCAGTTTGTCGACAAGCTGCTGTTCCAGATGCGACTCGCTCATCACTTCGGTTGGCACCAGGCCCAAGAACTCGAAAATGTACGGATCACGGATGTTCAGGCCGGCGTTCTGCTCGGCTCCATCTTGGGCCAGTTGGGAAAGTTTTTGTTTGTTTTTGGACAGGCCGGACCGCTCGAAGTACAGACTGCCAATCTGCCGTTTTAGCTCGCGAACCGACCAGTTGCCCTGGATCGCTTCAACTTCGTAAAAGGCTCGTTTGGTCGGATCTTCGACCCGCAATAACTCAGCAATGTGAGTGAACGAGAGCTGCGAAATCAGCTTGAATCCCGGTGTTTTCGCCTGATTCCCAGCCTGTTTGGCAATTTGGGAGTCAGCGCCCCCCAAATTCGCTAGCAGCGGGATTCGCCTGGTCAATTCGGGAGTCAGTGACTCCCGAATCTGTGGATACGTCTGATAAAACCGCCGATATCGACGCAACTCGCGAGGATCACTGCTGGGGATTTTTAACCGCTGTAACTTGGTGGCAAGGTTCGTTAATAGTCCCGCACCATATTCAGCCCGATCCTTCCCCTGCTGCTCGTACTCAGCAATATAAAGGCCGATCAGCCAGTTGCGAAGCGTCAAGCTGACGTTCACCGCCTTCCCGGCCTGAGCGGACAATTCAGCGTGCGTGATCTGGATTTGCTGCACCAGTTCGGCCAGCGTATTGAAAGTGGATACGGAATCACTCATCCGATCATCTCCCGGAGTTGCAGCAACTCTCGCACGATCCCGCTCTTGATCTTGGCAAGATCCTTTTCCTGAACGTCGCCGACTTCCGCCTCGATCAGTTTGTCCAGGATGATGCCGGGTGCCTCGTACTGGATCGCCTCGTAAGTGTCTTCGTGGTAACGGCTGAAGCTGAGGTCGTAGTCCTCTTTCTTGATGTCGTCGTACGGGACGGTGAAGTGTTTTTGCTTTCGGTCAGATTTGGTTCCCGGCTTGAGCGATTGAAACTTCTCGACGATGTCTTGCAGGTCGCCGTGACCGGCCTGTTTTGTCCGCTTGTCATCGAGCGAATACCCGTCCGCTGCCATGTCATAGAACCAGACTTTTTTGGTGGCTGGCTTGGCAACTTTGGCGTCGGGTGCCCAGACTTTCGTAAACAGCAGAATCCCGGTGCTGACGCCCGCGTAGGGCTTGAACACGCCGCTGGGCATGGTGATGACGGCTTTCAATTCGCAGCGATCAACCAGCAACTCTCGCAGCGCCTTGAACGCCTTGCCAGAACCAAACAAGACGCCTTGAGGAACGATCACACAGGCGGTTCCACCGGTCTTTAGCAAACGGTAGATATTCTCGACGAACAGCAATTCACTCTTGGTGGTGCCAAGCTGAAGGCTTTCGTTGATATCGCCTTTGTCGACGCTACCTGTGAATGGCGGATTGGCCATCACGATGTCGTACTCAGATTCCTCCTTGAAGCTTTTACTGAGTGTATCTTTGTAGTCGATCATCGGCTCGTCAATGCCGTGCATCATCAGGTTCATCAGTCCCAGACGAACCATTGTGCTGTCGATGTCAAAACCGATCAGCGACTGGGCCAGGATGTCTTGAGCCTTGTCAGTCAGGGCGGCGGCAACGGAGGTACGCACAAAGCCATCTTCGTCGGGTTTCAAGTTCTTCGCGCCGGCTTTGACGGCCAGTTGAGTGACGACGTATTGGTAGGCACCCAGTAAGAAGCCGGCCGAACCGCAGGCAGGATCAACGATGCGATGGCCAAGTTGCGGTTGGACCAACTCGGTCATCAGCTTGATGATGTGCCGGGGCGTGCGGAATTGCCCGTTCTTTCCAGCGGAGGCAATTTCGGAAAGCAGCATTTCGTAGACGTCGCCTTGGATGTCCTGAAACGCTTGCCCCTTTTCCTGCGAATCCTTTTCCATGATCTCGAAGATTTCGTCGATCGTCTTCACTGCTTCCACTAGCAGTGCCGGTTTGGGAATGATGAAGACGGCGTTCTTCATGTGATGCGTGAACTTCGAGACCTCACCGTTCATATCTTTGAGGAACGGAAAGACTCTTGATTGGACGTGCGCCAGCATCTCGTCCGCTTGCATACGCTTGAACTCGCTCCATCGAAGCGTGCGTTTTTGGATGGCGTACTGTTTGGGATTGTCCTGGTGTCGATACTCGGGCGGAATCCATGTGCCTTTGAATCGTGATTTATACGGCTCGCCTATGAACTCCGCGTCGGCCTGTTTCTTGGCGTCGAGTTCGTCCAATCGTTTCATGAACAGCAGGTAGGTGATCTGTTCGATCGCGGTCAGCGGATTGGAGATCCCGCCGCTCCAGAATTTGTTCCAGAGTTGGTCGATCTGGCTTTTGAGCTCAGGGTTGTTTTGGAGCATGATTGTGTTTCGCTATTTCCTTGCGTTTCCGGTTGTTTGATCGCAGGCTAGACGCCTGCATCACGCTCTTACGATGCCAACGTTGCGGTGAGTTCCAGGATATCGTTGATCTCTGACGGGCTGAAGACTCCGCGAATTCCCTGTGGGTGCAGCACGGTGAACGGTGAGCTGATCAGATCTCTCTTCTCGACTTTTTCGCGTTCCAGAATGAAGCTCTTCAAAAGGTTGAGAAACTCAAGCTGACGGCCGTTGAGATTCGAGTGCTGCTGAATGAACTGATCGAAAGCCTCGCCGACCGACTCCGAAAAACTCTTGAGGACTTCGATGCCGAGGATATGCTTGATGAATTGCAGAAATTTGGCTTTGCGATTCTGATAAACTTGACGCAACAGTGCTTCGGTGATGTGAGGATGTTCGGCGTGCAGCAGTGCCACCAATTCGTTGGCGTCTTCGGTAGAGACTTGCTTCCCATTCTTGATCCGAGTCAGAATCGGATTGTGCTGCGTTAGCTCCGCGATCAAGGACTCGACCATTTCTTTGTATCGACTGATGCTGACCGCTTCGTTTTGTGGGCCGAACTCGACGAATTCTTTGCGATGCAGTTCGTCCTTGAGATCCAGGTGAGCGAATCCGGGGCCGGGATTCGCCTCGCGAAATTTCATTAGCGGACCCAATTTCTGATTCAGCTCATCAAGAAAGTCTTCACGCTGGAGTGGATCCGAGACCGACCAAGGCGAGTTTGACTGCGCCCGGCGAATGAGTGGTTCTTCCGCTTGCACAAAGCCAACGCTCAGGGGCAGCTCGGCGATTTGTTCGACGAGGCTTGCTTGCAGCGTTTCGGCTTTTTCGATTTCGCTGGAGAGTTTCGCCAAAGAGTATTCCAGCAAGTCTCGCTCGAATCGCATCGCTTTGAAGTCGGCTTCGGAGACGGTGCGGAAAAGGGGCTTGATCTCGGCCCGCAGAAATTCGAGTTTTGCGTGATCCAAATCGGACCAGTACCCGTCTTCTGCGACAAGAGCGAGTGCTGCGGCTGCCTCCATGATCGCGACCGATCCACTCGGAAACGCCGCGATGGCTGACCGGAGCCGCGTCACTTCCCGTTCAGCGATCTGCGACTGGTGCGTATCAAGTGCCTTTTCGATTTTGTCAATCCGCAGGCCCGCGACACGAACTGGCAGAGCGACTTGCGACTTCAGCTCCTTGCCTTTGGGATTCAGCTTGAAGAAGTCGAAGTTGTCCCAGCAATCCAAAATCAAAAACACGTCTTTCTCGACGCACCAAGGTTTGGGTTTACTGGCTTCAAGCAAGCGTGTGCCTCGACCGACCATTTGCCAAAACTTGGTATACGAGAACACTGGCTTGGCGAAAACAAGATTCACGATCTCGCGGATGTCGATTCCGGTGTCGAGCATATCAACGCTGATCGCGACGCGTGGCATGTCTTTGTTCGTGAACTGATCGAGCAACCCGCCTTTCCCGTACACGCGCGGGTCGTCAGAAACGAGGACTTTGGCCAATTCACCCGCATGCTCAGGGTAGAGCTTATCGAAGACTTCTTCGACGCGACGTGCGTGGGACTTGGAGGTACAGAAGAAAATCGTTTTGCCGGGCAAAACCCCATTGGGATCCTTGATGCACTCTTCCATGAACTCTCGAACGATCAGAGTGTTCGTGCCTTTGTTGGTGACTTGTTTTTCGAGTTGAGAACCCTCGAAGTTGATTTCCTCGACGTCTTTGCCTTCGAGGAGTAATCGTTTCTGATCTTCCAGTGAAATGGTCCGCTTGCTGATACCTTCCATCTGAAATCGGGTCTGAATTTTCATGACCTGAAAGTTGGACAGATACGGCGGCACGTTGTTGACGGCCTCTTCGTACGTGTAGGCGAAAGTCGGCAGTCCGTCCTCGCAATGAAACACTTCAAAGGTGTTGTGGTCGATTAGATCAGTCGGAGTTGCGGTCAATCCAAGCCGGATGGAGTCGAAATAGTCGAGCACTTCACCGTACGTGTTGTAGATCGACCGATGGCTTTCATCGACGATGACGAGGTCGAAAAAATGCGGTGAGAGTGACTGTAGCTGATCGCGGACAATGTTCAGCATCGTTGGATAGGTCGCGACGTAGATGCGACGATCTTTCGAGATCAGCTTTTCGCCTTCGTTGGGCCAGCGAGGCTCGTTGCGGAGGTGCTCTTTGAAGGCGGCAAGGGCTTGTTCGCGTAGTGCGATGCGATCGACAAGGAACAGAATTCGCTCGGCATAGCCAGCTCGCATGAGGGTATCCGCCAAAGCAATGCAGGTGCGAGTCTTCCCCGTTCCCGTCGCCATGACGAGCAGGAAGTCTCGCTTCTTTTGTTCAATGCCTTCGAGCACGGCACGGATCGCTCGGATCTGGTAGTCTCGGCCCGCGATGTCGGCGTTGATTAATTCGTGCGTAAGCGACTTGCGGCTACGACGAATGTATTGCATCCGCTCAAGGTCGTCGCGAGTCGGGAAACCGAAGACTCTGCGAGGCGGATAGTTTCCAATGTCCCAAAAGAAGATTTCAGGGCCGTTGGTGTAAAAGCAAAATGGAAGCTCTCCGCCATGCTCTGCTTGAATGTCCAGACAGTACTGTTTCGCTTGCTCGCGCCCGATTGCGGGGGCTTCACTTGACTTTTTGGCTTCGACAACAGCGAGTGGCTTTGCGTCCTTTCCGAGCAAACCATAGTCGCCGTACTCGTTAGCTGAATAACGAGCTTGAGACTCAGCGACGGTCCCAGCAGATTTAGTAATGTGCAACTCCAATGCGACCTGCGTTGGATCGGAGATATTCCAGCCAGCCTCGGCTAGCCGTTTGTCGATGATTTCTTTGCGAGTGGCTGACTCGTTGCTCATTGGAGATGATGTCGATTGCTGTCATGGTTTCAAGGTATTGACCAGAAAGTCTCGCAAGCATACCTTTCCAGCAGGGCTTTCACAATAAGAGGAGCAGCCGAGTATGAATCGAGAATCAAGAGATTTCGGCGACAGGGTGCGAGTTTTACGCGGCGAGCTTGGACTCACGCAGCAGCAAGTGGCCGACCGAACCGGCGTCAGCGTTTCGTACATTAGCAAAGTCGAGAACGACCGGCTGCACTTCGGCGATTACCCGTCGGAAAAATTCATCCTCAAGTTGGCGACGGAGCTAAAAACGGATGAGGACGAGTTGTTACTGCTGGCTGACAAGGTCCCGCCGGCAATTCGTAAACGGATTCGGCAGCGGCCGGAGTTGTTTCGGCTGATTGCTAACATGGACAAACGGGCGCTTGATCGGTTGGAATCGACGTTGAACTCGACCGACTAGAATCTGCCTGAGAGTTTTTCTCGGGGACTGTTTGTTGAGGGCAGAGGCGTTCATGTGGACAGCGCCGCCGTATTTTGAACGTAATTCAGCGTACTGCTTTCGGAAAACACGGGTTGAAACCTACGAAATCGGGATATCCTCAGATTCCATCTGGCAAACCACAGATGGAGCCCAAGATCGCACTGACACTGTGACAATTGCTCGATGCGATGTGATTGGGCTTGCATCGTTGCCCGCCGAGTCCAATTAATCGTGACGAAATCAAAAGACGTGTCATGCTCATTAACTTCTCAGTCGAAAACTTTCGCTCTTTCGGTAGTGAGCAGACGCTTAGCATGGTCGCGAGCTCGGCTCAGACGGGGCATGAGTCGCATTGTGTGCCGATTCCGGGGTCGGATGAGCAGGCGCTGCGAGCTTCGGTGATCTATGGGGCCAATGCGGCGGGAAGTCGAATATTGTCAAGGCGATCGACTTTGCTCGTGATCTGATCATCGAAGGGGCGGGGCCGATGAAACGGATTGCGTTGAATCAGTTTCGCTTGACCGACGAGGCGGCGAAGCCGTCGTCGTTTGAGTTTCGCTTCATGGCGGCGGATCGTGTTTTTGTTTACGGTTTCGATATCACTAAGGATGAAGTGACGGCTGAGTGGTTGTCGGCGACGACGGATAGCGGGCGCGCGTCGGATTTGTTCAGCCGGACGGGAAAAGAGATTGAGTTTGGAGAGGGACATTAGGGACAGAGAGTAAAGAAGGTAAAGAAGGGGCTAAAGAAGAAAGAAGGGAAGAAAGAAGGGGCCACCGAAGAAAGAAGGGGCCACCCACATTCTTCCGGAGCTGGTGATCAGGTCGCATCTGAATTGTGTGTGTCCCTGCGATTTCCGGCAGTCGATTCCTGAGTCGCTCCGTCGGACCCGCCTCAGCTCTTGGAAACAGGTCGATCGCAGCGCAGCGGTGACCTTGGCCACTCCCCTGATTTCGGTATCGGCAATGAAAGCGAGTCGCTTTAGTCCGAAGGGACGGACATTAGGGACAGAGTGCTTTTGCGGGTGGTGTCAATGCACCTACTTTGAGCTAGGCTGGAGCTCGCCCTTTGCCGTCGCTTCAGGAGACGGCTCGACTGTCCCGAAGCTCGCTAAACACCCAAAAAGATGCTCTGTCCCCAGGTTTCGCCATCATCGGATGTTTCTTGGCGAACGATCTCGATCAACGCCGGCCGCCCGAACGCCGACTCGTACTCTTCCGCTAACCGCAACGCCGAACTCGTCGCTCCAGAGGCTTCCATGACGTCACGCCGGTCTTCCGCGTTGGTGTACAGTCCATCAATCAGTTTGCCGGTCAGATCCTTCCAGAGCGGAAACCGCTTTCCGCCGCCAAAACGGGGCGTCGCATTGAGGCTGAACCCCGACCCAACCATCACCGCCGCCTTCGGAACGCGTGGGTCGTGCAATTTCCGTCGCAGCTCGTTCAGGATGTAGAGAAGTATTAGGGAAGAAGTATTAGGGACAGAGTATTTTTTCGGGTGGTGTGGATGCACCTACTTTGAGCTAGGCTGGAGCTCGCCGCTTGCCGTCGCTTCAGGAGACGGCTCGACGGTCCCGAAGCTCGCCAAACACCCAAAAAGATGCTCTGTCCCCAGGTTTCCTTCCCCAGGTTTCCTATGGCGACAGGTTAGAGATGAATAGCATTCGGTACGGTCAACACGTAGTCAATCCGGAGTGCAGCAGCTCGACCATCTCGGCAAGATCAACCGTATCAAACAATCGCTGATTTTGGCCTCTCGACAAAGGGTTGATCCCTGTCTCCCAGCCGCGATCGTTCCCCGTCTGCCATGTGTCAGCGAGGAACTGGACGATTGAGCGATTGTCATCGGTGGGCAAGCCTTCGATTCTCGGTTCGTCGTCGTAGTACCACCACCGCTGATTGCGAGCCGCGAACAGATCGCGAGTTTCTTTTGCGTAGGGTGCTTGCGACTGCACTTCCCATGATGCGGCACGGTGCCCTTCGCCTCGTAACAGATCAGTTACTAAACGAGCGGCCCCGCCAAACGCGCCGATGAGGAATACAGGTTGCCCAGACTTGATCGACAGCAGAATTTCCTCAAGTACGCCAGGCATTCGGCTGGAATACCATTTTTCAGTTATCGTTCCGTCGTCGTTCGCTTTTAGCGTCCGCTCAAATGTTCCCCCAAAAACAATTCTGGCTGAGACACTGCTTCGGGCAGTGTCCGCTTGATAGGCTCGCATTTCTGTCATGCCCCGACACCACGCGTACCGATTCTCCGGCGATGCGTCGGCAGGAAGAAACTTTGCGAGTTCGGCTACGAAATCAGGTGACAGAGACTCATCAATATCGGCTGGACGCAAGATTGACACGATGGTCGATACAGAATTTAGTTCCGCCAACTGCGGCGTGGTGAGTTTGGGTAGCGGCCAGCCACGGTGGTTAACGATTCGATCGAAATTTTCCACTCCATCCAAGTTGTTGTGCGTGCGAACCAGCTCAAATAGGCGTCGTGTGTATCCGGGAGATCCCAGATGACCTCCGTATGCAAGCGATGCACCGCGAATCAAAAGGTGCCGAGACAGCTCCAGCATCGTCTGCGTCAGGTGGACATCATCCATTCCGCATTGTGCGATGTCACTACTCTCTGACATAGACAGCGCGATCAACTTGCCAGCCAGCGGACGCTCTTCCGCAGATCGTTCTAGCGGAGTCGAAAATCTGACCCGCGATTTTGCTAGCCGCTGAAGTTCACCGACACCAAGGGGCGGATCGGGGTAAAGAATGTTGGAGCCATGGGCAACACCGAGTAAAGTGGCTGGTTCGGGGGGGCGAAGGAAGACAGTATCGCCATCGCGTTTGGACGATTCCAAAACCATTCGCGTGTGCAAGTGACGCAAAGTCTCTTTGAGCAGCATATCAACGCCAGTTTCTACGCTGCCGCTCCAACGCATTCGCGGGACGTTGTCAAGAAATGGAAAACTGCGCACTTCGTGCGTCATCAGTGCATCAATGACCACAATCGGGCGTTGATGTTCCTTTGCCAGCATTACTTCTTCGCGGCACCATTCTCGCGACGAGTAGTTGTCGGTGACAATCGCCAGCAACGATGTGCGAAGGACGCCGTTGTTAATCGCCTCAGAGAACTTCGACCCCGTTTCGATATCACCTGAATCGACCCAAGCTTCAACTGGCTGATCAGGTGTGTGATAGTCAATAAACTGCTGGGCAACTTTCGGATCAGTTCCCATATCCGCTTTGGCGTGACTCAGGAACAGCTTGGTTGGAGCATCGCTTTGGTCGTCGGTGGATTCAAAGCCCTGAAGAAATCGGCAGAGCTCGATCACAACTCGTCGAGTCACCCAGCGATTTCGAGCGTCGCCCTCTACTTGTGCATAAGCGCGACCAAAATTGACTTCTTTAAGTCGTTGATCCAGCGGACAAGCGTTCTTCGTAAGTTGCATGGGAACACAACGATGCTGTCCCTCGGACGAAGCCGCACAGGCCAGCCAAGTATCCGCCACGAAACGACACCAATCGGCGTCAATCACCAGTTCATCTTCAGCCAACGGAACGACAAAACTACGCTGAGCGATACCAAGCCTATTAACGGTTGGCGGCCGAAGACTATTGTCAAACGGACAAAAAACGGTTGGTACCCGGAGCCCCGGCACCACAACATCATCGTTGAGTTGTCGATGAAGATGCCGAGCCATATCTCTGGCAGACTTCGATTTGGGATGGAACATAAAGTGGATGAGCAGCGGTTGAAGTCCCATCAATCGTTTCCTTTTCAGTAATCACGCACAAAACATAAAGCTTCAAATCGATTGAGCAAGCCAGCTATTGAGCGTCACGGCGGTGCTGGATTGGCGGTTCAACACGATCCAATCCGGCTGGGTCAGCACTCCGTCGATTATCCCCCACACGACCACTTGATAAAGCCCCAAGTACTCTTGCGAGGCCCAGTTTTGGTCGGTTGAGTTGCTCGCGGTCGGGAACAACGCGATCAACGCATGCCCTTTCTCGCCATCGGCAAGACCAAGCTCCCATGGAATCTGAACGCTATCCTTGCTGTTTGTGGAAAAGAATATAACGAATCTTCGGCAACTGCGAATAGACGATCGCAAGACTTCGGCCGTTTTGCGGTTTGGTTTGCGAGGCAGTGTGGCGTCCGCCTTGTCGATGTAGACTCGCCCGCCGCTACTTTCCAAAACCGAAATAACTCCAGCGCGGTATTCCGAGTCTTTTGATGAATACGCAAGAAATACAGTCTTGTTGACGGATTGGGCGGACGCCGACTTAATGACAACCGATTCATTGAGAGTTAGCTGAAATCGAGTTAGGTCTAGGAACGTTGCAAACTCGGGCATGGACATCACTCGAAACTCGCTGGTTGGTTAATGTATTGCGATTCGCCGCTTGATCTGATCCAGATTACTAATGAGTTCACCATCGCCGCTGGAAACCTGTATTTCATCGAGCGTAGTTGGCAAATGTCGTGGCTTTGCCAATTTCGAAAACTCGCTGGGATCGCTGGCCCTGTTCCGCCCCAATAGTAGAACTCATCAGCTATTAGCACGAACGGGTGCCGTGTGTCACGGTCGATGTGGCCTAAGTTTGGTGTTCCGTTGTCGTTGCTGTGACGGGAATTCTCTTGAATCCATACTCCCGACTTCGGATGACGATGATAGATGTTGTCGCCGCGAGTTTGTTTTAAACTACCGCGCAGATACGGACGCTTAGCAGAGAATCGCGGATCCTGCCAATACTGCTGGAATGTCAGTTTTTCAGAAATGTTCATGGCATAAACTATTCGCCCCTGAAGCCCATACGCCGTCGAGCCTGTCCCGACGACCCAATCGCCAACTGCAGCAGTTCGGCGAATCTGACCTTTGCAGGTGGCCAGAGTACAGACACCATGAAACGGATTCGGTGCGAAACCGAAGTCTAGCCGGACAACATAGGAAAAGAGTTTCATGACGTCTCGCTCATTCAGCAGTTCGCTCGACCGATTTGCTGCATTGGAAACTCGCCACCGCTGGGGAGATGAGAAGTATTGTCTTTGCCGTCGATAGCGTCCATGATATTTTCGGAATTCCAACCAACCATCGCGTCGCGGTATTTGATTAGGTTTTCAGGAAGGTCGCATTCTTGCGCACCCTGTGCCCATACACCGACGATTCGCTTTCCCATCTTCGCTGCCTGCTTGATTTCCCAGTTCACCCAAGGGCGAGAGTGTGTATCCCTGCCGACAAGGACGATAAGCGTTCCGGCCCACGACATCTTCATTCCGAGTAAGCGACGTACCACCGCCTTCTTGACTAACCCCTTTTCAAGTCGTTCGCGGCTGGCTGGTTTTGCGCGGATGGAACTATTGCGAATGTCGTAACCTTTTCGGTTCAGAAGCTTTGACAATTTGTCAACTTCAGCATTGTCCTTGTGGTGGTGGCTAATAAAGACGTGACGTCGTTTCGAATCGGATTTTGGATCGCTCATGTTGCACTCACTTGTGAGATAAATGGGCTGGATGAGAACTGGTTTGGTCTGTTTTCCGGAACGAGACGCTTCCAGCTAAAAGGTCAACATCAACGAAACCACCACCATTTTCGCGAATATCTCGCCAAACTAAGTAGCCTTGAAGAATCGCGGTTTCCCACTCAGCGGCGGAGCGAACTCGCACCTCACGGTCGGCAACGAGTGATTGGATTGTCTTGAGCAAGTGATAGTCGAGGCTGTTTACTCCTTCGAGAAAGTTATGTTCGCGAGCGTAGGTGTAAACAAGTTGGGAAATCAGTTCTTCAATAATTCCCGCGCGAGCGCCATCTTCGACCTCGTCTGTTTTGCCGTTGTCCTTGCGTTTGACGTCGAGCAATTTACGAGTCACCGGCGACCAACCTAAAACAGCGGCATACGAAAGATGAAAAACGTCGTGGAAACGATAACCATCGTCTTCATAGGCATTATCCGTCAGATCGTTGCCGATTTGCTCGGAGTTACGCGACACGACGACTCGCACTGATTCGCCCTCCCGCATTTCGTTAATCACGACAGTGAATTTGCGAGGTAGCTGCTGCGTTGGAATCGCGTCCTCGTCGAGCAACTGCCGCGGGTGGCGATCGAACAGCGTCCGTTGCGACGGGTTCGAGTGTAACGTCCAGCGGTCGTTGACTTTTTTCAAGTTTGCTTGGGCAACTTCATCAAGATCAAGGTTAAACTTGGTGGCCACATTGGCTACGTACCAAAGCAGATCGCCAAGGTCTTCCGCAACTTGTTCGTGGAATCGCTGGTGAGCGCCACCGTCACGAAGAAATTTTTTGTACTCCGACAACAGCGTGCCAACTTCGCCAGCAAGCCCAAGTAAGGGAACCAGTTTGCTTTTGTCATCGTCTCCTTTGACTTGGTCGGTTTTAGCAGCTTCTAGTTGAAAATCTCGTAGATTCATTTAGCTGCTCGCTTTTTGAGGGACTCTTCCAAAGGATTGGGCTGATCACTTTGGGTGTCCGATGCCGAACCTTTGATAACAGGTGCCTGAACGCTTACAAATGGTTGCTGCGACTTGACTTCCTCAATGATCTCTCGTTTTATTCGGTCTATTTCAGATGCTGGCACTGGAGCGAAATAGCCTGTAAACATCAAGCGAATGAGAATCCCAACCAGCGCGGACGCAATCAGGCCGAGCAACCACTTCCGATTGATATCTTGATGCTTCAATAGATCCAATTGCGATTTCAATTCGGCAGGGGAAGCGATGTCGCCGTGCATGACGTTCTGATCGTCCGACGAGATTACGTTCTGTTCTGGGCCTGCATCGCCGTATCCATCCTCAGTGGGCACATCTAGCTTTGCATACCAAATCAAGAATAGTCGATCGCCGTTCGTCACCGTTATCGGACTGCTTCCTGCGTTGTACACAGAGAATTTTAGCTTTCCACCGAAACCTGGATCGACGTGGAAACCAGAGACATTGATTAGACCACGCCGCTTAACTCCGAATTTCATCGAAATGAATGCGATCGAATCAAGTGGAACGCGGACAACTTCCTTTGTTAAAAGCAAAGCTAGCTGTCCGGGCGGAATCACCAGCGAGCCGCCATCTTTCAAGATAATTTTTAGTTTTTCTTCCGTTGATGTGATGAAAGCTTGCGATCCCATACACAGTTCGTAGGCGCATTGAGTGACATGGGTTTCATGATACGGTTCTATGAGACTCTCTTCAGACAACCGTATCCTCATCGTTTCGCTTCGCCAAAATGCCATGTTCAATCCTACGTTTCGCTCTGAGTGTTTTCTATGCGGTCGTTGATTTTCCATTTTGGTGGATACCAAAACGCAATCGGTTCTTCGGTTACCGAATACTTCTGTTTGATTCGTGTTCGATTGGCGACGCCTTTGATTTCTGGATGGCTGACACGCGAGTATTTGCTGATTTCACAGAACAAGTTTTGACAGTCGATAAGTTGAAGTGGGCGTCCCCATAAGCTTTGAAACTGAAGCCCCAGTCGCTTGAATTCGTCTTCCTGTCGGTCGGTGACCAGTTTGACGATCTCCGTTTCATTTAGTCCGCCGAGGCTTTTGAAACACTTGCTGATGCCGTCGATTGCACCGGGCCCGGGAACCACGAATTCCATTTCGGTGAAGTCGCAGATTTCGCTATAGTTCAAATCCGTGGTGTATTGGTAAGCAAGGAAGTCGCCGATCATCGGGTACGACAACAAAAGCTCGAAGGCTTCACGCATGGATGGAAGATCAGATATCTGTTTCGGAACTTCGTCTTTCATCATCAATTCGAGGAGCTGGAGGTGGCTTCGGTGTTTCTTGGTTGACCCAAGTTTCCGGCTACCTGACGGCATGATATAAGCTGCGGAATAAATTGTCTTTTTTTGATTCATCGCTTGCGTCAAGACGCGATCGTATTTCTCAAACAAGCGAGTGTCGTAAACCGGAATTCCACATTCACGAACGAGCAATTCCCATGTTGAGATTTTATTAAATAGCTTGAACAGAATCGTGCGGAAAAAAACTTCTTCGACATCTTGAGAACCGTTGTATATCACGTTCCGAATCAAATACTGGCTGACTCGATCCGAAGCGCGATAAGCATTTGTGAACTTGTAAGTTTGCAGTATCTCGTCTTGCGTCCACGGCTGCGGTTCACCGAATGCACGGCGAAAAAAGGTTGCTTGCCGCTCGGCCGCGAATTGCCAATAAATATCGTAAACGATTGTCGGTTTGGCTGGCGAGAGTGTCAAAAGTTTCTTTTTCGAGCGTTTCAGTTTCGGCTCGATCGGCCAGAAGGTGTGTTGGGCAGAGTTTGTTTTCATACTGCCGTCCCTGACAGTTCGTTCAATGCCTTAGCTGCCTGCTCTTCGAGTGGGCGTAGAATGGTTTTACCCGGCGTTCCTAACTGGGCCACTGAAGCAATGCAGGTCATCCCAGTAAATCGCAAATTCAACTGAGCCGCCATGAACGCCCCCAAACGACACAGACCAAAATAGTTCCCCAACGCGCGGTCGAAAATGTACTGGTTCGCATAGAACCCAGTTACTCGTAATTCGCTATCTCCAACCGGCGAAAAGGCGACTTGCTGAAGACAAGGGAAGCCGAGCTGACGCGACTTCACATGGTCGAACGCAGGATCGAAAATGGACGCTTGCAGGGCGCTTCGACGATGAATATCCGCCTTATACGTTTCAATAACTTGGCGCAACTGGTTGATCGGCTTCCCATTCTCGTCTTTGTTGCGAAACGCGGTCATTCGTCGGAAATATGATCCGCGTCGGTTTTGTTTGCACTTTTTTATTCGTGGCCACGCTTGTTCAAATCGGTCGAACAGTTTGTCTGCGCCGTCTTCGATGGATGGGTTCCACATTGAGATTGGGAAGATAGTATTGGCAACCGTTGCTACCGACTGAAGCTTGGAGAACTTTGCATCAGACCGCTTTAGATTCTCGATGGACGCATCTAGCAGTGCGGTCGCCACAACGTCTTGATCAAATTGACTGGTGCTATTGATGTCAACCGAGACAATCATCGGAGTGACTTCCGTTACGCCGGGTTTCATCATTCGTAGAAACGCTTGCAACCAAACACCTGATATTGTCGAATCGCTAATCGAACAAACTTCACTCATCGTCAATCTCCTCGTCGTGTCGAAATGCCACGCGTCCAACGTATCCTTTGCTCATCACACGGACGAACGCGCACCAGCCTGTTGAATCGGCAACTCGTCCAATACCGGAACTCACCGCGCTCAACACCGTTCGTTTTGAAGTGCTGCTAACAACTTTAATGCTATTGCCTTCAATTGATGTCTTGCCGGGAAGCAAAATGGAGTCGCCGACTTCTGCGTCAATAGCGCGGCCAATCCAAAACGCGTCTGCGAGAATCAAATTTTGCGGACATACTTCGCCGAGTAATGACTGCCTCAATTCCTTGGGAGAGTGTGCTGCCAAATCTGCGGCGCGTCGCATCGACACCAAACTCAGCGTGCGTTCGAGATGTGTTACAAACGCTTCGTAGCTGACGCCGAAATACGTTGAAAGCGCAAAGAACTGTTCCGCTGAGCAACTTTCGGGAAGTAGTCCCCTCGCCCGGAACGCAAACTCTACGGCAGTCTTTGGCATTAGAATATAGGCCGAAAACATATCGGCTAAAAATTCTTCTGGTTCAAAACGTCGGGATTGAGTGCGTTCTTCCTTCAGTTCGTCCCAGCGTTTCCCGTGCTTGAATTCATGATGTCCAAACTCGTGGCCACAGGTCATTGCCCGTCGACCCGCAGGTCGCAGCGAAGAGAGGATAATCGTCGGTCGCGGGGACGCCTCCGGCATGTAGAATCCTTCCATAGATGGGATGTCTTGGAGAAGCACGGAGACACCAAGCGTTTCGCAAAGATCGAAAACGCTTAACGGGCTTTTCGGGTCGGATTTTGCGCGGTTGCGAACTTTCAAAGCTTGCGAAATGGCTTCGAGGGCCAGCATTTTGCGATTACTGGTCATCACCACCTCCGGAACCTCGGAGCATCGTAATGAGCTTCATTAGTCGATCAAGGTCTTTGTCTTTCAGTTTGCTCAACTGTCGGGCCGCTAAAACTATCTTGTCGCTGTCCTCGACGCTCGACGACGACCCTTCCATGATCCATTTAGCGTCAACGCTATACAGATCAGCAAATCGAACGACTTCTTCTGCGGAAACACGTCGCCTGCAAGCCTCAATTTCAGAAATTGTTGGACGGTGCATTTCCAACCGCTTTGCGGCTTGTCCCTGTGAAAGCCCAGCGGTTTCCCGAGCCGTTCGCAATCGTCCCGCAATTGCTTCTCGCAGTTCGTCTGATGTGTTCATGCTGACTGCTCGGCATTTGCGTGATTTGTCGACAATCGTTCAGCAACTTCTGTAATCGACAAAGCTTTAGTTCCAGCCTCATTTGCGAAAACAGTCGCCCCAGCAATCTCGATCCCCAGCCTGTCAGCCAGTTCAACCGTGGCTTCGACACCGTTGAGGCTGTCAAAACCGTCCAAGTCACCGATGGGACAAGTGCTCCCGTACAGCGGAATGCTCTCTCGACCGCTGTCTAGCTGGATGCTTTTCAACACATCAAACAAAACGGATACGATTTCGGCTCGATTCATCAATTTGGCTCCCCTGACATTAAATTACTCACAAGTAAGAATTTATTACCAACGAAAGCTTGCCGTCAAGGGGCGGAGACGATTCCTGCGACAGAATTCGCCCTGAATTTCGGTTCGCGAGCCTGAAATTGTTGGCAAGAATTACAATTCGAAACGGGTGCAATCCGCGTAATGCGCCTTTTTTCCCAGGAAATCTCAGGTTTTTGATCGTATAAGAGCAAGTAAGTCCCAAAGCTCTATTGAAAATGCTAGACAAATTGACACCGAAATTCTGAAAAACCAGCGTTTTCCATGGTTCGTGGTCATTTGCTAGCAGCGCATTGGGCAGATCGCACCCATTCGAAACTGCAAGAAATAACAAAGCCGATGAGGTGGAAACGGATGTCGCGTGTTTGGATGGCGAACTCAATGACAAATTGTGGGCATCCGGGGGGGGGCAGGGCACGTTGGATCTCCATCGACTTGTTGCTATCAAATTTACGGCGAGCTATCGCCTTTTTTTCAGGGACATTAGGGACAGAGTACTTTTTCGGGTGGTGTGGATGCACCTACTTTGAGCTAGGCTGGAGCTCGCCGCTTGCCGTCGCTTCAGGAGACGGCTCGACAGTCCCGAAGCTCGCTAAACACCCAAAAAGATGCTCTGTCCGCAGGTTTCCTGGTGAGATAATCAGACGCGCTGAATGTTAGTGGACGAGGCCACGAGTCCGTCTGATTACCGCAGTGGATGGACTCGTAGCCTCGTCCACTACGGCAGTTATTGTTTCGCTGTCGTCAAGCACCGCCGGAACGATCAGTGGCGGTGTTGGGATTGTCGCTCGGCTCTGCGAGCCGTCAGCGTGTCCCGCTGTGCTATCGGTTCGGAGAACCGAGCGATATTCTTCGCTGCCGCGAAATCGAAGCAGCGACCACCCACTTTGCCCCTTGACTAGCAAGTCACCCACCGATGACGATTACGCAACAGCTTTTGCGGGCGATCCAGTCGCCCAGTTCCTTGGCCACCCTCGAGCGTCCGAAAACAGTCTCGGGTGTGATCGAAGATGTTCGTGTCCAAGTGGAACTCGTCGGCTTGGGGCCGCTGCCGATTCCGATGCGACCCAGGCAATTGCGGGATCTGGAATCGGTCACCACGCAAGCTCCTTTTGGTAAGGGCAGCAAAACGGTCGTCGACACCGCCGTCCGTAACACGCGGGAAATCGCTCCCGAACAGTTGACGCTATCGGATTCGTTTCAACAGGCAATTGAAGACCTGCTGCCCGAGGTGGCGAGTGGACTGGGGTTGCCAGCGGGTGAACTCACCGCGGAGCTTTACAAGTTGTTGATCTATGACAAAGGCGGTCAGTTCGATTGGCACCGCGATGCTGAAAAGAAAAAGGGGATGGTCGCCAGCCTGATTGTGGTGCTGCCGTCGAGGTTCGGGGGCGGGCTGTTGACTCTGCAGAATTCCGGAGGTCGCGTGCATCATGGATTCGAAGAGGCCAGCTCCGAACGGGCGATCGAATACGTCGCCTTCTACGCCGACTGCGAACACTCCGTCAGTCGCGTTGATAGCGGCGTGCGAGTCTGTTTGGCATACAATTTAATTCTCAAACCTCAACGCAAACAAAAACTCAAGCCTTCGACCGATCACGAAAAACTCGTTCAAGTCATGGGTGAATGGATGGAAGCGAACCCGGCCGATCCGCTGGTCGTCACGCTGGAACATCAATACACCGAGGACGGGTTGAACATGGATTTACTCAAGGGCGACGATCGCACGCTGGCTCGCGAGTTGGCGGACGCCGCCGAACGTCTGGGATGCCGTTTGCACTTCGGGATGGTTTCGCGGCACCTTTGTCAGTATGCCGATGACGGGAATTTTGGCTACGAACGTGACTGGTACGACGACGATGGTGAAAGCAGTGTCGATAACGCGGAGCTGAACATCGGCGAAGTCTACGAGGACGAAATCAACATCGACGGCTGGAAGGATGCCGGCGGCTGGCGCGTGCCGCTGGGGACGATGTCTTGTAACGACGAAAGCCTGATTTCGATCACGCCGGTGGACCAGTGGAAACCGACCCGGCAAGATTACGAGGGCTACACCGGCAACGCGGGCAATACGCTGGATCGTTGGTACCACAAAGCAGCGATCACGGTGTGGCCCGAAGCACGCCATTTCGACATGCTGACCCGATCGGGTGTCGAGGCCGCTGGGGAAGAGCTGTTGCGAATGCGGTCCGACTTGAGCGAGATCGACGACGACGACGAACTCGAAATGGCCTGCGATAATTGCTATCGTTTGGCCAGGTCGATGATTGCGAAATGGCCGCGAAGGATGCCCTCCTACATGAACGCTCGCGAGAATGACCGACCCTCTCTAAAAACGATTGCTGACGAATTCGTGCACTTTGAAGACCCGGAATTGGTGAGCGAATTGCTCGAAACGATCGCGCTGCGTGACTGGCAACTGCCGCTGAAATCGTGGGTGCCTGCGGCGATCAAAACTTTCGGTGCGAACGAGATGACACCGCGTTTGATGCAGTATTTGAAAACGACCCCGGCGCCAAACGAGCATGGCTACTCGCTCGCCAATGGTCTGCCGCTTCGCGATGCCAATTGGCTGCTCGTGGTCTGCCGGAAACGGGAATCGCTGGGGATGGAGATCACCGATTGCAGCAGCCTGCTCGACGTGGCGGTCGAGCGTTTGGTTCGCGATGCGCGTGAACAAGAAAATCGCTATCGACACAACTCCGATCAATTGCAAAAGACTTGGCTCGATTTGGTTCAGGCGGCAACGATTTTGGAGCATCAGGGAGCCTCCGATTTGCACGCGGGCGAGAGTCTGTTTGCACTTCTCGCAGAGGCTCCCAAAACATTTAACCAACGCGAATTTCAAGCTAAGAGTTGCCCCGAGTTGATTCGTTGGAGTCAGAAAACGCTCCGTGAAATCGCACCCCGAATCGCGTCATGGCGTGATTCGTTGTCGAAGTGGTTCCAGTTGCAAACCGCCGTGATGCCGACGCCTCCCACCGATCTATCCCGCCCCCCGCCGCTGTCGTGTTCATGCAGTCATTGCAAGTCGCTCGCCACGTTCATGGCCGCCCCGGACTCAGCCACGAGCACGATCCGAGCACGCGAAGAGATACGAACCCACCTCGAAGATAAAATCCGTGCGGCGAAACTCGATCTCGACACGCAAACCGTCCGCACGGGCACGCCTCACGGACTCGTCGTGACGAAGAATCAAGCATCCTACCAACGCGCCCTCCAGCGGTATCAGGACGACCTAAGATTGCTGGCGAACCTGGGCTGCTGATTTAGTAACGCGTCGGGTTAGGATTGTCACGCAAACTTGTCGAAAACGAATAAATCAACAGCCCGCTCGCCCCGGCTAAGCACCTCGGCGGAACAGGTTCGGCAGAACCTCACGTAGGCGAGTCTCTCTGAGACTCGCAATTTCCAGCGTCACAGAGAGACGCTGCTACGTGGTTACGCCGAAACAATTGTGACGATGTGCTTATTGCGTAACAACCGAGGCTAGCGTCAAAAAGGCTAACCGTAAAATGAAAGTGTCCCAGGCCAGTAGCCCGTGGTTGAGTGCCGCGACATCATCGGATGAACTTCCGTTATGAAATCGACGTCCCGAGTGGTTCGGCGACCAAGGTCGATCGGCGACGCTGTCGCCGGGAGTCGCCGCACGATGTTCGCTTCGAACGAGGCCGTCCACCAGGCCTCAGCGAATCCGTTGCATGACGTTGTCGAGCGTTTTGCGAAGTGCCGATCCGCTGGCGCGAATCCCTTGAACTTCCTTCGGCCACAGGTCGATTTCCATCGTCGCTTGCACGCCGCTGCGGCCGAGCACGGTGGGCACGCTGAGGGCGACGTCGCGGATTCCGTAGCAGCCGTTTTGCACGCTACTGATCGGCAACACGATGTTGGAATCCAAGATGATCGCGTCGATGCAATCGCGGATCGCGATCCCGACGGCGAACCCGGCGCCGCCTTTGCGTTTGATCACTTCGGCGCCGCTACCGCGAGTCCGTGTGAACAAATCGCCGGCGAGCGTGGGGTTCCAACCGGGATATTTTTCGAGCGGCAAACCAGCGATCGTGGCACTGCTCCAAATCGGGACCATCGACTCGCCATGCTCGCCCAAGATCAACGCTTTGGTTTGAACCGGCGGTGCGTCGAGTTCTTCAGCGATCAGCGAACAGAACCGAATCGTGTCGAGCTGGGTGCCCAACCCGATGACTTGACCGACCGGTAAATCGAGCGTGTGAGCGGCAACGTAAGTTAGGATGTCGACGGGGTTACTGACGACGAGCACGATCGCCGAGGGTTTCGGACCGGCGGCTTTGACGTCTCGCAAAATTTGCATGAACAAATCGGTGTTGCGATTGATCAAATCCAATCGCGACTCGTCGGACTTGCGACGCAGTCCGGCGGTGATGCAGATCACGTCGCTCGATGGGATGTGTTCGTACCCGCCACCGGCAAACTTTTGGTTGGCGACGCTCGGCGAACCGTGACGCAAATCCAGTGCATGACCGACGGCGAGTTCTTCGTTGACGTCGAGTAGGGCGATTTCGTTGGCGAGGCCACCGCACTGGAGTGCGTATGCGGCACACGAGCCGACAAGGCCGCCGCCACCGATAATTGAAATTTTCATAATGATCTTGAAGGGGGTTATTGGCGTTTGGCGTTTGGCTGTTGGCTGTTGGCGTTTGGCTGTTGGCGTTTGGCTGTTGGCTGTTGGCTGTTGGCTGTTGGCGTTTGGCGTTTGGCTGTTGTTGGTGACACGTCTGTCCCCGTTGGGGGGTGTCGAATTTGTCGCCCCTTCCGGGGCTAGTCTAGCGTGTGGGGTTTCAAGCTATTCCACGGCTGACGCCGTGGGCTAATCGCTGGCGCCCCTGCCGGGGCTCAATCCGATCGGGCTTCGCTAAAAGCCAAAAGCCAAAAGCCAAAAGTCAAAAGCCAAAAGCCAAAAGCCAAAAGCCAAAAGCTAAAAGCTAAAAGCTAAAAGCCAAAAGCTAAAAGCCAAAAGCCAATCGCTACCTCGCCATTTGGCGGATGACTTCGTCGGTGATCGCTTTCACCAACGCGGCTTCGTCGACTCCAGCGGGTGCCGCTGGTTTGTCGTTGGCAGCCGCACTGCCGCTGGTTTTGATTGGCGGCGGTGCGGAGAAGGCGCGGCGCTCGACGCCGGTTTCGGCCCACGACTCGCGGAAGATGTCGTTGGCGCAGATGTCGCAGTCTTTGAAATCAGGCGTGTTGCGTGGGTCGGCGTAACCCCATTTTTCTTTGAGGTCGAGCAGCTCACGCGATTTTTGTTCGTCCAAGAACGAAACGTTGCCGAGCTGTTTGGCGAGCAACAGCATCCGGCAATACGCATCGAGAATCTCGGTCCACCAATACGCTTGCTCGACCGTTTCGCCGTAGGACACGGTGCCGTGGTTGGCGAGAATCATCACGTTGGTTTTGTTAACGTAAGGGATGATCGTGTCAGCGAACGATTGACCGCCCGGTGTTTCGTACTTGGTAATCGGCACGTCACCGAGGAAGACTTCGACCTCGGGTAAGACGCATTGTGGGATCGGCTCGCGGGCGATCGCGAACGCGGTCGCGTGCGGCGGGTGACAGTGGACGACGCTGCGGATGTCGTCGCGTTGTTTGTAAATTTCCAAGTGCAACAACGCTTCACTCGACCGTTTCTTGCGTCCTGATAATTGCTTGCCTGTCATATCGACGAGTGAAATATCGTCGGGTTTCAGGAACCCTTTGCAATGCAACGTCGGTGTGCAGAGGACTTCGTTTTCGCTGACGCGGACGGTGATGTTCCCGTCGTTGGCGGCGGCGAATTGTCGGTTGTAAATCCGACTACCGATGTCGCACATGTCTTGTTTGATTTTGTGGATGTTTTCCATGGCAATACTCAGGGTTGGGGTAGCGGCGACTGGATGGGTTCGTAAGTTAGTTCGGCGTGTCAATATCGAGATGGTCCAAAATGGCCACGATCGACGCATCGATCGGTTTGACGTCGGGTTGGAAGGGTGCTGCGGATTCGGGGCCTTCGGCGAGTGCGACGAGGTCGCCCTCTCCACAACCGCAAAGATCCCAAGCAACGATCAAATCGCCGCCCGGCACCGGAGTGGCGAGGTCTTCGATCCGCTCGACCACCTCGACGCAGCGAAGAGTCGACGCGTGCATCCCAGGATGCATCCGTGATAACGTCACCGTGCCGAGCACGCGTGCGATCTTCATGACAAGCCTCCCGCGCCGGTGATCTTGGGACGTGTGCCGAATGGGGACGATGTGGGTTTGGCAATCGATGCGATCGCGTTGGTCAGCGAGACGACGTGCAAATGCAACACGTCGAGCACGAACACGTTGGGGCTGAGTTCGACGAGGAATCGCGGCACGTCATCGACGCGGTTGATCGACACGACACAGGCGTCTGGCCGGGTTCGCAGATGAGCCGTCGTCGCCGGACGATCCGACAACACGACAACCGTTGATGCTTGGTTGCACAACCGCACGCCACGAGTGATGACTTGGTTTTTCACCGCCGCGAACAACGAGTCACTGACGTCGCCATCGCGTTGCAGATCGATCGCACGTGTGCCGGGGGCCGGTGTTTTTCGAACGTGGGTGGATGCCGGGCCGCTGCTCACCTTTTCAAACGCGATCCCGCGTTGACGCAGTTCGTCGCGGGCGGCGGGCGTGATCACGGTTCGCGATGCGAGTGTGATCGCTTGGGTGCCAGCATCAATGCCGCGGACGTCTTCGAGCGAAAACACACGTTGGTCGAACAACGGCGTCTCGCTCGCGGTGACTTGCGTTGCCACCTCAACCCGATTCGTTTCACGCAACTGCATCAGCACGCGGCGCACGATCGATTCGATATCGATCGAGGCAGCCGAGTTCGGTGCAGCAGTGGGAGTGGAAACGATTCGAGACACGGGGTGCGGTTTTGAAAAAAGGAAGTTGTGAATCAGTGAGGTGATTGTGCTCGTTTAGTCGACCAAACCGCACACGCTCCAGCGTGCGGGACAGACGTCCGATCCGGTCAGTTCCGTCACAGCGGATCCGTCGCTGGTGATGATGACCAAGTCACCCCGGCGGCAACCGAGGTTGTCGAGTATCAGTAGCGGCGGCCCGTCGGGTTCTCCGGCGAGCGCGAGCGGTTGAGCGACCACCAAGCGTCGACCGACGAGTGATTCGTGCTTGACCGTCGCACGGGCGTTTCCGAGAACACGAGCTGTTTGCATGGAGTTGGGAGTTGGGAGTTGGGAGTTGGGAGTTGGGAGTTGGGAGTTGGGAGTTGGGAGTTGGGAGTTGACCGGATTAAGCCGCCTCGGCGCCGATCCGGCATCCCCTGGAAAAAACATTGATTGGCGTTCAACGGTTCTGCCGGATGGGCGTCGTAAAAACTCCTTCATCCGGCCTGCGCCAAACGCCAAAAGCCAATCGCCAAAAGCCCCTCAAACGACTCGGAGTTCGTCGACCATGCTGCAGCGGCGTTCGCGGGTGAATGTGGTGGGGCTGGTGACTCCTTCGCCGGTCGGTCCGGCGATGGAGAATGATAAATAGCCTTCGCCGCCTAAACCGAGACTCGCCATGCAAGGCCCGTTTTTGACATACAAGGTGGTGTCGAGTTCGCGGCCCATCTTCGTCATGTTGCGGACGTTGCGGGAGTGAATGATCGCGGTGTGGCGGAAACCGTGTTCGTATTCCTTGGCCATCGCGATGGCGTGATCGACGTCGCGGGCACGCACGAAGGGCAAGAACGGCATCATCTGTTCGACGGTGACAAAGGGGTGATGCTCGTCGGTTTCGCCGAACACGAGTTCACATCCCTCGGGGGCACTGACCCCAGCGGCACGGGCGAGCACGGAGGCGTCTTTGCCGATGAAATCTTTCGCGGCGGCGTCGTGTCGATCCTCGCCGACTTGCGTGATCGCTTGGGAGGTCAACCGGGCGATCTGTTCGGTGGTGAGCTGCAAGGCTCCGGCGCGTCGCATCGCGGCCATCATGTCATCGAACACGCTCTCGACAACAAACACTTCCTTCTCGGCGATGCACAACAAATTATTGTCGTACGCGGCGCCTTGGATGATGCAGCGGGCGGCGTTGTCGAGGTCGGCGGTCTCGTCAACGACGACGGGCGGGTTGCCCGGTCCGGCGACGATGGCGCGTTTACCGCTTCGCAGTGCGGCGCGTCCGACGGCGGGGCCGCCGGTGACACAGATCAACGCGATGTCGCGGTGGGCGAACAAGGCGTCGGCGGTTTCAAGTGTGGGCTCGGCGATCACGCAGATCAGGTTATCGATCCCGACTTCGGCCGCGATCGCTTCGTTGAAGCGACGCACGCCCTCGGCAGCGACTTTCTTGCCCGACGGGTGCGGGTTGAAGACGACGGAGTTGCCGCCGGCGATCATGCTGACGGCGTTGCCGGTGATCGTGGGCAAGGAGTGCGTGACGGGCGTGATGGCGGCGATCACTCCGAAGGGCGATCGTTCAATGATGGCCAGTCCGTGGTCGCCGCTGAACGCTTTCGTTTCCAGAAATTCGGTTCCTGGCGACAGCATTCCGAGCGTTTTGAGTTTCTCGATTTTGTGCTCAGGGCGACCGATTCCGGTTTCTCGCATTTCCATCAACCCGAGTTCTTCGCATTGGTCGATACTGATCCGGCGGATCACGTCGATGACCTGTTTGCGTTCTTCCATCGAGCGTGAGCGAAGTTGTTCGTGAGCGGCCCGGGCGGCCGCAACGGCTTCGTTGACGTCGGTGAAAATACCGTGGCGTCCGGCACCCGGTGGCACGCTCCGGCTCAACGGAGTGTTATTACCCGTCGGAATCGGGCCGACTTCGGCGAGCACGGAGGCAACCACGTTGCGGATGAGATTTTCGTCAAATTTCATGATGATGAGATTGGCAGGTGTGTGGGTGACAGGTTGGCAGGTGACAGGTTGCAGGTTGGGATGTTAGGCGTCGTTGGCGCGATCGTAGACCGATTTCTTTTCGACATGAACGCTGTCGATGATGCCGGTGATGATCGCGTCGATCGGCAGCGTTTTGGTTTCCGGAGTTAAACGTGCGGAGCTGCCTTGGCAGACGAGCACGAGGTCGCCTTCGCCAGCGCCCAACGTGTCGACGGTGACAAAAGTTCGCCCGGTTGTGACGAGGGAAGCGCGCGTGTCGGTATCGAGCCGATACGGCTCGACGATCAACAGTTTGTGACCTTTCATCGACGCAAGTTTCTGCGTGCTGACGATTGATCCGGTAACGCGTGCTAGGAACATTTTTGGAATTGGTTAGGGGGGCGTTTGGCGTTTGGCTGTTGGCGTTTGGCTGTTGGCGATTGGCTGTTGGCGATTGGCGTTTGGCTGTTGGCGAGATGAAGGAGGTTTGTTGCGAGTCGATGCGTTCTCCAGGGGATGCCGGATCGACGCTGAAACGGCGTGATCCGGCCTACGTTGAAAGCTAAAAGCTAAAAGCTAAAAGCCAATAGCCAATAGCCAATAGCCAAAAGCCAAAAGCCAATAGCCAAAAGCCAATAGCTAAAAGCCAATAGCCAAAAGCCAACCGCTAAAATCCGATCGCTTTCTTCGTTCTCTTGGCAACGATCCATTCTTCGTTCGTCGGGATGACCCAAATTTGCACTGGGCTGTTTTCGGTGTGCAACGATCCTTCGCCACCGGCGTCGTTGGATGCGGCACGGTGATTGTTGTTTTTTGAGTCATCGAGATTGGCACCGATGAACCCGAGGTTTTGACAAACCGCATCACGTACGACTTCGGAGTTTTCTCCGATACCGCCAGTGAAGACGATCGCGTCGAGACCGCCCAGAGCGACGATCATGCCGCCCAGGTGCCGCCTGATTTCTTCGACGAAAACGGCCAACGCGAGTTTCGATTTCTCGTCACCTTGCCCGGCTGCCGATTCAATATCGCGAAGATCACCGCTCTGCCCACTGAGACCTTTCAGGCCTCCTTCGCTAGCGAGAATCTTCAGTATTTCTTCGAGTGTTTTTCCTGTTCGCTGCATCAACAGTGGCAACGCGAAGGGGTCAAAATCTCCGACGCGGTTGTTTTGAGGCAACCCGGTTTGAGGCGTCATGCCCATCGTCGTCATCACACTTTGTCCGCTGTCAATCGCGGTCAACGAGCTGCTGCCACCGAGGTGGCAAGAGATGATTTTCGCATCGCGTCGACCGAGCAACTCGGCGGCGCGTTCGGCGATGAACCGGTGACTCGAGCCGTGGAATCCCCACTTTTGAATTTGGAAATCCTGACGCCACTGCGAGGGGATCGCGTAGGCCCGGCGCGGGGCCGGGATGGAGTCGTGGAATTCCGTTTCAAACGCGGCGACCAACGGCAGGTTGGGGAAACGTTCTCTCAGTAATTTCATTGCCGCGATGTACGGCGGGTTGTGCGCGGGAGCGGCGGCGCTCATTTCGTCCATCGCACCGAGCACGTCTTCGTCGACCAAAAACGTTCCGCTCTTACGGCCCCCGTGAACGGCTTTGAAACCGATCGCGGCCACCTCCGACGCGTCTTTCAAACAGCCGTGTTGCGGATCGGTCAATTGATCCAAACAGGCCTGCACGGCGATACCGTGATCGGGAACCGGCATTTCCGAAACGTTGTGATAATCACCGATGGTGACTTCGCAACGACTCGTCGATGTATCACCGATGCGTTCGACGGCGCCGCGTGCGAGCACGCGATCGTCGGGACGGATACCGGCTGATTCGAGATCACCGCTGACGTCGAGCAGTTTGTATTTGAAACTGGTACTACCCAGGTTCGCGACGAGGATGAGCATGGGGATTCTTCCTTGAGAGACGAAAGTTGCTGGAGTCGGAGTTCAGCTAAAGTACGCGGCGACCAATCCATCGGCGGGGCGAGCGATGATGTGGCTGCTAACGAGTTCGCCGATTTGGGCGGCCGCAGCGGCACCGGCTTCGACGGCCGCGCGAACGCTGCCGACGTCACCGCTGACGACGGTGGTGACGAGTCCGCCGCCGAGGTCGATCCGTTTGACAATTTGCACGTTGGCCGCCTTGGCCATCGCGTCGGTCGCTTCGACGAGTGGAAGCAAACCCTTGGTTTCAATCAGTCCGATTGCATCGTTCATGGTGAGTTCTTAGGTAAGGGTGTTTTGGGCTGGTGAGCTGTTGGGTTGAAAAAGGAGGTCGTTTCTACTTCTTGACGGCCGGCAGTTTCAGGATCTTTTCAAGGTCCGCGTGCGGACGTGGGATGACCTGAACACTGACGACTTCGCCGATCCGGCCCGCCGCAGCGGCCCCGGCATCGGTCGCCGCTTTGACAGCCGCGACATCACCGGTGACGAAAACGGCAGCCAATCCGGCGCCGACTTTGTCCCAACCGAGGAACTGCACATTGGCAGCTTTCATCATCGCGTCGGATGCTTCGACCAGGGCGACGAACCCTTTGGTCTCGATCATGCCGAGCGCTTCGTTAATTTTTGCCATCGAAATAAACCCTTTTGAAGTGGGAAGTGGGAAAGAGGTAAGTGGGAAAGAGGAGCTGTTGGCTGTTGGCTGTTGGCTGTTGGCTGTTGGCTGTTGGCTGTTGGCTGTTGGCTGTTGGCTGTTGGCTGTTGGCTGTTGGCTGTTGGCTGTTGGCTGGTGTGAATCTATAGGCTAAAAGCTAAAAGCTAATCGCCAAAAGCCAAAAGCCAAAAGCTAATCGCTAAAAGCTAATCGCTAAAAGCTAATCGCTAAAAGCTAATCGCTAAAAGCTAACCGCCTTAATGGCTGCAGCCGCAGGGGGTCATTGGTTTGAGTGAGACTTCGCTTGCGGCGTCGAGGTTGCAGGCGTTGCCTTCGTCGGTGTCGATGTGGACTTCGAGTTTGGCGGCTTTGTCGGCTCGGACGAGCACGTCGTCGAACGTGACACTGCAATCGTTGCTTTTGATCACTAGCTGCATCATGTCCCCATTGGCGACACCGAAATGGGCCGCGACGTGGTCGTTCATGTGGACGTGTCGGGCGGCTCGAATCACTCCGTGATCGAGTTGCACCGAACCGGCGGGGCCGACGAGTACGCAACCCGGCGTGCCTTCGATTTTGCCACTGTGGCGAACCGGGGCGTTGATGCCGAGCGAGATCGAATCGGTGAACGCGAGTTCGAGTTGGCTGAACGGTCGGGTCGGGCCGAGCACGCGAACGTTCGGTAGCATCCGCCGACGGGGGCCGACGACCATCACGGTTTGCTTTGCTGCGTAAAAGCCGTCTTGGTAAAGATTCTTGTCCGGTTCGAGCACACTGCCGCGTCCGAACAGAATTTCAACGTGTTCGTCGGTGAGGTGGCAATGCCGGGCCGAAATACTGACTCGCAGATTCGGTTTTCCATCGACCCATTCGAGCGGAGAACCAGTCGCTGCACCGGAGGAAACGGCGGCACCTGAGGAAACCGGGGCAGACGAGCTTTCCGTGTGAACGCTGCGGAGGGCACTGCGAACGAGTGCTTCGATCTGAGATCGATCGACTGTCATGCTCATAAGGAGGTTGCCGAATCGGCCTGATGGGAGGGAGACGGAAGGGTGGGATGATCGATCGGTGCACCCGCGAGGGGCGGCGTGTTGGGTGTGGGAGTCGGGCCGACGGGAGCCAAGAGTAATTCGACGCCTGCGGATTCAAACGTGGAAATCCATTGATTCTCAAGTTCGTCGTCCGTGAGCACCTTGCTCACGTCTTCCAACCCGCATATTTGGGACAAACTGACTTTGCCGAACTTGCTGCTGTCGGCCAACACGAACGTTTGATCGGCCGCGGCGATCATCGCCTTCTCGCTCTCGACCAACATCATGTCACTGTTGAAAAAACCGCGTGGTGTCACACCGGCAACCGAGAGAAACGTTTTCGAAACGTTGATGTCCGCTAACATCGCGTCGGCCATCGGTCCGATCGTGACCGAGGTCCGGCGACGGACGCAGCCACCGATCATGATCAGGTCGATCGAGTCGCTCGTTGAAAGCAGATGGGCGACCGGCAGTGAATTTGTGACTACCTGAAGCGGTCGGTTGACGATCAATCGGGCGAGTTCGTAGACCGTGCTGCCGCCGTCGAGCAGGATCGTGTCCCCGTCCTCGATCAGCGAAGCGGCGAGTCGTCCGATCGCCTGTTTCCTCGGCCAACCGTCATCACGATTGGAGCGGAACGTTTCGATCGTGTCGGTTTGGCCGGTCCAGTAAACACCGCCGTGCGTCCGACGGGCTTCGCCGGCCTCTTCGAGCGATTCGAGATCGCGGCGAACTGTCGACTCGCTCACACCGAGCATCGATGTCAGCTCACCGAGCGCCGCGAACCCTTGGGCGCGAACGTGGTCTCGCAGTCGCTCACGGCGGGTATCGGTGGACAAGGGCGTTCTTTTTCGTAACGAATGAAAACGGGCACGAGCTGACAGTATTCTCTCACGGGCGAGGTTATGCAAGCGTTAACGAGGGTGTTTTGTGCAATTTAGGACGGAAAAAAGTGTAGGCTCGCAGTTTAGCGAGACAGTTTACTGTCACGACGGCCGGTGGGACGTCCGTGAACTGTCGAGAAGAGCCAGTTTTCGAGCAGTCTGGGTTTGTGATCGTTCGGTTGCGAAACCCTCGGCAGGGAATCCGTGTATTCTGATTTGCGAAAAGATTCGTCTGCATCACCGACTCTCCGTATTCCAACGCGACTGTTTGATGACCACACCTACTCAACCGAAGCTGTCGTTCAAATGCGTCGCCTGCAAGCGAACGCTTTCCGCACCTGCGACCGCCAGCGGCAAGGCCGTCAGTTGCCCGTGCGGGCAGAAGCTGAAAGTGCCGATTGCTCGCACTTAAATCTGCTGAATTGACCCGTGCTGAATTGACCCGTGCTGAATTAGAAATCGCTGCGTTGTAACAGGAACTTCACGTTCTGGACGCGGACGATGATTCGAAGATTTACGCCTTGGTCCTGCCGACTTTCGGACCACTTCATTGGAGATGGAAGATTCAACTTCCAGTCGAAGGACGTTATCGATTGCGGTACGCGATCGACGAAAGATGGACAGGCAAGCCTCACGTTATCGACGATGCATTTCTCGACGCCTTCCGAAAACCGATGCCCGGCGGAACGCCGTTTGTGTTCGATTTTGTAATTTACAAAAACGAAACCGGAGGTTGGGTAAAGCTGACACGCAATGGCTCGGTTGGCAGGTCAGTTCTTCTTCCCGACGCCCCGGAGTGGCTCGAAGGGAAGGCGCGCGGCGGTTGGGGAGCAAAGCTAGACGGAAATGGACGAACCGTCTCTTCGAATTCTCGTCTTGCTCTGCTGGGCCATTCCAAAGCAACGAGTTCATTGGACATTTGGATCGAGCGAATTGAGAGTGCCAGCGAAGGATGATGCCTCGGTGAGCCGTTTTGGCACTAGCCCTCTGGATTGAAGATTTTTAGCTTCGATGCGCTTGATGGCTCTGGTGAGGACTTTGCCTTGGGTTGCGACTCGCGGCGGTTCGCTTCGGCGGCGTGTTCGGTTCGTAATCGCTGCATGAGTTGTTGCAGTCGTTGAAGTTGATCGCGTTGGGCGTGCGCGGAGCGGCGATCGATGCCTCCGATCACGACGATCGTATCTTGGGGCGACGCACATTGAGTCGCCCACGTGATCGCGCGTTCTTGGTCGGCAACCAATCGCATCGCCGCGATGTCTTGCACGCCGTCGAGCACGCCGTGACTGAGCGAGAGGAAGTGTTGTTTCGAGTCGGGGTGGCAGGTGAGGACGCAGTGGTCGGGCATCGTTTCGAGCAAACGACCATACCGGGCCAACGTGTCGGAATCGTCGAGTTCGGAAACAGCGAGGACGCACCATAGTTTTGGCGAACGTTTTGAATTCGCTTTCACTTTGGAAGACATTGGGACGGAGAGTTGTGGCTGCGATGACATTTGGGATCGAATCGATTTCAGGATGCTCTCGGTTCGCTCGGGGGTTCCAGCCGCGTCGAGAACCATGTTCGGGCTCGATTGATCGATGTCCCAATCATGGACGGCGATATTTTCGCAGCGTCCGGGCAGTTCGCGAAGTTTGCTAACCGATTCAGCGATCTGGACGAGCGGGTTGTCGGTGGCGACGCCGACGGCGGAGGCGGCGATGATGGATTCGGCAAAGAAACCGCTGCCGAGTGACGATTCCATGATCGCGGAGTTGGTGTCGTGGCGAATCATCCCGGTCAGCACGCCGTCTTCGATTCCGATCGTTTTCAGCGACACATCGGCGTTGACATCAACGCCGTAGGTCAGGAACGCGTAGCCAGCTTGTTTGACCAACCGGAGCGAGCGTTGGTCTTCGGTGGAGACAACGACGACACCATCGATGGCGATTCGTTCGAGGGCGCATTCGACGGGCGAGGGTCCGAAATCGCGTCGTGCGGAGTTGCGTCCGGTGATCAACAGCACGTCGAAACCGATTTGGTCATAGCCGCCTGAACGCAGGGCCATGGAATCGAGTTCGATGATGGAAACCGCCGCGCCGGCGTCGGCCGCGTCGCTCAAACGTGTCAGTAACTCCGCGCCCACACAGGCCGCTGCACCGGAGACGTCCGAAGTGATTCCGTCACTGTGGCCGAGGTCCGTTTCGTAGGCGACGCGGCAGGGGATGTCGCGTAGGATTGTTGCCAAACACATCGCCGTGGTGCTCTTGCCGCTGTCGCCGACGATACCGATCGTGAGCAGTTGTTGGTCGGGGCGTGCGCCGGTTTCATCGATCAGGATCTTTGCCGACATCTCAGCGAGTGCGACGCCGGTGTCGCCACAGATGCACTGCGGCAACGGGACCGGCAAAATCTGTTCGGTCAAAATTCCCGCCGCTCCGCGAGCGAGTGCTTGCGAGATCACTTCCTCGGGATCATCGATGCCGATGCGATAAACCACCAGTTGCCCCGGAGTGCATTGCTCGGCGGATTTGGCGATCGAATGGAACCGAATGTCGCTACCGGTGAAGAACCGACATCGCGGCAGCAGACCCGCGAGGGAAAACAGATCGCTGTCGTTGCCGTGGGCGGCATCGTTGAGATCGGCTTGTGATTCGTCGGTCGAGACGGAATTCACCGCATCGCAAATCTTCAGCAGTGTTTCGGTCGCCGCAGCGGAAGTCGATTCATCGGATCGGCCGGTCAAAGAAGAAGGGCCAAACAATCCGGGGAGATCGTCGAGCGAGGGTCTTTCGGTGGAAAGATTTTGTTCGCTGTAAAAACGGCCTGTGAAAAATTCGACCGAACGATTGAGAGAATGGTGCATCGAGTCGCCTCCTTGCTGACGCATGACATCGGAATCGTTTTTCGATGCATCTCGCGTTTCAATCGCCCGGTCATCGGTTGATTTGAAACGTGTCTCCGGAGCAATCAATCGCTCAAGAAAACAGTCGACATTTCGAAAAACTGTTCACGGGAAATCCCTTCCCGTGTCGTGAAGCGGCCTTGGTTTGGAAAATCCAAACCCGGTTCCGAGTCACTGAAGCGTGAATTGTTCCCATCTGAGCGAATCGGTCAAGGTCGAAAATGAATTTGGTTTCAATGGGAGCCGATCGGAGGCGGTTTCTCGTGGGGGAGCGACGCGGGTAAATCCAAGCGGAAACCGTCGATTCGTCTCAAAATGCTCCTGTCGTGACATCTGAATGAATACACCCCTGAAATCTTTCCAAAGGTTGTTTTATTATTGAAATTGTTTTTGCGTGGAGAGAAGGGCTGTTTTCGTTGGAATTAGGGCGTTTGTGGATTTCTGACGGGCCTGGATTCCGGTTTGGCATCGTCGTTGCTTCCATCTGATTTTTCGGAAACGAGTTTCACGGCTTTTTAAAAAGTTGCCATGTCGGCGGCCACGGCGGGGTGAGTTTCCAACGGAGAAATAAAAATGTCACGATTCAAAACTTTACTTCTGGTTCCCGTACTCGCGCTCGCAAGCGTTCTCGTTGGCGAGGCTCCTCAGGCGAACGCCGGTGGGTTCGCGATTAGCTTCGGTTCGGGTTTTGGCGGCGGCGGCTTTGGTCACAGCGGATTCGGTCGCAGCGGATTTCATCGCAGCGGGTTCGGTCACAGCGGGTTCGGTCACAGCGGGTTCCATCACGGGTTCAACAACGGGCATCGCGCGTTCGGGCCGGTGATTCACTCGGGGTTTTCGTCACGCTATCGTGCCGGGTACGGGGGGTTCAACCAACCGCAATTTCGCTACCACGCACCGGCCCTCGTGCCCCACCGGAACCACTTTCATTACCAACCCGGTCACTTCGACCGTTTCCACGGACGCCATCGTTAGTCCCAATCGCAGAGATCGTTGACGTAATCCGATCCGCCGTCGCGGTTCCATGCGTCGAGTTGCGATGGCTCTTTGAGTTGTTGCCCTCGACGCATTGGCGTGACTAGAAATCGGCTGTCGATTTCTGGCAGCGTGGTCATGTCGCCCCATAGTTTCTCGAACTGGGCGACCGGGAACACATCCTCTTGAGCGTGCCCCCATCGCTTTTTCACTTCTTTCAATGTGATGTAAGTTGGCAACCGTGCGGCCATCTCTCGGACGGCCGTATCGACGGCATTCGGATCGGCGAGCGATTCGCGATCGAGACCGAACGATCCGAGCAACGCGTCGATGTCGATCCACGTGCTCATCGAGTTGTAGTACCGCAGACCGAACTCGGTCCGTTCGTCAGGCATGGCGAGTCCTTCGACCAATCTCGGGCGTCCGGACACGAGAGCCAGCCCGCCGCCGCGATCTTCTAATCGCCGCGCGATGACCTCGAAACTCAGTGTCGCACCGGAGTCGATGTGCAATCCGAACAAACCGGGATCGACGTTCGCGCCGAGCGTGTCGATGTTATGCAGCATCAGGTATTTCAGTGACGGTTGATCGCGCAACATTTGCAACAACACACCACCGCGAAACAGGTTCGGAACTTCGTACCAGTGTCCGACCGGATGAACGCATTGCGAGGGCACGTTGTCGATGTAGTCGTTGCCTTCGCCGGCCGAGCGTGCCCAACCGGCGATGGCGGAACGGGCGCTCTCCCGCATCTTTTGTTGTTGTTGATCGAGCATTTGTTGCGGCGTTTCTTCCCACAAAAATTGCAGGTCACGCACCATCGGAACCATTCGCAATCCGACACTGCGTCCGCTCGACAAATGGACAGGACCGTCGTGTCCGTAGTTCTCGTTTCGAGATAACGCGGTGCGGATCGCGTCGTCGGTCATCCAGCTCGTCGTCACCACGTGTGGGATGACGCCGCCATGGCGACGCGAGATCAATCGGTTTTTCGCCAGATGAATTTCCAGGAAACTGCGATGTCGTCCGGCGAAGCGATGCAACGGATGCAATGCTTTGCAAACGCCCGCTCCCTGAGTCCACCGGCTGCCGACGCCGGCGGCGAGCGTCACGACGGCGACTTGGCCATCGGCGATCGCGGCCTCGCCGATCTTTTTCAATCGCTCGTCGATGCCGGACCGCGTGTCGGTCACGTGGCGATCGTCGACGTCGGCGATTTTCAAATCGGCGGCCAAACGGTTGGCGGACAAACCGAATCGCCCGGAACGCATGTTGTCGCGGACCTGTTCGTGTTGACTGCGGTCGAACCCGTTGCGACGCAAGATCGCGGTGAGCGATTGGTCGATTGCGCCCGAGTTCGATTCCACATCGACTTTCGCCGTCGGCAGAACGCTCCGCAATAGATCGGTTGCGTCGAGTCGTGCGGGCGAGGATTCATCGCAGCGTGACGCGATGTTGGCGAGTTCGTCACGGGTTTGTGGTGAGAGTTCACGCAGTGGCGTGCGGAGCCATTGCGGCAACATCAGCGCGTAATACTTTTGCGGCATCGCGGCGTCACCGTGGGTCAACAGGTCCGCGGTGGTGCCGTTATCGTTGATCGCAAAATCATAGACGACCGGGTCCATGGCAAAGGGCAATGCCGTTTCGAGCGAACGTTTTACACGGACGAGTTCCTTGGCCAACCAATCTTGAGCGGCGTGTTTGATGGTCGGGTCAAAGATAAAACCCATGCCGCCGCCGGACATGCCGCCGAGCATCCAGAACCCCCAAAACTGATCGCGGAATTGGGCACGACAATTCTCGATCATCGTATCGGTGAAACGGTTGGTTGCCCACGGGATGATGGTTTGCAACGGGCCTTCGAAATTGCGAGTCGTCAACGCGCCGAGTCTCTCGATGTCGCCGGCGCGTAACGCGTCGACGACGTCGTCGTAAATTTTCATTGCCTCTTGTCGGGCGATCCATTGGGCGTCACCGCGGACGAGGTAATGTTCGGTCACCATTTCCAAAATCGGGCCGACATTTTGGGCCATGCCGCCGTGAACGAGGACGAGCGAGTCCTGTAGTTTTTGCCGCGCCGTGTCGCTGACGTCGTCTTGTCCGAGCACGGTGTGATCGGGCATCAATCGCCCACGACTGACGCCATATTCGGGATCGTTCGGGCGGGCCTCTTGGCCACAGATCAGTTTTATCCCTGGCCACACGCCGCCGGAATCCTGCCATCCGCCGCCGCTGCCGCCGATCCATTCCCCGAGGATCGCCCGGGCGGCGACGAGCCGCCGATCGTTCTCGCCGAGCGGTCCGTCGAGGACGCGGATTTGGCCGGTCGCCCGCATCAGGTTACTGATCAACGAGCCGAGCAGATTGGTGGAAACGGCGAGCCGGGAGCCTTTCGGAATGTCGTTAATTTTACTGACGAGTTCCAATCCGCGTCCACGCCCGACGACGCGTTCGAGCAGTTCGGCCATGGACGAACCGCAACCCTCGAGCCCCGGTGGGACGACGCCCGAGGCGATCACGGCGGCTTTCAGGAGACCGAGATAATCACGCGCGAAATCGAACATCTCGGCAACCGTCGTGACTTCGGTGGACGCGCCGAGGTCGACGCTGACTAATCGAAACACGGGCCGATCGATGACGCGTAAATACGTTTCGATCGGCGGTCGCACGTTCGCGTCGCGACCGCGAACGCCGAGGTCGACGGACACGTTGACGACACGCGCTCCCTGCGGGTAATCCATGCCGAGGAAAAAGATGTCGCTCCATGCGCTGTGCGAAACGTCCATCCGCACCGCAGTCGTTTCACGTAGGACAGAAGGCTGTTCGGTGAGCAGTTCTTTTCTTAATCGCAACGGGTGTTCGGCGACGTGACCTAACCGGAACATCCATTGGTTCCCGCGCACCGTGCGAACGCTATGTCGGACTTGGTCGGCGAGCGTTTGGAATCCGAGTTCGTGGTAGGCCTGAGCCAAGGCGCTGGCGAGACCATCGGAGGGACCGCCTGCGGTTTGTTCTTTCAGGAACGAATCGATGGCTTCGCGAAAACGTCGGTTGAGTAGATGTTCGTAACCGTCGAAGGGGATGTTGCCGGCATGATTTTTTTCATCGTCGGTATCGCTGGCCGATTCGTCGAAACGAGCCGGCAATTGATAGCGATAGATCGATGAGAGAAAGAACAACGCCCGAACGCGTCGGTAGAGATTCGTTTCGACGCGTCGAAATTGATCGAGCACGGCGGCGTGGGCGAGCAAGTCGGCTGCCGATTCGCCATCGCATAACGATTCGAGCGAGCGATCTCGAAGCGACGAATCATCGGTCAGGATGGTTTCGAGAAACGGGTTGGTCGGATGGGCGGTTGGGTTGTTCGGGAGGTTGGTCGCAGTGGTCATTGCTCGACTCCATCGGTCGATCCGGCTGCGCCGGATGGGTCTTCGGATGGCACACCGGATGAGATTTTTTCGACCGGGCTGCGCTCGGCTCGCTTGGCCAGCAGTTCGACCATTTCAGTGAGCAGGAAATCGCGATCACGGCCGGACAAACCGATCGCAAGTTGCGCGATCAGGACGCCGTATTGGAATCCGATGTTGTACCGTTCGCCCTGCAATTGATAAGCGAGGTACTTGCCCCGCGAGACGAGTTTCGCGGCGGCGTCGGAGAGCGTCGGTCGTTCCAAACTCGCGTCGTTCATGACGTCGTGCAAACATTCGATCACGGCGGGGGTGAGCACGTGCATCCCGAAATAGCCGAGGTAGTGACCGCTGCGCAAACCCGGCGTGATCAGTTCCTGTTCGGCGAGCGTGGGTGTGGGTTTTTCGACGACGGTACGAACGTCGTACAATCCTTCTTGACGCGAGATGCTGTTGCCGCCGACGATGCCGAAATAAGGCAACCGGTGTTCGCGAGTCGATTGCACGGCGGAGACCGGGCATTCGTGTCGGCGTGCCATTTCGACGAGCTGCGATGCGCAACTCGTTTGTGTCGTCGAGAGATAGAGGTGGTCGCCGACGAGGTGTAAAAACGCGTCGTCGCCCACAAACGATTCGGCACACAACAACGCGTGGGCGTAACCGAGCGGTCGGTCTTGGTGGAGAAATCGGAGTGCCCCGATGCTCGAACCGGCAGCGCGGCGGTAGTTATTCTCGTCGCCGGGTTGGATGACGATGCCGATTTCCTCCACGCCGGCGGAGAGGGTTTCCTCGACGATCAGTTGCAGGGCCGTTTTTTCTTCGCCTTCGCGGTCGACGAGTCGTTGCAGGGGCAAGGTGTTTTGGTTCGGCGCCGCGGCCGTGATCACCGCTTTGAGGACTTGCATGAGTCGGGAGTTTTGAAAAGAGTCGAATGACGAGCGGAAAAGCGAGATTTTGCTGCGTTCCGGTCGGAACGAACACCCCAGAATAATTGCGTCCTCAAAAAACGCCACCAACCGACGTGGACTCCGGTGGGAAACGCCGCGCCGGATGTGGTACATTGCGTCTCGACCCAACGACGGGAAAGAATCCTGGAAGCCGGAAATCGTAATGAAAATCATCGAAACGGAGTGGTGCTCGCCGGAATATCAGTCCGCCCTCGAGTTGCGGCATGAGGTGTTGCGGGAACCGCTCGGTTTGAAATTGACGCCCGAGGAACTCGACGGCGAACACGCCCAAATTCATCTCGGAGCCTACGACGGCGAGGAACTCATCGCGACGATCACGGCTCGTCCCGGAGCGGATGGCGTCGCCCAAATTCGGCAAATGGCCGTCCGCCCCGAACGCCAACAAACCGGCGTCGGGACGGAATTGATCGCCGCCTGTGAATCGAAGCTGAGGGAGCAAGGATTCACTGAAATCTCGCTTGATTCGCGGGTGACGAGTGTTGCGTTTTATGAAAAACTCGGCTACTCACCCGTCGGCGACCCGTTCAAACTGGTGACGTTGATGCATCAAAAGATGAAAAAGACGTTGACGCCGTCATAAAATTTACAGCGTATCGTTTTCGTAAACCGACGCGTTTGTTTTGAAGACGCGGTGGGTTCAAAACGAACGCGTCGGGTCGGGATTGTCGTTTTGGCCGAGAAATGGCGGGAACGGATTCGGATGGTGGGAACCGTCAACCGGCGGGCGTGCTTTTGCTGGCAAATGGATTAGAATGCGTTTTCAGCCGAGCGCCCGCAGTTTCTTCAGTTTCCCCATGCCTCAAAAACTCCTTTTTTCGCTCCTTCTCATCGTGTCCGGGTGTGCCGGAGCTTTGATTCCGTTGACCGGTTCGGCGCAGCGGCCGATCGCTGAGGGTTATCCGCCGTTGCCCGAGGGTGCGGTGCTGGTGGAGTCATCCGTTAGTAGCGCGGGCGGGATGCGACCGGTCGATTTGTTGTTGGCGGAGATCGAGCGTGCCCGTGGCGAACTCGACGTGGACACGTTGCCGGATTTGGTCGATGCGGAGAAAGAAGTCATCCGCGAGATGATGGAGTTGGAATCCTACCTCCGGCAAAAGGCCAATCCGGAGAACTTCGCCAACTGGATGAAGTTTCTGAAACTCGATCCGTTGATTGACGCGATCGAGGACGGGGAGTCGATCCGCGTTCGAGGCGCCGCCACCGTCGGGTTGGCGTCGCGACTTCGCGGTGTCGAGGCCGGATTGGAATTGCCGCCGATGGTGTCGCTGCGTGAGTCGGTCGATCGTTATGAAGTCTCGCTGCGTTACTCCGATCCGGAGAGAGGATTGCAAGGCATCGAGATCCAACTCGATGCTCTCGTCGATCTGCTCTCACCGAAAGTGCCCGCCGATAAAAAATCCACCGACAAGAAATCGAAAGACGAGAAAACAAATGAGACGGATTCGGGGGAGTCCCCGCGGCAAACGCGATCGCTCGAAGAACTGTCGTCCGCCGACGTCGCCGAGATGGAATTGTTGATCGGTCGTCTCGCCGGTGCCAACCAAGCGGCCGAGTTGGTCGCGAAAATTCGTTCTTACTACAGCGAGTCGAATGTTCACGGATGGGTCGACGGCCGCGCGATCACCGACGCGATCATGCGTCCGGTGAACACCCCGCAATCGGTGAACGATTGCATCCTTGGGACTCGGGTGATCGGGGATTCGCGAGTCGATGGAACCGTCCGCGGTCAACTGTTGCCCTCGGATGGATCGATCCGTTTGCTCGTGTGCTTGGACGGTTTGTTTTCCACGTCGGCCCGTGGTTATCGCAAACCGATCACGCTCGATACGACCGGAACCGGTAACGTTTACGCGGCCCGCCAACTCGCGATCACCGAGCGACGCATTGTGCTGGGCGAGACGATCGCCACGGCGGATCTGTCGACCCAAATTCAACGGATCAATCACCCGTCGAAATTGGTGCGCCGGATTGCGGCAAGGAAAGCGGCCGAGCAACGTCGGCAGGCCGAAGCGATCTCACGGGAAAAACTGCGCAGCCAAATCTACCGACAGTTCGATCAGCAGACCGCCGAGTTTGCCCAGCAAAGTTTCCCGGACTTGGATCAGACCATCGGCCCCTGGTTTCGTCGGCTCGATCTTCCCGCATTAACCCGCACGATCGGTTCGACGAGCGACACCGTGTACGCTCGCGGGATGTTGCAGCGCCCGGTCGGTCTGGCGGCACCGGGGCCACCGCCAGCGTTATCGTCCATCCGCACCGCCAGTGGCAGCGGCGTGTATCCGGGCGGTTACCTCGCCGCCGTGCAGGTTCACCAAAGTGTGTTCGACAATACCATCGCGTCCGTGCTCGCTGGGGAAACCTTCACGACGAAAAGAATCCAGCAAATCGCAGCGACACTCGGAATCGAATTACCCGAGCGTGCACTGGAGAAGAAAACGGAATCCGGGGAAGACTCTGCGGAAGAAAACGAAGAATCGGATGACGACTTTGAGGTGGATTTCGATCGTCTCCGTCCTGTGTTCGTCGAAGCGGACGGTCAGGCGTTACGGATCGGAATCCGGGGGACGCGATTCCGTCATGGTGACAATGAGTTGGATACGGCGATGCAGGTTTCGGCAACGTACCGGCCGGTGAGTAGCGGCGATGGGACAATGTGGTTCGTTCGTGACGAAGAAGTCGAACTCACGTTTCCGGGAACCAGTCGATTGACGTTCCGGCAGACTGCGATCAAGGGAAACATTCAGCGAGGTTTTGAAAAGTCGTTTCCAAAGGAGTTGCTGCGTCGCTCGTTCCCGATGCCGTCATCCGTCGCGATGCCCACTCTGGCAGGCAAGGTGCTACAAGTCTCCGCGATCGATCTGACGGATGGCTGGATCACGGTTGTGGTCCGCTGAGAGTACCGCGACGCTCCGCGTCGCGAGAGTGACTCTCATTGAGGGACACGACGCGGAGCGTCGTGATACAAACAGGGACACGACGCGGAGCGTCGTGGTACAAACGGAGCGTCGTGCTACTCTGGTCTAATTCCGAGTCAGATCCCAAGCATCCAGCCAGTTGGTTTCTTGCTCCTCCATCTCGAAATCGTCTTCCAACCGATCTGCCATGTCTGGCAAGTGACCGGCACCGTAGAACACTGCGATCGTTTGCGATCCCGCATCGAGTTCCGTGCTCAGGATTTCGAAGGCCTTTCGGTTGCGACCTTGGATCAACGTGTTCTCGCCGTTGGCGTCGTTCATCCCAGCGGTCACCATTTCGATATCGATCAACTGGCCTGCCATCGCTCGCTTCATCATCATCGAACGGTCCTTGCTGAACATCGCCATGAGTAACCCCGTGTTCCCGCCATCCTGGGTCTGGGTGGCCATGCCGGCGCCCATCATCCGAGCGACCATTTTCCAAACGCTGTCGCCGCGACGCTCGAGGTCCTCGACGAATTCATCGGGGCTCATATCGGCGTGACGAAAGTTCTCCGCCATGTAGTCGATCTTTTCGAGTTGATACTCCAGATTCAGCATGTCCTTCATGCCCGACTGGACGGACGCGAGTAACGAGCGACGCTCTTTCAAATCCTCCGGTCGGATGCGAGTTCCGTCCGGTGCGACGAGTTCGTAGAGGACTTTGTCGTAGCCGCCGAGTTGATCTTTCAACGCCACGTAGTATTCGTCTTGGCCGATGTGAACGACGCCGACGAGGTCGACGATTTTGCCGGCGTACTTCGTTCCCAGTTTGCCGACGTACCGCACCGTGGCGGTTTGCATCGCGAGCGGTTTGTCGTCTTCGCTCTTGTTGATGCGAACGTAAAGCGGTTCCGCCTCATCGGCTTCCGCTGCCGCCTCGGCGGGTGCTTTTGCCGAATCGTTTTGGGCTGGCGGGGCGACGGCCTCTTGGGCGCTGGCGGGACGGGCAAAGGTCAGATGCCAGATCACGAGCAGGATCACGCTGGCGATTCGGACGATTTTCTGAAGGCAACGAATGTCTAAGATTGAAAGAGGCACGGTGGCACTCCGGTGAGGTAGAGGGATTGAAAAAAAGAGTCGAGTGGGCGGTCCACCCTTAACCATAGTGCGGTGTCACGGACACGACAACGAAACGAGGCCAATCTTTCGGAAGTCACCAGATTTAGGAAGTCGCCAAAGCGGCAGGATCCGGTGCGGCAGGATCCGGTGTGCCGGAATCGAGCAATCCCGACCACTCCCCACGAACCGGTGTGCGGCCCCAGGTCGATGCGATCATGATGCTGTTGATTCCCGATCCGATGCCTAGCAAAGCGGCTCGGTCACCCGGCACGAGTTCGCCCCGCTCGATTGCAGCGGCGACCGTCAGGGGCAAGGCTACCGAACCGGTATTGCCGAGTACGGGGAAAGTGATCGAGTCGTTCGCGATCGGCAATCCCATCGCCTCCAACATCGCCGCCCGGTGCCGCGTCCCGACTTGATGGCAAACCGAGCGGGTGAACGAGTCTCGCGACCACGTCGATTCGGCGAGCAATCGATCGAGTGCCATTGCCCCGGTCGCGATGCCTTCGGCCATCAACGCTTCGGAATCGGTATCCATCAACGGTCGCATCTCGGCTCCGGCGGTATCCTCGTCGCTGCGGCAGAGATCATGGAACGCAGTATTGGCTTGGGCGATCGCGAATTCGATCGGCGTCCCCTCCGGGCAGAGGTCACGGTGACAAACGAGGAACGCACAACTGCCCGAACCGATCGTCAGGGAAGCGAACGCGGGCTTGACGGTTTTCCGGGTGAGTGACTCGTCCGCGTTGAGCGAATCGATGGTCGCGTCGAGCAGCGGCCGGCTGTTCTCGGTGCCGACGACGACGCCGGCGCGGATCATGCCGGCTTGGATCATGCCGGCGATTTGGACGGCGCCATTGAGCACGCCGAGGCAGGCATTGGAGACATCGTAGACCCAGCAATCCGGTCGCAGTCCCATCTCGTGATGGACCCGAGACGCCGTCGCCGGTTCGAGGAAATCACGACAGACGCTGGCGTGAATCAGAACGCCGACGTCGGCCGGGTTCAGATCGGCCGACGCGATCGCGGCCAGACCGCTGCGGATGCTCGGGCCGCTCGGCATCGTTCCTTGCGCCCACACCCGCCGCTCGTCGATGCCGCTCATCAGCGACAATCTTCCCTCGGGCAATTTCAATCTTCGGTAGAGCGGTTCGAGCCGATGCTCGATCGAGTCGCTCGACCAGACCTCCTCGGGGATCGTGACCCCGATCCCTGCCAACACCACATCACGAAACTGCATCGGACTCACTTGAACTTCGGGAACCTGAGAACATTCGGCGGCAACGCGCCGCGACCGGCCCAGCATACCGGCTGAGGCGGATCGCCTGTAGGTCAGGGATTGTCGTTCGGCTCTCCGAGCCGACAACATTCCATGCGCCGCTGCGTGCGCAACCGGTTCGGAGAACCGAGCGACACTCTCCGAGCCGACAACGTTCCACGCTGCGTCTCGATTTCGGTTCGGAGAACCGAGCGACAATCCAGCCACCAACGGCCACTTCAGAAAAAGGAAAACCATCGAAGTGGACACTTGGCAAACCGGCCATTCCCGCGTGCCTAAAAAACGCGCAACCGCTTAACGCCCCCTCGCATGGGAGGGTGTGCCTGAAAAAGAGGCGGGTGATATGGGCGGTCGTAAGTCTGTTTGCTAGCAATGCTTGCGGCAGCCGGTTTGATCGAGTCGGCAGGATGCACATGAACCAGCGGGCGGAGCTTTCCTCTCTCGCCGCCCGGCCATTCTCTTCACCGCATCCCGGATCTGACATGACGTCCAAGGCCGCAACAGGCAAATCGACCGCGACCAAAACCGCTCGCAAAAAAACGACCACCTCCGCCAAGAGTTCGACTTCTCAAAAGAAATCCACGCGGCGCAAGTCCTCATCGGCGACCCGAACCGCAGCACCGAAGTCCACTCGCAAAGCGTCCAAGAAAGCCAAGGCGAAGCCGAGGAAATCGAGCGGACCGAAGGGACCTCCGGTCTACGCCAGCGATGTAGTGGCGCAGATTAACGCCGGGATGAAGAAGAGATCCAAGGCGTTGCCGGAGACGATCGAGGCTCATGCTGAGACGCTCGAACTGTCACCGATCCCCGACGACCTGCCGATGCAGCACTGGCCCGCCCAGATCTTGCGGATGGCCGAGGAGGCGTTCGCGATGACCGGAAGCTGGGTCGTCTTCTATCGAACGATGCTTGCTGAAGAGGGAGTCGTTAGTCAGTTTTACACCAACGCCGACGCGAGGCGTTATTTCGAGACCACGGCCGAGTTCGCCGAATTGCTGGAGATGGTCACGGCGATGCGGAGCCAAGACGAGTCGAGTTCGGGGGCCCATGAGCCGACTCGCACGATCACGATTCGGATGCCCCGCAGCATGCACCAAGCGACGATCCGCGAAGCCGAGGAGTTGGAGCTGAGTATCAACTCGTACTGCGTGACAAAACTTCTGCAGCCGGCCAACCCGCGCTACACGCCCCTCGAACCGGGCAACCGCCGGGGCCGCCGCCCAGGGCCTCAGATTACGATGAGGAAGGTGAAGGTAAAGAAAGGCCGTTGATCCGAGAGTACCTGACTAGCCGTCCGAATCGGCGAGGATGTGGTGATAGGCGTCGAGCAGGGCGTCGACGTGTTCGATGGAGTGGGCGGCGCTCAACGAAACACGCAGTCGGGAAGTGCCTTCGGGAACTGTCGGTGGGCGGATTGCGGGTACATAGAAACCTTGCTCTCGCAGTCGGAGGCTCAAGTCGACGGTCCGCTGATCCTCGCCGACGATGATCGGGACGATCGGGACCCCGGCTTCTAGATCGGTTGCGAAGCGATCGCTCGTCTCGGCACCGATCCTGCTGCGGAGATGCCGGGCGAGCGAGGCGAGGTGGTCCCGCCGATCGTTCCACAGGGCCATGTGATCGATCACCCACCCGGCGCCCGCTGCGGTTTGCGGCGACAGCGCGGTGCTGTAGATCAGCGTGCGGCAAAACTGGATGAGATAATCGATCACGACACGCGGGCCAGCGACGAAACCGCCTTGGTGACCGATCGCTTTGCTCAACGTGCCGATCCGAATCGGAATCTCGTTGCTCAACTGCATCGCGTGACAAAGGCCGCCGCCGGAGTGACCGAGCACTCCAGTCCCGTGGGCTTCATCGACGATCAAGGCGGCGTCGTGCGTGCGTGCGAGTCGCACGAGTTCAGGCAGCGGCGCGCAAGTCCCGTCCATGCTGAACACGCCGTCGGTCACGATCCAAACTTTCTCGAAACGATCGCGATGTTGTTTCAATAACTCGGCGACACGGTCGGTGTCGCGGTGCGGATAAACTATTGTCTGCGCTGGAGAAATTCGGCACCCGTCGATCAGCGACGCGTGGTTGAGTGCGTCGCTGAGGATCAGATCGTTCTCGCGGCACAGCGTCGCCACCGTGCCGCTGCAGGCGGCGTACCCGGAGGGAAAAACGACGGCGGCCTCGGTGCCCTCGAGCCGAGCAATCGAGTCGGCCAACCGTTGGTGATGCGGTGTCCATCCACACACCAATGCGCTCGCAGTGGCGCCGCTGGGAATTGTCTCGACGTGATCCGGGCGAAGTGATGCGTCAATGGGTCCACCAGCGACGACGCCGAGATAATCGTTGCCGCCGAAATTCAGCATCCGAGCTTGATCACCGTTAACTAAATACGGCCCGTCGGTTCGTTGCACGACCAACCGACGACGGCGGCCTCGATCCGACATCTGTTCGAGCGACTGCGAAAACGAATGATACGGGTCGCGGTGAAGAGACGATGCAGGCATGAAGGGTCCGTTATGGGACGTCGATGAGGACCGGATCGGCTAGCAATCGCGTTGTGAAGGTTTTGCTCTTGCGAATTTCTCCGGTGCAGAAGATGGTGGCCAATCCGAAAGTTCGTATTGCGAAAATCCGCCCCAGCGGACCGACGGCGTACTTTTGATGAATGAACAGTGACGCCCGATTCCAAGGTTGAATGATCACTCGCAATCGGGTGTACCCACGTGATCCGAGATCGTGTGCCGCGAACGCGAGCACGCGTTGATAAACCCCTTCGCCGCGAGTGTTTTTGTCGACGTAAGCACAATAAATCCAGGCTTGGTCGGACGCCAAACGCATCTGGAACCCCAGGTCGGATTCGTTGAATTGGTCGACCCCGCCCCACACGCCGCCGACCATCGTCTCATCGGCGTCGCGGCGAGAAATCGCGTAGCCCGAGTGGTTCCCGGTGGTCTCCTGGGGAACCGAGTTCCAGGTCAGTTTTCTCAACGATTCCCATTGGTCCGAGCCGTCGACACGGGTCAGCACAAATTGGGTGCAGTCGAGTTCCTGGTGGGCCCGTGAGAGTTTTTCGAGATCGAGTTCAAACACAATGCCATTGGAATATCGAAACATCCACGCCGGGACGAATCGGTTGAAAACGATTTCGAGCGAATGAAGAACGCCTCGGTTCTTGATTTTTTGAAGCAGCGACACAACGAAACTACCGTGAAACGGGATCGGATACCGACGCAAAACATAAGCAATCCGGGGTCCACTGTCGAACCCGATCGCGAAAGTGTTTCGTTCGAGGGAACTTGGCAATCTAAACCCGATTGGTGAGTGAGGGATTCCACGCCAAGGAAGCGGCGGTTTCGCGGCGGTCTCGGGGAAGGCGTGGCCCTCGGCTCGAAATCAGAGATTTCTTGCCCGGCATCCCTCGCTAACGGGCTGTCGATTTAGTTAGCCGATGGGCGTTAGCCCCGGTTTCCACACTCGAAATCAGAGATTTCTTGCCCGGCATCCCTCGCTAACGCGTCGGGTTAGGAAAGGTGAGTCGCTGGAGCGGTGCCGAGTGAATTTACCCGACATGCTTAACTTGCGGCCCACCCGGAGACCGCTTAATCTCTCCAAAGAAATGAATTCTCCACCCGGTCGAAAGGCACTGATGAGTCACGCGAACAGCACCCCTGGGTTTTCCCTTCGTGGCATCGTGCCGCCACTGATCACGCCGTTGTCCGCTCGCGACGAACTCGATCGTGAGGGACTGGCTCGGTTACTCGAACATGTGATCGACGGCGGAGTCGCGGGGGTGTTCATTCTCGGGACGACGGGGGAGGCACCGAGTTTGAGTTACCGACTTCGTCGCAAGATGATCGCCGAAACGACTCGCATCGTTGCCGGGCGAATTCCGGTGCTGGTCGGCGTCACTGACACGGCTTTTGTGGAAACGGTGAATTTGGCCGAATACTGCGCCGAATGTCATGCCGACGCGGTGGTCCTGACGACGCCGTATTACTTCCCGGCCGGGCAAACGGAGTTGACGTCGTATGTTGAGAACATTCAACCGCGAATCCCGCTGCCGTTGATGTTGTACAACATGCCACAACTGACGAAGGTGTGGTTTGAAATCGAGACGTTGCAAAGACTTTCGGCGATCGAAGGTATCGTCGGCGTGAAGGACAGCAGCGGCGATATGGAATACTTCGCGAAGTTGTGTCAGTTGAAAAAGAAACGACCGGATTGGTCGGTCTTGCTCGGCCCGGAGGCGTTACTCGCCGACGCCTACCGGCTCGGTGGCGATGGCGGCGTCAATGGAGGAGCGAACGTATTGCCGCGATTGTTCGTTGATTGTTACGAGGCCCTGCGTGATGGTGACGGGGCGAAGCAACAAGCGTGTCAACAGGGGATCGATCGTTTCCAGGACATTTACGAGATCGGTAAATACGCGTCGCGGCACATCAAAGCGACCAAAGCGGCAGCATCGTTGTTGGGTTTGTGCGGTGATTTGCCCGCCGACCCGTTCCATGCCTTCCATGCTCCCGAGCGTGAACGTGTCGCCGAGATCCTGCGCAGCATGGGTGTGTTATGATTGCAGCGACGTTTTTCACTGGGCTCGATTGGGCCGTGCTGCTGGGCTATTTCGTCGGCATCCTCTGTCTCGGGATGTTCTTCTGGCGACGCAACAACTCAGCCGATCAATTCACCGCTGGCGGTCGTTCGTTGCCGGGTTGGTTGTGCGGGTTGTCGATTTTTGCGACTTACCTGAGCAGTATCAGTTATTTGGCGTTGCCCGGCAAAGCGTTCGTTGACAATTGGAACGTGTTCGTGTTTTCGCTAACGCTGCCGTTCGCGGCGTTGATCGCGGTGCGGTATTTCCTGCCGATGTATCGAAGTTCCGGGGAGGTTTCGGCGTATTCGTTGTTGGAGCGTCGGTTCGGGTTGTGGGCGCGGATTTACGCGAGCTGTTTTTATTTGTTGTTTCAGATCGCGCGGATCGGCGTGGTGATGTATTTGATGGCGTTGCCGATGGCGGTGTTGTTCGGTTGGGACATTCGCACGGTGATTTTGTTTACCGGCGTGGTGGTGACGGCGTATTCGTTTGTCGGCGGAATCGTGGCGGTGATTTGGGCGGACGCGATCCAAGCGGTGGTGTTGCTGGCGGGCGCGTTGTTAACGCTGGCGATTTTGTTACTCGGCATGCCGGGCGGTCCGTCCGAGGTGATCGCGGTGGCCGGCGCGGCGGACAAATTCTCGTTGACGCCCGAGGGGGCGTCGTTTTGGGATTACTCGCAAAAGACGATTTGGGTCGTGTTCGCGTACGGGTTGTTCGACAACCTTCGTAATTTTGGCGTCGATCAGAGTTATGTGCAACGGTACATCGCCGCGCGGAGTGATCGCGAGGCGGCCAAGAGCGTTTGGTTCGGGGCGTTGTTGTACGTTCCCGTCAGTGCGTTGTTCCTGTTCATCGGTTCGTCGTTGTACGCGTACTATGAAAGTCACCCTGCGGACACGCAGGAGGTGCGTGTGATCGTGGCAGAACAAAAATTGATGCAGGCGGGTATACCAATTGATGCACCGGAGTACGCGGGGATGCTCGCGGCCAAGATCTCGGAACTCGATGACCGGGATCTCGGCGACCGGGTGTTCCCTCATTTCATTGCCTCGCATTTGCCACAGGGGGTTCGTGGTTTGTTGATCGCGGCGATTTTTGCGGCGGCGATGAGCACCGTTTCGACTTCGCTGAATTCGTCGGCGACGTTGGTGATGAGCGATTTTTACCAGCGATTGTTTCGCCCCAATTCGATCGATGCGGAACATGTCGTCGTGTTGCGGGCATCGACGATCGTATGGGGAGCGATGGGGACGGTGATGGCGCTGGCGTTGGTTCAATTAACCGAGAGTGCGCTGGACATTTGGTGGTTGTTGTCGGGCGTGCTCGGTGCGGCAATCGTGGGACTATTCTTGCTCGGGATCCTCGTCCCGGCGATTCGCAATCGTGGGGCGATCGCGTCGTTGGCGATCGGGATGCTGGTGATCGGGTGGATGGCGGTTTCGACGACGTCGTATTGGCCCGAGTCGCTCGCAAATTTCGCGAGCCCGTTCGAACCCTTACTGACGATCGTGTTCGGTCCGATCACGATTGTGGTGTGTGGTTGGATCTTTGGCGCGTTGGGGGATTTGCTGTTGCCGTCAGGAGACGGTGTCGAGTCGGCATCATGAGTCCATCAACGCCTCTATCGATTCCGCCTGATCTCGATGTGGATGATGCGGGGCGCTCACGTTGCTGGTGGTGCGGGGCGGATGCGGAATACCGGCGTTACCACGATGAGGAGTGGGGCGTGCCGATCGCGGACGACCGGCATTTGTTTGAAAAAATTAGCTTGGAGGGTTTTCAGTGTGGTTTGTCGTGGTTGACGATCCTTCGGCGGCGAGAGGGGTTTCGCGACGCGTTCCAGAATTTTGAATTCGAGCGAGTCGCCCGGTTTTCGAAACGGGATGTGAATCGGTTGTTGGGCAATGAGGGCATCATTCGGCATCGCGGCAAGATCGAAGCGACGATTCATAATGCGGGTCTTGCGATCGAGATGGGTGAGGCCGAAGGATCACTCGGTGCGTTTTTTTGGAAGTATGAACCGGCCCGGCATCCGGTGTTGCAATCGCGATCGGGTGTCGTTGCGATCACCGAGGAGTCCACCGCGATGAGCAAGGAACTGAAACGACGCGGGTGGAAATTCGTCGGCCCGACCACGGCGTACGCGTTCATGCAGTCGATGGGGATTGTCAATGATCATTTGAAATCGTGTGGCGACTACGACCGGGTTGAGAATTTGCGAGGTTCGTTTTCGCGGCCTGTGTGTGCGGGAGATCGTGCCGATTTTAGGAAGCGTTGAAAGCGACAGGTTTCTTCACCTTCCCGGCTTCACCCTCCCGGCTTTGCCGGAGACTGTTGCAATAATAGCAAAGGCCGCAACGGCGGAGTTCGGGGTGAGTGCTTCGATTTTTCTTTTGAGTAGCGAATCAGTTGGCTAAGCGATGCCGTGGGCAGACCCTAACTGGACAGCGCCACTTTGGACTAGCCGTTTTGGCGTTAGCCACGGTTCTCCCCACGAGAACCGTGGCTAACGCCAAAACGCCTAATTAAATGCAAACCAAGCGATTTACGGGCAAACCGATACAAAGTGGCGCTGTCCAGCTAAGCTGCCTTGAAACTGCCCAGAGTCACTCCGGAAGGCAATTTCTTACCCAATCCACCGCGATTGGTTTGAGTCCAGACATATCTCCCTTGTTGTTAGCGTCACCATTCGCATCAAATTCACTGCGAAGCCGGTCATCTACTACTGAATCCGCACGCTGGCGCGGCCTAAGTACAAACAGAGAGGAGCGCCGTGATGGCGAACGATCAGTCGTCGCCTTTTCACGTGCTCGCTCGTAGTCTGCTTCGTATTCGTTTTTGTTGACTCGCCGACCGGTACGACTTTTTGGCTTCATCGAAGCCATCCTAGCTGAGTTTTTGAGTGATCTGCCTTGGCCGAGCCAACGCCTGAGTTCGTAACCTTGTCCGTCCGTGGTTATCGCAATCTCCTTGGAAAGCAGGGATTGCGATGATGCGGTTGCGAAACCCGGAAGGGGAATTCTAATTGTCGCTAAATCGGGAAACGCTCGCTGTGAAACTCAACCTCGATTCCGCGAAAAAGGGGAACTGGAATTGTCGCCGAGAGGGAAAGGTGAATGTCGCGAGACAAACCTGCCGGTATCTCGGCGTGGTGCGCAACGCACTGGACGACTTGGTGTTAAACTGCGGAGGAATTCAAAGGATCAACATCACGTTGACTGCTTCCGAACACCCCGACCCAGGCAACACAATGAAACCTCCCCATCGGTCTGCCCCACGCGTTCGCCCCTCATTCGCATTGATGCTTGTTTCCCCGCCTCACAGGGCGATTCTCGCGGCCCTCGTTTTCTTGATATCCGTTTCGGTATCCACACCGAATCGATTGTCAGCCGCCGACTCGACTGATCGCGTCTTCCGCGCCGGTGCCTTTGCGATCGACATCACCCCGGAAAAATTCCCGGTCAGTTCCTCGGGCAGCATGACGCACCGCATGGCCGACCAAGCCCATGATCGGTTGCGCGCCCGCTGCCTCGTCCTCGACAACGGCGAAACTCGGATTGCGTTGGTCACCTGCGACAGTTGCATGGTCCCTCGCGAGATTTACGACGCTGCCAAACAAGCCGCATCCAAGGCCACCGGCATCCCGACCGATCATATCCTCTGCTCGGCAACGCACACGCACACCGCCGTCTCGGTCGCGCCGACGTTTCAGAGTCTCGTCGAACACGATTACATCGAGTTCCTGACCAGTCGCATTGCCGAGGGCATTATCCAGGCTCACGCCCAACTCGAACCGGCCCGGATCGGATGGGCGATCGGGAACAACCCACGTCAAGTCTTCAATCGCCGCTGGTACCTGCGCCCGGGGATTGCGATCGACGATCCCTTTGACTCCGGGACCGACCGCGTGCGAATGAACCCGAGTGCGAACAGCCCGAGTCTGCTCCAACCGGCCGGCCCGGTCGACCCCGACGTGCCCGTGCTTGCGGTGCAATCCCTCGACGGTCGCCCGATCGCGCTTTGGGCGAATTACTCATTGCACTATGTCGGTGGCGTTCCCGCCGCCTCGCTCTCGGCGGACTACTTCGGCGAATTCGCTCGCCAGTTCACGCGCATGATCGACGCGGGCGACAACTCGCCGCCTTTCGTCGCCGCGATGACGAACGGCACGAGCGGCGACATCAACAACATCAACTTTTTCGAAGGCAGCGCCCATCAACAACCCTTCGAGCAAATCCGATTGGTCGCCAACGACGTCGCCGCATCTGCGACGGTCGCCTATCAACGTATCGCCTACGAAGATTGGGTACCGATGGCGATGCAAGAAACCGAAATCGAACTCGGCGTCCGCCACCCCGACGCCGATGAAATCGCACGCGCCAAACGCTTGATCGCCGAGGTGGGCCCCGGACCGTGGAACGATCGACGTTTGATCTATGCAAGTGAAACGCTCGACCTGATCGAGTATCCACCGACGGTGAAAGCCAAACTGCAAGCGATCCGAATCGGCGGACTCGCCATCGTCACGACCCCCTGCGAGACCTTCGTCGAAACCGGACTGGCGATCAAAGCCAACAGCCCCTTCCGACCCACGTTCACGATCGAGTTAGCCAACGGGTACAACGGCTACCTGCCCACACCGCAACAACACGCCCTCGGCGGGTATGAAACCTGGCGAGCCAAGTCCAGCTACCTCGCCGTCGACGCTGAACCGAAGGTACGTGCGGAGTTGTTACGGTTGCTCAATGGATTGGCATCCGAAACGCCGTGACAGGGTCCGAGAGTGATCTGTTGAATGAATGAGCCGTTTGACTAGGCCGTCGAAAACCGATCTTGACTGCCAGGATGCGAATTCGGAAGCCTGTCAGTTGCCCACAATTTTGTTCCCCCGTGTGCTTGTCACACGCGAAACAAAATTCTGAAATTTGAAATCAGTTGATGGGGCCTCGATCCCCTGTCGGCTTGTACGACAGGGAACCAAAGCACCGACCTTTGCATTCAGGTTCATCCGACCGAAGCGTGCGCCGACCCCAGGCTCGAGGTTTTTCAAGGCATGGCTCCCGTGTCCCATGATTTGATGAAAAATCGTCCTCGGTGAACCGAAATCCGCCGAAATCCGCCGAAATCCGCCGAGGACCGTCGGCACCATTGGCGGACCGCTTTTGCAGGAAGACGCTGGCGACCGAGATATCCCCTGTCGAGTGGCACCTCTGCAGAGCTCGACTGCGTTTGTTCCGGCTTACATAGTCGACCAGCATCCCTACTCAGGCACCAATCTCGTTGGACACGGGAGTCATGGAGTGCCGGGATAAAACCGGTTTGGAATCGAGAATGAGAGTTTCTTACGAAGAAAATTTAACCAATTGCTTCGGCCCTC
>Ga0163216_100134_pt1 | contig 187416 bp, 138 predicted proteins | sample SynspAceP_FD_167610 | JGI IMG/M metagenome (GOLD analysis project Ga0163216, IMG submission 167610) | Saline lake microbial communities from Ace Lake in Antarctica - Synechococcus sp. Ace-P (Illumina Assembly) | ecosystem: Environmental > Aquatic > Non-marine Saline and Alkaline > Saline ...
TCATTGCAGCACTCGATGCCAGAACGCTCGACAAGTGAACCGACGACGCCCATTCCTACCTGCGGCCAACCAAGCCAATCAATTACGATTCCTTACCGAATTCACCCACCGATTCCGTGGGAGAGCCGAAAGTTTAGCACTGTGAGGTTGGTGAGCTCGGACAACATTCAGAATCGCCTGGCTAGGCTCGCCGAGGCAAGAGGTTTGGCTTTTGGCGCGGCATGTAGAAGTGCAAGGTCGCTCGACTGAACGCTACTCGCTGGCCATTAGGATATCGCCAGAACCTTTTCGGTCGATGTAGTTGATCATTTGCTGGAGTGCGGCGGGCAAGTCGACCGATCCGCCCATTGGACGTAGCCGTCGCTTCTGATGCCGTTGAATCGCAGTTCTGAACAGCTCTTTCGCTTTGACCGCGAGGGCTTGCTCGGGGTCGAGGAAATCCAAATCGAACATCCTTCGTCGAAGCATGTAAACGATGATCAGACTTGCCCAGCGGAACGGGTAGCCTCCACCGCCAGGCTCCATCCCCCGTTCAAAAATTCCAAGGCAAGTCTGGATGACCAACTCGCACTTTTGGCTGTCGATGCTCTGTGTTGCATCTGTGCGGTAACGCAACACTTGTGAAATCGCTTTCAGTTCGTTTGCACCAGGTGAAACGGTTCTGCCATTTGACAAGAAGACAAAGTTGAAGAGCTTGGTAATGTTGGTTGGTGAACGCATCGCGAGCCCAGACGTGTGCAGTACCGCTTGTCGATCTCGAAAGCGATTGCTCAAGTTCTTGCCGAGCCAGTCGTCGAAGTCCTTGTCTTCGACCGAGATATATCCCAACGCTCGAACCAATGTACTGACCGAAGGGGATTGAAGCTGCTTTGATGCCCGCCAAAGTCTCAGTAACAAGTCACCGAGAGCGTCAAGGGTTGCTTGGTCGAACGGTGCCTTGAAGTCGGACCCAATCGCGGTAGCGTCGTAGGGTGTTTGTGATTGGTCCTTCGCAAGTAGCCGATCTTTCAGGTGTGTGATGGACCAATCATCCTTCATGATGGAATCCACTGGCTCATCCTTCACGCGGCGGATAATTTCCTGAGCGGTTGGAATCGCGGCCCGCCACTTTGCATGACTCCATCTTCGTGGGAAAAGCTCTGGATAGGCTCTTGGTTGCATCTTCAGGAATGCGACCTTGTCGACTGAATTGCCTTCGTGATCGCGAACAGGCTCCATCCGATCCCAGTTTGCCAAGATCGAACGCGACGGGATGGATGCGTGGGCATCGGTCACAAGCCGAAGCTTGGCGTTGCCTTGTGCTGGTGTTGCCGAAACATTCAGTGTTGCGGCGAGGCGTTGCTCCGCGGGACGGTCGAGCGTGACTTGAAGTTCGCGAACACCTGGGTACTCATCGTGAGCTACGACGAGCTTGATACTGGTGGCACCGCGGCGCAGAGCGAGGTCTTTGATCGGTTCGGGGAGTTCCCATTGCTTGCCACCATCAATAAACTTATGTCCGTCCCCCAGAAGTTTCCGCCATTCGTATTGGTGATTCCGGTCGACGAAAAGTTCCAAATCAGGCAGGGTGTCGAGGTAGCTTGTCCTATTTTCGGCGCGGTCTCTGGCGAAGATGGACGCACCCTTGGCGAGTAGATCTTCGCCCGCGATCCCGGTCGCGATGACCGGCACGCTCTTGCTTCCTGATTCTGTCATCCTCTTGCATTGATGCTGAACATCGGGACCTGCCGAAATAACTTCTGCAAAATCACCGACGAAGATGGCTGAAATGGGTGAGTCAATTGCCGAAAGATGTTTGGCGAGCGCACCGTCAACTTGCCAGCGAGACAATTGATCAACGGTCCATCCCGCTACGTGGTCGAGAAGGTTTTGGTCACTGCCAGTTGCACTTTTCGGGAGAGGCCTGTTGTTTTCAATGAAACACTGCTTCCACGCCGATTCGACGTTTGCTTCGTCGCACCCTGCTGCATCGTTCCAACCAAAGCCGTGGATGTTGCAATCGCTGACAACTGGCCTGCGTCGAGCGGGCAGCCATCGAGTGCCGTGCTGGTCATGGTGTGGAACTATATGGAGCGTGCAGCAACTGACTCGGCCCCAGTCGGCGTGGACAACCGGAAGCACCAGGCTCTCGTTCAAACGTGATTTTGGATCGGGAAGTAAGTCCTGATGATCGTCGATCCACGCCATCGCCGCAGCGACCGGCAGCCATAGCAACGCGGCATCGACACCAGAAGCCAAACAGGCGTCAATGAGCTTTTGCTGTTCACGCTGTTTGAAATCGTTCGGGATGACGATTGCACTGGACGATCCTCGTGCGTGCCGTTTGGCTAGTTGAGAAACTGCGTAGGCGATTGCGTCGAGCGAATGGAGCTCTCGAGATTCTGCATCCACTTTCCACGACCAAACCCGGCCTTCGATTCGGCCTGTCCAGGCGGCAGCCAAAGGGAATCGTCCGCTGCCGCAGTCACTTCCAATGCCCGCCTCAGGAGGCCACAGTTCTGCTGATCCGCGTGGATGCGGCGGCGAATAATAATCCAAACGAAGCGGCTCCCCGCTGAAGCGGCTCAGCAGGACCGACGCGGGAGTGTGGTTCTGGGACCGATGTTTGGTGACCGTCTGCAGTCCACGGTCGTGCGGCATGCCAAAAGTGGACCAATGCATGGAACCGACACTGACGCCCCAAGCGTAATCCTGAGCATTCGATTCGCTCATGAATCGCACCACTGTCGATGAATGGTGTCCAGCGTATGCGGCTCTTCGATCAACGCAAGTGGAACGAGCAGGCGACGGGATGAAGTTTCACCCTGATCAGTGCCGTGCAACAGGACTGAGACTTGATCTTCGGCAAAGTCGGGTTCTAGCGAAGCGACCTTTGCATTCCCATTGATCCAAGCGACCACGCTCGTGCCGCTGGGGTAGCGAAAGTCGCCAAGACTTTCGGCCTCACTCGATTCACCGAAACTCTTGGCGAGTTTCGCTACGTTAATCTTGTCCATGCTTGGCAACTGCCCAATCGAATCAGTCGGGCCGATGTAGAAATCCACACCCGGCGAAATTTCCCAAATCGGTGGTAAAGCGGACCAATCGAAAAACGTTCCTCGCAACGGAGATTCGCGAATTCGAAGATCAAAACGATGCGCCGCTTTTCGATGTGTTCGATCGACACACGATCGACTCGCCGCGTTCATCCATGCGACCGCAAGCATGTCGGTGAAGGCTTCGTGTCGCCATGTCCAAAGGTGTTGGCGCCGCCGCTGCTGGCGAATGACTTCCATGTACGATCGCCAAATCTGCTTGTACCGCGTTTCATGCATTAGCACATAATTCGGCTTAGGAAGACTTGGAAGGCCTGACACTTCGCGGAGATGCGGTAGCAATTCAAGTCGGCGGCAAAGTTTTAGAAATTCGGCCGTCATCCGAATCCACGGATGGTTCGGGTAACGTGCCTGGTGCTGTCGTAAGTAATTGCTCGCCAATTTGCTGCATCGCTTCAAGAGATCTCGTACCACTCTGTTTTCAAGAGTGTCCACGCTTTCGTAACGCTGCACGGCGAGCACTGCACGGCGATGTCCTGATTTTTCGGCGAGCGTGTTTCCGGGCTGCCGAGTCAACCAGCGAACGCAACTCGAATCAAGCTCCCGAAGTCGGTTGATCGGCTCCATCGCCCGCCGTCGCTGCAACACACGTTTGGGATGCTGCGTGACATCTGAAAGAACCGAGGGCAAACCCCGCGATGCCAATCGAACAATCAATGATCTTGGTGGGCGATCTGCGTTGTAGGCGACGTTCCATTGTCGAAGCACTCTGCGAACGCTGCGGATCGCGACCCGATTTGCGTTCTCTTCTACAAAGACGAGGCGGTGTCGCTTGACGTCGTAAAGTTCATCGGCAAACTCAGCGAATTGCTCCAACGCATCAAGAATAGGCGATTCTTCGGGCGCAATTTCGCTGACTTCGATCGCCACGTTCGCCACGCTATACCTCGCTCCGATCAATCCCGGACCATTGGAAGTAGTCGTCTTGACTGCACGCATTGATCTTGGCCTGCAGGACATCGTCGTCGACTTCGCTCAGAATCTTGTTGATCGTCGCAATTGCTTTTTGCACATTCGGATCTTGCGGATTCAGCCCCATCAATTTTGGCAGGATCTTTTGTTCAATTTGATCCGCGATGACAAAGTCCAGTCGCCTATCAATTTCTGGGTAGTTGGCAGCATACTCCAAAATCGAATGCGCGACCCGATAGGCAAATGGCCGATTGACAGCGTCCATCACACGACGCATCTCACCGACCCAGTCAAGTAGCTTGGCTCGATCGTCTTCGGCCAGGCTGTCCGACGGCTTGCACCAGCCCTCCCACATCTTTCGCGTAAGTTTTGGCCGCGTTTCCATCACGCGTCCGTTGCGTTGTGCGGCTGGCACTGGAACGATCGAGTTGGGGCTCCCGAATCGCAAAACGTTGGCGCGGTCGATCACTTTATCGGAGAGTGCCTGTGTGGTCTCGTCCTCATTCATCGTCCCGACAAAGAGAACATTCTTGTCGACAAACAGTTGCATGGGCGGTTCGCCGCTGCGGCGACCGCCAACGTCCAAAGGTATTTCGGCAAGCTTGCGATTGGCGGCATCGTCGGACTTGATACCGCGACGCGTTTCGAGCCGGCTGAGGAATTCACTGAAGTAGTACTCGATGCGTGTCAAGTTCATTTCATCGAGAAGCACGAGTAGCATCTGATTCGGTAGACGCTTCGTGTGATAGTCATTTGGAGCATTCCATCCGCGACCTGCTTCACCACCGAACGGATCCATCTGAATCAATGCCCGAGTCAGGTCGGTTGGGCGAAAACGCCGTTCCAGATAATCATAGAACCCAAACAGATCCTGCGGGCTGTCCCAACGTGGTTGCACCGCCACGTTCAAGAAATTCATGCCAGTCGCCTCGGCATACCGTCGCGGCAGTTCGCTCTTGCCGGTTCCACTCACCCCGGCAAGCGTCACGAGCGGCGAGCTGTCGGTTGTCTTCAGTGAAGTGTGGAAGGCGTTCAAAGTACGGTCGTGAAACTTCAGACCCAGTGACCTCAGGCTACCCGCGAGATCGTCCAGGCATTCCTGCTCGGTCCGGGATTCTCGTGTTGAAGCTTCGAACACAGGCAACACTGGTTGCCAGATCTCGTTGTCCTCGGGTTTTGTCACACCATCGCGCTGGGCAACCGAGGACGAGAGAGTGTCGAACATCGACTGCATTGTCGGAATCTGAGCACTCAGTACGTTTGACTTCGATTCCAGCTTCTCGACTTCGCTTTTGAGTTTGCGTCGCTCAGCTTCAAGTTCTGACTGCTGCTTGTTGAGGTTGTCTAGCGACTTGGACAGTCGCTTCGCTTCGTCTTCTGATTGAGCCTTTTGGCGTTTCAGTTCATCTAGCTTTGAGGTCAGCGAATCGGCCTCTTGTTTTGCCACTTTCTTTTGCTGCTCTAGCTCAGCAAGGTCCTTGGCAACCGACCGTGCCTTTTCAACCTGCGTATCAAGATCGGAAAGTTGACTCTTCAATTTGCGTTCCTTGTCGCCCAATCCATCAAGGTTCTCGCGAAGTGACTTCAATTGACCATCAAGATTGGCTTGCTCTTGGTTTTTGTTCGCAATCTCTTTTCCTAGATCGCTCAATTCGCGTCCTAAACCGTCTCGTTCGTGGCGAAGCGATGCCAGCTCGGCTTCGAGACGGTTGCGCAATTCCGTGGCGGCACGGGTCAGTCGATCGGCTTCGTCGGTTGCTTCCCTCTTGGCCGCTTCAAGCGTTGAGATTTCCTCTCTTAAACGCTCAGCCTTTTCGACTTCGACCTCAAGATTCGCCAAATCCTTTTTCAAGTCGGCAGCTTTCGCATCCAACTCGTCCACCCGAGCTTTTCGATCGGCAATTTCACCGTCCAGTCCCAACTTTTGTTCAGTCAAGCTTGCGAGCTGTATTTGGGTCGTTTCCAGTTCGTTCTGAATTCTCGCGACTTCCTTTTTGTCTTCTTCGAGTCGAGCAATCTCTTCTTTCGCGTCTTCCATCCACTGTCGCTGATTGGCTGCGGCCTCGATGGTCTGCTGGGCATCAAAGACGTTGTCCTTGAGCTCGCTGTATTCCTCCCGCAGATCTTCAATTTGCACTTGAAGGTTGGCTAGGCGTATCGCGTCGGGAAGACGTTGTTCGCGTTCCCAGAATCGCATCGCTTGACGGCGGTGATGCCCATACGCCAACAGGGCCACCAAAGCACCAATGAGGGTGACGGCCAGTGCGAGTGCAACAGAAACAATCGACCAGAAGTTCGGATCATTCATGGCTGCTCACCGCCTGTCTCTTGAGGCGATGCTGCCACCGGTTCGGCAGCGGTAGGTTCAATAGCGGGAGGTGTGATGGCAGGAGGTGTGATGGCAGGAGGTTCAATCTCAGGCACTTGGATCTCAGGCACTTGGATCTCACTGACCGCCTTACGAACCTCGGTCGCTTTCGCTGCCATCTCTTGAATCGTTGCAGCCGCTGTTTCAGATATTGCGGACAACGACTTCGATGCGTCAGCCGCAGCCGAGCTGAGCGTTGTCGTCATGGTTGCCATCTGTTGGGCGAGTTGCTGCTCCTTCTTTCGCAGCTCTGCCAATTGTGATTCCGCCGCTTTCACATCTGCTTGAATCCGTGCGAGTTCCTGATCGCTTTGATCGCGTGTCGCGTTTTGATTGTCGACCTGTTTCTTCAGTGCAGTCAGTTCATTGTTGGCTTTCGCAACGGCTAAGGTTTGGCGTCGAAGTTCTTCGGCAGTCGCTTCCAGTTCCTTCACGGTCTGGGAAGACTTCTCCTGTTGCAGCTTGTACTCCGCGACACCAGCAAGTTTCTTTTGCAAGAAGGCATCATATTGGTTCACGCGAGCTTCCATCGCAGTCAATTCGGCTTGGCTTTTGCTCAGAAGTTTTCCTTGAGTTTCAACTTCCGCTTCCGCCTTGGCCGATTCGGCTTCCAGAGCTACCAGTGCGGACTTGATTCTCTTGCCTCGCTGAATCAGTTGATCATTCAGCGATTCGGTCTGCGTTTGCGTCGCTTCGGCTGTCTTGGCGGCAAGCAATGCATTCTGCTTCTGCTCGCTGACCTCCGTGAGCTTTTCATTGGCGAGATCGAATTCGCCCTGCAGTCCTTCTCTCGTATCTTGCAGCGACTGCAGCGTCTTGGCCTGAGACGTTGTTGTTTCGACTAACTGGTCACGTTGTGTTTGCAGCGAGTCGATCGTGCCTTGGAGAAGTGAGGACTGCTCTCGCAACTGATCGACATTCTGACCAACTTGTTGCTCAATACTGTTCCAAGTGTCGATCGCTTCCTGGCGATTCTTGTTCGCGGATTCCCAGGCTGAAACCTTGGCTTGAAAATCTGATTCTTGACGCCCGGCTTTCAGCAGCCCGAGCAGCGACCATGTTTGAAGCGACAAGGCGACGATCGCTCCCAAGCCAATCAGCCATGGCCACAGCGTTGACGGGAGTTCGGGGCGGACATTATCCGACAGGCTTTGCTCGCCTGGCATCTGCGATTGACCGGGCGCGGGGTATTCAACCCCAGAGTAACTGGGTTGGCTCGGCGGTTCAGGATAAGCGGTCATGTAATAGCGACGGCGAAATACGTAAAAAAACCCCGGTTTCAGCCGTAATTAGCTGCCCCGGGGCGTCCATTATAGTTGCCCGCTTGCTCGCGGATAGTCTTGCGCCGACAGGCATGCTGCCTGTCACGCCTGACCGCCACCGATGGTGTTTTTGATCTTTTCAACGCAGCGGTCCATGTCCTCCCTGAGTTCGTAGACCCAGAACCGAAGGATGGTCCATCGACCCGCAATCAAAGCTTGGTCTCTGCGAATATCCTCGGAGACACGATTGCCACTGCCGCTGCGGTGATAGGTTTCGCCGTCGACCTCAACGTCCAACTTCATTTTCTCACTAAACAGAGCAAAGTCGAGATACCTGCCGCAGGCCGGATATTGCTGATGAAAATCGAGGCCGGCCATCGTCATCGCTTCGGCCAAGGCCGGTTCCCACACCGGCCCCACTAAGTCCGTGCGAAAGCCAGTGGCAACTGCCTTGCTTCGTTCAAGCGTTTCGCGATCGCAGAATTCCGCGAGCGTGCGGATGTGCCTAATGTCGCAATTTCGTGCCCAAGTCGAATCACCGAAGACATGCAGCAAGTGTTTGGCACGACTGACGGCGACGTTGAACCGGTTGGGGCCGCCCGAAAGAAAACGAAGCGATCCCTCGGTCAACCCATCGCCGCCCACCAAGCTGAACAGAACGGTGTCTCGCTCGTCACCTTGAAAGCCATCCGCCGTGTCAACCAACAAACGAGAAGTCACAATAAAGTCGTGGGGCACCGTTTGATGAATCGCGTCGCGGAGTCGGTTGGCCTGCTGGCGAAAGGGAGTGACCACACCAAGCGATCCTTGATAACCACTCTCCCGCAAGCGTTTGACTTCGTCGCAGATTTGCGAAATCTGTAGTCGGCTAATCGCACCGCCACCTGGCGCAGGCTGGCTATCATCGGCAACGTTCGTCCATTGAATTCCCTGTTTGCCTGTGTGCTCGGTCAAAACAGTCCAGGAGCCTTTGTAGAACGTCTCGCTACAGTAAGCGGCAATCGACGGGTGGCACCGGTGGTGTTGACGAAGCGATACACGCGAGCCGACGTTGGGTGAAGTGTTCGCCAGATGAAACATTGATGAGGTTCGGTAGCTGAAACGTTCCAGCTCAATATCATCGACGCCGAATTGACGTCGGAGATGACGATCGGTCGCCGACGACAAACTCGTTACGTGTGAAAGTTGCATGGGGTCGCCGACAATCATCGCTCTCTTCGCACGGAACATCAGCGGAATAACCGAGGCGATATCACACTGGGAGGCTTCGTCGATGACCAATAGTTCAAAGACGGCGGGCTGCAAGTCAATGTCGCGGCGGATTGAAAGATTGGTCGTTGCGGCCAACGGAAAATGCTTCAAAAATATGGGGAAGGCTTTCCGCATCGCTTCAGACCATCGCCGGTGATCCGCCTCGGTATCGAGTCCGCTGCGATTTTCGATCGTTGCCAAAATGTTAGCGAGCAAACTTCGCTCTTCGTCCGTGATTTCCGATCCGCTTTGTCGAGCGAGTTCCAAAAAAGATTCTGCTGAAAGCTTGGCGACTTCCTGAGCGGCTTGGTATTCACGGCGGCAAGCGTCATCAGTTGCCGGTAAACAGTCAAGCTGATCCCGCAGTTCCCCAACCAAGAAAGCCGCAGCAGTTGCCTGCACCATGGGCTTCCAGAATCCGAGAACTTGCCGGGCGAAAGCAATCGTCTCACGCGAAATGTCGCTCCTCATTCCGGGTAGTTTGCCCGGTTTATCAAAGACTCGCTTCATTTCGCCGTCGATGAATGCAGCCGACATTAGTCCTCGCTGCAAACGCTTGTTTTGCATCATCCGGTTCCAAAGCCAACGAAGCGACCATCGAAATGGAGCAGGTTCGCAAAGCAACTCAATTGCCGCTTCGATTTTGCGTTCATTTGGCAAGCTGTTGTGACCCCGTATAGCGAGATCACGATGCGGTTCCGGGACTTGTTGAACCGCCTCGTCGAGGTCAAATGATCGCTTGCGAAGGGACTCGCGTAGTTCGCCGACTTGGGAAACCATTTTGGAGGCTTCTGCGTGAACAACGATTCGTCTCGCAAGAGCAGCCCGAACATTATCGAGGTGGTCACGATCGCCGGTGAGGTCACTGGAAACGAGTTGCCCGATCGCGGCCTGCATGGACATGTCAGCGGGCGCTCCCCAAGGTCTGGCGAGTCGGAGCATGATCGGCCAGGGTTCTGTGATCGCGTTGACACGAGGAACCACCGCTTCAAGTGCTTGATGATTCCGACTTGCAGCCAGCGCACTTCGATCCAGCAACGCTTGTTGTGCCAGAACGGCGGCAACGACCCGAGATTTCCCTGTGCCAGGCGGCCCCACAACGATCGAAAGATCATGCTCCGCCGCAGCACGCGACGCAACCATTTGTTCGTGGTTCAGGGTTAACACCTGAGCGCCAACAACTTCCGGAGGGCACTGGAAACTTTTCTTCGTTTCGATGACCTGCTGTTTCGGACTAGCAGCCGTGTGTGGAAAGAAATGCTTCAGTGCACTTCGATCGAGTTGATCATCCGAAGTCTCGTTGGCCAGCTTCAACAGTTCTCGATACAAACCGCCAGTGAACTTCCACTTCTTTGGAATGATCAACCCGGCTCGGTTGTAAATGCCGTCCTTCTTCAAGCTTGCCAAGCTCGGCGACGATGAGATCCTATTTGGATCAAGAGTTTCCACTTGCCAATCTGGGTAAAAGTGATTGAGAAGTCTTGCGCATTCGCTCCACGAGGTCGAATTAATACCATCGTCGCTTGCCGAGTCGACGCCACACAATTCCAAAAATGTGCGCCGCTCATCCACGTTCTTTAGCCGGCGTTCTAGCCATCCTTCGTTGATTCGTACCGGACCAACCGATTCCAATTCGAGGTCAGTCCCACGAAGCTGCGTTCGGCACGGGAGCACAAAGACAGGCGAAACGAAATCAACATCTTCCGCTGCCTGTGTGTTACGCCAGCGGTACCGCTGCAACGGATATCCAACGAACACGTAGTCGTCCTCGGTTACTTTTCGGACCCACTTGTGCCACGTGTCCCGCGTGCGGATCTGCAACTGCGCTGAATTGGGCAGCGAACCGTCCATGCAAACGATGGTTTCAAATTCATCAGCCGCAGTTGCTGTAATGGATGACCGTTGATCCAGTCTGACGCATTCAGCGTAATAGTCGCAAAGACGCCGAAAGGTTGACCACCGCGACCTCGTGCGATTAACTCTGCGGGATTCTGTGCTTGCGGCTTTCGACGATGACTGTCCCCGTCGAACTACTTGTTCAGATTCGCCCGTCGGGGATGTCGTTTGCCGGCTCGTTTCGAGAGGTGTGGACGGACCAGACGGCCGACCGACCGCCGTCACATTAGCACCAAGATCAGCACGCGAGTTTGCGGCAGACCACTTTCCACCCCGGAATGTCACCTCGCCAGTGTTTTGAAGCCCCAACAAGCACTGGTTGACTTCACTCGGCCGCGCTTTCAATGACCTTGCCAACTCACGCGATGTCATTCCAACAGAACGCCCGCTTAGTCGTCGCAGAACCTGCTGCTCGTCTAGCGATGAGTTTTTGTTCGTCACTTTACGTTGATATGCTCTGTAGGAAGTAGACCGGTAGTGTCATAATACCGCACAATCTGCGAACCTGGCAGCAGAGGTCATGCTGGCCAATACACGAAAACGGCCGCGGTGGATTGCTCCGCCTCGACCGCGTGATTCGCGGGCGTGGTGTTGGCTGCCCATCGAGTCGAGGTTGAAATACGGTGGCTCTTCGCATGCGAACGCGACGTAGCGTGCGGTGCGGCGACCGCTGTGCTCGCGAAGCAAGCGGCTGACTTCCAGCAACACGGCCTCGGCGGATGCGTTGTCGTCGGCTCCCGGTGTCGTGGAAACGGTGTCGTAGTGGGCACCGAGCAGCACGATTTCGTCGGCCCATTTGTTTTCGGGTTGCTCGACGATTCGGTTCGTCGCTTCGTCGCCGAGTGCATCGTAACATTCACGATCATTTGAAAAGCCCATGGCGGACCATTGGCCTTCGATGTAACCGATCGTCGCGTCGATCGTCTTCGGCTTTTTTACCGTGCGTGGACCGATCAGCCCGGCAGGTCGGTCGACATGCAGGCGAAGGTTCGCTTCAATTTGTTCGCGTTGGTCGTTCATCAGGATGGCTCGGTAAACGAAAAGAATCCGTTAAAATAACGCCTGCACGAGGAGAACTGCGAATCCGGCGACCAAGATTGCTAAATCGGCGGGAAGGTTCAATCCTGAGCTAAATATTTTATGTGATAGTGCTACGTATAGGTGACGGGGCAACTGTGCCCCTGTCATTTACCTATTCCTCAGTTTTGAAAACGGAGGTGCGACCATGTCGCATGTGGTACAGATTGAGACCCAGGTTCGGGACGCTGCGGCGGTTCGGGCTGGGTGTGATCGGTTGGGGTTGGACCCGCCGGTCGAGGGTGAAACGCGGCTGTTTAGCCAGACGGTGTCGGGGTTGGCGGTTCGGCTGGGCGAGTGGCGGTATCCGGCGGTGTTCGATTTGACGACCGGCCAGTCACGGTTCGACAACTATGGCGGTCACTGGGGCAAGCAGGAACAACTTGATGAGTTCCTGCAAGCGTATGCGGTTGCGAAAACCAAGATCGAAGCTCGACGCAAAGGGTACTCGGTAGTTTAGCAAACGCTCGGCGATGGTTCGATCAAGTTGGCTCTTACTGTGGGGGCAAACGGATGAAGACTATCGAAGCAGTTGTCGCTCGCGATGGATCGTCGCGGGTCGAGACAAGTGGTTTTACCGGAGAGGATTGCCGGCAGGCGAGCGAGTTTCTTGAACAGGCGTTGGGTTTGCGAGCGAGCGAACGGTTGAAGGCTGAGTTCCATCAGGCTAGCACCGAAACCCAACAAGAGGCCCGGCAGTGATCGTCACTGACCGGGCATTTTTTGTGTCCATTCACCATTGCATCGAAGGCTCGTCAGTTTGAATCTGGCGGGCCTTTGTTCATTCACGGAGAACGATTTGTCACCTCTGATTCTTGTTTGCTTCGCGTTGTCGATGGCTCTCGCGTGTGCGTCTCTGATGGTCGTGCAATTGCGTCGTCAACGTCATGGACTGCAAACAATCCTTCAACGCCTATTACGAAAGGAGTTTCATCATGCAGATACTTCGACATTTGATTGCCACGATTGCGTGGATGATCGCGATGACGTTGATCTTCCTGCTGATCGGATGCGGTCCGAGCGGTCGTGACCTGAGCGACCAGCAGTGGCTCGGGATGCAGGAGGACTTGCAATCCGAATGCACCGAGGTCGGACGCCAGCGAGACTTGCTGGAGACAGACCGACGTGAGTTTGACACCCGCGAACGTAACGATCCGATTCTAGCGGCGTCGATCTCGTCGGCGGCCCTGTTGTTGTGTTGCTGCTTGCCATTGGTGCTCGTTGCATTCCTGCTTTGGCCGCGACGTTCGCAACCCACTGACCAAGATGTTCACGACGTGTGGCTCGACGATGTTGTCGTCCCACTCGTTGAAGAAACATCGCAAACCCGGCGACTGGCTCAGGCCACCGCCAAGAAACGAATCGCTCAGCGTGAGTGAATCGCATTTCAATCAAAAATCCACTTTTGAAAAGGAACTTCGTTTTGAATTTTCAAGATCGAGTCAACGAGTATGCCAGGGCCTGTTTCACCGCCCTGTGGGTCCAAACGCTCGAACCTCACGATGGGTTGACCGAGATCGCCGCGGTCTGTAGTGAACAGGGCTGGCGGCTGGCGACCTGGAACATCGAGACAGGGTTGAGCGTTTCTGGCGATGACAACGCAACTGCGGACGGCGGTGATCCGCTGACCGCGATTCGCTCGCTCAACGCTTTGGCAACGCCCGAAGGAACGGCGATCTTGGTGCTGGAGAACTTTCATCGGTTTACCCAGTCCGCAGAGATCGTTCAAGCTCTGGCTCGGCAGATTCAGGCGGGTAAGCAAAACCGAACGATCATCGTTGTTCTGTCGCCGGTGGTACAAATCCCGATCGAGGTTGAGAAGGCGTTTGTGGTCGTTGAACACGAACTTCCCAATCGCGAACAATTGGAAGCGATCCTACGCGGGATCGCGACCGAACCGTCCATCTCGACGAAGTCGAGAAAGCATTCGCCGGGGTTGGCAGCAGCGGCGATAGCGGTGTGGCATCCCGGATGTTCGGCACGTTTCTCAGTTGGCTGCACGACCGAGAAAGTGACACCTTCGTCGTCTGTACCTCGAACGATATCTCGAAGCTGCCACCGGAGTTCGGACGCTCGGAGCGGTTTGATGGCGTGTTCTTTTTTGATCTTCCTGATCGCGATGAGAAGGATGCGATTTGGTCGATCTACCAAGCGATGTTCGAGATCAGTGCCGATGATCGCTTACCCGCTGACACGGATTGGACCGGTGCGGAGATCAAGGCGTGTTGCCGTTTGTCGGCGCTTCTGGAGAATCCGTCGAGCGATTACGCACCTGGGCTTCGGGCTGATGTCTGTCGGTCAGTCAACCAGGGATCTACCAGGCCAGTGGCACGAAGCCTAGTTTTTCAGGCGAGGTAGCGGTCATTGGAAAGTCACGACCGAACAATTAAGAAAGGCAGCCCCATTAGCTAAGATATTGGGCAGACGGACGGGAGGCATGCTGCCCCCGTGCCGGTTTTGAAACTCGAAACGAGGGTATCGCCGAGAACCTAACCAAATCAATCAACTATTGACGCGAGAGTTTGGCGTAACTGTTTCCCGAAGAGCCGCCAAACTGAGCCGAAAGGCTCTTGCAGAGAAGAGACAGCTAATTGGACCCGCGTCCCCGAAAGGGGGCGTCGGGATGGGTGCTGCTCTTTTCTGCGCCTTGGCAGGCGTTTTTGGAGAGGCCTTGGTTTCGGCGCTCCTGTTTTTAATTGGCATTGACGTGACAAATCAGAATGGCGATTTAGCAGAAAGCTCAGACGTTCATCGCGACCTGCCTAAGCAGTTTTGAGAAACAACGCGAGCAATTCATACGATCTCTGCAAAGTAAGCAAGTAGCCAACCAGGGGTGCGGATGCCTCCTAGCCGTGATAATTGCCGTCGTCGCAATCGCGAACAACGGGTTGATCCGGCGGAAGGGTGCGCCGGAGGTTTTCCAGGCATGACTCCCGTGTCCAACGAGATTGGTGTTTGAGTATGGATGCTGGTCGACAATGCAAGCCGGAAGAAACGCAGTCGAGCTCTGCAGAGGTGCCACTCGACAAGGGATCTCTCGGTCGCCAGCGTCTTCCTGCAAAAGCGGAGCGCCCATGGTGCCGACGGTCCTCGGCGGATTTCGGCGGATTTCGGTTCGCCGAGGACGATTTTTCATCAAATCATGGGACACGGGAGCCATGCCTTGAAAAACTTCGATCCTGGGGTCGGCGCACGCTTCCGTCGGATGAACCGAACAACTTGCCCCCAGGAGTCGACGAAGATACGCAAAGGTTGATCGAAGAAGACCAGTTAGAATCGTCGCCGCGAACTCCGCTGTTCTATCCAGAGGGGGCGAGCCGAGACTGGAGCAAACCCTCTTCGGAGCGAACCCAGCGCACACTCGGATTCGAGATAACGATCGACCTCGAACTCCGCCGCCAGTATTTTGAAGACATGAAGGCCGAGAACGAGCGACTCGAAAGAGAGATATTCCGGGACGCTGCAAATTGGTGAGATGTTAAGCACATCGTCACAATTCATTCGGTGGAACCACGTAGCAGCATCTCTCTGAGATGCTGCAAATTGCGAGTCTCAGAGAGACTCGCCTACGTGAGGTTCTGCCGAAACTTTTCCCCCGATGTGCTTAGTGCGACAAGCGAAAGTCGATTGGTCAGAGTCGCAGGGCCGTTCGTGACGCAAAAGGGTGTAGTGGCTATTGCAGGGTGGCCCAGGCTTTCGTGAAAGAATTTGACCCACCCGGCACAGCGAAAACAACCAATACGAGTTTTTCGGGGATGATCGATAACGCCATCGAAGGGCGGGTGCGATGGCTGGAGAGGTAGTTCACTAACCCCCCCCCTCGCCCTAAACGAATGGAACTAGGATACTCGAATATCAGGAAAGAGCGGTCTCGAAGACCGCGAGGATGGCGTCGGGAAGATCGGGCCACGGCCGAACCAACTCAATTAGCTCGGGAACGCAAAACGGCTCCGCAGGACATGTAGCCTGGGAGCCGTTTGATTCGTTATGACGAGTGTCGTTGTCAGATAAAGCGACGCGGACGGGAATCGAACCCGCAACCTCCGGATCGACAGTCCGGGGCTCTAACCAATTGAGCTACCGCGCCTTAAAAGAGGCACTGGATGCGGAAACTAGGTGCTTCTCGCTTCCGTGTTTGGAAGTATATCCATGACGGCGACTCGTGCAATAGGTGTCGCGGTGGAGTTTGGGATTTCTCGAAATTCGTCTCCCGGAGGGCGTTTGATTGGATGAATCGTGCGGGATCTTCCGGTTTCCTGTGGTGCGGGTGCGCAGGGGGGGGCGAGGTTTTTTGCTACTGAGCGACTTGAGAGCGTTTAACAAGCTAAATTTCGGTCTCTGGCTTTGCCCCGCTGCTCTCTCGGAACAAAACATCATGGATTATTTGCTGCTCGCCTTCTCGGTCACCGATTGGTTTTCGGATTCATGGTACGAATTGCGTCAATACGCGGGCAATTTGAACAAAACCCATTGGGGGATCATGGCGGCGACGTCGTGTTTGTTCGGGTTCCTGTGTTTGCGTGGCAATACGCTGCGGATTTGAGTCAGTGCGGATTTGATCAGTGCTGATTTGATCAGTCCCCACTGCGGAGGCGTGCGGCTTTGAAGTGCTGTTTTGGCAATACCTTGACCAAGATCGCAACTTCCAGACGAACGCATCGAGTTCGGTTCGGGGTTTGCGAAATCCTCAATTTGGGCTTGGAACTAGGTTGACGATTTTGGTAACCCCCAACGTTCGTGCAAGGATTCTTGCTTGGTTACCTCTCTTTTTAACTCGGAACTACTCCATGACATCCGGAAATCGCTGGATCATTGGACGTCGTTTATCACGGACCACGACGCCATTGGAATCGCCATTGGAATCGCCATTGGGCGGGCCGGAGATGCAGCGTGGGCTCGCGACTCGGAATGCGTTCGCTGCGAAACCGGGCTTTTTGCTCGTGATTTTGGGGGCGATCGGGTTGGCCTGTCTCAGTACGGGTTGCAAAGACGGCCCGATGTACGCGCTTAAGCACGCGAACCCGTATTTCCCGATGCGTCAGTGGGCGAGTGATGAGAAGATTGGTGTCACCGATCACGAGCGTCGCGGCGAATTGCAGTCGCTCGCCGATACGATGCCCGGACTCAGCGTGGAGCGGCAGGAATTCTGGACCGGGCATTTGCAGAAAATTTACGAACACGACGAGAGTCCCGAGATGCGCCGTCTCGCGGTTCTCGCGGCCGGGAAATCCTCCGATCCGGTCGTCATGAGCGTGATCGAAAAGGGATTGGAGGACGACGTGATCAAAGTCCGCATGGAAGCTTGTCGGGCGTTGGGGAGTCGGCCTGACGAGGCCGCCACCAGCCTGTTGGCGGCGACCGTCGGCAGTTCCCAGAATCAAGACGTGCGACACGCCGCGATCCAGGCGCTCGCTCAACACACGGGAAAGATCGCGTCGGATTCGCTCAAGCTCGCATTGCAAGATCGTGATCCGGCGACGCAAAGTCTCGTGATCGGTTCGCTGCGGCAGAGCACGGGCAAGGACTACGGCAGCGACCCGGAATCGTGGATCGCCGCTCTCGAAGGCAAGGACGTCGAGGAACAACCACGTGGCGGGTTGCGTTCGTACTTCTAAAGCAATGCCGACCGATCCCAAAAATCGTGGTCGTTGATTAAGCTGCTCGATTAAGATCTTCGTCGATTAACATCTTCGTCGATTGATCGAGAAACGTCCGCCTTCTTTTGAACCCGTTTGATTGAATATGTCATCGCCGCGTGTTGCCCGTGATCCTGCCCGAACCAATGTCGCCATCATCGGCATGGGGACCGTCGGTGCGGGGGTCGCCCGTTTATTAATCGATCACGGCGATCGAACGGCCCGCCATGCCGGGAAAACGATTTGGTTGTCCAAAGCCGTCGTTCGCGATCTCAAAAAGCCGCGCGGCATCGAGTTGCCCGCTGGTGTGTTGACCGATTCGATCGACGAGGTCATCAACGATCCGGAAATCGACGTGATCGTGCAATTGATGGGCGGGCTAAGCCCGGCGAAAGAGACGATGTTGCGGGCGATGGAAGCTGGCAAGGATATTGTGACGGCGAACAAGGCGTTGCTAGCCGAACACGGCGGGGAGTTGTTTACACGGGCTCGGCAACTCGGCCGTAGCATCGCGTTCGAGGCTGCCGTTGCCGGCGGTGTTCCGATCATCGCCAACGTCAGCCAGTGTTTGTCGGCCAATCAGATCCTGTCGCTCGAAGGCATCCTGAACGGGACGAGCAATTTCATCGTCTGTCAGATGGACGAGAAGGACGCCGGTTACGACGAAACCGTGAAGCTGGCTCAGGAGCTTGGTTACGCCGAAGCGGACCCGGCGATGGATGTCGACGGCACGGATGCGGCTCAGAAACTCGCGATCCTTTCGCACCTCGCGTTCGGTGCGACAGTGGATTGGCGAGACATCCCGCGATCGGGCATTGATGGGCTCGATCCGTTGGATTTGCGATACGCCTCGCAGCTCGGTTACCGGATAAAATTGCTCGCAACGGCCCGATTGATTGACGGTGAATTGGAATTATCGGTCGCCCCGACGCTCGTTCGCAAAGGCACGCCGATGGCCGAGGTCCGCGACGCGTACAACGCGATCCGTGTGGTCGGTGACGCGGTCGGGCCGTTGTTTTATCATGGGCTCGGTGCCGGCCAAATGCCGACCGCGTCGGCGGTCGTTGCGGACATCATCGATACCGCCGTGGGCCGGACCCCGATCACGTTTCAAACGCTGGAGTATTTTTCCGAGGACCGCCCGGCGCGGACGGTCCAGCGGGATGTGGTGAAACTCCGTGGACGCTACTACTTGCGATTGCACGTCGCCAATCATCCGGGAACGCTGTCATTGATCGCGGGCGTGCTCGCCGAGCATCAGATTTCGATCTCGTCGGTGATCCAGCATGAAGAACACGAGGATCATCACAGCAAAACGCACGACGGTACTTACGTGCCGTTGGTGATCATGACTCACCAAGCGAGCGAGGGGGCGGCGGGGAAAGCGACGGCGGCGATCGCGGCGTTGTCATCGGTCGACGGCCGCGTGGTCCGGATGCCGGTGCGCGAATAAAGTACCTCACGTAGGCCGGCTCAAGCCGCTTCGAAACTTCGGAGGTCGTGCGGCTTTTGAGTGCGAACGCAGCACGGTTTCTTCACCCTCCCGACTGCGCCGGGAGGAGGAAGGCAACCTTGCCTCGTCTGAGCTTCCACGCCGAAACGACTTCAACGCGTTGGCGGAATTCCGTTTGGAGGGATTGGGCGAATCATTCGTGCGGTGTGGGCGAGCAACTCGGCGGTTTTCGCGTTCCCGGAATCACGAGGGTGAGATTGCAGTGCTAGAGTTATTTAGCGTTTCTTGCCTCTCCACTATTTTTTTGCAATCCGTCGGTGTCTCGACCATGTCGCACGAAACAACCTATCGCCTGCTCGCTCAATCGAGTCGGCCCGAGGCGATCGAGGTCTTGCGTCGAGGCATCGAGGTCGGCGACGCAACCACTCGTCGGCGTTGTTTCCAAACTCTCGCGGCGCGGAAATGTTGCCAGTCGCACGAAATTTTGATCACCCTTTGGGAGGATCACGCCGGTGAAATCCGCGAGGCACTCGAAACGGATGCGGAGACGAAGTGGTTTCGCGAAACGTTGACGCAATTGATTGTGAGTGAACAAACCCAAAGCGAGGAGCGGATGATTTTGCTCACTCATCTGATCACGGCGTTATCGGTCCGCGACGCGATGCCCGCGATGGTGAAGGCCGCGTGGCAACATCCGTCGCATGTTCTTCGCGAACGATTCGCCGAAGCGGTGTCGGCCCTTTCGCACGGTTGGGGGAAACAGGCTCGCCGGCAATACGCGGGCACGCGGCCTGCCCCGATGGTGGAGCGGTCGCGTCATGAATTGACGTCGCAATTGATGCACTGTGCTCAAAATTTCCAGAAACATCGCAGCGAAGACTTGCTCGACGCCTTGCTCGCACTGAGTTCGTGGAATGATTCGGTGTTGCGTACGGCGTTGCATGCCGATGACGCTTGCACGGCGTTGATCCTGCGACGACTCCGTCGCAGCGAACAGCAACCGGTGATGGAACTGCTCGCGGGTTTCCTGCGACGAAAGAATATTCCCGACAGTGTGTTGCCGTTGATGTTGCAACGGAGTGATTCGATGTATCGTGAGATTCTATTGCAGGTGATCTCGGGGGACCCCTCGACGGTCACGTTGTGCAATTTGAAAGAGTATGGATTGCCGGATTGTTTACGAGGCGGCTTGACGTTGCTGCGAACGCTCGGCAACGATCGCGATGCGGCGATGGCTCACGCCTATTCGAGTGCCATGCAGCAGGACCCGGAAACGATTTTAGTGTTGCTCGAAATACTCGATCGTCATCTCACCCCTGGCCCACAACGACACGGGGTCGTCGAAGCGGTAGCGGTGTCGATGGGCCGGTGCCGTGTGCCGAGTTTCGAGTACTGGGTCCATGCGTTCTCGAGCGATCGGTTTGACGAGATCGTGGCATCGCAGCCCGAGGCTTTGCAACCCGACAAATCGAGCAATGCGAAATCGAGCAATGCGAAATCGGCGGCAACCGAAACCGGCGCACCGAGCCATGACATCGATCCGCCGGCGAGTGCGTCGTTGGAGGATCGCGCCGCCGAGGTTTGTTTGTGGTTGGTCCGGATCGCGGTCGGCGCGGATTTGCGTTTTTCAAAACTGGCGAGGCGATTGCTGCGTGAACTCAGTATTGACAACTCGCTACCGAAGTTCCCGTCACTCGACGCCGAACAACGGTTACGGATGGGGCAAGTATTGATGCAGATTGATTCGGAGACGCTCGATGTTGTCCGTGATGGGCTGCGTCATGCGGTGATGCTTCGTCGTCTCGAAGCGATGGAATTTGCACAAACGCTCGGTTTGGTCGACCTGTTGATTGAACCGTTCACGGCGATCATCCACAACGATCACCAGCGTGCCCGGTTGGCCGCCGCCGAAGCTCTCGGAACCGGAACCGGCGCGGTGTCGGCGAGTTTGTTGCATGAACTCACCACGTCGCCACTTGGTTCGCTGCGTGACGCGGCGAAATCATCACTTTCGCGACGAGGAATTACCCAATGAAACTCATTCTTTCGATCTGCGATTGGTCCAACGCGAGTTGTCTCGCGGTGACTCGAACGAGCGATTTAGCGCCGGAATATCAAACGGCGGTCGAGTCGGTGGGAATCCCGCAGGCGTTCGTGATCACAACCGTGCTCGTCATCGCGGCAGCGGCGGGTGGGTACTGGTTCATCCGCAGCTTTCGCGTGCCGGTGCTGACTCTCGTCGACGACCTGACATTGGAATTATGTCGGGCTCATGGCATCGGATTGCAACACCGAATGGTACTCGATCATGTCGCGAACTTGGCAGGAATCAAGCACACCGCCGAGATGTTTTTGTCATCGGAGTTCTACGATGCCGCGATCCAGACATCCAACACAAAGAAACGGCTCAAAAGCGGCCAGTTGGATTCACTTCACATCGCCCGGCGGTTGATTTTCGGTGACATCGAGTTGGCGTGGTGATTTTTCGTTGAGGCATGGTGGACGCGTCGTTCGAAGCGAACATCGTGCTGAGACTTCCGGGGGCGGATTCGCCGGTCGACCATGTCTACGTCAGCACTTCGCTGGCTTTGTAGACAACCTTGGCGCGGCGGAATCCGATTTTCTCGTACAACCGGATCGCTCCGGTGTTCGCGGTGGTTACTTCAAGGTGCATTTTATCGATCCCGGCGGCTTGGAATCCGGCGGCGGCGCGGTTGAGTAGTAGGTTGCCGAGACCCCGTCCACGGTGCTCCGCGATCACGCCGAGGTTTTGAATCGCGCCCCATCCGTCTTGCTCGATTCCTTGAACCGTTCCGATCGGCATCCCCCGACCTCCAGGGCGATCGTAAAAACAAATCAACCAAGTCGAACCGGGGACAAACGTGGCCCGCGCCGTGATCTCGCGCATCAAACGCAGGCAGCCGTCGCGACGCCCGAGACTGGGGAACACGTCGGTGTCAATTTCACGCGAAAAACTGTGGTATTTCGCTTGCGCGTGATCCCGGATCAAACCCTCGTCGTACCCGAATAATTGGTACCCCGAGGCGGCGAGCGTCTCCGGATCCCACTGGGCACGGAACTCCCGCAAATCCAACTCCATCCGGTAACGACGAAAATAGGTCATGCCCATGAATGTGAGAATCCGTACAATCGAAGAAAAGGGACCTGCGTGGGCAACTTAGTCAATCGAATCCAATGGTAGAAGACGGGTTGCCGAGGTCGGATGGTGACGCGACGTTATCCTAAATTCTACCACATCGATAACACTCGTTTCGACTTTCTTTTGCATTCATGACGTCCGAGCCTTTGCACGCCCCACCCAAAACGAACTGTTTCCCGCCGCTGCTCGACCGGGTGCTGGTCCTGACCGGACCGACGGCGTCGGGGAAAACGGAACTCGCGCTTCGCGTTGCCGAAGCGTTGCGAAGGACGACGCAAATCGCGACCGAAAAACAAACCGCGATCGAAATCATCTCGCTCGATTCGATCACGGTTTACCGGCACATGGATATCGGCACGGCGAAACCGTCGGCCGCCGAGCGGCATCGCGTGCCGCATCACCTGATCGATGTGGTCGATCCAGATCACGAATACAGCGTCGTGGAATACCTAGCCGCCGCCCATCGGTACGTCGATGAGATCGAATCACGCGGCAACCGAGCGTTGTTTGTCGGGGGGACTCCGATGTACCTGAAGGCGATCTTACGAGGGTTCGATGCCGGCCCGCCTGCCGACGAGGCGTTCCGCGAAGCGGTGATGCAAGACGTGCGCCGGTACGGGATCGAGGCGTTGCACAAACGTCTCGAGCAGGTTGATCCCTTGTCGGCGGCGAAGATCGATTCTCAAGACGCGCGTCGGATGATCCGAGCACTCGAATTCGCTCGCCAAACCGGGATACCAATCAGCCATCGACAGATCCAGTTCGAGACCGAACGGGCCGCCGAGGAGGGCTTGGTGTTCGCGATTCGAACCCCGCGCCCGGTATTGCACGAACGGATTGCACGACGAGTCGATGCGATGTTCGTTGCCGGATTGATCGATGAAATTCGGTGTCTCGTTTCGGCCTACCCGAGTTTATCGAAAACCGCTCGAACGGCCGTCGGGTATCGCGAGGTACTCGAAAGTGAACCGTTTGCCGAATTTCGTGCGGAGGAGTCAGTCCAAGGGAGCGTCGGTGACGGCATGACAAGGTGGGACGATGTTGCCGAACAGGTTTTGTTTCATACGCGTCGATTGGCCCGTCGCCAGGAGACTTGGCTGCGTTCCTTTGGCGAGATCCGCACGCTCGCAACGCATGAAAATGATCACCTGGTTCGACCGATCGAATCACTGGTCGACGAGATGGTCGAATCGATCATGTCGCATCGGATTTGGACGGGCGCGGCGAGCGTGTCGTGATGCAGTGATTGGCAATCTCGTTCGCCACCGCCGCCATCGCGGTTTCGATTTGCCAGCCGGCATGGTTTCGGTCGCCGGCTCGGTTGGAGATTCCACGGACGATCGACAGCCGGACGTTCATGATTCGGCACGCGATCGCGACACCGAACCCCTCCATGTCTTCGGCCGCGATGATGGGGGTGTCGCCCGCGTCAACACGTGCGGTTGGAGGCAGCGTGAGCATTCGTTTCGCGCGTCGGATCCGCATCGCTGCCATTTCCGGATCCGATGCCCCGGCACACCCGGTCACCAATGCTAACGAGCGGCCGTTGGGCGTAACACGATAACGGGCGGCATTCGGGATATTCAATTCGATGCAATCGTTAATGCCTCGACCGATCGATGACCCGGCGGAGGATTCCGTGGCCGGTTCATTCACGCTGGTAACCTCATCGAGCTGTTTCCAACCCATCGCGGCGGCGGATTCAAACGAGGCTCCTTCGCCGACTCCGATCCCGTCGCTGATTACGTGGGAAAACCAGTACGCCGAACCGATCTCGCACTCGGCGGCGAGCGATCCGGCGATGCCCGCGAGAATCAAATGACTGGCCCGATGTTGGTGCAAGTGATGCATCGTCATCGCGGCCGATGCGGCGATACCGAAACCGCACAACCGGATTGTTGGGACAGCGAACTGTGAATCCGACGCGGTGACCGCCGCACTCGCTGCGAAAGCACTTTGCAACCGGTCCCGCTCCATCGCGGTGGGTACGAGGAACATGGGGGCGGGTGGATCGGAGGCGGGTGGATCGGAGGCGGTGTCGTGGGGCGAACTCATCGGCGTTACCGTCCGCCACGCCGAATTTCGCTGCCTTCGAAACGAACCTGGAACCGAAAGATTTTTTTCGTTTTGCAAGTGATCTTGCCGGTTTGCAAATCGAAGTGGTCGGGCGTTTCGGCGAGGTTGATGTTTGCCACAGCCCGAAACCCACGTTCGGCGAGCACATCGATCACCATCGCGAGTGCCAACGGATCATCGAACAGGCGATCTTCGCTGTTGATGATCGCCAAACCGGCGATCGCATGACGTTGAATGATCGCGACGAAACGTTTCTCGATCGCCTCAATGACTTGGTGGAATAACTCGCCGTGTTCGAGTTCATAGCTGTCGAGGCGGCGAACGAGATCCTGGCGGGCGTGGACACCGATCTCCGAGGCCAATGGCAACCTGCGGACGGCGTCGTAGGTCCCCGGATCGAGTTCGAGTGAGGATTGATAATCCAGTTCGACGCGGATCTTCTGTTCGACCTGATCGATCGAGCCGTCGGCATCGATGAAGTGGTAGTGATAGATTTGTTTGAGCGATTGCAACGCGTCCCAAGTTTTCTCTTTGAAGACACGGTAACGTCGTTTCGCCGACATCGGATCGAGGTCGGTCGGGCGCAGTTCGATGGTCTCGCGTTCGTCCTCCCCTTCGAGAGCGACCTGGTCGTTATGCTCGGCGATTTTTCGACCGCGTAGCAGTTGCCGTTCGATGCTAGTTTTCTCATCAATGAACAGAACCACGGCGTGGACGGTGGGTTTACGGAAATTGATCGCCAGTGGTGTGGTGTGGTATTCGCGGTAGAGCTGGTTCATTTTTTGCACGAGCAGGTGCAAACACTCGACTTGGACGCGGGTTCGTGGGAACCCGTCGAGGATGCAGCCGTCGCGATACTCTTCCTCGAGCAATTTGCGAAACAGAATCCCGACGACTTCGGTGTCGCCGACCATGCCGCCTGCCGTTTTGATCCGTTCGGCTTCGGGCGTGTTGAGCAGGTCGCTGATGATGATCGGCGGGCAGGTCAACCCGCGAACCTTGGAGATGAACTCGCTGTTGGTTCCCTTGCCGCTGCCGGGGGCACCGCCGAGGAGAATCAGTTCTTTGGTGAAACGTAGATTCTCGTGCCCAATCGTTTCTTCGAGATCGTTCCACACGGTATTGAAAATCACGTGCGCGTCTTTGACCTCGAGGTCCTCGACCGAGTCGTGACCTGCCGCCTCGACGGCGTGGTCGGTCACCGTTCGTGAGGCTTGGTTTTGGGCCGAGTCGTCGTCGGGCGAGTCGTTTTCGGAGACGAGTCCGCCGTGGGAGTTGTCTTCCGGGAAGTCCGGTTCGGTGGAGGACATGTCAGGAGACGAATCGAAATCGGCAGACATCGCGGCAAAACCATGCGATCGGGGTGGTGGAAGGCGAATCGTCAGCGCAACGGCGTCGAAGATCGGGTTCGGCGAATTTCACCGGACCGGGCCGACATCCTAATCGTTTCGCCTCGGGATGAGTACATCACGACGCGGAGCGTCGTGGCACTCTCGAACTCAGGACGGGCTCGGATGGCCGGGCCCGTGCCCCCGGGCACCGACCATCCTAACGCCGATAGAACGACAAACCATCTCAATAGCCCCTGAGATTTCGCTGATTCGGGTGATCTCCGCGACAGCGTCGGTTGTCTAAGAAGAGTATCGGTTTGATGTCACATTGCCTCCAACCAAAACCCGCAAAATGATCTCCAATTGAGCGATTCGATCAAAAGCACTTCGTTCAGTGGACCCCTGTTCCCCACTGGAGTCATTTTAGGGGTTTCTGAGCGTCTTTCGCCGCTTTGGCCGGATTCGCGGACTCGTCCGCCCCCTTACGTTTTCGTGCTGATCCATCGGACGAGGGTGCGGACCATCACTCCGGTGGCGCCCGCGTCACGGGCGGGTTTGGGTGAGTCGGCGAACGCGGGTCCGGCGATATCGATGTGAACCCAAGGGACGTCTTGGACGAAATTCTCAAGGAATTTCGCCGCGGTGATCGCGCCACCCCAACGTCCCTCGCCGACGTTCTTGATGTCGGCGACTTTGCTTTTGATTTTTTCGTTGTAGAGCGGGAACATCGGCAGTTCCCAGACCGGTTCGGTCTCGTATTGTGCGGCGGTGATGATTTGACCACACAAATCGGAATGGTTCGTCATCACGCCGGCGACTTCAATGCCCAAGCCGACGAGGCAGGCGCCCGTCAGCGTGGCGAGATCGACGATCGCGGAGGGGTTGTGTTGTACGGCGACATCGAGAGTATCGGCGAGGACGACGCGGCCCTCGGCATCGGTGTTGAGAATTTCGATGGTTTTGCCCGAGCGTGTTTCGATCACGTCGCCGAGTTTGTAGGCGTCACCGCTGATCATGTTTTCGGCCAACCCGCACAACCCGATGACGTTGCGTCGAATTCCGAGTCGCGCGATGGCCCGCATCACGCCGACGACGGTGGCAGCGCCGGCCATGTCGCATTTCATATCGACCATGCCTTCGCTGGGTTTGATCGACAACCCGCCGCTGTCGAACGTGACGCCTTTCCCGACGATCGCGATAGGGGGTTCACTGCCGCCGCCGTTGTGTTTCAAAATCACCAGACGTGGCGGGCTCGACGAGGCCCGACCGACGGCGAGGATGGCTCGGCACCCTTCGGATTCGAGTCGTTTCTCGTCCCACACTTCGCATTCCAACCCCTCGGCGGCGGCCATCGCAGCGGCCCGGTCGGCGAACTCGGTGGGGTTCATGATCGTCGGCGGTTCGTTGACCAAACGGCGGGTGAGGTTGATCGAGGAACCGATTTTTTCGCCCGTAGCGGCGGATTCCGATGAGATTCCGACAAACGTGAATTTCTCCGGCACGTGCGACGCAGGTTTGCTTTGGTAGAGATGCTGTCCTTCGCAGGCGGTGATCGCGCCGGCGACGAGGGCGTCATGGTGGGCGACATCGATTGCGTCGGCGACGAAAAACGTGATGAGCGGGCGGGGTTTGTCGGCGATTGACCGGACGACGGTCGCGGCCGCATCGAGCACGCCGCCGCGCGTTACTTCGGTGGCCGCACCGAGTCCCGCGACGACCATCAATGGGGCCTGGTCGTGGCCGGTGGCGACGCACACGACCTCGCCGTTTTTGCCTTGGATTTCGCCGGATTCGAGTAACCGTAAAATTGTTTTGCGAAGCGCTTCGTCGAGTGCGGCGAGCACCTTCGCAGCGACTCGGGCGGGCGAATCCTGTTCAGGTTGCCCTGCAAAAATCACTAGCACTCCGGTTTCCGAAGGCAGGGAATCGGCGGCGGAAATCGTGGGCGTGGGCAGGGGGAGCGGTTCAACCATGGCAGGGCGTTTTCTCTTTCGCGAAGACGGGAATCGGAACAAATCAGCGTCCGACCGAGTCGTCGGCCGGACCGTGGTCATGATGCACCGATGGTACCGGATTGGCTACGGCCCTTGGTGTTTGTCGGTTGTGCGGTTTTGGAAGTGCTCTCGTTGATTTCACCCTTCCGGCGGAGGTCGTGCAGTTTCTCTGATTCTAACGCTTTTTATGTACCGCTGTTTCCATTCATGGACGCCTAAATTGGCAAGTTTTCAGGTTGATCCGGCGGAAGCGTGCGCCGGAGGTTTTCCAGGCATGACTCCCGTGTCCAACGAGATTGGTGCCTGAGTAGGGATGCTGGGCGACAATGCAAGCCGGAGGAAACGCAGTCGAGCTCTGCAGAGGTGCCAATCGACAAGGGATCTCTCGGTCGCCAGCGTCTTCCTGCAAAAGCGGAGCGCCCATGGTGCCGACGGTCCTCGGCGGATTTCGGCGGATTTCGGCGGATTTCGGTTCGGCGAGGACGATTTTTCATCAAATCATGGGATACGGGAGGCATGCCTTGAAAAACCTCGATCCTGGGGTCGGCGCACACTTCGGTCGGATGAACCAGTTTTCAAGCCAGTTGTCGTGATAGCTGTGTTCGTTGAGTTTGTTAGCCGGACTCGAGTACTTTCGGGTCTCGCCGGACCGATGGGCGTAAAGAACGAAGTTTCGCATCAGGGCCCAGCCTCGTAATCGCGACTCGCTGCGTTGAGAACCATCCATCGGTGTTGACTGTTTTCGGATTGTAGTTCTCGCTGACAGCGGTCGCTTCAGCGCGGAACACACCTTAGGCTTTACAAGAGCTTTGTCGTTCGCCTTGACCGTCAACGCGACGCCCAAGATACAATCCTCCGCCGCAGTTGTTGCGATAAATCCTTTCTCGCATTTCGGGGAATCGACGCCTAACTCAGGCCTCTGCCGGACAAGCCGACAAGCCAACGGCATCGTCGGACGAATCCACCAGCGCGACTCGGACGTCGCAGACGTTGGTGCCGGTCGGTCCGGTGATGAGCAGCCCGCCGGTTTGTTGGAAAAACGTGTAGGCGTCGTTGCGACCGAGGTAGGATTCGACGTCCAATTTGAGTTCGCACGCGCGTTGATGCACCTGCCCATCGATCCAGGCGCCGGCCGCATCGGTCGGCCCGTCTTCGCCGTCGGTGCCGCCCGATAGGATCGTCAACCGTTGCCACTGCTCGTTGGTCAATTCGAGTTGCCGCAATCGGCGATAGGCGGCCAGGACGAGTTGCTGATTGCGCCCACCGCGTCCGCGATGGCTTGCCGCAACCAATCGGACGACGGGTTCCCCGCCGGTGATCAACGCGTCCTGACGGTGCTGGGTCTTGTCCCGCCGGAGCATCGCGAACGTCATCTCGGCCAGTCGTTCGCCGACCTTTTCGGCGGTGCCTTCGCTCTGACGTGCCACGTGCATCACATGGTTGTAACCGAGCGACTCGGCCCGGATGCCCGCCGCATCGACCGCGACAGCGTTGTTGCCCAAGACGACGGTCGATGAGACGGCGGCGACATCGCCTGTTGAGTCGTCTAACGCCTCGTCGCCGGACCGATGGGTTGATTCGAGCGAGTCATAGACGGTCGCAGGTAACTCGCGATTCGGATCAGAACGAGTGAGAATCTGCAACGCCTCGTCGGACGTGGACGAGTCCGGCACGGTGGGGCCAGACGCGATCAGGTCCAAGGGATCGCCGAGCACGTCCGACAAAATCAGCGTGATCATCGGGGCGGTCCGGCACGCTCGGGCTAAACCGCCGCCTTTGACTGCACTGAGATGTTTGCGAACGGTGTTGAGTTCGGTGATGTCGGCTCCGGAACCGCTGAGATGGCGAATCACCGCGAGTTTTTCATCGAGACTGATCCCCGCGATCGGGCGGCATAACAACGCACTGCCGCCACCGGAAACCAACACGATCACCAAATCACGCGGCCCGGCCTGACGGACGAGTTCGATGATTCGATCCGTTCCCGCGATTGCCGCAGCCGTCGGTTCGTTCACGCCTTGCGGGCGAGCGGGAAACAGAATGACTTCGTTTGGCCAAAGCGAATCAGGGGATGCGGCATTATTCTCGGGGATGTGCTCACAACCTGCGGGCACATTGACGTGTCCAACCCACTGGATTTTTCGATCCGAAAACGAGCCGACCTCGTCCGCCCGAATTTTTGTCGCCAATCCGATCGCCATCGCGGCGGAGGCTTTGCCGGCGCCGACGAGCACGATGCGGTCGAACGAATCCCGACCGACGCGGAGCTCACCGAGCGAGAGGGAATCCGCATCCAATTCGGCGTATTCTCGCATCAACGCGTCACCGCGAACGGCGGCAACGCCTGTTAAGAAGATGTCTTGGGCATCCCGACAAAGGTCACGCATTTCGGAAACTTGGACGGTAAGCGCGTCGAAAGAAATGGTCTCGTTTAAAGGGTAGCCGTGGGCGACGGAAGAACCACCAATCGCCTACTCCTACGGCTAGCCGATTAAGTCGACAGGCTGTTCGTGTTCTGGGCCAGTTGGAAATTCAGATTGGCTCGTAGTGGACGAGGTCACGAGTCCTCGTGACTGCTGGAGCAAGAGGCCTCGTACCCTGGTCCACTACCGTGAAAATAAGCTGTGACGGACCGCTAGCCACGGTTTTTGAAAAACAACCGTGGCCAGCTTTGGAACGACCCACCCGAAAACCAATCTGTGGCGGATTCCTAGGCTTGGAAGGAGCTGCCGCAACCGCAGCTCTTGACCGCGTTCGGGTTATTGAACGTGAAGCCCTGTTTTTCGAGGCTGTCGAACCAATCGACTTCGGTGCCGTCGAGATACAACGCACTCTTTTTATCAACGACGACGCTGACGCCGTGATACTCGTACTTGCTGTCCGCTTTCATGTCGAAACTGTCGTCGAAATTCAGCGTGTAGTTGAAACCGCTGCAACCGCCACCGGCGACTCCAATGCGAAGTAACATGGAATCGTCGAAGTTGTGCTCTTTGCGGTAACGCATGACTTCTTCGGCAGCGCGTTCGGTGAGTTTGATGGCCATCGTTAAGATGAACTCCTGAGAGGAGAGGATCGGAAGTGGGAAAGTGATTCGCCAAGCCGACAGTCTGATCGGAAGACGGCTTGGAGATCAACAGCAGATCAAGCAATTTGCTTGCCAAACCCGTTTAACTGCCAATTTGGCCGAATTTGACGCCATTTCATGTCTGCCGTCGGTGATCTGACAGAACGTCCGCACGCAGCGGAGATATCTTTTTCCAGTGTAGACTGATTCAAGTGTAAGGAACAGTCAAATTCTTGGACGCGAACGAATCGAGCGGGCACCGTAAGGATAGCGGTCGGGACTTCCTAAGCACAACATCCCAAGTCATTCGGTGGAACCACGTAGCAGCGTCTCTCTGAGAGGCTGGAAATTGCGAGTCTCGGAGAGGCTCGCCTACGTGAGGTTGTTCCGGCGGTCCTCACGGCGTCGTGAATTCCTTGGGCAGGGTGTAGCTCTTAATCGTTGCTGCTTCTCGCGTCGTGATTTTGATCTCGGCTTGGTCGCCCTCGCCCACGATGACCCAGATCAACGCCTGTTTCGGATCGGACGGGCCGGTGGCGGTGCGGTCGGGGTTGGCTCCGAGCACCAGATCGGTCAGGACGGTCCGCAGAGGTAGGTTTTCTCTGGAGAAATTGCGGACTTGCTGGTTTTGCGTGATCCCTCCCAATTGCAAATCACCGCCGATGATTTCGACTTTGGGCGGCGAATTGCCCTCGGGGAGGTCGGCGGCGAACTCATTGATGATGGTGTCGACTGCGAATTGCAGCGATTCTTGACCGAAGCTGACCGACATCGGGCGGTCGAGCATCTCTTCCAGTGGGATGGTTTTGACGGGTTCGGCGGACGCCATCGCGGCGCTGCTCAGGGCGGTCGTGTTGGAGGCCAGGAGCGTGCCGAGCGTGATCTGGGGCAGAGCCAGCGGTGGCAGATAGACGTTGAAGATAACCTCACGGCGGATCGCCGCCGAACGAGTTTGCTCGCCCGTGAACGCCCACATGTTAGGCAACCGCGAGGCCAGCAGGCGCCACGAGGGATCGATCTCGCGGGAGACCAGGAAATCCTCCGCAACGAGCGAGGCGTTGTCGATCCGCTCGCGAATTTTGTTCTTCAGGGTTTGCGGGTTCATTCCCGGCGCGACCGCCAAACGGGCTTCTAAATAACTGCCTCGCGAACCGGCGCTCCCTTGCGGATCGGGGTTCGCTGTGGAATCGGGAGCGGCGACGACCCGTAACAACAGCCCTCCGCATTCGGGCACGAGTGCCGACCGGATCCAATTGAGCAGCGGTGGCGAGGTTCGTTCGACCCAGGTGCGGGCGTCGGCGATCAGGAAGTTCGGCTGGGTCAGGAACGCGACCGCGTCGGTCGGCTGCGCCGATTGCCAGAGTTCTTCGAGTTGCCTCGGCAGCAGCACCGCCGCACCCTCGACCTCGGCGACCTGCGTGATCAGCGGGATCGATCCGAGGGCGAAGGCATCGACGAGTTTCTCGCCGGCGGCACCTGATGCGGCAAAATGCGGGTAGAATGCGTCGCTGTCGGCCTCGTCACCGGCATACAGCGTGCCGCCGCCGGGGATCATCGACATCGACACTTCCCAGGCTTCGGTCAGTTCATCGAGCGGACGTGGCGATTTCAAATGCACCGCCAGAGCTATCTCGGGAACCCCTTCCCGACCAGGAAACCAAGCCATCGCGACCAAGCGAATCTCGTCGATCGAGAGGGACGTGCGTTTTTGCAGTTGATCGATCAAAGGCGCTAGTTCCGGGTCGAGCGTGTCCCGCAACCCGGTGGCGATCAGTTGCGGGAGATCGAAAGTCAAAATCGCGGCTGGCCCTGGCGGCAACAGGATCGTCGGTCTCAGGGACCCCGGTTCCGCCGCGGATGCTGCCGAGGATTTCTGGGCCGATTTTTCGAGCAGGGCTGAGGGCTCGGCCCACAGCATCCGGTCATCCGAAACGACTTCGATCGCCGGTCTCGCGTCGGTCTCGGGCGACTTGACGGTTGGTTGAGCGGACGGGAGACGTGGCGACGGGGTACGTGATGTCGGTCGATTACCCGTGACCGAGGGAATGACCGCCGGGATCGCTGGCCGCATCCGTTTGGCGACCGGACGCGGCGGGTTCGGATCTCGCAGAAACAGGGCCAAGATCAACAGGAAGATCGGGACCCACAACCCGGCCAGGACGTACCATGCGGATCGCCGACGGCCTCGGCGAGCGGGAACCGAAGGCTCCGGCACGTCCGCCCGAGTCACCGGAGTCGGCTCGGAAACCGCGACCGCCTCGTTCGTCAAAACACCCGCACTCGTCTCCTCACCCGGTCCCTCACTCTTACTCTTAATTTCACTCTTAATTTCACTCTTAATTTCACTCCCACTCAGGCCCTCGTCCCCACGGGCGGCCCCAGTCGCAGTCGGTTCGGTGCCGGGCTCCCGCACCGCTTCGGGGGCCTGCATCGGCTGCCTCGGCACAGGCGGCGCAGCCCGCCGCCCCGACGCTTCTTCGATCTTGGCAGGAGTTGGTGGTTTCGCGGCCACCGCTCGGTTCATCGCCGGTTTCTCAGCCACCGTTTTTTCAGGAACAGCGAGCGCTGCGACCGCCCGCAGCGCCGCCACAAACGCGTCCAGGTCCGCGAACCGGGACGCAGGATTCTTCGCCAACGCGTACGCGAGCACCCGCAACAACGGATCGCCCGCCGCCCCTTTCGAGACGGCTTCCTGTAGTTCCGGAGGTTCAAAGCGAGTTTGGCGAGATCGGATTTGATCGTCCGTCGCGGCAGCGAACGCGTGTTGCCCGAACCGCAATCGGTACGCCAAACACCCTAATGCGTACACCGATTGAGACTCCAGAGACGCCTCGCCGGCAGTCGGTTCGCCCAGCGTTTCCGGGGCCGCGTAGAGCAATCGTGATTCCGCCGACGCGATCGTGCGTTTCGGTTCGCTCAAGTATTCCGCCGGATCAAGCCATAAAACGGGCGAGCCCAAAGTATCCGGCGAGCCGGGGGCATTTTGAGGCAACCAAATCCGGTCCGGCGAGGGCATCGGTGGGAACGGCAGCAACCCGCCCGCGGGCGAAGCGGCGATGGCAGCCATCGTGCGTGCAAGCGACTCGATCAAAGAAACGATCTGCGTCGCCGTTGATGTTGATGGCGAATTCCCGGCGGCCAGCTTTTGCCCTAACGTTTCGCCGGCAGCGAGCGGTGCGAACACGCCGACCACATCGAGGGACGAATCCAACGGGATCGTCGTGACGCGGTCACCGAGCGGGGCACCGGGCAGCGCCATCAATTCGAACGCCGGAAATCCAGCCGTTCGAATCCCGGCGATTCCGCGCAATCGGTCCCCATCGATCGGCGTCAAACTCGTCGGTACCCACTGCAACACCACTCCTGCCGACTCCGGATCGGCGTCGTGCGAAACCGGCACCCATTTCTCGAACGGCGAGGGCGCACGCTCGGCAGATTGCATTAACGGTGCGATCCGCATAACTGGAAATCGGTGGCCTGCTATTTCGTCGAGGGAATCGACGTTGTCAGGTGACCCGTGCAGCAGACAGGTGACTTGGAAAGCCTGCAATCGATCGGTCTTGACCAGCCATTTGGCCAACTCCATTGGTGTCGATGGTGGCGTTGACCTGTGGTCGTTGGCAAAATCCGACGCCCAAAGCGGCGGCGTCGAGGAATCAGCCAACCCACTTTGGATCAATCGTTTCCAGAAATCGGCGAGGGAAATCGGCATCAAAGGCGATCAAAGAACAATCGAAAAGGGGCAGTCGAAGGAATCGGCTCGGTACCGCATCCCATCCTATGTTTGACATAGTCTATGGTGTGCGACGCTGTTTCGCGGCGCCGGCACGCCCGAGAAATCTGAAAACATTTGAGTTCCCCTTCACGTCCCGCACCTCTGTTCCCCCTCGGTGTCATTTTGAACATCGTCTATTTGACCACGGAAGCCGTCCCCTTCGCCAAAACCGGCGGATTGGCGGACGTTTGCGGCACGCTGCCGAGCGTTGTCGCGGCGAGCGGACACCCCACCGCCGTGATCATGCCCGCGTTCGATTCGATCCGCCGATCGGGGGTGCCCATCGAGCAAACGGACATCAATTTCGCGATCGACATGCCGGGCGACCGGGTTATCGGAGGCCGTGTCCTCCGCAGTCATTTGCCGTGCGGCAACGTGCCAGTCTACTTCGTCGATCAGCCACTGTATTTTTCGCGTCCGTTTCTTTATGGGGACAAACACGGCGACTACCGCGACAACGCCGAACGGTTCATCTTCTTTTGCCGGGCGGCGATCGAGGTGATGAAACGGCTGGAGATGCGAATCGATTTAGTCCAGTGCAACGATTGGCAGACCGCGCTCGTGCCGGCCCTGATTCAAAACGGCGTCGGCGGTTTGCCGGTCGACCTGCCGACCGTGTTGTCGATTCACAACCTCGCCTACCAAGGTGCGTTTGCCGCCGAGCATTTCGCGGCGACGGGATTGTCGTGGGACCGTTTTCGCAGCGAATCGTTCGAGTTTTACGGCGGGTTGAATTTTTTAAAAACCGGCATCGTCACCGCGGACCATGTCAGCACGGTCAGTCCCACCTATGCCCGCGAGATCAAGACGCCGGTTCACGGCTGCGGACTCGACCCCATTCTCCGCAGCCTCGGGGACCGCGTCAGTGGCATCATCAACGGCATCGATACGGAGATTTGGAACCCCGCGACGGACGTCAACCTGGTTCGCAATTACACCCTCGACACTTGGGAAAACGGCAAGCTCGAAAACAAGCTCGCGTTGCAAGCCGAGCTCAATCTGCCGAGCGATCCAGACATCCCCATGATCGGGTTGGTTGGTCGGTTGGCCGATCAGAAAGGCTGGGATTTGATCTTGCCGGTTTTGCGGGAGCACCTGCGAGAAAATCGACCGACGCAGTGGGTCGTGCTGGGCAGCGGTGACCCGGTCATCGAAAGTGAACTGCGCTGGCTGGCCGGAGAGCACAGTGGCCAACTCGCCGCTTATGTGGGATTCAGTGACGCGCTGGCCCACCGTATCGAAGCGGCGAGCGATTTGTTTCTGATGCCCAGTCATTACGAGCCCTGTGGTTTGAACCAGTTGTATAGCCTGCGATATGGGACCATTTGTGTGGTGACCCGGACCGGCGGATTGGCCGATACGATTGTAGACACCAACGCCGATTCGATCACCGACGGGACCGCGACCGGTTTCCAATTGCGCTCCTACGACGCAGTGTCTCTCGATCATGCGATCGGAGAAGCGTTACGACTGCGGTTTCATGAAAAAGAAATCTGGAAAAAAATCATCGAACACTCGATGACGCGTGATTGGTCATGGCGGAAAAGTGCCGCCCAATACATCGAGCTCTACGCGCGAACGATTTCCCTTAAACGAAGACGATCCGTTTAGCGGTAGATCGATACCGGTGACGGGGCAGACGGATCGCAATTTCCCCTCTTTCGATGTACGATCTCCTCGTAGAATGAAGGTGCTCCTCCCGTAGGCAACGATTGCCGTCGTTGCCTCCATGCAATAATGCTCGAATGGACACGGACGCTATCATGCCGATCACACGCGTCGAACTCAACGCCGATCGTCTACGGTATCGACGTGACAACACGCAACTCCGAGCGAGCAAGCGCGAAACACGTGTCCAAAATGGGGATACGCTAGCCAACGCGTCTGCGGAAACGAGTCTCTCCCCGGCACCCGATCAGGACGTGGTCGAGCCCGGTCCTGATGGTCCGGCCCCGGCCAGGAGTCGGCTCGCAACGACACGACCCGAGATCATCGCAGACAGCCGGTTGTGCGATCTCAAGGCGATCATCTCGAGTGTCCCCAAGCCGGTTGAGTCGGAACAACACGCGGTCGCCAATCTCCCGCCGAACATCCCACCGAACTCCGCCACGCACGCTCCGCAGACGACTCAACCCACTGAGTCGCCCGGCAACGAGTCGACGACGCACGAGGGCCTCGACCCCAAGGTCGGTCAATCTCGACTCGACCTGATCACCGGCGAATGGACTTGGTTCGCCACGATGCGTTCCCAGCGACCGGATCAATTCGGTAATGTGGTGGTCAAACCGGCGCCGGAGATCGATTGCCCGTTTTGTGGCGGCGAAGAAGAGCGCACGCCGGACCCGGTTTGGATTGGCAGGATCGATGGGGACGACACCGCCGCTGTCATGCGGGAGCACGATTCCAATGGCCTGAATTCGGGCTCGGACTCGGATTGGGCTGTCCGAGTCGTTCCTAACTTGTACCCCGCCGTCACCCGGCTCGAAGATGCCGACGTCCAAACGCCGGTCAGCCGCAGCGTTAGCGGACATGCGGCCGAAACGGAACCCATGCCCGATTCCGCCCGCGCCCACCGTTCGGGAAACTCGTTCGCTCAGTTTCAACACGCCGCCGCGATCGATCACGACCACCGGGCGCTGCGAAATAGCCTGTCGTGCGCAGCGATGTTCCCGTGTGAACCGGCAATGGGCGGTCACGAGGTGATCATCGAATCGCCCCGGCATACCGAATCGTTCGGGGAACTCAACACCGCCGAAATCTCACTCGTGTTCGCCGCCTACGCCGCCCGCATCCGGTATTGGCGAAGCGTCCCCGGCGTCCGGCACGTCGCGATTTTCAAGAACGTCGGCCGTGATGCCGGCGCCTCACTGCAACACAGCCACAGCCAACTGATCGCGACCCACCGCGTTCCCGCCCTCGTGCAACAGGTGACTCGCCGATTGCAGGCCCATCACGCGCGGGTCGGTTCCTGTTTGCAATGCGATTTGCTGCGTGGCGAAATCGAACAAAAGAGCCGCTTGGTCAGCCAAACGGATTCCTTCGTCGCCTACTGCCCCTTCGCCAGCCGCTTTCCACTGCAAGTTCGTTTGACGTCGAAGGAGCACCTGACCTGTTTCAGTAACCTCCGGCCTTATCCGTTAAATGAACTCGCTCGGTTGACGCTTCGTGTCGTTCGTTGGCTCGAAGCCCTGCGGCCATCGACCGCGTACAATGTTTTGATCCACACGTGCCCCAACGATTTCCAGGGTGCGGACGATTCCCAACACTGGGCAATGGACATCTTTCCCCGACTCTCTCGACTGGCCGGTTTCGAGCTCGCCACCGGCGCGATGATCAACCCGATCTATCCGGAAACGGCAGCGAAAGCGTATCGGGCTCAAGCCCGTGCTGGCGACCCTCGCTACGTACTGCGTTAGGCAATGCACTCACTGGACCTTTACGACTACCAACTCCCGCGTGAGCTGATCGCTCAAGAACCGCTGCGCAATCGCGTCGACGCCCGATTGATGGTGATCGACCGCGCCTCCGGGACGATCGATCACCACCACGTCCGCGATTTGCCGGAAATACTGCGGGCCGAGGATTCGCTCGTGCTCAATAATTCCCGCGTCGTGCCCGCACGCCTGGTCGGCTACCGCACCCGTACCGAAGGCCGTTGGCAGGGGCTGTTCCTGCGCAGCGATCCAGTAACCGGCGTTTGGGAACTGCTCACCAAAACCCGCGGCACGCTGAAGACCGGCGAAACGATCACGTTGCAGGACCGCGACGCCCGCGACGGCGGACGGCTCGAAGTCATCGGTCGCGATGACGAAGGCCACCTGCTCGTCCGACCGCTGCTCGATTCGGTCGCGCTCGACGACTCGCTCGCCGGACGAGAATCCTCCGCGACGGCATGGTTGGAACGGTTCGGTCGTGTCCCGATCCCACCGTACATCCGTGACGGACGCATGGTCGACGCCGACCTCCTCAATTACCAAACCGTCTACGCGAGCACGCGAGAAGAGGACAAAGCCAGCGTCGCGGCGCCGACCGCCGGGCTGCACTTCACCGACGGCCTGCTCAAGAACATCGCTAAAGGCCAAACCGCGATCCACGAGGTCACCCTGCACGTCGGCATCGGTACGTTCCGACCGATCGAAGTCGACGACATCGACGCCCACCACATGCACCAAGAATGGGGCCGCATTGATGCGGAAACCTGCACCAGCATTCGCGATCGACGCGAAGGCGGCGGTCGCTGCGTCGCCGTCGGCACGACCAGTGTCCGAGTGCTCGAAAGCAGCGCGGCGGCCAACAACGGCACGCTCAACGAATGGACCGGACTGACCGATTTGTTCATCAAACCGCCCTACCGCTTCGCAGCCGTCGACGCCCTGATGACCAATTTTCACCTGCCCAAAAGCTCGCTGCTCGTCCTCGTCAGCGCGATGGCCGGACGCGAACTCATCCTGCAAGCCTATCAAGAAGCGATCGCCGCCGAATACCGCTTCTTCAGCTACGGCGACGCCATGCTGATCGTGTGACCGATCGGTTTGCTGACAATCGGCCTCTCACCGCCCTGAGTGTGCTTTGATGTGACTGGAGGGGGGCAGGGAAATGGTGTGCGTTAAACTGAAATATTTCTCTGCCCCCATCTTTCTGCTTCTTTCTCCACGACAGGCAACGCTGTAAAGCATTTTTCAGTGTGAAAGCAGCGTATGCGGGCGGGGACGCCCGCGAACCGATGCGCGGGCGTCCCGCCCGCTTACGCTGAACGCGGCAGTCACTGGTCGAGGCTATGTATTTGACAAAATTCACGGTCGAAGTCATCGAAGTCCTGGACGCGGCGATCCTTCATCGCCGAAATTCCCTCCTCGATCGCGATTCGCTCACGGTCGCGCAAAACGAGACTATGAACGTATTGCTCGACGCTGGCATAACCGGCGGCAAGGGATCGAGCTTCGGTATCTTCCGGTAAAGTGATCTGCATTCGCGTGGCTCCCTCGCTGACGATTGCATTCAGTGTTCGGTGCCCGAGTCAAACTGGGCCCGATCGAATGAAGAGTAGCAAACATCCTAATGCTGTTTTCAGGGAAGGACCGCCGGAGCAAGAAGTGGCGGATGCTGAAATCGTCGGGCGACTCAGCAAACACGTCTTCAGCACGGGGAACGCGACTCAGAGAGTCACGCTACGTTGAGAACTGATTCGCAAAACGTTTCGGCGAGTTAGCTTCGGTGCAGAAAAGGGAAGGGCCACGGTGAAGCCCTCCCTGCCTCACCGTGGCCCTGTCGTCGCTGGAACGATAGCACCGATCGTTCCGCCCTCCCAATCCATGGTACCCCTAGTATCGGATTGGGCCAGCAGAACCTTCAGCAGAAACGCAGTGGCGATTCAAACTTTTTTGGCAGAAACATGAAGTGTGTACTCAAGTACACATCGTCGACGCCCTGTGACGGGCGGTTCCCCTCAGACCAGAAACCGGTCTGTCGCCGGCATCACCATCGAGGTCGTCGACGGTTTGGCGGAGTCGGTTTCGTAGTAATCTGGTGCCCATCGCCTGATTTCGATGTACATCGCTACGACGGCGATGATCATGAACAGCATCGCGAGCAACAGCATCACACTGAAGATATTCGCCGGTCGTTTGGCACCGGACTTACTCGATAGTTGTGTCGACACGATCGCCCTCCCGGATGGTCCCGGCACTGTAATCAGTCAGGATTTCGCCGACGGCTCGATCCGGTTCGGTGTTACGGATTCGCAACCGGCTGACGAAGCGTCCGCCCCGGCTGACTTCGAGCAGATGTCCTTCTCGCAATCCGTCGTCATAACCGATCGAAACTTCGACCAGTTTTCGCGGACGGTCGATCACCAACACGTTGCCGTTTCGATCCGGCGGTGATCCGTCGAGCGGGTCGTTCATGTTCAAACCGGCCGCGTCGACCACTTCTTTGTAACGAGTGACTTGGACGAGCAATTGGTTGTTCCGACTCTCTTGCAATTGCACGACGCCTCGCAAGGCGTTCATTTCGTCGGTCAGTTTCAGTGTTTCGGCGAAGATGGTATCACGATCCTGTTGTTCTTCGCGAATTTGCGATCGCAACAACGTGGTCTCGGCGGTGAGTTTTTCGAGTTCGCGAGAGTACGACGCGCTGGCTTGGGCTAATTGCGTATTTTGTCCCTGCAAATCCTGCACGCGGCCTTCGCTCAATTCGAGTTGCTCTCCCAATTGGGTGAGTTGCGTTTGGAGAGCCGCCAACGCGGTACGGCGTGCGGCCTTTTCGCGATTCAGTTCCGCTTGAGTCCGAGCACGGGCTTCGCGTAATTGATCGTTGGTTCGCTCGTAAGCCTCGATTTCAGCGGTCAGGCCGTCGTCGGCAACGACCATGTCACGCCAGTTGCGGTGCGAAGCATTGACCGCCAGGGCCAAGACCATGAACGCCACGCTCAGCAGCAGGATCACAACCGAGAATGATTTCCCGAGTAAATTCATGGGAAAGTGGTTCCAAGGAGATAAGAAGAGAAGGGGTGAGGCGGGATCAAGAGGGAATTATAGTTGACGAAAAAAAGAGTTGTCAACAAAATCACCAGTTTTCCGTCTCCAGAAGACGTGTCACCTCGACTTGATATCCAGTGTAGCGGTTGTCCGAGTTATCCGGCCAAAATCGCCGAGATTTTCCGGATTGCCGACTGCATCGTGTGCCTCTTTTCGATCAAGCGTTTGGCCGCGAGCACGTGACGAGCCCGTTGCATCGGGGCGTTAATGAACTCGACGATCGCATCGGCGAGCGAATTCGGTGAACGCACGCTCGCCCAAAAACACGTCGGATCCTGGGTGTCTCGCTGCAATTGCACCGTCCCGCCCGAGCGAGTCGCGATCACCGGCGTCTCCAACGCGAACGCCTCCAAAACCACGTTCGGCATGCCTTCGAAATGCGAGGGCAGGATCAAACCATCGGCCGCCGCGATCTCCCGCGTCGCCGGGGTCACCAGGCCCGCGAACTCGACGCGGTGCTCGTCGAATTCTTCCGGGTCAGCATTTTCACGAGTGTTTCCGACCATCTCACTCCACTGCCGCCGCAATGCGGAGCGTTCGGGGCCGTCGCCCACGAAGCGAAACGTCAATCGAGGCGCGTTGGCGGGCAGTTTCCCCGGCAGTTTGCCGATTGCCGCGATCAAATCCGATTGGCCTTTCTCAACCGTCATCCGGCCCACGCACACGAAATGCAACCGAGCCGGTTCCGGGTCGTCTTCGCAGACCATCTCGCGTCCGGCCCGCCTCACACCCGCGGCGGATTCTCGCACCGCCTCGATGTCGATCGGGTTGGGGATCACGATGATCCGTTTGCGTGGCAGACCGTAATAAGCCGCCGCCGAATCGGCCGCCGCGTCGCTGACGGCGATCACCCTATCGCTGCGGCGATAGGCGTCCGCCAGCATCCGCCGTTTGAGCCAGGTGAACCGTTTTTCCACCATCGGGAGCGCCACATCCGGTGGACTGACGATGGTCGAAACGCGCCGGACGTGATCCGGCAGATCGATCGATCGATGACCGGCGATCAAGGTGTTGTGAAACGCCCGGTCGTAAATCACATCGATTTGCAATCGCTGCACCAGGTCGGCGAATTCGCTCGCGTTTCGCCTTAAAATCGTCCCCGGCCAACGATCCGCGATTCGTCGCCAGAGCGAACGGCGTCCCTTGCCAGACTCGCCGGAAACCTCGCTCGGGCAGTGGACGGGCACGTCGGCGGGCAATTCATCGAGCAGTTCGCCGGCGCGTTCGCTCAAATAAAGATGCACCTCGAACTCGTCGCGTGGTAGATGGCGGGCCAGCATCGCGATTTGGTGCTCACTGCCCCCACCCCGCATCGACGTCGCCATCAATAGCACACGTCGTTTCCGCTTAGTCGCCGCGTCGTTCGCCGCCTCGTTCAAACGCGGGCCGCCGATTCGGTCTTTTCCGCGATCAAGGCGTCGAGCTCGGCTTTCAATTTCGGCAAAATCTCGTCATAGGGGTACGCGCCGAGGGCCTCCTCGCCTTTCTTTAAATTGACTTTCGCAGGACCGCACCACAAACCGAGGTCCGCGTCGTCGGTTTCCCCAGGCCCGTTCACGCGACAACCCATCACCGCGATCGTGATCGCGTAATCTTTCGCGTATTCGGTCATCTCCTTGACACTCGCGGCAAGATCTACGAACGCCTCGTTTTCCACCCGCGAACAACTCGGGCAACTGATGATGTTCAATTTCGTATCATCGAACCGCACGACGCTGCGCACTCGCCCGGCGTAAATATCCTCGATAATTTGCAATCCGGCGTCGATTTCCTCGGGTTTTCGCGGGTTCGGCAGCGTCAAGGAAACACGAACGGTGTCGCCGATGCCTTTGCCGATCAATTGCTCGAACGCGATCCGTGTTTTGATAATCCCCTCGGGCGGCATCCCCGCCTCGGTCACGCCGAGGTGCAACGGCACGTCGGGACGCTGCGCGGCAAACCGTTGGTTGACCTCGACGACCTTTGACGGGTCACTGTCTTTGAGCGAGACGACGAAGTTATAAAAACCCAGCGAGTCGACCAATTCGCAGTGTTCGAAAGCCGATTCGAGCATCGGCGTGATCGAGTCATCGGCGGAGAATTTTTCTTTCTTCGCCGGGTCGACGCTGCCGCAGTTCACTCCGATGCGAACGGCACAATCATTCGTGCCGGCGATGTCGATCAGATACCGGACTTTGTCCTGCCACGTCATGTCACGACCGTGGTGATACAAGTGCCCAGGGTTGTATCGGATTTTGTCGACGTGGGGCGCGACGAGTTCGGCGAGCCGAAAGTTCTCTTGCAAATCGACGGCCAAGTTCGCAGTCGTGCGTTTGCGAATTTCCGCGAGAGCCTCCGCGTCCTTGTTACTGTCGACGGCGATCCGAACGACGCCCGCGCCCCGGTCCCGCAACGCTTCGATTTGTGCGACGGTCGCCTCGACGTTCTGCGTTTTCGTAGCCGTCATGCTTTGCACGGCAATCGGATTGCCGTCCCCGATTCGGATCGAACCGACCGTGACCGCGCGAGTAGGGTTTCGTGTGATTGGCATGGAGTCAAATGGAAAATGAGGAATTGGCGGTTGGCTGTCGGCGGTTGGCTGGTGGCTGGTGGCTGTTGGCGATTGGCGGTTGGCTGGTGGCGATTGGCGGTTGGCTGGTGGCGATTGGCTGTTGGCGATTGGCTGGTGGCGGTTGGCGGTTGGCGATTGGCGGTTGGCGGTTGGCTGGTGGCGATTGGCTGGTGGCGGTTGGCTGTTAACTGGTGGGAGGTTCAATAGCCAATAGCCAAAAGCCAAAAGCCAAAAGCCAAAAGCCAACCCGCCAACCCGCTAGCGTTTTGCTTCGCGCTCGTAGAGTTTCCGGATCTCGTCAAGGTCGACTTCGACGGGCGGCAGTTGGGGGTTCATGTCTTGCAGGGTTTGCCGAACGATCGCGGCGACGGACGCGTCACGGTACCATTTTTTATCGGCAGGAATGAGATACCAGGGGGCGTGTTTGCAATCGCATTTGAGGAACACGTCCTCATAGGCCTCGCGGTAATCGCCCCATTTCTCACGAGCCTCGTAATCGCCAGGATTGAGTTTCCAGTGTTTCTCAGGTTCATCGAGTCGCTTTTTGAATCGTTCGAGCTGTTCCTCGGGGCTGATGTGCAAATAGAACTTCAGGATCTGCGTGCCCCGATGGGCCAGCAATTTCTCGAAATCGTTGATCAATTCGTAGCGTTGTTTCCAAACCGATTTCGGCACGATGTCTTCCACCCGGACCACCAACACGTCCTCGTAATGGGAGCGGTTGAAGATTGAAACCTTGCCCGCCGCCGGAGCGGCTTGGTGAACCCGCCACAGGAAATCGTGCGACAATTCCAGGCTGCTGGGCACCTTGAATGGGTACGTCCGGCATCCTTGGGGGTTCATTTGGCCGAGCACCTTGCGGATCAATCCGTCCTTGCCCGCCGCATCGGGGGCCTGCAGGACGATCAGCAGCGACTGTTTTCCTTCGGTGAACATCCGATACTGCAGCGATCGAATCTCCTTGACCGTCTGCTCGACGAACGCCCTACCGTGTCCTTTACCGCGAAACGGCCCCTCGAATTCGGTCGGGATCTCCGCCAGCGAGATTTTTTTGCCAGCACTGACGCTGTGCTCGTCACGGAAATCGAATTTGGGATCGAGGTCCCAGGGCGGGGTTTGCATTGGAATCAGGTTGGCAGATCGATGAAATGGAACACGCGACGCCGAAAAAAAGGCGTCGCAAGCATCGCGATAGTATAGCGTGATCGCGTCGAAACGTCCAAATAGGCTGGAAATGAGGGGCGAAAACGCATCAAAAACGCATGGAAATGCGACCGCACACCCCACTACCAAAACGATGCCGAGTTGAGTGCGAACATGGGTTGCGAAAGAAGCCGTAATCGAGCACAATTCCGTTCAGACGAAAAATCACTACAGGAGCGGTGGCTGAGTGGTCGAAAGCGCCGGTTTGCTAAATCGGTGAAGGGGTCAAACCCTTCCGCAGGTTCGAATCCTGTCCGCTCCGCTGAAAAAAAAGTCGAACGATCGATGGATTTCATGCGGCACCGTCTTCCCCACGGTGCTGTTTTTCTTTCAAAACGTCGTTCTTTTGGATTTTCTCCCAATCAGACTGTGAACTTTTCGTTTCGGAATCGGTTCCTTTCTCCGGGGAGTCTCGATCTGCGAAACGTGCTCGTCATTCAACCGGAAGTGTAGCTCAGTTGGTTAGAGCATCCGACTTTTAATCGGATGGTCCTGGGTTCGAGTCCCAGCACTTCCACTTTCTTATTCTCTGTGAATCGCAAGTTCACAATAGTCCGGTCGCTCGGCCGCGTTTTGATGTCGGAAGGCGTCAATGATTTTGCTGTTTCGCAGCACAAACGCGCCCGGCATCTGGAACCCGTCGCCGTTTAGTTTGCCGACGAGATGTCGTTTCAAAATCGCCGCGACGAAACCCCGCCGCCACACTCCGAACCCGAACAATTGCGAAAACTTGCCGCGTTGGAGTTCGAAGGTTCGGTAGAGCCGGCAATCGGGGTCGCTGATCCGAGGCACGTCGCCCAATTCGTAACCGGCGAAGAACGATTGAGACTGCTCGCTCTCGGATTGCATGTGGACCAAAACCAGGGTGGCGTTGTCTTCGATCTCGGACCGATGCTCGGCAAGATCGGCCAAGGCCTCACGACAAAACGTGCAACCGCTATGACGCAAGAAAACGAGTAACACGTTTCGATCGGCGGACCATTCGGCGAGCGAGCGCCCGGATTGCGTGCGTGCGTTTTGACAAACCTCGGCAAACGAAGCCGCCGGGTTGGATTCCGTTGGGTTCGCTGGACCGGGACTCGTCGTCAGACCTGGATTCGTCGCCGGAGCGGTACCCAGTCGGAACGCGGCGTACAGGATCGCGGCAAACGGAACCCACCAAATCAGGTCGTTGGTTAGGTTCAACCACAGCCAAGACGGCGGCAGCGTTTGGCCGGTCTGACCGGCGATCGGGCTGAGCGGGACGCCCGCGATCTGAGCCACCATACCGATCGGACCGAACACCTTGCCCAAAAAACCGACCAACACGATCGGCCAATGACGCAGCGGGTCCGTCGACGCGATCAAATAACCGATCCCGTAAACGCCAATCACCATCCCCACGCATTGCCAAATGCCGGGGTACAACGGCGGATCGATCCCAGTGAAATGAAACAAATCCAACGGGCGGAGCACAATCCACGCTCCCCAAATCAAGTTGTAAACGCCCGCGAGGACGAGCACCGTCTTCATCCACTTCGGGTGGATTTCATTTTCCATGGGTGACTTTCGGTCGTGCGGTCGCTCGGAAGTGGAATCAGGTTGGGGTGGGATTGTTTTGAATGCCATTGTGATCGCCAGCATTGTTTCCGGTCGCATTGTTTTGGAATGACAAGGCGAACGAGAGCAATCCATGGGTCGGCAAATACACCAACGCAGGCAGTCCCACGAGCAACATGCTCAACCACGCCCACGACGGCATCCACGTTTGCGGCGAGTCGCTGTTCATTCCGAAAACATAATTCACGTTATGCGGTTGGTTGGCGTATCGCAGCGTCGCACCGGCTTCGGGTAACAAGAAATAGCTCACCAACATCGCCACCCACGCGATCGCCCCGGCGAGTTTCGCTGCGGACCGTCGGCGCAATGAGTGTCGCTCGGTTCTCTGAACCGAAAGCGTAGGGGGACACGCTTTCGGCTCGGGGTACGCCATCCAGGCTGCGGGTTCGGGGGAAACCTGGGGACAGGAAAAGCAAGAGGAAACCTGGGGGGATAAACAGAAACCTGGTAACAGAGCACTTTTCTGGTGAGAGTGAATCGGGCGAGCGGTGCAGTGACAAGTGATTTTTGTCGATGGCGATGCCGATCGAGGATTATCTGGAACTACCTGATTGGACGGCCCGGCAGGTTTTTCCTAGCAAGCGTGGCAGCACACCGAACACACTGCCGTCCGTTTTGGTTCGGTCGGGCTTGGATTCGGCACGCTGGTGCGGACTCGTAATCGATTGCGGGCGTTTGTTTTGCAGTGTGGCCGGTCGGCCGGAGTGCGTCGATTCGATGCGATGTGATCCAACGCAGCAGAGAAATCACCTTCGCCGCCGCGCAGGCGAGCTTCTGACGGCGGGCGATGAACCCGTCGGCTCTCTTTCTTTCATTCCAGAACCGGATGGAACGGGCCGATCAGGATCGTTACACGCCCGTTCTGCCATGCACGCCAAGCTCCGCCGTTAGCGAGCTTCGGGGCAGCCGAGCCGTGGACTGATGAAAACTCTCTCATGCTCTTGGTGATGTTGCCTCGATTTCGCCCAAGGGGGCAGCACAATGACAGCCCAGTGCAACGCCCTAAGCAGGTTCGGGAAAGTGTTTCGGTGTCTTAGCCGTTTTGGCGTTAGCCACGGTTCTCGCGTTGAGCCGGGGCTCACACCCAAACGGCTAAGGGGGTTATACGTAATGAATTACCCGAACCTACTTATCAGCTACTAATAGTTTGGGTCGACAGTTTGCCGCCTGTGGAAGTTCTCAAGGCAGAGCCATTGCCGTGATCGAGGAACGAACAGGAGCAAAACTTGGTTCCAAGAAGCTTCGCAATATTATCCGATCGCTGGCGGAGGGAATGGAATGACGACAATTCGAACTTCCGACGGTGGCGGACTCGTCGAACTTCTGGGGCGTCGCAATTCAGGTTCGTACTCGTATCACGCGGAACTCCGTTACGGTACATTTGGCGATCTCACCGCATCTTAAAAGCCGAGGAAATCATGGCAAAAGTCGATCAAGCAGCCACCCAGAAAGAGGGCCCCGTGGCGGAATCCGACCACACGGACAAGGTCAAGACGCAGATATTGGAGAAGACCGGCAGGCCACCCAGGTTGCATCATGTGGAGGTGTGTCGGCACCACAACGGCAATCATCGGGTCAACGTCTGGGAAAATCTGGAGCCGACGGGTGACTCCGCTTTCTCATCGCGTGTGCACATTGGGGCGTCGTACTATCTCAAGGTATCGGAGTCCGGTGAGATCATTCAAAGCAACCCGCCGCTGACCCAACGCCGTTTCTCGGCTTGAACTTGTCCGAACACCGGCACCACAATCCCTTGAACTCAACCTAGCCGAGTGACATGGGCGAATGATTCTGAAATGATTTAGGTGGTGCCGAACGATATTCCAGCCATGAAAAAACCCCGCGAGAACATTTTGCTCTCACGGGGTTTTCAGTTTGTCAATGAGCTACGAGAGCCGGAGTTTACAACCCAGCGTCCGTCGCGGGCAACTCGTTCGCTTTGATTTTTTCGCCGAACGCCCGGCCATCTTTACTCTTGAGTTCGTTCGCCTTCTTGAAACCCTCGAGAATCTTCGCTTTGGCTTCTTCGGGATTGTCCTTCAGGTAATCTTTCGGGAAATCCTTGTGGTCGAGAAATTTGCTGATCGCCATTCCGTACTCGTTACGAGCCTCTTCTTTTTTCTTGCCTTTGACGTGACAAGCGTAGCATCCGGCCTTCTTTACACTTTTCTTGAAATCCTCTGTGTAATCATCTGATTCGAGGATTTGTGCTTTGAACTGCTTGCCGAATTCGCTGATCGCGAACGAGGGTGAGCTGAGGCAGACGAGCAGGCCGAACATGAGAGCCAAACGTTTCATTGGGGTGTCCTGGGTTAGTTTTGGGGTGGGTCGAAGGTGGGTCGAAGAGAGCAGGGGATCTTTTCGCTCCCCTATTAAAGCCTCTGAACGGGGTGAAAGTCAAACGTTTCGCTGCGGAAAAACGGCGTTGAGTCGAAAACCCCGGTCTCTGTGAGTGGAATTACGGCTTTTGCGGGTGAAATCACAGTCCCATGGATTAGTTGGTATCGGGCGCCGCGAACTCCAATGTTCGCTGCATCGGCATTTTTGGCAAGCTTTTTTCTTGGAATCCTGCGAATAAAGAGCCGTCTTGGCGGAAATCGGCGGGAATCAGCCGGCTGACGGGAACCGAATCGGGTAGCGATTGGGACCATCGGACGACCCACCGCGGTGTCCGCTCGTCGGCCCAATCCGGCTTTTTCTCGATCAGGTCGTCCATGGTTGTCGTCGATTTTTGGCCCGATTGATCTCGCACGACGAGCATCGGATCGCTCAGGGTCGTGTCGGCTTCGTAGGCATTGGAAGCGCCTCGGATTCGCAACCAGGAGAGATCGCGATCCTCCCGCGACACGCCGCTGATTTCAACATGCGGGGCACCCCGATCGACGACAAAAACGCTCTCCTCGGCTTCGCGTTCGATACTGACCGGGTGCGGCGTACTGACGCCCAATCGCATCAACACCAATCCGCGGGGGACGTAGGCGGTGAGACGCTGGAGCGATAAACGAATCGAACCGGACATCGGCTGTGGGCGTTGAAGGGAGCCCCCGGTTTCGATCATGCGTCGTGAGACCGCAAGCAATCCGTTTTCCCATAGCAGTTGTAATTCCGCAGCGACGTCCATCTGGAGCATCGAGATCTGCCCGCGAATGATAACGTTGTACAACTCCAGTGAAACCAGTGGTAACGGATCGGCAAGGCTGCTGCCCGTACGCGGCATCCCTGGGATGCGCATCACGATGGTTTCGGGGTCCGTCACGATATTGAACGCGTGAATGTTTTCGCGACGTGTCGGGTTGTCGATCGTGATCGAACAATCCGTCAGTCGGACTCGGCGGTTATCGTTCATCGCGATCATCGAACCGCCGTCGGTTTCGCTCACCGGTACGGTCCAATACAAGTGCATATCGACGAGTTCGATTCGGTTCGTTCCGATCATCAACATATCGCTTCGCTGCATGTCGATTTCACGACTGGAGTTGAACACGATCGCGGTGCCCCCCGGCACGGTGGAGGCGATGACCAAATCGTCTTCCTCGATGACGACGGGATCGCTCACCAGCATCGGCGTGTCGATATCGATCCGCTCGACGCGGTGACGGTGAGCCAATTCCAACGCGTCGGCGAGTGACGTGGTGAGCACAACGCCTTCGCTGCGGGCGTCTTCGATCGTCGTCGCGCCGAGCAGTGTTTCGTCGGAAACGATTCGCACCGTATGCGGCGGATCCGCAAGGGCGTTTCGGTCGATTGGATCCAACGTCACGGAGGTGCCATCGAACCGTTCCGCATCGAAATCCATCCCCGCAGGCGGATTCAAACGATTTTCATCAGCAAACGAGGGGACGCGTGGCAGGATCAACCTCTCGTTCGGGTTTTCCTCGGGGGCAGAATCAGAACCAATCGGAAAAGGGAAATTCTGCAAGCTCGGCGGGTCACTCGCTAACCGATTCATGTCGCCTGGTCGTGAAGTCGACGTCACTGCGGGAAGCGAAGAGGAGGCGACCGAATTGGAGGACGGGTTCTCAGGGTTCGCAACTGAATTTCCACCCGAACTTCCAGCCACCGATGGATCGAGACGGAATCCGGGCAACCCATCATCCAACATCGCCGACGGCGATTCGTCCGAATCGGCGAGATTCGGGCCACGCGATGACGAGTTGACGGTGTCATCAAGCATGTCAACGGCGCCGGCGATGACGACGTCATCCCCGCCAGCGTCGGTGGAACTCCGGTTTCGATCCGTACTCGAACTGGGATTCTCGGCATCGACGCTCACGTTGAAGTCGCTCATGCCGGGTGTTTTCGGCGACGGATTCCGGCGTGCAGAAAACGGCGATCCCATCAGGGGTCGTTCTTCCTCGTTCATGGGGTTCAACGCATTGACCGGCAGCGACTCCATCGCGGTTTCGGGGATCGTCGCGGCGACCTGGGCACTGAAATCGCCGCGTTGTTGCCACGACAGTAATTCCAAACCGACGGCAGTGCCCATCAACACTGTCGCGGCGACCACCCAAGGCAAATGTCGTAGCAATTTCCGCAACAACACACTGTCACCGTCGACCGTCACCACATCCACGCCCCGGCTACGACGGAGGTTTTCCCGCATCGCGAGCTCCCTTAGATCGGCAATCAATGCTTGCGAATTTTGGTAGCGTTGGTCGGGTTGTTTGGCCAACATTTTCCGCAGGATCGCGGCCAAGTCGTCGCTTGCGTTGTCACGCCGGTCACGCACGTCTGGGATCGCCGCGTTGCCATGGTTGAGCAGTTTCTGCAACATCGTGCCGCCGGGGTACGGAGGCACTCCGGTCAACATGTAATAAAACGTGCAACCGAGCGAATACAGATCGCTGCGAATGTCGGCGAGTCGCGGGTCGTGGGCCTGCTCTGGCGAGATGTAATCGAACGTGCCCAGCGTCACACCGCTGGCCGTCATGTCCTCGCTGGTCTCGAAACTTTCCGAGCGAGCCAAACCCATGTCGACGAGTTTGATCGAGCGTTCCTCGGTCACCACCACGTTGGACGGTTTGATATCGCGGTGGACGATCCCGCGACGCGACGCGTGGCCGATCGCCTCGGCGACTTGACAAGTGTAAAAAACCGCATCGTCGAGCGACAGCGGTCCGCTCTGTGAAACGATGTCGCGGATGTTACTGCCGTCGATATACTCAAAAACGATGTAGTACCACGGCCCATCGTTGCCGACCTCGAACACGCGAGCGATCAGTGGGTGATCGAGTTTCGCGGCACTTTGAGCCTCGTTGCGAAACCGTCGTTGCAGGTCCGGGTCGCCGGCAGCAAACGGCACGACTTTGACCGCGACGGTCCGCCCGAGCCTCTCGTCGACGGCGCGAAAAACCGCCCCCATCCCGCCGCCACCGATTTGGTCGAGCAGTTCGAAATGATTCAAACGTTGCCCCGCTAATTCGCGAGTCAAGGACGCCGGCGTGTGGTGCGTCGGCCCCGGCAACGATCCGCTGCCCGATCCCAGCGAAGGGCCGTTGTGCGAAGAGCCCTTGGAAGAACCTGGGAAAGAGGCCTCGCCGCGCGACCCCGAGACATCGCGACGCGACGATCCGGTGGCGAAAGCACCCAGCGGGTCCTGCCGAATCACCGTCTCGGCCGCCTCGAGTTCCCGCTCACTGACTTCCCGCTCACTGACTTCGCGATCACTGACTTCGCGATCACTGACCAACGCTGGAACCTGCTTCTCGCCAGCCAAAACCGGATCGGTCGATGCGGGGCGATGCACCGTCGAGGCTTCCGGGCGAATAGCGGAGGAGGGGTCCATGCGGCCTTGCATCGAGCAGAAGAGGAGAAGAGAAGCGATCCGTCACTAGTCTCCAGCCTAATCCAGCCGGCGGTTTTTGGCAAGAAAAGACGGTTTGGTTGAGGAAAGAACGCGTAGAATCCCCAGACGTGCCTCTGTGTTTTTTCGCTCGTTTGCTAATAGCGAAAATCGCTCCAGTGCGAGCTTCCCAAAGTCGCCCAAATCCACCGTCCAGTCGTTAACGTACAACTCCACGTGCTGCATCAAGACCGCATCATCCATCGATTGAGCGTACCGACGCATCGCCGGCAGCGCCGTTTCGGGCCGCTGGCGGGCGATTGCGAGCGAACCCGAAATAACCCCACTGACCTGCCTCATGAGCGCCTCATCGTACACCGAGCGCATCACCAGCCCACCCAGCGGCAGCGGACAATTCGTTTGCGTCTCCCACAATTGCCCCAAATCGGCGACGCAGTGCAAACCGGACGCCTCATACGTGAAGCGTCCCTCGTGAATGCAAACGCCGAAATCAGCCGTCCCCGCCGTCAATCGCGGCATGATCTCCGAAAAAACCACGTGCTCCACCCGCGTCGTCTCCGGATAGAACAAATCGAACAGCAGTTTTGCGGTTGTCAGTTCCCCCGGACACAACGTCAAACCGAGCACCTCCCCCGGATTGGTTCCCGCCCGGCTCGTTTCCGCCCGGCTCGTTTCCGCCCGGCTCGTTTCCGCCTTGCTCGTTTCCGCCTTGCTCGTTTCACCTGGAACCGCACCCGCCCGAGCCGCCAACAGCAACGGCCCGACCCCAAAACCGAGTGCCGACCCGACCGGCAACACCACCACTTTCTCCGCCAACACCAACGCGGCGTGGAAACTGGTTTTCGCCACATCGAACCGATCCTGCATCAGCCCTTCATTGAGTTGATCGATGTCGAGCAAATCGATCGTGAACTCGAATCCCCCCGTATCGGCACGTCCTTCGAGCAAGGCGGCGAACGCGAACGTGTCGTTAGGACAAGTGGAAATCCCGAGATGCAGTTTCCGCCCGCTCCCGATCGTGATTCGATGTTGATTTGTCATGGTGTCGCCAGGAAGCATTGTTTAAGTGATTTTTCAAAAAACGGTGCGTGACACAATCTTTCGAAAAAATGGCAGAATAATGAGGGGGCGGAATGGTTGAAAACGAGCACCTCGATCCCTCGCAGTCATTCCGCCCTTTCATCATTTTGCCAGACCGAAGCCAATCCACAGCTACGATCGAGAACCAACTCAATCGCCGCCACGGGCGATTCACTCAGGACCACCCACGGACGTTCCGATGAGGCGATCTGTTGTTGCATCGTATTGGAATCGTCAAACGTGCTGAAAAGCAATTGCCCCTCGGACACCTTCTCCGCCACCCGGACGCACGTTCGAATCCCGACACGATGGTTGATCGATTCACCGCCATGTCGGCGTCCGCCACCGGCCGCAATGATCGCGTCACCGATCGCAGGACAGTCGATCGACTCGACGTATCCGTCCTGGTGTGCACGATAATCACGGCGACGCGCCAGTGACAACTCTCCCTCGATTCGCCCGCCCTGAGCGGCGACCATTTGCTCAAACCGCTGCATCACGTGCCCGCCGTCGAGCCGTTCGTTCAACCGCCGTTTCGCCTCCTCCATGCTCTCGCACAACCCCGTCTGCATTAACGAAGTCGCTGCCAGTTCGATCGTCAACTCTCGCACCGGACTCCACCCCCCGCCCCCGCCCGACCCGCCACCCTTCATCACCTCGATCGCCTCGTTGACTTCAATCGCGTTCCCGATCGCCGCACCGCCGACGTGACCGAGCGGTTGCTCCATGTCCGATAAAATCGCTCGCGTCGGCAACCCCGCTTGTCCGCCGACGCGGACCAAGCTTTCGGCCAATCGCGTCGCCTCTTCGCGTGTCGGCATGAACCCGCCACGGCCCACCTTCACGTCCATCACGAGTGCATCAAGGGACGCGGCGAGTTTCTTACTCAAAATACTCGCCGTGATCAAACCCACCGACTCCACCGTCGCCGTTACATCACGCAGTCCATACAAACGCCGATCCGCCGGCGCGATCCGCTCATCGGCACCGATGATGAACGCCCCCGTTTGACGCAGCACCTCGGATGATTGCTCGATCGAAAGCGACGTTTGAAACCCTGCGATCGATTCGAGTTTATCCAACGTCCCGCCGGTCCGCCCCAGCCCCCGGCCACTGATCATCGGCACGTCACAACCGCAACTCGCCAATAGGGGGGCGAGAATCAACGAGATCTTGTCCCCCAACCCACCCGTGCTGTGTTTATCCACCCGAGGTCGATCGCTCACCCGCGGCAAACACGTGCCACTGCCCAGCATCTCGTTTGTCAAACACGTCGTCTCCTCCGGCGTCAATCCACGGATGCAAATCGCCATCGCCATCGCCGCCATCTGAGCATCGGTCACAGAACCATCACAAAACGAACGAATCAAAAAACTCCACTCGTCGCGATCGAGCGAAAACCCGTCACGTTTTTTTCGAATCAGGTGAGTACACAACATCGGGAGCAATCATCACAATGGTAGGCAACGGGAACACGACGACTGACCAACCCGCCCACGGCGAGGCCGCTCAAAAACATTCTATCACTGCTCTTACTCCGTCACAGTTAACCACTCCGACAACCGCCATGTTGATTCAATCCATCCAAGCCGGGACAGCTCGCCAATTCGTCAACGACGAGACCGGAAAGACCTGGACGTCCGCGATCATCAAATCCCCGGTGCCGGGTCCGGTTTGGGTTAGTAAAACAGGTCTCACCGGCGACCAGCAGGCCGACACGAAACACCACGGCGGCCACGACAAAGCCGTGCTCAGCTACCCTGCGATTCATTACCATCACTGGGCCACTGAGTTCCCGGAAATCCCCTGGGGCGGCGGAGCATTCGGTGAAAACCTCACGCTCGCCGAGATCTCGGACGAGGAGGGCAGCACCCGCGATGCGACCCCAGGCCGCGACGTTTGCATCGGCGATGTTTTTGCAGCAGGCGAGTGTCTCCTGCAAATTTCACAACCCCGTGAACCTTGCTGGAAACTATCCTCCCGTTGGCAACTCCCCAAACTCGCCGTCCGCGTTCAGGAAAAACGCATGACTGGCTGGTACCTACGAGTCCTGCAAGAAGGCGAGATTTCTCCGGGGCAGACCATGGTTCTCACGCAGCGATTGCATCCCGAATTCACCATCGACCACGCTAACGAAATCATGTTCGCTCAACCCCGCCGCCGCGTTGAAGAACAACACCTCGCCGCCTGCCCCGAGTTATCCGACTCGTGGAAGGAAACCCTTCGCCGCTGACGGGACAGCGAATGATTCATCAGCGTAGTGGACGAGGCGTCTTGTCGCTCCGGTCACCAATGCCACCGTGGTCGATACAGAGCAATACGAAGACAGGACTTGCAATCCGAAATCGGGGCTTACCACCCTCACCGTGTGGACGATCGTGAACTAAGAGTTCTCGACGTTTCCCGTTCAATACGTGAAATCGGACCCCAGTGTCCGTGAATCAAGAGTCGGGCACAACCAAACCAACACCGACGCGATGCAGTGAATCGCAGCCTTCTTTACCGGCGTGGCGTGGCTTTGTGACGCCATCTATTTTTTCGAAGCCTTGGGGATCTGGCCAGCAACACGCGTCAACACGGTTCGTCGATACTAGCACGGCTCATCCGACCGAAGCGTCCATCGTCGGACACTACCTCAGGATGCCTTTGAGAAAATGGCATGCTGTCCCGACGACGCCAGTGATGACCAAGCCTGATAGGAGAGTGGCAGCAAATCGATCTGCGCCCCCCCAGGTTTCGGGGTCATTCGTGGTCGTGTTAATCTGATTCTTGAAGACGGGTCCAGTTAAAACCATCGCGCAGACGAAACACACGCCGCTGAGCATCCCAATCGTGAGCATTGCCAACAAGGCCAAGATGCCAACACGGTCTCTCATCCGATCGAGAATCGGTATCGCGTAAGAGATGAGAACGAGCACGCCCATCGGCACGCCGATGGACGTCCCGAGGAACTGCTGAAGCGTGGCTGCCTTTCGGAACCTGGGCCTACCGTGGGCTGTTTAAAACTCAGTATTGACGTGTCGTTTCAATGGTGCTGGTTTTATTCCGCGCAACGACCGCAATCGTGGTCAAAGACGGTAGCCGGTGGTTTGAGCGAAGCGAACACCCTCGGGACTCGTGAAGACGTTGCACCCGCCGACCACGTAGTGGTCGCAGAGCCGGCCTGAGGCTGATCTGCGATCCCTTCAGGATTTGCGTGGTCGGGTCGCGATCGACCAATCCATGGGCATCGCATTCGCTCAGCCCACGGCGACCATCTTCGATCCCTACCGGGATCACTCTTGCGGAACCAAACCGGCACAATCGTTTTACGGGGTCAACCCCGAATCTTTGAAAGCCTGGGCTTTCCGTGATAACGATTCTTCGCCTCGCGGCGTTGGGTAAGCCGATCTTGCGCGGTCATCAAGGGGCATGTGGCGTTGGGAACACAGAGGACACAGAGGACACGGAGGCACAGAGGACACGGAGGCACAGAGTACCTGTCGATGGGAAGAGTGGCGTGAGTGGTGTGGTGAACGTGTTGTTTCTATCGCGAGGAATCCCTCACTAACAGATCGGGTCAAGATCGATCGTTTCGGTGGAAAATCATCCGTCCCGTCTCAGTACCACTGCATGGCGTAGTCGTGGAATTTATCCAGGGCGAGTTTGCGGGCGTTGGGGTCGGCGACGTAGTCCGACCACTTGGATTTTTGATCGTCGAGGCGACCGTACAATCGCGTTTTGCAGTATTGATACCGGTGCCAGTGCCAGGGATGATCTCGCGAGTACGACTCGATCTCGGTTTGACGCTGGGCCAAGATCGCACGGACACCTTCACGAATGATCTCATCCTCATGGTCGACAAGATCGAACAAAGGAAAGACGCCCTCATCGTCGATCGATTTGACCGCGATCATGACCGACGGTTTCAGGTAACCGCCCGACACGGCGTTGGCGTTGTAGCGGTGAGCGACATAGTCGACCGGGAACAAACAGTACACGATCACCGCGAGCGACAACGCGATCAATTGTGACTCGATCAACCATGCGAATGATCGCCGACGCAGGATTTTCCGAATCACCAAGACGAAACCGACCAGCACCAACGTGATCCCGAAGAACCCGAACGTTCGCATCTCCGTCATGCCGTTGTAACCGACGTAAATCCACAACCGATTGTAGACGGCGAGTGCCAGCAACAAATTCATGCCCGACCAAACCCAGGCGAGCATTTTCAAACGTTCGATCCGTGGATCACGAAACATCGCGGCGTGAAAAATGAACGACAACGTCAACGTCGCCAGAGCCAATGCGACTGTCAGCCACGCCGCACCCTCGTGAGCGTACCCAGCGTAATAAAAACCCTCGGGAAACTCACGTCCCCACAACGTTTGGAACTCGAACACGAGATACGCTGCGAACAATCCGATCAACGCCAACAACGTGTTGCGAAACGGTGCGTACCACGGCGTCGCTTGCGAGTCGGCTTCGGTTTCGGTCGCCGGCACCTCGTCGGAATCCGGCCCGAGCAATCGCACCATCCATCCTTCCGCTCCCGGAACGAGCGGGCGTAGCAATCCCGCACCGACGAAGAACGCCAGCACACAAAACGGCAACTCCCAAAACGAAATGTCCGAAAAGAATTCCAAAATCCGACTCGAAATTTGGCTGATCCAATCGCCGACGTGCGCCACCAAGTCAGGGTTGGCCAACACAAAGATGCCGCCGAACAGCACGACGGCACCGACCGGGAACAAAATGCTCAACCACGCCGCCGTCGACGGACTGGCCCGCTGCGACGTGGAAAAACTCTGTAACTGCGGTATCCGATCGGCGCCAAAGAAGGGTGCGAACACGATTGTCGTCAACACGCGTACGAGCGTCGGTAGCCATCCTGAGGACGCCAGCACCAAGGCGACGAAAACGAACAGCGCGACCAAGGATACCGACACCGAACCGGACCACCCCAAACGCAGGATCGTGAGCACTAACAGCACCGCAGCGATCGAGGTCGACACCCGCCAATGACGAAAACTCGACAGTTTCCGGCGTCGAACCCGCTGTCACGCAACTGATGCACGATGAACAGCGAAACGATCGCGATCGTAAAGAACGCTGCCACGGCGAAATAACCGCGCCCGCGAAAGATCAACAGATCCGCTGCGACGGTCCACAATGCGACCATGAGCACCTCCGACGCGATCGCCATCGGACGCCCCACCGCCGCCTCTTCGCTGAAAAGATTCCTAGGCTCCGCGGCAGCGGCGGGTTCGTTCGATCCGGCGGGTTGGCTCGCGTCAGTGGCCATCGTTAATACCTCGTGATCGTTTCGTGGAGATTTAAAATCACGCGACACACCTGTGACATCGCCGCGAGGCTTGCTAGATCATCGTCGGCTAAATCATCACCGGACGAGTCATCAACGGCCGAGTCACGGTTGCCGATCTGCAGAAACTTCGATGCGTCCTCGGGATGTTCGCTGAAATACGCTAACTGTCGTTCGTACAACGATTGCAGCGCTGCGATCTCCTCCGGCTGTGCGTCTCGTGCGACGGCTCGCCGGAACGCGTCATTGATGGTCGTTTGCAATGACTCCTCCATGTTGTCGGCCATCAAACTCGCCGCCATCGTATGGGACGCTTCGTTAAATGTCGGATCGTTGAGCAGCGTCAACGCCTGTTGGGGGCTGTTGGATTGCGAGCGATCGGCGGCGCACTCGTCGCGTGACGGGGCGTCAAAGTTGACGAGCATCGGATGCAGAAATGTGCGTTGCCAGTGCATGTAAACTCCCCGCCGATATTGTCGGCGGTCACCCGACGCGGTGTAACCGCGATTGGGAAATTGCAGGTTGCTGTAATGACCGTCGGGTTGATACGGAAACACACTCGGCCCGCCGATGTAGTCATCGTTGAGCAACCCCGAAATCGCCAACGCGTTGTCCCGAATCGCTTCGGCTTCCAATCGTCGTGGCGACGCTTGGGCGAGTAACCGATTGTAGGGATCGGATTCGACGAGTTCGGCATTCCGCGTGACCGATTGCCGATACGTGCGGCTGTTGACCATCAAACGAATGAGGTTCTTCACGTCCCAACCGCCGATCACGAACTCGGTCGCGAGTCGATCGAGCAACAAGGGGTGACTCGGCCATTCGCCTTGGCTGCCGAGGTCGTCGAGTTTGCCCGACAAACCGGCGCCGAAGAAATGCTTCCACGTGCGGTTGACGACGTGCCGTGGGACGAGCGGGTTGTCCGGCGAGGTCAACCAATCGGCGAGATCGGTGCGGTTCAAACGACGGTTGCTGTCGGTGTCGTCTTTTGAAAACCGATCACCTCCGGGCAGGAACGAAGGAAATCCCGGCGGCGCGAGTTCACCGGATTCGTCTTGCCAATTGCCCCGAGGCCGCACGCGGCTGATCGGAATTTGATCGGCGTCGACGGATTGGGCGACCAACGTCATCGCCATCGCCGAATGTAAATCCAAGATCTGATCACGAAACCGTTTCGCATCGCCATGTTGTCGATCGACGGGCACGGTGGAAACGTGCATCGCGCCTGCGATCGCTGCATGGTCACGGTCGGTTCGTTCGGATGATTTTGTCGCGAGTGCTTGTTTCAATTCTTCGGAGGCCGCCGGCCAACCCGCGACTGCGTGCCCGATCGGCGTGACAGACAACCGGACGCGTCCGACGTCGCTGCTCTTAAGTTCGACGACGAGTTGTTCGCCCACGGCCAAGACGAGTGGTTTTTTGAAATGAAAAACAGCGGTGTGCGGGAGCTGATTTTCGTTGGCCGGCAATTGCCATCGCGCCGGGCCACTCCGCCAAACGTCACCGAGCGTTCGGGGCGGACGTCCGTTACTGAATCTCTTCGGGTCTTCCCGGTCGGCTTCGCCCCAAGCGACGGCGAGTGGCGCGTTCGGTATGACCTGGATTTGATCGGGGATCGCGATCCGCGTCGAGGGTTTCGGCGTGGCCGGTTTCGCGGTTTGCAATACGTTTCGGTTGTCGTCCAGCAGGATCAAACGAAACCCGTTCAAACGTTCGGCATAGTTCCCGTCGACTCGGTTCCAAACGACGATCGATTCGATCGAACGTTCGCTACCGAGGTCGACTTCCCACCATGGATTGCTTCCTTCGATGCTGGTGTGCGTCACCGAGTTGGCTTTGTAATAGTCGCCTTCGGTTTCACCATCGATCGCGAGGGATGCCAACGCGGTTTTGTAATCCGACGACTGGCTCGCTTTGCCGTCGCGAGCGATGTTGATTGGTTTCTCGCTGGCGTTTTTTGAATTCGCATCTCTCGCCGTTTCGAAAATTTCGACTTCGGCGAGCGAGAGGATTTGTTTGCCACTGAGTTCGATGCGCACGAAACGCGGGCGGTTGGTTCGCATCTCGGGCGCCGATTCGTCTCGTCGGACGACGCTCGCGGCGAAACCGAGAGAGAACCGTCCGTCGGCGCCACGTCCCACGTTGCCGCCGTTGTTTTCGTCCGGCAGCACTTCCACGCGGACCGAATTGATTGTCATCGGTGTCGTCGGAACCGAGGCGATCGAGACGGTTTCGTTGCCAGCCGATTTCCCGGTCAACAACACACTGCCGTCGTCGAGAACCTGATGCGCGGTCCCGCCTACCGTTTGCACCTGAGTCGAACGCAACGGCACCCAACCGTCGGGATGTTCGGCGAGCACCTCATTTAGCGAGGACGTCCATGTTTGGGATTCAGGCGAGTCGTTACCAGACGCTTTTGCGAGCAGACTCAACAACGCGTCATCACGCTCTTGAATCAGCGAGCGAATTTCCGCTCTCAACGAAGCCGACTCGACTCGCATTTCCGGTGGGAAGGGATAGTCGTTGTTAAAACCCTTCAAATCCTTGTTCGGCGAGTAGCCGTAGTCGGAGTAGACGCCCCATTGCTGCACGTCATCAAAGAACGCGCCGAACGAATAGAAGTCCTTGGCGGTGAAGGGATCGAATTTATGGTTGTGGCATTCACAACACGCTAATGTTGAACCGAGCCATGCAGTGCCCAGCATCCGCACCCGGTCGGCTTTGTATTTCGAGAGATACTCATCCGGTTGCGCGCCGCCTTCACGCGTGACCATGTTCAACCGCAACAAACCTGTCGCGACGAGGTCCTCGGGCGTCGGGTTCGGTTTCAGATCACCGGCGATTTGTTGACGCGTGAATTCATCAAACGGTTTGTTCTCGTTGAACGCGTTGATGACGTAATCGCGGTAAGAGAAATTTCGCAAGTTTTGGTCACCGTGAAAACCGACGGTATCGGCAAATCGCACAATGTCTAACCACGAACTGGCCATTCGTTCGCCGAAGTGAGGCGATGCCAACAGCCGTTCGACTTGACGTTGATAAGCGTCGCCTGATGGATCGGCTAAAAACGCGTCGAGTTCCTGCACCGTGGGCGGCAATCCGATTAAATCCAAACTCAACCGGCGCAGCAGCGTGGTCTTGTCGGCGGTCGGTGACGGATCGATGCCTTCGGTTTGCAAACGTGACAAGACGAACGCATCGATTTCGTTTTCGATCTTGTCCGGGTGGGTCGTAACGTCGGGCACGTTGGGACGGGTCAACGGCGAGTAGGACCAATGCTGTTCGTAGTCGGCGCCTTGTTCGATCCATTTCGCGAACAACGCTTTTTCATAACTCGTCAATTGGTGTCGGTGATGTTCGGGCGGCATGGGGTCGCCGTAACCGAGTCCCATGATGCGGTTGTAGACCTCCGACGCTTTGAAATCCCCCGGCACGATCCCACGCATCTCGTCATCGGACGGCAACACACCAGTCGCTGATGCAAACGAATCGATCCGGTAGGCGCTCTCGTTCATTTCTTCGTCGGGACCGTGGCAGGCGAAGCAAGTGTTCGACATGATCGGTCGGATGTGGGCGTTGAACGTGACCCGTTGGGGTAGTTGGAGCGGTGCCGAGGTCGCGACCAACTGCGCGGCGTTTGAATCATCAGCACGCGACGACGTGGTGAGCAGAATCGTGCCGGTGAGGAGGAGGGCGGTGAGGAAGCGAAACATATTAGGTGGGAAGAATGGGAAGAGTTGAATGAGGGTGGTAGCGGACGTCGCCAAGACTTTCGTTGGTGAATTCGAAACTCTTGGCGAGTTCCGCTACGCGGCTGTTCAGGCAATGATGTCTCGAACGACGCGTGTCGGTTCCACGCCGGTGAGTTTCAAATCGAGTCCTTGGAACCTCGTCGTCAAACGCTCGTGGTCGACACCGAACAGGTGCAACAATGTCGCGTGCAGATCTCGTACAGGAACGACGTTTTCGACGCTGGCGTAACCAAGTTCATCGGTACTGCCGTAGGCCATTCCGCCTTTGACACCGCCTCCTGCCATCCACACGCTGAACGCGTTGATGTGGTGATCGCGTCCGGAACCTTGGGCCATCGGCGTACGTCCGAACTCGCCGCCCCACAACACCAACGTGTCTTCGAGCAGTCCGCGATCCTTGAGGTCTTTCAACAATGCCGCGGTCGGTCGGTCGGTGTCCATGGCCGATTGGGTGAAGTTAGGAACTAGGTTGCTGTGGTGGTCCCAACCGCGATGATACAACTGGACGAAGCGCACGCCTCGTTCGAGCAACCGCCGGGCCAGTAAGCAGTTCGACGCGTAGGATCCGTCGCCGGGACGTTGGACGCCGTAGTTCTCCAACGTCTCTTTGCTCTCGGTGCTCATGTCGGCGAGTTCCGGGACGGCGGATTGCATTTTGAATGCCATCTCGTATTGGGCGATGCGGGTTTCGATCTCGGGATCGATCACCTCTCGCGTCAACATCCCGTTGAGTCGCTGGACCTCGTCGATGACTTGCCGCTGCGTCGATTGGCAGACGCCGTCTGGGTTACCAATGTAATGCACCGGAGCCCCCGAGGATTGGAACGCGACGCCTTGGTATTTGCTCGGCAGCACGCCCGCACTCCATTGCCGCGCGGACACCGGTTGCGCCCCCGGACCGGACGAGGTCATCACAACATAACCGGGCAGGTTTTCGGTTTCCGCCCCGAGTCCGTACAACATCCACGAACCCATGCACGGGCGACCTTTGATGATCGAACCGGTGTTCATGAACGCGTGTGCAGTGTCGTGATTGATTTGCTCGGTCGTCATGCTGCGGATGATGCACATGTCATCGGCGTGGCCGCCGGTGAGCGGGAACATGTCGGACATTTCCAGTCCCGACTCTCCCCATTTGCGGAATTTCGTGAACGATTTCCTCGCGATCAGTTTCGCGCCTTGCAATTGAGCGAGTTGTTGACCGGCGGTGAAGGATTCAGGGAACGGTTGTCCGTCGAGCCGATCGAGTTCGGGTTTCGGGTCGAGCGATTCGACGTGCGACGGACCGCCGGCCATGCACAAGTGAACGATCCGTTTGGCCTTGGGTGCGAAATGCGGCATCCCCGGCAGCGGCGGCCAGGGATGATCGCTCGGGGGCGCGTTCGCGGGGGCGGATGACTCGCCGAACGCCCGCGTGTTGTCGCCGAGTAGCGAGGCCAGTGCGAACGAACCGATCCCCGCGAATGATTTTGAAAGAAACGTCCGCCGCGCCCAATCGGTACGGAGACGTTCGGCATCAGGGGGGTGGGGATTCATGGGATGGGTGGTTGGTGGGAGGATGATGCGTGCTACGCCTCATCCTAACCGAAATACGGGTGCCCTTGGTTGCTTTCTCACCCCAAAGAGATCATTCCCGTCGGACGGGTATTCACGGAAAAATCGTGTCGGAGATCTTGAGTTACGAACATCGGAGTGATGATTGTCGTAGGGTTCTCCGAACCGAATGCGTTACGAAGCGGCGGGTGGAGCGTTGTCGGCTCGGAGAGCCGAACGACAATGGCCAGCGACGACATAGTGAAGGATCGCGAGCAGGCGAAGATGCCCGGTATCTTGGGTTTCGCTTGATACGTTGGTTTGCATCTTGGATCTACGGTTTCACTGTTAGTTGTTGTTCGGCGCGTTCCACGACGACGCGTGCCCAGGCATCATTTTGGTACAAGCGGATGACTCCTTTCAACAGTGCCGTTCGCTCGGTGGCGGGCATCGTTTCGCTCGCATCGATTCGTTGGTTCAGCATCGCCACTCGCGGGTCGTTCGCGAAACCGACCGAGTCCTCCGATTCCAAGCGTACTTTTTCGTTTCGAGCCAAGCGAACCAGCCGCATCCTCTCGGTCGATTCGTTCTCGCTGTCGTCGGTGGCGAACACGTCGAGCCAGGCGCCGAGGTGCGAGGCGGCCGCATCGGTTGACGTTTCGCGTAACTGCATCGCATCGCTGAACCCTTGGACGGCGGGGTCGAGTCTCGAATTGCCGCCGACTCGCCGGGCGCGGGCACCGATTCGTTTGAGTGTTTGTTCGAGTTCGGCTTGCTGTTGCCAGCGGCGGACCATCGGGACGTTTTCATCTTCCGGGTAAAGATCGAGAAACCGGTCGATCGTGGAACTGTTCATCGTGAGATCACCCTCCTGTTCGGCGCTTTGCAATTCAACGAACATTGATTCCGCCGTCGGCCCTTCGATCGCGCGGACGAACAAGTAAATGCCGCCGGCGAGGATCGCGAGCATGCCGACAATGGACGCGATTTGTGACCAGTTGTGCACCGGGGCGGTGCTGGAGGAGTTGCCCAGAAATCGAGTTTCGGACTCATCCGATTCGACCGTTCGGAAACTGGTCGGCGAAACGAGTGGTGACTCGGTATCGAATTCGAGTGAATGCAAACTCGGGCTGGAGAGATGCGATTTCGACGGCATCGAATCGTCCGTCGCGGCGGTTTCGAGTTCACCGCGTTGCGGGGCAGCGTCGCGTCGCGGGTCATTGCTTTCGAGCGAACGTCCGCGAATAGAAACGTGACCGGTTGCGGGGTGTCCGGCGGGATCACCGTCGGCGTGCTGTCGGGTGCCGAGTGAGTCGGAACGCTCGTGCCCCAGCTGATCGTCCGCCAAGTGATCGAGTTCGGGTTGCTCGTTGGTGGGGTTGTTTTGGGTCAGTTCGCTTTCGAGGGAAACGGTTCGTTCACGTTGCAATCCCGCGCGTGTTGCCTTGAGCCGTTTGGAGACGGCCAGTGCGGTGGGCGGGCGTTGCTTAGGATCTTTTTCGAGCAGGTGGTGAACGATCTCGACGACTTCGACCGGGATGTCGGGATTGATCAATTCGAGCGGAACGGCGCGGTCGCGTTTGAGTGCCTCGATGACTTGGGTGAGTTTTTTCCCCGCGAACGGAGAGCGTCCGGCCATCATCGCGTACATCACGCTGCCGAGTGCGTACAGATCCGTCCGCGGCGTGATCGCGCCTTCGCCGGCTTGCTCGGGGGCCATGTAGTCGGCTGTTCCGAGCACGCTGCCGGCGAGCGTTTGGTCGCCGTAGCCGAACAGCTTCGCGATCCCAAAATCGACGAGCTTGACTTCGTTGTCTGCGGTCAATAACAAATTCGCGGGTTTCAGATCACGGTGAATCACGCCGATGTCGTGGGCGTGTTTGAGTGCGGCGGTGATTTGGATTGCGATGTCGACGGCCGGCAACCATCCGAGGCGTTTGACCTCGCGGATGCGTTGTTGCAGCGACTCGCCGTGAACGAGTTCCATCGCGTAGAACAGCCGCCCTTCTTCTTCTCCGTATCCGATTAAACGCACGATGCCGGGGTGACGAAGTCGCCGGAGGGTTTCGATTTCGGCATCGAAGCGTCTGCGAAATCGCATGTCATCGGCGACGTGCTGGGCGATCAGTTTGACCGCGACGTGTTCCCCGGATTGAGCATGGGTGGCTTCATAGACCGAACCCATGCCGCCGCGGCCGATGATTTTGCCGATCTGGTAGGGGCCGAGATACTCGAATTCACTCATGTTGATTTTCCGTTGTCGCACCCAGGCTCCAATCGGATCGAGGCGTGGGCGAGACGGAGAGCGAGACCGATTCATCGTCGTTGATTTTGCGGATCGCGTCGTTCGATTGCTGCACCGCTTCGGGGGTCGTCAGGGGTGAAAGCGTGACGCGGAACGATTGCGTCTCGCCGGCGTCCAAGGAGACGGTGCGTCCGTTGGCCTGTTCGAAACGACGTGGGTTGGGAAAGTTCGTTGCCGGTTCGATGCCGCCGACATAACCGTCGGACAACTCACCACAATTTTTCCAGAGGATGAACCAGGGCAACGTCGATATTTTGAAACGGACGGCCAACCCGCGGGTTTGAGCGGCGTCGGAGAACATCGCCCGAGCCATGCCGGAATCGTCACTGACGGGACGGGCAAAGTAAACTCGCTCGCGGTACCCCGGCGTGGGTTCCTCGAATCGATTCCAATGGTCGATGTCCTCGGCGGCGTGTTCGTCGCGCGGTGCTAACTCGTCGATCGCGATATTCAACCGGCTGTCTTTGCCGAGTACTGGGGCACCGAGATTGATGTGATAGAGCAACTGCATCGACGCTGGCGTGGACAATTCGTTGGTCACATCGTCGAGCAATTCGACGTCATCCCGATCGGCGTGAATTCGCACGCGGGTTCGCATCCGCAGTCGTTTAAAAAACAGTTTCGCTTCGATCGTTTCGGCGACCAACTCGACGCGTCCGGAGGCTTCATCGAACTCGACGCTAAGCGAATCGGCGGGCGTGTTGGCGATGCGTCCGTGCAGCGGATAGATCAACCGGCCGTTGGCGTCGTGTTCGGGGGCACCGTTGCTTTCGAGACCGCAGCGGACGACGAGTTCATCGAACCCGGAGAGCCAGCCCAATCCGTCGGGTTCGCTGAGATTTACGAAACTCGGATGGACGGGGCCCACGACGGGCGACTGCCATTGGTACCGCACGCCGGCCGCCTGCATCCGCCAAATCGACATGCCTCGCGTGGGCAGAATGTCGACGTGCATCCGAGCATTGGCCATCCGAACGATCTCGACGCCCTCGCTGACCCCGCCTCGAAAAACGCCGTGACGGATCGTGATTTCGCCGACCCGGGTCGCGATCATCAAATGCAGCGGGCTGGCGTCATCCCATTCGATGCGTTCTTCGCGGTCTTCGGTCGTTCGCAGGACGATGGATTCGGTCGGCATGGAGAAAAAACGGTGAGAGGAGAGGCGGGTGGTTTCGCCCAGTGTCGTCGAAGAAACCGGTCGAGGGAAGGGATTCTTGTCACGGGGTCGCGATCCGAATACAACAGCGATCCGATACGACCCGTGGGTGATGGTGCGATCGGCGGCAATGTGGCTATCTTAACGTCGTTTGTCGCCCCGAAGACATCGAATCTTCCCTTCCCCTTTTTTGAAACCCCCGCAACCGGACCAACCCGATGAGCAACCCGATGAGCAACCCGATGAGCAACGCGAAATTAGACGAAGGACTCGTGCAAGGCGACAGTGTCACCCGATTACTGGATTCGGCGATGGACGCGGGCGACGGCCTGTTGCGATTGACGCCGACCTGGGTGCCGCGATCGTTCCTGCATCCGGGACGCCGGATCAAACTGCACCCCGGCGATTATTACCGGTTCGGTGCCGACCGGGGCGGCATTGACGAGCGGTGGTTCGGCAGCACGACCGAGGCGGCCAACGAGGGCCGCGTGTGGCACGAGGGGTTTAGTTTTTGCCTGTTCGAAGGCAAGAAGTTTTTGCTCAAAGACGCCGTCGCCGAACGGGGCAACGATCTCGTCGGCGAGACCATCTTCTCAAAATACGATCGTTGGCCGGTCTACTCGAAATTCTTCGACAACATGGGGCCGATTCCCCACCACATGCACCAATCGTTCGAGGACGCAAAACTCGTCGGCCAAGAGGGCAAACCGGAGAGTTATTATTTCCCACCGCAACTCAACAACGTCGATAATAATTTCGCCTACACGTTCATGGGACTCGAACCGGGAACGCAACCCGAAGACGTTCGCCGTTGTTTGGAAAACTGGAACGCCGGCGACAACGGCATCCTCGACCTCAGCCGCGCCTACCGACTCAAACGGGGCACCGGATGGTTGATCCCGCCCGGTGTCTTGCACGCCCCCGGATCGTTGTGTACGTATGAACCGCAATGGGGTAGCGACGTGTTCGGCATGTACCAATCGATCGTCGAAGGACGTTATGTCGATTGGTCGTTGTTGGTCAAAGATATGCCCGAGGAAAAACACCAAGACCTCGACTTCATCGTCGGCCAATTGGACTGGGACAAGAACGTTGACACCCATTTTAAAAACAGCAACTACCTCGAACCGGTCCGTGATGAGAAACGCAGCGGCGACGGGTACGAGGATTTGTGGATCGTGTACGGGACCGTCGACGGCGAGCAATTGTTCAGCGCGAAGGAACTCACGCTGCAACCCGGTGCTAAATGCACATTGCAAGACGGCGCGACGAGCAGTTGGATCACCGTGCAAGGTCGTGGCCGGATCGGGTCGCTCGATTTGCAAACGCCAGCGATGATTCGGTTCGGTGAAAACACGACTGACGAAGTGTTTATCTCGCACGTCGCGGCGACTCGCGGCGTCGAGATCGAGAACACGGGTAGCGAACCGCTCGTCGGACTCCGCTACTTTGGCCCGAACGCGCATACGGATCTGCCCAAGGCCGGGTCGTAAGGGATTGCGAATCAGCAAAAGGCGTAGCGGAACTCGCCAAGAGTTTCGATCCAACCGGTGCACGAAAGTCTTGACGACTTCCGCTACGATCAAGTTCGCCTCTTTGAGTGACCGTCGGTGGGGCGGGTGCCAACTTTGCTTGACGTGAAGAGCGTCGTCGTTAATGATTTGTGAACAACGGGCGGCGGCCTCTCGATCGCGTTGACAGATTCGACATCACGCAAGGGATTGACGATGCACAGTTTTTTCGCTGAGTTTCCAGAACTTCTTGATGCCGAATTCCGGACGATCACAAGGTTCGAACCAGGGACGACGGAGATCCCGGATTTCGAGAATGCCCCAAAAATCTATCTCGAAGAGTACTACTGCATCGACCCGGATTGCGATTGCCAGCGGGTGCTGCTGGAAATTGCGGAGATCAAAGATCCCCGTCATCCCCAACGCGAGGACGTCGCCGCGATCAGTTTTGCTTGGGGTGACAGCCCCATGAATCTGTTGGTGGGGGAACTGGGCAATCCGTTTTTAGAGCCGATGTGTTTCCAAGGCGACGATGCCGAGGAAATTTTAGAACTCGTCAACACTACCTGTTTGAGCGATCCTCGGTACGTCGATCGGTTGGAGCGTCATTACCACCAATTGCGTGAACGGTTCCATGGAACCGGCATGACATCGGAGGCACACGTTCTCGGCTCGGAGATTGTCGCTCGGCAATCGCCGTTCCGGCTTGATTCTCAGGTCCGCTTGAGCGACAACGGGCATACTGCCATCGCCGACTCTTTTCCTCATTCATTCTGAAGCCTGTGAAACGCGTGACCCAACATCTTTCGTTTTTGCGTGCCACGGCGATCGGGGGCATTTTCTTTTTGCTGCCGCTGGTGGTGCTATGTTTTTTCCTGGGCCAAATCGGTCAGGTGGTCTACGCCGTCGCGGTACAGATCCAGCCGTTTTTGAAAGAAACGCTTGGTATTCATCATGCGACCGGGTACGGTTTGATTTTTGCGATCGCGTTGATGGTGATCGTGTTGGCGTGTTTTTCCGCAGGGATCTTGGCCAGTCGTTCGGTGGCGAGGCAGTTTACCGGGTGGATCGAAAAATACCTGTTGATGATGTTCCCGCGTTACGCGATTTTCAAAGAGCAGCTCAGCGGCAACATTGGCGGCGAGATTGCTAAAAATCGGCTGCGTCCGGTTCACGTGCGGCTCGAAGGTTACTCGCGGCTCGCGTTCGAGGTCGAACGTTCGCTGGCGTCGGAATCACTGACGCACGCGGAGACCGTGACGTTGTATTTGCCGGGATCGCCGGACCCCTGGAGCGGCACGGTGATCAACGTCACGCCGGACCGCATCGACGCGATCGAGACTCCGTTCCCCGACGTGCTCGGTGCGTTCGAAAAACTCGGGCTGGATTCCCAAAAGATCCTGCGAGGCGAGTCCGTCTACGAGTGAGCTGCGTCGTTTGGGGTGGGATATCCGCCGTGGCGTACTGCGTTTATCCTGGTGGGAGATGCTCGATCCTCTGTCAGCCCCTTTTCACTCCGACGGACGTTCTCTCCACCGACCGGTTCTCAAGCCGTTGTCGGTCAGTCAGGTTGTATCGCGATGAGCGAATTTCTTCTCTATTACCGCCGCCCCGACCCCACGACGTGGGTCTACATGTCATCGTTTTTGACGATCGGGCTGTTCTTCGTCTTTCGGCGATTTTGGAGTATCCGTAACCTCGACATCGCGTTGTTGATTTTACTGGCGCCTGGTTTGTTGATGGTCAACGAAGGGTACCGGCGGCAAACTCGGTTGGACCGGGAAATCGCCCAAACGATCGCACTGCGCGACGCGATCGAGGAGATCGAAAGCTCCGTCGATATCGAGTCGGAGAAGTCGTTGCCGCTGGCGAATCCGGCCGAAAATCCGAATTCAACCGGGGGACTGAATCCGATCGGAGGTGAACCACCGGAGGAAACTGGCTCCCTGCAAGACGGCTCTGACGATCGCGATTCGGAGACTGCGACGATGGATTCGGCGAGATCCGACGAGGCCGCGAGAATACTCATCTCCCAAGCCGTCTCGGTATTCCCCAAATCAATGGAAGCCGAACCCGATCCCCGCACTCTGGCTCAAATCTCCGCGTATGAATCTGCGACGAAACTGCGGCGGGGCGGGTTCGTTTGGTTGTTCCTGATCGAAATCTGTTTGCTCATTCGCATGTTGCTCGATCCGTTGATGGTCCGCCGTCCGCTGCTCGATCCGAACCTAACGACGGGCGGTTTGAATTTCATCGGCATCTCACTGTTCATTTTCATGATGGCCAATGTGGTCGCCAGTACACCGGAGATTCAACGCGAGCAAGGTCCGGAACTGGGCCCCGGTTACGCGCTCATGAACATGTTGCCGACGATTCCCGTGCGTCCGGTCAGCGAAGCGCTCGCGGGTGCCGAACCGCCGACTCTCGATGAACTCTCGCCGGCTCAACAGCGCCGGGCTGCGGTGGCGAAAATCATCGCAATCATCAGCCAATCGGCGATTTTGATCGGCATCCTATTGATTGGCAATCGGCATTTCGGAAACCTGCGTTCGGGAGCGGGTTGTGCCACGTTGTATTTGTTGATGCCGTACACCGCCCAAATGACCGGGCGGGTCGATCATGTGGTCCCGGCAGCGTTATTGTTGTGGGCGATTTTGTTGTACCGCAAACCGTTCTTCTCGGGGCTATTTGTCGGCGCGGCGGCGGGGTTGGTTTATTACCCGTTGTTCCTGTTGCCGTTGTGGATCAGTTTTTATTGGCAACGCGGCGTTCGCCGTTTCACGGTCGGCGTGTTGGCGATGTTGTGCGTTTTGATGGCGTTGTTGGTCCTGGGTGGGACCGAGCCGTTTTTTGAGCACTTGCGACGAATGTTCGGTCTGTTTTTCCCGACCCAGGACCCACGTGGTATTTGGGAATTGGGGTGGAACCCGGTGTGGCGATTGCCGGTGATTGTGGCGTTTGTCATTTTGAGTTTTTTCTTGGCGATTTGGCCGGCACAAAAGAACCTCGGTATCCTGCTGAGTTGTTCGGCGGCGTTGATGATCGCGGCCCAGTTTTGGCACGGTTATGGCGGTGGCCTTTATATGGGATGGTTCCTGCCGTTGCTGTTGTTGACGATCTTCCGCCCGAACCTTCAAGATCGCATTGCATTGAAAGTCATTGACGCCCCCTCCCGGCCGCATCCGCTCGCGGTCGCTCCCCTGGATGCAGCCTAAAACCGGATGTCGAACTCTGTCTCCCCGCAACCCAACGCGGACGTCTCCCCTCCTGACACGCCCGCAGGCTGCGCCGCCGCCCGGTCCCGATACGCTGACGCGTTGACCGAGATCGACGCGGATCTCGCGACGTTCACCGCCGCCGACTCGCGGTTAGGCAGTCTTCGCGTCGGGCTGTTTTTCCTGCTCGTCGTTGGTATCGGTTTCGCCGTCACCACGAACCATCCGTTTTGGATCGTCGTGGCGGTGGGTTCGCTGCTCGCGTTCCTCGTCACCGTGGTTCGTAACGAAATCGTGCGGGTAGAAATGGAAATCCGGCAAAATCGATCGCGGACATTGACGCGGCTATCGCGGCGACTCGATCGCGATTGGAAAACACTCTCCGCCGATCCAATCGGTAAAGTTTCGGACACGATCCGGTTGGACGAGCGGCAACGGGCGTTGGCGAGCGACTTGGATTTGGTCGGCGACGCGTCCCTGTTTCAGTTCGTCTCGATGGCGGCGACGACACCGGGACAACGCACGCTGGCGAATTGGTTGACCCGGTCGGTCGATCCGGACGTCGCCGCCGATCGGCATCGAGCGGTGAAGGCACTGGCGCCGGCAAGGGATCAACGCGTGCGATTTTATACGCTCGCTCGGGAAGTCGGCACATCGACGGGCGATCCCGATTCGTTCGTGCAATGGGCGGGGACGCCGATGTGGTTGCCGTCGCGACGTTGGCTGTTAACGTGGGGTAATTTGACCGCGATCGTTTCGGTGGTTTGTCTCACCGCGTTGGTGTATGCCATCATGACGGAGAATCTTGATCTGATCCGATTGTCGTTCTTTGCGTTGGTGTTGATCGCGGTGGTGAACCTGTTGCTCGCGTCGTTGATGCTGGGGCCGGTCGCCCAGATTTTTTCGATCGCGATTCAGTCTCGTCGCAGCGTGGACGATTACGCGGAGTTGTTCGAGTCGGCTGAATTGATACCCGATGAGAAACCAAACGATGCACCGGGGAAGAATCACGCGTCGGAATCGGTGCAACGAATTCGTCAGGCGTTGTTGGGTGACGGCGAGGGTTCGTCATCCGCGGCGACGGCGATGAAGGAACTCGGTTCGGTGGCCAGAGCCGGATCGCTGAAACACTCGGCCGCGACGTTTTTGATTTACCTGCCCTTGCAAGCGTTCGGGTTGTGGGACGTGCGGGTGCTCCGCCGGCTCGAGGATTGGAAGTCGCGGTACGCCGATGACGTTGAAAGTTGGTTCGTCGCGCTCGGGGAACTCGAGTCGTTATTGTCCCTCGCCGCTTTGGCCGACGAGTATCCCGATTGGGCATCGCCGGAGTGGATCGAGTCCGACGATAACAATACGAACGACGACAACAATGCAAGCAGCGCCATCGTCGAATGCGTGCATCTCGGGCATCCGTTGCTGCCCGATTCGGCTCGCGTTCAAAACGACGTTTCGGTCGGGCCGGTGGGCACGTTGTTGTTGGTCACCGGCAGCAACATGTCGGGCAAGAGCACAATGTTACGGAGTGTTGGTTTGAACGTTTCGCTCGCCATGGCGGGCGGCCCGGTTTGTTGTGGACGGATGCGGTTGCCGGCGATCGAGATGGCGACGAGTATTCGCGTCAGTGACGATTTGAGCCAGGGCGTGTCGTTTTACATGGCCGAACTGAATCGATTGGCAGCCGTCGTCGGGCACGCGAGAGAACTGAACGCGGCGTTCACGGGAACCACTACCAATCGGTCACCGCGCCGGTTGCTGTTTTTGCTCGACGAGATTTTGCAGGGCACGAACAGCCGCGAGCGTCAGATCGCGGTCACGCGGGTGCTCGGGATGCTCGTCGAAAGCGGTGCGATCGGAGCGATCACGACTCACGATTTAGAACTCGCCGATGAACCGGAGCTAATGCGATTGGCTCACACGGTTCACTTCCGCGAAACGATCACGCCGGACGCCGACGGCGACGAGCGGATGACGTTTGATTACAAGATGCGGCAAGGGGTCTCGCCGACAACCAACGCGCTGCGGTTGTTGGAGATGGTGGGGCTGGGGGTGAACCAAGCGTAGCTGGCAATGATTTGCATTGTCTAAGTAGGTTCGGGTGAATCATTGCGGATAGCCCCATTCGCCGTTTGGGCGTTAGCCCCGGTTGAACGTGAGAACCGTGCCTAACGCCAAAACGGCCAATACACCGAAACACTTTCCCGAACCTACTTACCAAAACAAACTTAAAGCTAAGTTGCCCGATTATCGCCGGGCATCCGGAACAAGTCGGCCACGGCGACCTCCAATCCCGGCAGGACGGTCTCTCCGGTGATCGTGTCTTTTTCGCCGGCCCGTTGGAAGCGTTTGCCGGTTTGATGGATGCTGACTTCACGGTTTTCGAAATCGATCAGCCACACGATCTTCACGCCCCGAGCGAGCATTTGATCGAGTCGGTGCAGCGTATTGACGACCCGGTCGCTCGGAGACAACACCTTCACCGCGAGAACCGGTGGTGAATCGGCGTACCCACGCGTCATGCTCTCGCTCGTGTCCGCGTCGAGGTAAACCGTCACGTCCGGTCCGCGAATGGTATCCGGATCCTGCTCCACAATGAAGCCGGAGTCGTTGCTGCGTACATACCCGATTCCCGTCTCGGCAGAAAAATTACCGAGAATCCGGGAAACATTCCCACATACAAACCCGTGATATTTTCTCGGTGGTGGCATCTCAACCACATCTCCTCGGTCCAGTTCCAGATAACGATTCAGGTTCTCCGGTCGCATCACTAAATCGTGAAATTCGATGGCGGTGACAAGCTGACTTACAATCGTGGACACGACGACCTACCTTTCATGCGGCGGAAGTTACGAAACTTTGGCTTTCGTACGTGCTTCCCGCAAACCACGGCTGAGGATATCCCGCAGCATCGGTGAGTAGTCTTCGTACTTGTGCTGGTCCGGGGCACCGTTACTGAACTGGTAGATTGCGTCACGGGGTTTGACGCCCAACGCGATCAATGTGCTGCAAACGGTGGCGTAGTCGCCATTGCGAACGACCATGCTCGGACGTCCTGGGCCGACCGGGGCACGGGCGAAAACCTTGCTCGCGACGGCCAAAAATTTGACTGGCGAATCGAGCGTTTGCAGCGTTAACAATCGACGAGCGAGTTGCACGCGGGGGTCGTCCGGATCGTTCAGGTTGCGAGCACCGATGATGTTCAGGCCTTCTTGCATCTCCACCACCTCCTGACGCTCGTCGGCGTGGATGGCGTATCCCGCCTTCGCGTCAGCGATGATAATGTTGCAGCCTTCGTATCGGTTTTTCGCGAACTCGGTTTGAGCCTTCTCGAGGGCCTTCCGCGATGACGTGCATCGCAGCAAATCCATCGCGAGTTGACCGCGCGAGCGTTGTCCGAATAACGGAGTTACGGTCGCACGGTTAGTTAAACCGACGAACAATCCGTTTTGATTGACACCCAACCAAGTGCCGCCGGCTTTTTGGTCGATTCCACAGAGTACTCGTGGTTTACCCGATTGAATCGACGGAGTTTGACTCGGTCGATCAATATATTCTTCGCGGTTGGCCGCAACAAGAATCGGACTTTCGGGAACCAAACGGTACTGAACAGCTAGTAAGCACATCAGGGAGACATCCAACTTTCAAAGATCAGTGATTTCCAGTCTCACGCACGCAATCACCCCCCCGAAGGAGAGCCTGGTGTGATTGCCGTGGATCACAATGTAGCTACGGGGCATTCGCGACTACACCCCCTGGCGGGTGGTTTGCTGATCTTTTATTGTGAGAAGTGGTGAAGTTTGCCGTTTAAGGGCTAGAAACCGGGGGGGGGCCTCCCTAAAAGGGTGGCTACCGACCGACAGTCGGTGCCCATTTGCCCCAGCTTTCGCAACTTGCCGGGGTCTGAGCTGCCACACCAATCGGATCTTGGTGTTCGTTCCCGGTTTTGTCGTCGATCGGGAGCACATGGGCGATCGTCTGGACCAGTTTCCGCGGGCTGAAAGGTTTTCCTAGCAGCGCGAGCAGACCGTATCTCGATCGCAGCGACGCGTGATCGAACTCATGCCGCTTGCCCGTGCATAGAATGGCCGAGTCAACTGGCGAGTTGCCCTGGAGTCGTGCCGCGTGAATCCGTTCGAGCAGTTCGATTCCGCTGCAACGCGGCATCTGGTGATCGGTAACCAGCAGGTCGATGGCTTGATTCTGCAAACACTCCCAGGCGTCGATGCCGTCCACAGCAGTCACCACGTCGTAGTCGGCGTGCCGCAACGTGTGCCTCAGCAAATGGCGAAAAACGGGATCGTCTTCCACGACGAGAATCACCGGCGGCGTAGTCCAAGGCATGTTTTTAGCGAATCGAGGTGGGAGAGAACGAACTAAAATGGCGAATTGTTGAAAAACCGGGGCGCCGCAATCGAAGCAACCACGCCGAGGATTACGACGGCGATCAACATTTCAGGCACAGCCGAACCGCGATTGAATTTCACGCCACCGCCCAACGGGGTTCGTTCGAAAGGAGAGGAGAACACTGGGGTTTGTCCACGTTTTGAAAGAGGTTTGCCGGATTTTGCCACCTGACGGCGGTTCTTTACCTAGGAAGGTTACTTCGCTAATACGTGTCATCGCCGCCCTACCCGCGAAAAATCGCTTTTCTTCCCGATACTCACCGACTCCGAAGCAAATTACCGGCTATTCATCGATGTACCCATGATTGCCTTGACGCTTAGATTGCGACGTTTCTATACTCTCCGGGCACAGCAGCGCAACCGACTACGCTGGAACGATGGATTTTTCTCTAACGGTTTGGACCGATTACCGATGAACAGCGAGCGACGCCATGAACTCCAAGAGAACGAGTTAGCCTCCGCACTCGACAGAGTCAACAAAAAGATCGACCCGTACTCCAAACCGATCGCGATCGGCGTCGCGGCGGCGTTCATCGGGATGCTCGGATGGGGATTTTACTCCAGCACCCAATCGGAAAAACGCAGCGACGCGACATACCAACTAATCATGGGTTCGGTCAACGGCGACAGCGAAACGCTCGCCCGGATCGCCGAAACCTACCCGGAAACACCCATGGCCGCTTGGTCGCGTTTGTACCAAGGCAGCGACAAAATGGGAGCCGGGATCGACGCCCTGTTCACCAGTCGTGACGAAGCCGAAGAATTGCTCAGCGAGGCCAGTTCGGCCTATGAAGAAGCGTTGTCGATGAGCGACGACAAACTGATCCAATCGCGTGCGTATTTTGGACTCGCTCGGATCGCCGAAAGTCTCGGCAAGACCGACGATGCGATCGGCCATTATGAATCCGTGATGACGGCTGGCGAATCGGAGCAAATGATTGACGAGGCGAAACAACGCATCGCATCGTTGGCGCAGCCCGAAACGAAAGAGTTTTTGGTTTGGTTTGACGAACAGGACTTCTCGCCTGCCGACCCAGCCCTGCCGCCTTCGTTGCCGTTAGGCCAAACGCTCCCCGATCTGCCTGACCTCGATTTCCTTGATATCGAAACCACCAGCGAAGCCAGTGAAGGCGAAGGCACCCAAGGCGAAGGCACCCAAGCGGAGATGACCGAAGTTGTCGTCGAGGAGCCAGCCACCACGGAAGAGACGCCCATCGAACCAGCCGAAGAGAAACCAGCGGCTGAGAAACCAGCGGCTGAGTCTGCGGTAACGCCTGCCGAAGAGGCTGCTCCCGCAGACGCAGAAGAAGCGGCTCCTGCCGAAATGAAAGAGGAATCGGAAGCTCCCGCCGAAGAAACACCCGCTGCTGATGAACCTGCCGCCGAAGAACCTGTGATGGAAGAATCGGCTGCCGAGGAACCGGCAGCCGAAGAACCCGCTGCTGATGAACCCGCTGCTGATGAACCCGCTGCTGATGAACCCGCTGCTGATGAACCTGCTGCTGAAGAACCTGTGATGGAAGAACCTGCCGCCGAAGAACCTGTGATGGAAGAACCTGTGATGGAAGAACCGGCCGCCGAAGAACCGGCCGCCGAAGAACCTGCTGCGGAAGAACCGGCTGCCGAAGAACCCGCTGCCGAAGAACCTGTGATGGAAGAACCTGTGATGGAAGAACCTGTGATGGAAGAACCGGCCGCCGAAGAACCTGCTGCCGAAGAACCTGCTGCGGAAGAACCGGCTGCCGAAGAACCTGAGGCCGAACCCGCCACTGTCGAGGAAAGCGATGCGGAAGCCCCTTCCGCCCCGCCCGCGTCTTGAACGATCCCACTGACGACTCAGAGCGAGAATTCGCTGCCGACCCGCACTCGCAACCCCACGGCGAGTTGCCTCCTAATCCGTTACAGGAAACCGGCGAAGCGGTCCGTGAATTCGTCGTTCCCGATTCGGCCGACAACCTGCGGATCGATCTCTTCCTGACCCAGGTATGTGACGGCCACAGCCGCTCGCAAATCCGTCTCGCCGTCCAAGACGACGGCGGCGAGGTCGACGGGCGAATCGTGCGTCCGAGTTTCAAGGTCCGCAGCGGACAACGCATTCGTTTTCGTTTGCCCCTCCCCATCAGCGACGACACCATCCCCGAGAACATCCCGTTGGATATTCTTTACGAGGACGACGGGTTGGTCGTTGTCAACAAACCCGCCGGGATGGTCGTTCACCCCGCCCGAGGCAATTGGTCGGGCACGCTCACCAGCGCCCTCGCGTTCCGGTTTCAATCGCTCTCGGACGTCGGCGGCCCGACCCGACCGGGAATCGTCCACCGCCTCGACCGCGACACCAGCGGCGTGATCGTTGTGGCGAAAAACAATGCCGTCCACCTGCACCTGTCCACTCAATTCCACGATCGCAAGGTTTCCAAAAGCTACACCGCTCTAACCGCCGGGCGACTCGACTGCGACCGCGATTGGATTCACGCCTCCATCGGCCGCCATCCTTACCAACGCGACAAACAGGCGATCCGTGAAGACCACGAATCCAGCAAATCCGCGTCCACGTTTTACGAAGTCGTCCGTCGACACGGGCGAGTGACCGAGGTGAAGGTGTCCCCGAAAACCGGACGCACGCATCAAATTCGTGTCCACCTGGCCCACATCGGCTGCCCGATCCTTTGCGACCGGATGTATGCCGGTCACTCGACGTTGACCCTTGCGGGGTTGGCTAAGGCCGCTGGTGTTCCACTCGCTGACGGAACCACACGGAACTCGGTCAACTCATCCTCGCCCACGGATTTAAACGAAATCGTGCTACAGCGTCAGGCCCTGCACGCTCATCAACTGACTTTTTTTAACCCGCAAACGCAAGCCGAGATGACGTTTACGGCCCCCTTACCGGATGATTTACGGCGGGTGATCGATTTGCTGGGGTGAAGATCGGTTCTGATTTCAAGATCACTGTGCCTATACTGCACACTTTCAAGAAACGAGATGCGGATTTCGACACACAACGACGCGTTGGAGTCTACAATCTTCTCTCAGGAATTCTGGCGAACTCGGGCGGACTCACAGTGAGTCCCTGCAAGCGGTTTTGCATTGACTCAAGGTGACAAGGGAGCCGCCGTAATCGGCCATTCAGCCATGCCCGCGACCACTCGCTACGAACCCACTCCGACGATCACTTATCTTGGCTCGCAATCCCAAACGAGCGACCCGAAATTAGTCAATCGTTATGACGAACTGACCCGCGATCGTAAGGTATCGTGGACCGGTCATTATCGGCTGCTCCGGATGCTCGGACGCGGCGGTCAGGGTGAGGTGTACCTGACTGAATATCGCGGGACGGATAACTTCACCGTTCCCGTCGCGATGAAAATTTTCTCGCCCGAACGCTTTAAAGACGAACGGGCCTACGACGAGGCGATGCAGCGGGTCGCCTCGATCGCCGCTCGCGTCGCCATGATCCAGCACGATAATCTGCTCGACGTGCAGAACTTCTTCGAACGCGATCGCATCCGTGTGATGTTGATGGAATGGATCGACGGATACGATTTGCGGCAACTCGTCATGCCACAATGCCTCGAACTGCTGCGTGATTACGTTCACCCCAAACGGTGGCGATACATCAACGACGTGATCATGACCGAAGGCGTCGAGCAATCCCGATTCAAAGCCGGCGTCGCCGTGGCGATCGTTCGAGAGTGCCTTGCCGCACTGGCCGCACTGCACCGCGAAGGCATCGTTCATGGCGACGTCAAACCCGCCAACATCATGCTCAAACGCAGCGGTCACGCGAAACTGATCGACATGGGTTCTTCGATCGATTTTCACGACCCGCCTAACGATCGCGAATGCACGCCGATTTACGCCGCCCCGGAAGTCCTCGAAAACCGCCCAGCGACACCGCAGAGCGATTTGGCCAGTCTCGGTTACGTGTTGATCGAACTGCTCGCCGGCGTGAACCCCTGTTCCGGCATGACGAGTCTGGCAGAATTCCTGAAAGCGAAATGGGAATTGCCCAAGAATCTCGACCGGATTTTGCCAGAAGAGATTCTGCGGAACCAATTGCTGATGAATTTCCTCCGCGGCCTCATCGCCCCCGACCCGACCCGGCGATTCGTCAGTGCCGAGGAGGCCGAACATGTCGAGCAAGGCGGCGCTGCGGCGTTCCATCGCCAGTTGACTCTTAGTAACATGTCGACCGAGTACGACAACGACATTCGTCTTTGGCTCGAAGAACTACGACATCTCGAAAACGACTGATTCATGGATAGCGATCATCTGGCCGTCGCGATCAAAGCGGCTCGCAGCGGAGCACGCGAATTGATGGCCCGGTATGAGAACCGCGTCGTTAGCGAAAAGGCGCCCAAAGATCTCGTCACCGACGCGGATCTCGCCGCCCAAGCCGCGATCCGGTCGGTACTGGAAAATAGCTACCCCGACTACGCGTTCGTCGGCGAAGAGGAAGGCGAGAATGAACCCCCGGCCGCAGTTCGCAACGGCGACCTCGACGCGCCACCCTGCTGGGTCGTCGATCCGCTCGATGGCACGATCAACTACGTCCACCGGTTACAGAGTTTCGCCGTTTCGATCGGACTCTACGCGCGCGGTAAAATGCGGCTCGGCGTCGTCTACGATCCCACACGCGACGAATGGTTCACCGCCATCGACGGTCAAGGCGCGTGGTGCAACGAACGGCCGATGAAAACGAGCGCCGCCGTGAACCTCAGCGAGAGTCTCGTCGCGTGCAGTTTTCGCGCCGGCGTGACCGCCGATTCTCCCGAGGTAGGTCAGTTCTTACTCGTGCTCGAACGTTGCCGATCGCTGCGCCGTCTCGGATCATGTGCATTGAACATGTGCTACGTCGCCGACGGTCGGCTCGACGGTTACTGGGCCACGAACGTCGCCGCCTGGGACGCCGCCGCCGGAACCGTTATCGCCCGCGAATCCGGAGCCACCTTGACCGGCTTGGGAGGCGACACGTTCGACGATTGGTCGCCTCGATTCTGCGTCGCCGCCACACCCCAACTGCACACCGCCCTGATGGAACAATTCGCTTCCAATCCCTAGTGGTCCGTCTCGCCTTGGTTTTCGGGTAGCCGAAATTCGGCGAGAGTTGGATTTCCCAATCTGCACGATTCCCCCGCTTTCTCTTGACGTGAACGCTCAAAATTGCGAAACCATTGCATCGGCGATCCTCGCAAATGGAGGACGCTTCCTCCTTTTTCTCCCGAGATCGACTCCACCGGGGTCGACTCTATTAAGATCGAAGCAAAACGATGTGTGGAATTGTTGGTTACGTCGGCAGCGAGGACGCGGCAGAGTTTCTGATCGATGGGCTGCGGCGATTGGAATACCGCGGTTATGACAGTGCGGGCGTCGCCATCGTCGATAATGCGAAAATTCACGTCACGCGCTCGGTCGGGCGGATCCAATCGCTTGCCGATCGTTTGGGCGACCCACCCGCTGGCACGCTCGGCGTCGGCCACACCCGGTGGGCCACCCACGGCCCGGCGACGGAGGAGAACGCCCACCCGCACCTCGGCGGCGACGGCGAGGTCGTGCTCGTTCATAATGGCGTGGTTGAGAACTATCAGGTCCTCAAGGACGGATTGATCGAAAAGGGCTACGTGTTTCTTTCGGCGACCGATTCGGAGGTCATCGCCCACCTGATCGCCGAGGGATTGAGCAAAACACCCGCGATCGACGATCAGCCGTATGCCCGTTACATCACCTCGGTGCAATGGGCCGTCGCACAACTCCGTGGCACTTACGGTTTGGGGATCGTGTTCCGGGATCAACCCGGATTCATGATCGCGGCCCGATTCGGCAGCCCATTGGTGATCGGTGTCGGACGGGGCGAGTATTTTCTCGCCAGTGACGCGTCCCCGATCGCCGGGCGTGCCGACCGGATCGTCTACCTCGCCGATCACCAACTCGCCATCCTGACCGCCGACGGGTTCTCAGTCCTGCACCGCGACAGTGGCAAGGTTCGCGTGAATATTCAACCGCTCGAGGCCGAGTCCAACGAAGTCAGCATGAACGGTTACGAGCACTACATGCTCAAAGAGATTTACGAACAACCCGACGCTCTGCGAAACGCCATGCGGGGACGACTCAACGACCAAGACGCGACGGCGGTTTTCGGCGGTTTGAACCTGACGCCGCAACAACTCCGCAGCGTCGAGCGGATCATCCTGACCGGTTGCGGCACGAGTTGGCACTCCGCCCTCGTCGGCGAATACCTGATCGAGGAATTGTCACGCATCCCGGTTTGCGTGGAATACGCCAGTGAACTGCGTTATCGCAACCCGCCGATCGAAAACAACACGCTCGTGTTCGGGATCACGCAGAGCGGTGAGACGGCCGATACGCTCGCCGCACTGAACGAAACCAAACGCAAAGGCCACCGCACGCTGGCGATTTGCAACGTCGTCGGCAGTTCCATCGCTCAAGCCTCCGACGGCGGTGTGTACCTGCACGCGGGCCCGGAAATCGGCGTCGCGAGTACCAAGGCGTTCACGAGCCAGTGCTGTGTTTTGGCTATGTTGGCGTTGTATTTCGGGCGGATGCGGCACATGAGTTTCGAAACCGGCGGGCGGATCATCGAGGATCTCCGCCGATTGCCGGCCACGATCGAACAGGCACTGACCTGCGATTCGGAAGTCCGCAAGGTCGCCGAAAAGTACCAATCCGCGTCCAACGTGCTGTACCTCGGTCGCCGCTATAATTTCCCCACGGCCCTCGAAGGGGCGTTGAAACTTAAGGAAATCAGCTATATCCACGCCGAAGGCTACCCGGCCGCGGAAATGAAGCACGGCCCGATCGCGTTGGTCGATGCGGATACCCCGAGCGTGTTCATCATGCCTCGGGGGACGACCTACGACAAAGTCCTGGCGAACATGGAGGAGGTCAAGGCTCGCGGCGGGCCCGTGATCGCGATCGCCAGTTCCGACGACACAGGAATTCGGAAAATCGCCGACGATGTCATCATGATTCCCGAAGTTCCTGAGTTCCTGCAACCGATTGTATCCGTTATCCCGCTGCAATTGCTTTCGTACCATATTGCAGTTTTGAGGGGTTGTGACGTTGATAAACCACGTAATTTGGCGAAGAGTGTGACGGTTGAGTGAAGTTTGGGTTGTCGGCAAGATGCGAGGGATTATTCTCTCGGCATTCGCGGTTTGCCGAGGGGTCGTTCTCTGAACGTTTGTTTCCTGATTCGCGAATTCTCGTCCGCTCATCTGCGTCAACGACGCCAAAATCTTTTCAGTGACAGGAATGACCACCATGGACAATCGAGGCCTCAGCTACAACTCACGCAAAGCATTGATGGTGAATATCGGCGAAAACGCGGGTTCGGAACTCGCCGATCTACTCTCGCAACTGCTCAACGAAGTCGAAGAGCTTCGCCGCACGAAGGTCAGCATCACCCGGATCGTGCCCGGGCACAGTGAGCATCTCCGGGAATACATCGAAGAACCGGTTTAGAGAGTAGCACGACGCTCCGCGTCGTGAAAAACACCGTCATTGCACGGATCCTGCTTGCCTCCGCCGGGCTGGCCCCGGTCGGAGCAGCAACTGGCGAGCTACCAGTCGATTTAATTAGCCGATGGGCGTTCGCCCCAGTTATCACACCGGTAACCGGGGCTAACGCCCGTCGGCTAATCTTTACTGACGCGGAAATGATTAAATCGACAGCCCGCAAGCCCGGCGGAAGCGAATGCGAGGGTTAGCTTGTTGCGACGGAACGCTAAGCCGCATCGATCAGTTCCCCGCCGTAGAGGTTTCTGTAGAAACTATTCTGCGCGATCAACTGCTCGTGCGTCCCGACTGACGCGATTTGCCCTTGATCCAGCACCGCGACTCGGTCGGCCATTGCCAGCGTGCTGGCCCGGTGCGTCACCATGATCCCGGTGCGTCCTTTCAGAAATTTTTCCAACGCCCGGTGGATCAACGATTCACTCTCGATATCGATTTGGCTGGTCGCTTCATCGAGCACCAAGATATCGGGGTTTCTCAGGAAGGCCCTGGCCAGCGAAATCCGCTGCATTTGTCCGCCTGATAGCCGGACACCGCCGCTGCCGAGGAGGGTTTGGTAGCCATGCGGCGTTTTTCGCAAAATGAAATCGTCCGCGAAGGCGAGTTTTGCCGCCCGCACGACGTCATGCAAATCCGCATTCGGACTGCCGTAACGAATGTTATTTTCGATCGTATCGTCGAACAGGACTGTTCGCTGGGACACCAACGCGATCCGTCGCCGTAGATCACGTGTGCCCATTTCGTTGAGCGCACAATCGTCCAGACAAAGTCGCCCCTGATGCGGATCATCGAACCGACACAGCAGACTGATCAAGGTGCTCTTTCCGCAGCCGTTGGGTCCGACCAAAGCGATGGTTTCGCCGTGCCGGATCGTCAGGTCGATACCGCGTAAAACCATCGGCCCCGAGGGGTATTGAAAATGAACGTTCTCGAATCGGATTTCGCGGTGCGGGCGAGCTGGTTCGATCGCGATGTCCGGTTCGCGAACCCGGACGGGAGCGTCGATGATTTCGTAAATTCGGGCCGACGCGACAATCCCACGCTGCAACGCGCTCCACACGTCCGTCAATTTCCTCGCCGGATCGGACGCCCCGATCAAGAACGCGAAGAACAACAGGATTTGGGATTGAGTCAGCGCCTGGTTACTGATTCGCAACCCGAACAAATGCGTTTGCTCGTTGATTGCCAAATAGCCACCGGCCAGAATCGCCATGCCGACCATCGTCAACCCGAGCAGTTCACTGGTACCGCGGGCCATCGTATTGTAGAACGCCACCTTCATCGAGCGGCGAAAATACGCGTCGACGTGGGTGCGAAACCGGGCTCGTTCGTGCGACTGGGTATTGAACGATTTGACGACACGAATTCCGTTGAAGGCGTCATTGAGCATCCCGTAGAGACCGCTCATTTCCTCCATCACCCGCCGACTGGCCCGCCGGATCGCCCGACTCAAACGCTGCATCACGATCGCCACGACGGGGGAAATCACCATCACGAGCAGCAACAGACGCGGGCAAACCAGCGCCGCGCCAATCAAACAAACGATCATTTTCAGCGGTTCACGGATCATTTTGCCGATCAACGTGCTCAACCCCATGCCAATGTGGGCGACGTCGTTGGTCAGCCGGCTGGTCAAATTCGCCGACCCGTTTTCACCGAAATGGTCCATGTCCAAACTGAGGGCTTTGCGAAAGAAATTCTCGCGAAGCTGCATCACGGTGCCCTCGGCGACGTACTGCACCAGCATCATGTTGATCGTCAACGCGATCAATTTGATCACCGTGCAGACCAACATGAACCCGACGACGAATAGCAACGTGTTGAACGGCCCCGTCGGTGCCCATTGCACGACGATCGGGTCGGCCCAGTGCAACCAGGTCGCCGAATAGGCGAGTGCCTTTCGCCGCAGGTGCAGCTCGGTCAATGCCGAGGCCCCACCTTCGGCAGCGTCACCGGCAGCGGCCTGTGCGGCGGCGATTTTAGCGTCGATTTCCACGAGTTGCTGGTCCGTCGCCTCGACCCGACCGTGGACGTAGGAAACCAAGTCTTCGCCGGCGAAAACGACCTCGGTGATCGGGTATAGCACCCCGATATTGCCGCCCCACGACATCGCGATGACCAAGGACGTCAGGAGCACCCCTACGAAGGAGCGGCGGCGCTGGCTGGCGAGCAACAAAACTCGGCGAAATGACTTCATGACAAAGTTTGAAAATCGAATTGGCAAAACAGGGAGAATTTCACGTCGTATCCATATCAGCCCACCCGGTCAGGACGCCAGAGAGATTCGATTTCGGCAATCGACGCCGATCGCAAGCAATTCCGCGTTGGGGGGTGACCAAACGTGTCACCCCTGCCGCCGATGATACGAATGTTCTCCCGATTGATCCCTCTTCTGACCACGCGATCCAACCATGTCCGCTCCCACTCTGCTGCTCGATCATCCCACCGCCGACAGTATTTTTCCGATTGTTACCGCCCCTCGCACACGCCGGCCGATGTCGCCGACCCAGATGTTACGGATCGCGATGCTGGATTCGGATCAATGGGCGATCGAGTTGGAGTACGCCGACGGCAAAGGCAAACGCACCCGCCGTACGGTCAGCCCGATCCGGTTCTCGACGCCGGAGCGTTTTCTCGGGTTGTGCCTGTGCCGCGAAGAACCACGCCAGTTCTACCTCGATCGGTGCAGCCATTTCCGATTGGTGCGAAGCGAAGACCTGATCATGCCCGTTGAGATGGTCCAATTGGATGAGGGGTAAGCACTTCGTTACATTTCATTCGGCAGAAAACACGTAGCAGCGTCTCTCTGAGACGCTGGAAATTGCGAGTCTCAGAGAGACTCGCCTACGTGAGGTTCTGCCGATGTGCCTCATTGGACGGCAGTTAATTTGTGACGGATACGGTGGTTTGGGGAGTGCGGGGCGTTCGGGCCAAGTAGGAGCCGTGTCCATGTCGATTCTCTTTTTACGGGCTGTCTTCATCAGTCCGACGCCACGCCGATTTTTTGCTCGCTGCGCGGCAGTCAGGAACCCCGACTGGACGAAGGATCTTAATTGTGATGGCTGTGACATTTTTACGGAAACCGACCATCTGGATGTTTGTCCTGATCGCAGGAATTACCTCGACGGCTCATGCCGATTTCGGCAATTGGTTGCACCGGAAAAAGATGGCGTATTACCGCAGCACGGCGTGGCCGGACCCGTTCAACGAAGCCGATGCGTTGCAGACGATGGCGCCGTTTGAGGTGATGAAACGCAACGGTTGGCGGACGCACAACACGATCGGCCATGAACTGTTCCGTGCCGGCGATTGCGCCTTGCTCGCCTCGGGACAAAACCGCGTACGCTGGATCGCGACACAGTCGCCCGCTCACCGGCGCACGATTTACGTGCTCGAAGGCGGCACCCCTGAGGACACCGCAGCACGCACCGCCGCAGTTCGCGAAGCGCTGGCCGGTTTCCCCGACGACGGGATGCCAACGCAGGTCTTGGTCACCCGGAGTGTGCCGGCGACCACGCCGGGGGCACTCGCGACGAAGATCAACCGCGACCGATTCGAAAACACGCCGACCCCGAAATTGCCATCGACGTCCGCGTCGGGTCAACAGGGTGCGGTGGAGTAACCCCAACGACGAAAAGCCCGACGGGTTTTGCCGAAGCAAAACCGATCGAGCTAGTCGTGGGAGTGAGGTCGTGATTCCAGACGCGCGAGAGTCCGGCGACCCACACTCAAGCCTCCGCCCCTACACGGAAAATCAAATGGAAGGTTTTTGGTTGGGTGAGGGTGGGATTCGCGTTCAACGTGGAATCGCCATGCGTCGGACGGGTTGCGGTGCAAACTCGCTCGCCGTCGGTGACTGAATCGCGGCGGGTGAATCAAACGTTACCGGTTGAACGGCGTTGTTGCTTTCATTCGCTTGGATTCGTTTCGCCGATTGCCATGCCGCTGCACCGGAGTTGCTACCACGCTGCGTCGAGGTCGTGTCGAGTTGGCCGGGCGGTGTCGGAATCAAACGCGGTTGCGTGTCGAGTGACGGTGCGGGCGTGGGCACGCCTTGGCGTGGTTGCGTTGGCATCGGTGGCATCAATCCTGGACCCGTAACCGGTGGGTTGAGCATTTCGCTGGGGGCATCGCCGAGTTCCACGAGAGGTCGATCGTTGACCTCGACGGCGTTGCGGTACGGATCGAGGTTGATGCCGAGCGGGTCGAGCACGTCGGATCCGTAGTTGCCGTTGAGGCCGGGTTCGTTGAGCATCATCGCTTCGGGGCTCAAGGTTTGTCCGTAAGTCAGTGTGCCGTTGCCGATGATGTCGGCGGCCGAGTTGGCGTCTTGCAGCGGTCCGCGACGGACGACACCGGGGCGGCTCACGCCGTAGACCATTTCGTATCCGGCACTGCGTTCGCGAGCCCGTTCGAGGGCGTCCCAATACGCTTTCTGGTTCCACGGTCCTTCTCGCAACACGATGTTGTTGTTGGCGAGCATGGTGCCTTTGAGGTAGTCGACATAGTTGAGCGATTTGTTGTACTCGCCGAGTGAACGGTAGTAATCGATTTGAGCCTGAGCCTTGCGTTGTTGACTCTGCAAAACCACGTTGACGGGGCTGCGACCGTTCTTGAATTCGGCGAGACGGGCCTCGACTTCTTGTTCGGCGGCCTGCCAACGTTGAGCGTTCGTTTGGACGAGTTGATAGTGCGTGGCGACCTTGGCCGTCGCGTCGGACAATCGGCTGACGAGCAACCGTTCTTTGTCTTGCAGATGGGCACGTTCACGAGTCAAACGCAGTTTCGCACCCTTGATGCGGGTCAATTCACGACGGGCACCGATCGCCGAGGGGGTGATCTCCAATCGCACGGCACCCTCTTGGAAATTACCACCGGTGAAACTCTCCAAGGCACCGCTGCCCGGCAACGGGAAATCCACGCCGCTGCCCGATCCCACGCCGAGTTCGTCGCCGACACCGACCACGCGGTACAGCAGCGACAAGTTGACTTCGGGGAGAATTTGATTTTTGGCAGAGATCAGTTCGAGTTCTTGCTGTTTGATACGAAATTTCGTTTGACGCAGTTCCGGCGACAGATACAACGCTTGGGCGACGGATTCGCTCCAGTCGTGTTCGACCCGAGCGATCGAAGGTTCGTCGATCGGACGAATCAAACGTCCGTCGGTCGGCGAGATGCCGAGCAGTTCACGCATTCGACGTTCGGCGCCGTAGACGCCTTGGCGGTCCGAACCGGGCAGGTTCGAACCCGCGATGGCGGATTCGAGCAGGCCACGGAATTGGTAGTACTGTTCGACCGCTTGGGCGAGTTCTTGACGGGTGCCGGTTCCGTTTTCGAGTGCGAGACGAGCGAACTGGGCCGTCGCGATCGCACTGTTGCGACCGATGATCGCCGTGGCGACACCGCGGTAGGCGACATACAAATCCCAATAGGAGACCTCGACATCACGAACCAAGTTACGAATTTGGACTTCGTATTCGGCGATCGACACGTCTTCGTTGAGGCTTGCCAGAACGACGGGGATGCGGTTGATCAGCGTGCCCCGGTTGCGGCTGAGTGGTTGCTGGATTTGGGCTTCCATCGTCACGGTGTAATCGCTGTCGAGGGTTCGCAGGCCGGGGGCCCGGGAACGGAGGTTGTTGCTACCGTAGATCAGTTGGTTGCGAAGGGTGGCCACGCCACCGGTGGCGAGTCGTTTGCTGATCGCCCCTTGGGCACTGACGTCGTCCGCACTCGTTGCCGCGACGGGGCTGTTGTTCGGGCGATCGGTGTTGCTGTAGTTGAAAAACCCGCTGGTTTGGGCATCGAACTCGGCCAACGCGTCCTCGACGCCGCCGATTTGGTTGGCTCGCAAAACGCCTCGTGGCAGGACGCGGTTGCCGTTGCCGTCGACGGTCAACGGGACCGACTGGGTGGTCGACTGGCTGATGGCGACGTCGTAGACGCTGCCGAATTGGTCGGCGGTGCCGCTGATGAATTGGTCGGCGACGTTTTGACGTGCTTCGGCGATCCCGCTGGTCGTGACGAAGAACTTCGCGTTGTTCAACGCGATGTTGACGGCTTCTTCGAGCGGCAGGTTCCAGAACTGGTAATCGTGGTTACCGATCGTCAGCGGACGCAACGTCTGCGTGGTGTCGGGTAGACTTTCCACGTCGACGTCGGGATATTCAATCTGCGTCGCCGTTTGAAGGTAATACTTCAGATCGGGCGATTCATTGAGAAAGAACGGCTGAGTGGGTGCGCAACCGCTGGCAAGCAGGAGCGCGAGCCCGAGTTGCAAGTAAGCAGTGTAGCGGTATAGCAGCGAGCGATTCATGCCCTGGACTTCCCTGGATCGGCGGTCGTCGTGAAACCCGTCGAGCCGATCGCTACACAGCGATCACTCCATGAGTTCCCGTACGTCCGTTGAATTGGAAAGCCCCCCTACAAAAATCTCACGCCGTACGCTCCACCGAGCGACATGAGATCTTCGTCCGAGAAGGGTATCGGACAAACGGACCGGTGGACTTTGGTGCTTTTTAACGATTAAACAGATTATTTTGATATGACCAAGCGACGAAACCGATCCAAACGAAACGCGTCAGGCGAGAATCGCGGCGAAACCGGCAGTGAAACGCAGGCGGGCGGGGATGCCTCGCCGGTGTTACCGGGTGAAACCTCTGCGGATGAAACGTCCTCGCGTGAAACTCCATCGCGTCAAAACTCCACTGCTGCGAACCCGGTCGCCCGGAACACCGCCGCGGCGGTTGCCGCCGCGGCGGCCGTTCGCAAACCCTTGCTGCCGGCGCTGCCGTCGCTCTCGCGGATCATGTCCGTCGTGATGCTGGTGATCGGGATTCTCGTCGTCGGCGTGCTGTTCTACCAAGTCATGGTGGGGTTCTTTGTGCCGTTGTTCTTGGCGGCGTTGCTGGTGGTGCTGTTTCGGCCCGTTTTCCTGGCGCTGCTCAAGAAGACGAACGGACGCAAACGGTTGTCCGCGGGCCTGACGACGACGATCATTTTGTTGATCGTGTTGATGCCGCTGGGAGTATTGGTTTCGATCGCGACGACCCAGTTCACTGTATTACTGTCGCGGATGAACGGCAGCATGAGCGTCGCGATGGATCGGGTGCGGGGTCAATTGGGTTTGAATCTGCCGCACGCCGAGCATTTTCGCGAACTCGACCGGATCATCGATTCGATCGGCATCGGCGGGCCACCCGCCGATGCCGAACTCAACGACCCGGCGTCGTTGGATAGCGTTGACCGAGTGGATTTCTCTCGCAAAGCCAGACAACTCGACAAAGCCGCCGCGATCGTCGGGTACTTGCAAGCCGACGTGTCGGGATCGGAATCGGCGAGCGAGGCGGCTGAAAAAGCCATCGAGAATACGCGCGCGTTCGCCGCCGGATTACGAGACGCCGATCAACGGCAACTCGACGAGGCCGCCGTCGGCGCGTCCAACCCGTTGTTGCGATTGAACGTGTCTGAACAATTCGAGCAGAACGCTGTGGTGACCGCCGCGTCGATTCGAACCTGGATGCACCTCAAACTCGGCGGGGCGTTGCAGAGCCAATTGAAACTATTGGCGAATCCCGACGAGGCGGATTTTTCTCGCCTGATTCGCGGGGCGAGGGACTCGTTGCAGCCCCGGTTCGTGCGTTTGACCAGTGCCACGGGCAGCCTGTTAGCCCAGATTATTTTCGGGCTGGTGATCCTCGTGATCTCGGTTTATTTCTTCCTGATCGACGGGCCGGTGATGATCTCGACGCTGATGCGATTGTCACCGATGGACGACGCGTACGAGCATCAACTTCTGATGGAGTTCGACCGGACCAGCCGGGCGGTGGTGCTCGCCAGCGTCGCGTCGGCGGTGGTGCAAGGGATTTTGGCGACGTTCGCGTTTTGGTTATGCGGTTTCGATCAGATCATTTTACTGTTGTTTTTGACGAGTTTGATGGCACTCGTTCCGTTTCTCGGTGCCGCCTCGGTGTGGGTACCCTGTGCGTTGTGGTTGGGAGTGGTCGATCAACGCTGGCTCGCCGCCGGTCTGCTCGCCTTGTGGGGGGCTGCGGTGGTTTCGTCGATCGACAACGTGATCAAGGTTTATGTGTTGCAGGGTCGCAGCCAATTGCACCCGTTGTTCGCTCTGCTCAGCGTGATCGGCGGCGTGTCGGTGTTCGGCCCGATCGGGATTCTCGTCGGCCCGATGGTCGTCGTGTTCCTGCAAACGCTCTTAGAAATCCTCGCCCACGAGATCCAAACCGAGGAAGTCGTTTAGTGGTCAGTTGATTTCATAACCCGACACGTTAGCGAGGGATTCATTCTTAAATCCCTCGCTTGCACGTCGGGTTATGAAATATCCGGGCTGACGCCAAAACGGCTAATCAACCGAAGCATTTCCCCGAACCTGCTTACTCCGCTGCCCCCGTCAACGAGATCGCCTCGGCGACGGTTTTCGTCCCCAATGGTTTCTGAGGGAAGGGACCGTCGGCGCTGCCGGGCGGCCAAGTCGACGGATCGGCGTACTGGCCGTCGTCGCGGTATTGCTTCTGCAATCGCGTCAACTCCGTTTTCAACTCTTCGAACTTCGCCGCAATCTCGGGCCGGCTCGCTTCGGATTCATCGTACAACAAATTGTGCTGCTCGGTCGGATCGTTCGTCAGATCGTACATCTCGTAGGCGTTCTTGTTCCAGTAGTAAATCAGTTTGTGTGTTTGGGTTCGTACCCCGTAGTGCGCCTGCGTGTTGTGATGTCCTGGGGAGTGATAGTAACGGTAGTAAACCGAGTCACGCCAATCGTCAGGCGACTCGCCCTGGAGCAACGGCACGAGCGATCGGCCTTGCATCGATTCCGGCACCGGCAGACCGGCCAAATCGAGGAACGTGGGCGCTAAATCAATGTTGGCGACAAAAGACGCCGGCGTGCTACCTGAAACCACACCAGGACCACGGACCAACAACGGCACCCGCAATCCGGGCTCGTACATGAACCGTTTGTCGTACATTCCCATATCGCCGAGGTACCAACCGTTGTCGGCGGAGTACATCACGATCGTGTTGTCGGCCAAATCGGCTTCGTCGAGATAATCGAGCACGCGACCGACGCCGTCATCGACGCCTTGCACGCACGCGAGATAGTCCTGCATGTAACGTTGATATTTCCAACGGACCAAATCGTCGCCGGTCAATGTTCTGTCGCCGACGGTAACTTCGGTCGGGTTCTGGCCGAACCACTGGTTCCGCTCGCGTCCTTTCAAATCCGCAGGCGGTTCCATCTTCAAATCGCGATAGCTGAGATCATGGGCAACGGTTTGGCGGTTCTCTGGCAATGCCGCCGGGCGAGTCGCGTAGTCGTCCCACAACGTATCCGGTTCCGGGATGACAGCGTCTTTAAAACGAGCCTTGTTGCGATCGTCCGGTTCCCAGTTCCGGTGCGGTGCCTTTTGGTGCAGCATCAAGAAGAACGGCTGATCCTGTGGACGCGTTTTGAGAAATTCGATACCGAGGTCGGTCGTGATGTCAGTGCAGTGGCCTTCGATCGAAAGCTTACGGCCCGAGACGAGGAACGTGGGATCGCGATAGTTACCCTGACCCGGCAACACGATCCATCGGTCGAACCCGACCGGGTCGCTGCCGAGGTGCCATTTGCCGATCATCCCGGTGTGATAGCCGCCGGCCTGCAATCGCCGGGCGACGGTATCGCGGGTGGGGTCGAATCGGTTAAAAACCGGCACGCCGTTGAGGTGCGAGTATTGCCCGGTCAACAACGTGGCACGGCTCGGCGTGCAGATCGAATTCGTCACGAACGAATTCGTGAACCGGGCACCCCCGGCGGCGATGCGGTCCAAATGCGGGGTTTGGTTGACCTTGGAACCGTACGCCGAAATCGCGTGCTCGGCATGATCATCGGAGAAAATGAACAGGATGTTCGGGGGCGACGCGGCCTGGGACGGTTCGGCCGCGATGGCGGCGACCAGGGCGACCGCCGGAAGGAAAACGAAACAGCCAGACAACAGTCGGTGACGCACTAGTCTCATCGGAACTCAAATCAAGAAGCGTGGTGGGGGAACAGTTTCAACGTTCTGTGATTTTAACAGAAACTCAATGACGGATTTTTTTTTCCCAAACCATCCCGAATTCGATCGCTCGCCATCCGTGATCCACTACGAGTTCACGCGTTCTATTGTCCCGATTACTGCTTGCTAGCTGTGATTTTCGCCACCTGCGAAAACTTGCAGGCTAGCAGCCTGCACTACGACGGTGGCGATTCGGTGATCTCTTGTTTCGCTTTTTGCAAAAACTGCAACGCGTCCATCGGCGTCATGCTGTCCAAATCGATGTGACTGATCTTTTGAATCAACGGATGATCGGCGTAACCGAACAACGTGAGCTGGAACGTATTATTCGCATCACTGCCGCCCGGCGGCGAGATCGTCGGTCGGTCGTGCTTGTCGCGGTGGTCGGCTTCGAGTTGAAGCAGAATGTCTTTCGCTCGTTCGTTGACCTCCGGTGGAATCCCAGCTAATCGTGCGACCTGGATGCCGTAGCTCTTGTCCGCACTGCCGCTGACGATGCGGTGCAAGAACACCACCTCCTCCTGCCACTCTTTCACCGCGACGTTCAGGTTGCTAACCCGAGGCAGTGTTTCCTCGAGCGCCGCGAGTTCGTGATAGTGCGTCGCGAACAACGTCCGGCAACCGATCTGTTCGTGCAAATGTTCGGTGATCGCCCACGCCAGCGACAACCCGTCGTAAGTGCTGGTGCCGCGCCCGATCTCATCGAGAATCACGAGACTGCGGGACGTTGCGGTGTTCAAAATCCGAGCCGTCTCGACCATCTCGACCATGAACGTACTCTGTCCGCGGCTGAGTTCATCGCTCGCACCGACGCGGGCAAAGATCCGATCGGCGATCCCGATCTCGGCCGAGTCGGCGGGCACGAAACTGCCCGTTTGTGCGAGCAGCGTGATCAACGCGACCTGGCGAATGTACGTGCTCTTGCCCGCCATGTTCGGGCCCGTGATCAACAGGATCATGCCCGCCTCGGGACTCTGCACGCAATCGTTGGGCACGAACTCGCCGTGCGGCATCGACACGTCGAGCACCGGATGCCGGCCGCCTTCGATCCGTAGGATACTGTCGTCGGTCATCTTCGGACGCGTCCAATGATGTTGCGCCGCGACCTCGGCGAGCGCCGCCAGCACATCGACGACCGCAATCCCCCCCGCAACCTCTTGCAAAACAGCCAAATTCGCGTGCGCCATCTGACGCAGCGTCTGGAAAATGTTCTGTTCCCGATCGTTGGCTTTGTCGTCCGCCGCGAGCACCTTCTCTTCGTATTCCTTTAGCTCCGGGGTGATATAGCGTTCGGCGTTCTTGAGCGTTTGTTTGCGGATGAACTCGGGCGGTATTTTCGATTTGTGTGAGTTACTGACTTCCAGGAAATAACCGAATACGCGGTTATAACCGACCTTCAGATTCGCGATCCCGGTCTCGTCCATTTGCCGCTGTTGATACTCGGCAATCCATCGCTTGCCACCCTTGGCGAGTTCCCGCAACGCGTCGAGTTCCTCATCGTACCCAGGGCGGACGAAATTCCCGTCGACTGCCGAGAGCGGGCAATCATCGATCAACGCACTTTCGAGATGCGTGCGCAGTTCCGGGCAAAGATGCAATCGCGATTCGATGTCAGTCAAACAATCACTGACCCGGTCCGTCAACCGCGCCTTCAGCGTCGGCAGCCCGCTCAACGTGTCGGCAATCTGTTTCAAATCCCGCGGTCCGGTACGTCCCGTGGCCAGGCGTGCGAGCAATCGCGTCAAGTCGTAGATGTCGCCCAAAATTTTCCGCACGTCTGCGCGTAACGAATGGCTACCCACGAATTCAGAAACGGCATCGGCCCGATACGCAATCTGCTCCAGTGCAACGAGTGGTGCGGCAAGGTAATCACCGAGCAATCGGGAACCCATCGGCGTGACGGCGCGATCGATCACACCGAGCAGCGCTCCGTCGCGACTGCCCGAACGCATCGTGCGGTTGATTTCGAGACTCCGCCGGGTCGCCGCATCGATCTGCAACATCGGGCTGCGGTTGTGGCACGTCAGGACGCGGAAATGGTCGAGCGAGCCGCGTTGGGTTTCTTGTAGGTAGGACAACACCGCGCCGGCCGCCCGGATCGCGGGCACAGAATCGGATTCGAAACCGAGCCCTTCGAGGCTGGAGACGGCGAGCTGTTTCATCAACGATTGTTCCGCGGCGTCACGGGCGAAACTCCAGCCCGGTCGCCGTGTCCATGCCCACGGCATCGTCGTGTCGGGATGAATGTGCGGGTCGTCTTCGCAGTAGATGACTTCGGCAGGCGCGATCCGGGCGAGTTCGTCGTCGAGCCTGTTGCGAGGAAAAACGCCGGCCTCGAAACGACCGCTCGACAACTCCGCCCACGCGATTCCGACGACTTGACTGGTGAGGTCGGGGGCGTCCTTCTTGCGTTTGCCCTCGGGCTTGGGCACGATCACGGCGGCGAGGTAGTTCGGCTCTCGCGGGTCGAGCAACCCCTCGTCGGTCAGCGTCCCAGCACTGACGACGCGGGTGACCTCGCGGCGGACGAGACCCTTGGCTTGCTTCGGGTCCTCGACCTGTTCACAAACGGCGGCGCGGTATCCGGCCCGGATCAGTTTCTGCAAATACTGGTCGAGCTGGTGGTGCGGGAACCCGGCCATCGCGGTCGGGTTGTCGCTGTCCTTGTCCCGACTCGTCAGGTTCAGGCCGAGTATGCCCGCCGCCGTTTTGGCGTCGTCGAGGAAGAGTTCGTAAAAATCGCCCATGCGAAAAAACAGCAATGCGTCGCCGCACGCCTCTTTCGCCTCGTGGTACTGTTTCATCATCGGTGTCATGACGGGAATCCTACCGATGAGTCAGGGCAATGGACAGAACCCGGCGAACAGTTTTCGTTTACATTTGCGAGTAAGACTTGGCGGCGAGCACGAATTTGTCGATGCGGCTGACCGTACCGGCGTACTTCTTCTTCGCACTGAGGACTTTCCAATCCGGATGGACCCGGAACGCGTCCCAAGACTTCAGCCGCTCGGCGTCGTTGGGATACATCGTCAGGTACGTCAGGCTAGGCATTTGCGGGCCGACGAGGCATTGTCCGACGAAGACCGGGGTGATGCCGCAGTCCAAGAAAATCGGCACTTCGCCGTTATTGAACATCTCCACCTTGACGTCACCGATTCGCTCGTTGGCACTTTCGTACAAACGAAGTTCGTAAACCCGGTCTGCATCCTGCAGGACTTCTTTTTTGACGTCCGTGATCTCAGGCCAACACTCCATCGACGACAACAATTCGCTGCGGATGCGAGCGAACGGCGGGTCGGTGTGCGCTCGGTCCAGATATTCCTTCGCGTCGGATTGGTATTTCACGTCCGCAGCAAGTGCCTCGCGAACAGTGGCGATCTGTTCCAAATTGTCAAAGGGGATGACGAGGAACACGGTGTTGGCTCCGGTCTCGTCGGCGTCCGTGGGTGAAAACGCACCGACGGGGCCGACGTTCAACCGAGCAAGGGCGGGCAGGAGGGCGTCACCGACGTAAGCGTCGACGGCGGCCTCGTCGCCTTTCTCGCCGAGCACGTAAGAACGGATTTCGTAGAACTGCGAACCCGCGGCGGGTTTTTCAGAGGCGTCTTGGGCGAGCATGGGGGGCATGGTGCAGAGGCTCATCGCGAGCAGAAACAAACAGGCGTGCGGGAACAATCGAGTTGGCATGTTGGGCGACTCAGGCGGGCAAGAGGAGGTGGGCGAAACAGATAGTTAGACCGTTATCAACAGAATACCCGAACGGCGAACGACGGGGGAAGGCTCGGGACGATTCCGGCAATGAGGGCCGCCGAGAATGTCGAACCGAGCTCGATTGCGGGCGGCAACGGGTCGGTTCCAGAACGGGCTCGACGGCGTGCAGCGAGCGAGCGTCCGCTGCCGGAGACATCTTGTCCCCGGCACGTGGAGTCGTCGTGAAAAGCGACCGAATCCCCTCGGAAACCCGATGAAAACCATGTTTTCACAGGGTTTTCACGAGAGACGCGAAGTTTTTCGAACGATTCCACGAACGTCAGCCCATGGCCGCGAGCTGACCGCGTTCGGCTCCACGCGATGGCGAACTCGCGAAGGTATGGACTAGCCTACGTGCCTTCGCATCCGGGTCAACATCTGTTTTCTCAAATTTACGTTTCCGGCTCGAAAGTGCGAATCCGGACGCTCGCCTTCGAGCGGGACAGTCGGTTTTGTAACGAGCGTCCGGGCCGGAGGTTGCGCCGGCTTTTCAGAATCGTGCAGGTTTTGCTAGCAAATGCGTAAAAAATCCCCGGCTTTCCCAACCGGGGGGCGTCCCGGTGGGTCGCTTCCCCGGACCGCGGCGGGTAAAACGATGGGGGGCTGCAAGAGACACCGTTTGGCGATGCGAATGCGTTTTGAAATTGCGTGTTTGCGTAGTTCGACTCTTTGAGTCGAGTCTGGTTGAAATTGCGTGTTTGCGTAGCTCGACTCTTTGAGTCGAGTCTGGTTGCCCTTTTCATGCCCGACTCAAAGAGTCAGGCTACGACATCACCCCCAGGACTTTTCACCTTGAGCGATTCGCTGGCAACCGATGCCTCTGGCCTGCACGGCCCCGTCCACCTCGCCGTCGATCTCGGAGCCTCCAGCGGCCGGGTGATCGCCGCCGGCCTCGACGAGGGGAAAATCCGACTCGCCGAAATTCATCGATTCGAAAATAAACCGGTCCGCATCCAAGACGACCTGCTGTGGAACCACCTCGGGCTGTGGCAAGACATCACCGACGGATTGCGAATGGCAGCCGATCAAATCGAGGCGAACCCGCGGGCAAATATCGAATCCGTCGGCGTCGATACCTGGGGCGTCGATTTCGGGCTGCTCGACGATCGCAACCAATTGATTAGCCCCGTGCGATGCTACCGCGACCCCCGCAACGCCGGCCAAATGCATGCGGCGATGCAGCGGGTTTCTCGCGAGGAAATCTTCGCCGAGACCGGTTTGCAGTTCATGGAAATCAACACCCTCTATCAATTGCTCGCCGCACAAACTGCCGGCGACGTCGGTTATCAAAACGCGACCTCGTTCCTGATGATGGCCGATCTGTTTCACTGGATGCTCTCGGGCGAACGCACGATCGAAGCGAGCAACGCGTCGACGACGCAGTTACTCTCGCCGGCGACCGGAACCTGGTCAACGAAGCTGCTCGACGCGTTCGACTTGCCGGCCTCCTGGTTCCCCGCACCCACGCCCGCAGGCACCCGAATCGGCACGGTCCAACCCACCGTCGCGGCGATCACGGGTTTGCACGGCGTGCCTGTCATCGCGCCGGCGACCCACGACACCGCCTCGGCCGTGCTGTCGGTGCCCGCCGAAGGGTTCGCACCCGCCAAACCCGATTGGTGTTACATCAGCTCGGGGACCTGGTCGTTGATGGGCGTGGAAGTGCCCAAACCGAACGTCAGTCCACTCTGCGCGGAACTGAATTTCACCAACGAAGGCGGCGTCCACGGCAGCACGCGGTTGCTCAAGAACATTGGCGGGTTGTGGATCTTTCAACAAATCCGCGCCGCCCTACAACGACGAGGCGACGCACCGTCATGGGCGGAGATGGTCGAGGCGGCCGGGCAGGCGACGCCGTTCTCGTTGCTGATCAATCCCGATGCCCCCTCGCTGCTGGCGCCGACCGACATGATCGATGCGATCTGTTCGCTCGCCGGCACTACCGGACAACCGGTACCGGTCGACAACGGGGTACTGTTCCGTGCCGCTCTCGAAGGGCTCGCACTGCGGTATCGTTTGACGCTGGAGTCGCTCGAACGTTTGACCGAATCCTCGATCAAGACGATTCATATTGTCGGCGGTGGATCGCTCAACGCGTTGTTGTGTCAAATGACCGCCGACGCCTGCAACCGTTCCGTCGTCGCCGGTCCCGTCGAGGCGACCGCGATCGGCAACGTGGTCATGCAAATGATCGGCAGTGGGAAACTCCACTCCATCGACGAGGCGCGCCGCCTGATCCGAAACAGTTTCCCCGTCACCACCTACCTACCCCAAAACACCGAAGCCTGGAACGCCCCCGCCACGGCGTTTCAGAAACTGTAAGCCTGCTTTTTATCACCCGACCTCGTCCATTCTTCTATTCTCCCATCTTCAATCTCTCCACCATGACCACTCCCGACCAAGACGACCTCGGCCTCCGCAAACAAGAAATCCGCACGGCCGCCCACGCCGCCCGCAAGGCTCAGCCGGACAAAGAAACCGTCAGTCAAAAGATCACGGACACCGTTGTCGGATTGCCCGAATACCAATCCGCCGACTGCATCATGTGGTACGTCGACGTTCGCGCCGAAGCACGCACCCGCCAAGCACTCCCGGATGCCGTCGCCAGCGTCAAGAAAATCGTGATCCCGTTTTGTGTCGACGGCGAACTCGAACTGTTCCATCTCGAATCGATGGACGAACTTTCCGAGGGCATGTACGGCATCCTCGAACCAAGCGAAGAACTCCGCGAAGTCGCGACCAAACGAATCCCCGTCGAGCAACTCGATCTGATCCTCGTTCCCGGCGTCGCGTTCGACAAAATGGGCGGACGGACCGGACACGGCAAAGGCTACTATGACAAATTGCTAGAAAACGCTCGCCCCGACACGCCGCTGGTTTCGCTCGCGTTCGAATGCCAGATCTTTGACGAAATCCCCATGCAATCGCATGACATCTTCATGGACAAAGTCGTCACCGAGAACAACGTCTACACCGGCAAAGGACGAGCGAACTCATGAGCGATTCCTCCAGCAACACCACCGCACCCGCCAACGTTGTCTTGAGCGAACTCGTCGAGGACACCTACGCCGAAGGTTTCCGCAGTATCTATGGCGAGGTGTTGATCACCGCTCGGGATCGCAAATGGCTCGACCGTGCGACCGCCGCCGCGACGGGTCACGCCAGCAGCACGATACTGTGCGATTGCGAAGCCGGTGTGGCCGAGATCGTCCCCGCCGAGCAAACACCCGACGGACGCATCGGCGCAGTCGTGCAGTTCCATGTCCCCCGTTTTCGTAAAGACCGACGCGAGCACCTCGAACGTGTGATGCTCGCCCGCGTCAGTCAAAACGTGCTGACCTGCCCGACGGCGAGATGTTTCAATCGAATCGACAGCGAAGACTATTTCAAACTCGGTCGCAAGGTCGCGTTCTTTGGCGACCGACATCAATTTCGTGACGAACGATACGGCGAGAAAGGATGGGTGATCCCGATCCTCGGCGGCGAGTTCTTCTTGTCACGGCGGTTCGGATTTTCCGACGGAGTCATGGGCGGCAACCTGTGGTTCTTTGCCGGTGACGAAGACACCGCGATCGATGCCGCCGAACGGGCAGCCGACGCAACGCACTCGGTTCCCGGTTGCATCACGACGTTCCCCGGCGGTGTCGCCGCGAGCGGTTCGAAAGCCGGCAGTAGCTACGATTTCACGATCGCCTCGACGTACGCCGAATACTGTCCGACCCTCAAAGAAAAACTCGGTGAGAAATCGAAGGTCCCCGACGGCGTCCAGTGCATCATGGAGATCATCCTCAACGGTGCCGATTTGGAATGTCTGAAAACCGCCACACTCGCCGCGATCCTCGCCGCCGCCCAGACGCCTAACCTGATCAAAATCAGCGCCGGTAACTACGACGGACGACTCGGCAAGTCCTTCATTCACTTGCACGAATTGATCGCTGATCAGTAATGGTTATCAACGCGGCGGTTCACTACGCGTGTTTAGCGATGATGGATTTAGCGATCCACGGTGAAGACGGTTTGCCGGTGCGTTCGAGCGAAATCATCCGCCGCAACGAAATCCCGGGACCCTTCCTGGTTCAAATCTTAGGAACGTTGAAATCGACCGGTTGGGTCAAAGCGATCCGCGGCAGCCAGGGCGGTTACCAATTGATCGTCCAACCCGATTCGATCACGTTGCTCGACATCGCCGAAGCGATCGGCTGCCCCGACTCGATCGCACCAGCGACCGAAGACGAACCTTCGGCTCAGCAAGCCTTGAAAAAACACTGGCGCGCCGCCGACGAGCAATCCCGAATCCAACTCAGCCGCGTCCGACTCGGCGACGTCATCCGCAGCGTCCAACAAAGCGACGAACCAATGTTTTACATTTAGACTGGAGCCACTCACCCCGCCCCGCTCCACCCCGTCATCCGACCCAGCGGACCCACCGAATGATCCGGCATCGGCACCGAACGAATTCTGCTCAAACTTCCCAACACGGCTGGCGATCACTTTGAACGCTGACTCGAACCCAAGTGGCCCAAGTGGCCCAAGCGGCACGAATTTCTCTCCAGCGTGAAATTTTCCTGTCCCGAATTTTCCTGTCAAATTCCGGCAATACCTTTTCGGGACCCCATCGGTCCACGGGCAGATTGGGTCAGCGGTACACACTGCGTGCGTTGACTCGCAGGCTAGCGGGCTGCACAACGAGACTCAAACGAATCTGCCCTTGCCCCGGCGCGGCGGATCTTGCTAGCAACGAGGTCATCCTCTTCACCGGAGCGCTGCATGCACCCGCGTTTTCTCACTCATCAGCACCCGTTTCTCGGCGGTCTTTTCATGCTCGCCGTGATGCTGTCAGCGTGGCCGGCGGTGGATGTGTTCGCCCAATTACCGACCGGGATTTTGAAATCACGGTGGGCGATGGACGACCCGAAGTATTCGCGAAAGTACGCCGAGGGGGCTGAGAAAACGGACATCCCCGGCAAGATCAAACAGGCCGCCGACGCCCGGTTTATCAAAGATGCCTACGGCATTTATGTCTCCGGCGGGTTGAGTGCGTTTGGTGAATCGACCAATCCGATGGCCAGCATGGAGGTGGGGGTCACGGGTTACAACACGTCGTACTTCACCCATCGCATGGGCTTGGTCGCGGCAGTCAACGCCGACGACTTTTTTCTCGGCGCTGAAATGGGAATGCGATTCCAAACGCCCACCCGGCTCGCACCGTTCGTCGGCGTGGGATTGTTCACGGGCGCGGCCAGCACCACGGTCGATGCTGAGGATGACCGCGTCGACAACGACGACGACGGGTTCGTTGACGAATTCGGCGAGGAGGACACCAACTTCGACGGTGCCTTGTCCGCAGCCTATCCGGAAGCCGGTGTGCATTTCTGGTGGACGCCTCAGGTCCGGCTCAGCGGTTTCGGGCGCTACCTAATCACCACGGGAGGCCGCGACACCGACTCATGGTTCTACGGCGCGTCGATCGCGTTTTTGAAGTAGAAAGCGCGTTTTGAAATAGCAAGAAGGCCCCCGCGTTTTGCCACCGCACCCTGTGGTCAGGATTTGACTTCGTGCGTATATTTCTGCGTCACGACTTCTAGCCCCTCTCCACCTCATGCCCGACCTGCGGGATTCGTCCTGATGAAAATACACGAGTATCAAGGAAAAGAACTCTTCCGCGCCGCTGGCGTCCCCGTGCTCGAAGGGCACATGGTGACCACGCCCGAGGAAGCGGCAGCGGCCTACGACAAACTCGGCGGCAAAATCGCCGTCGTCAAAGCCCAAATTCATGCGGGCGGTCGTGGCAAAGGCAGTATCATCGGCAACCCCGACCAAAAGGGCGTCGTCCTCTGCAAATCGGCGGACGAAGCCAAGGCCGCCGCAACCGGATTACTCGGCAATAAACTCGTCACCATCCAAACCGGCCCCGAAGGCCAAACCGTCGGCAAGGTGTTCGTCGAAGCCGGTTGTGACATCGCCCGCGAACTTTATCTCGGTATCGTCGTCGATCGTGTTACCTGCAAACCCGTGCTCATGGTCAGCACCGAGGGCGGTGTCGAGATCGAAGAGGTCGCCGAGAGGACTCCCGAACTGATCCACAAAGAAGCCTTCGATCCGGCCATCGGACTGGAGTCCTTTCAAGTTCGCAAGTTGTGCAAAAAGCTCAACATCGAAGGCCCTGCGGCCAAAAACGCATCCAAGTTTATGACCGCGATGTGCCGGTTCTTCATCGATAAGGATTGTGCCATCGCCGAAATCAACCCGCTCGTGATCACCGGGTCGGGCGACATGATCGCCCTGGACGCCAAAATCACGTTCGACGAAAACGCGATGTACCGGCACAAGGATCTCGAACCGCTGCGTGACCTCAGCGAAGAGGAAGAGAGCGAAATCCGGGCCGGTAAGGCGGGTTTGAGCTACGTCAAACTCGACGGCAACATCGCCTGCCTCGTCAACGGTGCCGGTTTGGCCATGTCGACGATGGACATCATCAAGTATCACGGCGGCGAACCAGCCAACTTCCTCGACGTCGGCGGCGGAGCCAACGCGGCCCAAGTCACCGAGGCGTTCCGCATTCTGTTGTCGGACAAAAACTGCAAAGGCGTGTTGGTCAACATCTTCGGCGGCATCGCCCGTTGCACCACGATCGCCGCAGCACTGATCGAAGCGAGCAAAGAGGTCGGGTTCAACGTCCCGCTCGTCGTGCGGCTCGAAGGCACCGAAGTCGAAGAGGGCAGGAAAATGCTCGAAGACAGCGACGTCGATGTCATCACCGCGATCGATCTGACCGACGCTGCTAAAAAGATCGTCGCCGCGACGGCCTAGTCGGCGTGGCCGACCGTAATTGGCTTTGGGCTGCTCGCGGTTGGCTGTTCGCTTTCTCACCCTTTTTTACAACTCAACTCCATTCTGTTGAGCGTTTGCCCTCATCGCCAAACGCCAATAGCCAAACGCTAAAAGCCAATTTCCATGAGTATTCTGGTCAACAAAGACACCAAGGTGATTTGCCAAGGGATCACGGGCAACGCGGGCAAGTTCCACGCGATGGGTTGCCGTGATTACGGCACCCAACTCGTCGGCGGTGTCACGCCCGGCAAGGGCGGCCAAGACGTCGAGGGCATGCCGGTTTTTGATACCGTCGAAGAAGCCGTTCAACAAACCGGCGCCGATGCGACGATGATCTTCGTCCCGCCGCCCTTCACCGCCGACGCGATCCTCGAAGCCATCGATGCGGGTATCCGCGTCATCGCCGCGATCACCGAAGGCGTGCCCGTGATCGACATGGTTCGCGTCTACGAAAAGGTCCGTGCGAGCAACTCGATCTTGATCGGCCCGAACTGCCCCGGTTTGATCACTCCCGGCGAATGCAAAATCGGGATCATGCCCGGTTACATTCATACCCCCGGCAAGATCGGCGTGATGAGCCGCTCGGGCACGTTGACTTACGAAGCCGTTTGGCAAACCAGTAACCTGAAACTCGGCCAATCGACTTGCGTCGGACTCGGTGGCGACCCGATCGTCGGCACCAACTACATCGACCTGTTCAAACTGTATCAGGAAGACGACCAAACCGAAGCGATCCTGATGATCGGTGAGATCGGAGGCAGTGCCGAAGAAGAGGCCGCCGCCTACGTCAAAGCCCACGTGACAAAACCCGTCGCCGCCTTCATCGCCGGACGCACCGCACCTCCCGGAAAACGCATGGGGCACGCCGGCGCGATCATTAGCGGCGGCAAAGGAACCGCCGAAGAAAAAGTCGCCGCCTTGGAAGACGCCGGCATTGTCGTCGCTCCGAGCCCCGCCGAAATGGGCGACGCCGTGCTCAAAGCAATCCAACAGGCGTAGCCAATGTCGCTCGGTTCTCCGAACCGAAACCGAAACCGAAACCGAAACCGAAAGCGAACGGAGCCTCGGACGAAGTGTTGCCGGCTCGGAGAGCCGAACGACAATCGTCATTCGCGGTTGGCAGTTGAACCACTTTCAAGGTGGCGATCGAAGGCCAAACCGCTCGGGTCGGAGCCCGCCGCGTCAAGAATCAACGACGGGCGTGACGCTACTGACACTTGCTGAGACGCATCGGGATTCCAGCACTTCAACGCCTGCACGCCCCGGGGTCGGTGCGAGCATTTCGACGCGATCGTGCGAAGTCACTGGGGTTCAAGCGTGATTTCATGCTCGGCACCGACGCGATTGCGGGCGGTGCTCTCCCGTGCAGCGGTTGCACACAGGCACAATGGATTTGGGGACGGACTCACACCTCGATTCAGGCCTCGATTCAGGCCTCGATTCAGGCCTCGACGGTTTGCTTCATAGCGAGATCCTTGGCACCCTTCAGGTCGAGTTTGCCGGTGCCCAGGACCGGGATCGCGTCGACTTCGATAAAACCATCGCTGCCGGGGATGAACAGGTTCGGCAATCCGGCCGCCCGCAAGCCTTCACGAATTTCATCTTTCGAGCACGCCGTTTTGGTATGCAGGACGATGATCCGTTCGCCTTTCTTTTCGTCCGGCACCGCCGTGACGCAGGCCCGCAACTGATCGTCTTCATCGCCCTCGCAGAGCATCCTGCAGATCTCTTCTTCGATCCTCAGGTGCGGCACCATCTCGCCACCGATTTTTGAAAACCGGCTCAGTCTGCCGGTGATGTGTAGGAACCCGTTGGCGTCAATGTGGGCGATGTCCCCGGTGCTGTACCATCCATCGACAACCGCTTTGGCGGTCAACTCTTCTTGGCCGGCGTAACCTCGCATCACGTTGGGTCCGGTCACTAGCAGCATGCCGTCTTCGCCGGTCGACAATTCGGTAGCGTCGTCGGGCGAAATGATTTTGGCGGAGATGCCTGGCAAGGGACGTCCCACGCTGCCTTCGATCCGGTCGGGCTGGAATTTCGCATAGGACCGAGACGGTGGAATATTAACACTGACGAGCGGACTCATCTCGGTCGTGCCGTAACCCTCGACCGGACGGACGCCGAATTTCTTTTCGAACGCATCGAACAGATCGGCGGGCATTTTTTCCGCACCGACCACGATCACGTCCAGCGTTTTGAATTGTTCCGCAGTGATCCGACGAAGGTAACCACGCAGGAATGTCGGTGTCCCGAGCAGCACGGTCGCCTTGTACTTCTCGGCGAGTTTACCGATCTGTTTCGAATCAAGCGGATTGAAGTGATAGACGCCCGCCGGGCCGAGCGTTTGTGCCGCCCACAATGTCACGGCGTATCCGAACGAATGAAAAAACGGCAACACCCCGACCACGATGTCTTCCTGGTTCAAATGAATCGCACGCCCCACCGCGTCCACGTTGTGACTGACGTTGGCGTTGGACAACAACACGCCCTTGGGCATGCCGGTCGAGCCGCTGGTGAAAATCACCGTCAGCAAATCGTCGCAGTCGACTTTGTGCAAACCGAGAATCCGTTCGAGCAACCACGGGGGAACGACCGTCGCTTGCAAGAACGCGATGAGTTTATCGAGCGTCGAGACTTTCTTTTTCAGTTCATCGAGCGAGACGATTTCGGCATCGAGTTCGAGATCCAGTTTTTCCATGAAGCGATCGCTCGTCAGTACATGTTTGACCCCGATGTCGTGGATGCAGTGATTCATCACGGCACTCGAAACGGTATAGTTCAGGTTCGCACTGATCCGTTGATCGGCGGCCAGAGCAACGTTGACGGCGACGGCCCCGACGCTCGGCGGCAACAGCACGCCGACGAATTTTTCATCATCGGCGAAGACTTCACGGCGGAGGCATCGACGCAGCGCCAACGTGCGAATCAGCAGCGTGCGTCCACCGGCCTCGATGCCGAGCGTGTCGGCGGCCTGCAAACGTTTGCCCCGCCGCCGCCATCCTCGTAACACCTGGCGGGCGAGCACCGGGAAATCACGTCGGTTATCGATTTGGGCCTGCGAACCGAGCGATTGGACTCGCGTGCGGATAATTGAAATCGGCGTTTCCGGCGGCAGCGGTTCGCCGACGTACAACGTGATCGTGCGTCGGAATTGCTTCGGCCATTTTTTGAAAAACCGACCTTCGGAAAAACTGAAAAGACTGCCCCAAATGCCTTCGATGTAAACCGGCACGACCTGGGCCGTCGTCTTTTGAAGGATCTTCGTCATGCCGGGTTTGAAAGCCTGCAATTGCCCGGTGCGAGTGATCGTGCCCTCGGCGAAAATACCAACAATGTCGCCCTCGTTGAGTCCCTCGCGAGCCGAACGCAACGCCCGACCGATCGCCTTGGGGCCGCCCATCATCAAAATCGTCTCGAACGCACCGGACAAATATTTCGCCAATTTCGAATTGAAATTCCCGCCATCGACGACGAATCGCACGTTGCGAGGCAACAGCCACAAAATCAAAATGCCGTCGATCCACGACACGTGGTTGCTGACCAACATCACACCACCCTCGGCGGGCAGGTTCTCCAAACCCACCGCACGACCGCGATAGAACGTGCCTAGAATCGGACGGAACACTCCGCGAATGAATTGCCGAGGATAACGCCAGCCAACGAACGTCAAAATCGCAATCAGGACAACGACGACGAGCAAGGTGATTAGGGTCGGGTTCAATGAAAAACTCCCTCATGAGGGATGGTGGGAACGCAATGAGGCGTCAAGGAGAAATCTCTAAGAGAAAACCTAGACAGAAATTCGGATCATTCAGACGCCTGATGATACCGATCTGGTGCCTGGGGCGCAGAGGACAATGCGTGAGAAAATATCCGAACCCAACCTGGGTCTGCGAATCCCGCTCGCGAAATGCTAAGATAACGAACGCTCCACGCATCCCCACCACATCCCCCTCAACGCAAATCCGAATCGAGCATGAGCGAAGAATCCGCCCCCCAAGCCAAACCGGTCTCCGCGATCGCACGACGATGCCTCGGCGTGTTGGTCGAAAAAGCCAAAACGACGCCCGACAGCTACCCGCTCAGCCTCGCGGGAATCATCACGGGTTGCAACCAAAAATCCAATCGCGATCCCAAGATGGATGTCGATGAAGGCGACGCGTTGTTGGCGCTCGACGAACTCCGCGAAGCCGGTGCGGTTCGCGAGATCCAAGGCAGCGGGCGAGTCACGAAATTTCGCCACGCGGCGTATGAGTGGTTCGGCGTCGACAGTCCCGGTTCGGCAATCATGACCGAACTGCTCCTCCGCGGACCCCAAACGCTCGGCGAAATTCGCACGCGTGCTTCTCGGATGCACCCCTTTGCCGACCTGACCGCGACGCAAGCGGAAGTGGATTCCCTGATCGAGAAAGGACTCATGTTCGCCGTCACACCACCCGGTCGCGGCCAGACGTTTGCCCACACGCTGTACATGCCCGTCGAACGACAGCACCTCGCTGCCAAGGTCGAGAAACAAGCGAGTGCCGCCGCCGCGTCCCACCCCGACGCTGGCCCACGACCGCAACCAGGGTCGATTGCCAACGAAGGACTCATCGACAAAATTCAACAACGACTCGAAGACGTGACCGCCCGGCTCGAAGCCCTCGAAGCGAAACTCGCCGATTGGGAATCGTGATTGGCAGGCTCACGTAGGCGAGTCTCTCTGAAACTCGCAATTTTCGGCGTCGCAAAGAGACGCCGCTACGTGGTTCCACCGAATTCGTTGTGAAGATTTGCTTACCCTTGAGTAGGTCAATTGGGACAAGGACCTACACTGCTTCAGTCAAACCAATTGAGCGTTTTTAAAAACTGGATCGATTCGGCGAGTGTATCGCGGTAGTACTTTCCTTGCTCAACCTTGACGTTGAAAAAACCGTGCGGCTGGCCAGCATACGTTCGCAACTCACTTGGCACTCCCACCTCGCGGCTGAGATTTTGAAATCGCTCCGCCGTAGCGACGGGAATCAACGAATCCTTTTCACCCAGGAACACGATCGAAGGCGGGTCGTCCGCAGTGATATTGTGCAGCGGTGAGTATTCGGCAAACCGATCGCCCACGCGAGCCGTTCCCCATCCACCGGGGCCGTTGTCGTAAACCGGATTGAACAACAGCAACGCGTTCGGTTTCCGAGACGTGTCTTTGGATGCACGACCATCGACCAGCGAATCGTCCATCATGCCTAGGAACGCGGCCAAGTGCCCGCCAGCCGAACCGCCGCCGGCAGCAATCCGGTTCGGATCGATCCCGAACCGCGACGCGTTTTTGCGGACGAACCGCAACGCATCGGATGCGTCGGCGATGCAATCATCCGGCAGCACTTTGGTTTTGCGATCGAGCAAACGGTACTCGGTTCGGAAACAAACCACGCCCAAGTTGGCGAGTTCCTTGCTGTGTTCGGCAAACTGCCCGGGTTGGCCGCCGGTCCAACCGCCGCCGTGGAAAAACACCACCGCGCCGCGACTGTCTTCTTTCGTCCAATCCGCAGGCCGTGTCCAATCGATCCGCAACTCGCGTGGTTCGCCTTGGTGTTCCACTTTCTTGTAGAGGAACGATTCTTCCACCGGTGCAGCGGATGGGGTACCCGGTGGAGTCGAAACGGTTTCCGCCGTCCCGATCGAAATCCAAATCACCGGAAAAATGGCGATCGCCGACAACAGAATCGCCGACAACAGAATCGCCGCTGTGATGGAGGATGGTCGTGGTTGAAAAGCTCGCATGATCTCAAACGCTCGGAGGGTCCGGTGGTTTTCGGGGACTCAAAACGCAGCTCATTATTCGCGTGTTTGGCGTATTACGCTGGCTCTTGCAATAAACGGAACCGAATAACACCGAAGCGATTCCCCGTAATTGCTTAGGACCGCCGGAGCAATCAGTGGCGGGTTCATTCGTAGCGGAAGTCATTGATTCGGCGGTCCTGAATAGCCCAGACTAGCGCACCGCCGCGATCAATGGAAGTCTCTCTTGGGTTGAAACGACGACGCCGCCGGGTTGTTCAATCGTGATCGCGAATGCGGATGGTTCGAGCACCCGCAGCTTCGCGTTAATCGGAATGATGACCTCGCCGTTCGCCGTGATGTCGAACACGCCTCCATCAATGGGTTCCTCATCACGGAGCGGGTCGATGATCCACAATTGGTATTGTTCCCGAGTGGGCTCATTGACTGGCATTCTTTCAAAACGCATGAAGCCGGTTTGTTTTGAATTGCTCCAAACAACATCCCCTTGGACTGAGTTCGAGAAGGGGTGTTTGCCATCGGACCAGGGCACCTCAATGAGATCCGCTGCTTGCGCCATCAAATCACGTCGCATTTCAGCGATTGAGAATGGGGCCGGGGCCGATGTCTCGAAATTCCAAATCCCCAACGCGAGCAATACTGCTGCGGCGCAAGACAACCAGGCGATCACCTCGCGTGGTTTGACTTGCCGAGACTCTTGGTATACCGAGGGCGATTCGTTGGGATCACGATTGGTTGCCTCGACTTCGCTTTGAACCGGTGGGCTGGTTGCTTCGGCAACGAGATATTTCTCCGCGTCGAGAGCGATCTGAGACCGAAGCGATTTCGGCATCGGTTCCTCGTCACTTTGAAATGCGATTTGCACGCGGGCCATCGTCGCTTCGAGTTCCGAGAGAGTTTGCTGATCGTCGTCGGACCAAGAATGGCTGTCGATGAATTCCTGTTCCTCAGCCGATAGGTCATCTAAAACGTGACCGGCTAAGAGTTCTCGGAACGAATCAGGTTCGATCGTTGGGTTACTCACAACGCACCTCCTTCGCTCGTCACGAGTGCGGGCCGGTTCATGCAGTCACGCAGTTGCAACAAAGCCCTCCGGGTGAACGATTTGACCGTGCCCAACGGCATGGCGAGACGCTCAGCGATGATACGATGCGACAAACCATGGTGAACTGACAACTGAATCACCTGCTGCTGTTCGGCGGAGAGTTTTTTCACACAGGCGAGCGCCTTGCTGGCCTCGTCGGCAAGTTCGGACGGTTCAACGGTGACGTCGTCTGGAATCTCAAATTCGATGGCCGAAATGCTCAATGTATCGACACCGACGGATCTTCGGCGGACGCGATCGATCAGTCGTCGACGGGCGATCATGGTGATGAATGTGACCTCTCCCGATTTGGCCGAGTCAAACGAATCCGCTTTCCTCCAAATCTCAACGAAAATTTCTTGGCATGCATCCTCGGCATCGGCACTATTGGGTAACCACCGTTTGGCCATTGACCAAATCAGGCCACTGTACTGGTGAAGGCAGTCTTCGACCGCCGCCTGTTCCCCCACCGCGATTCGCTGCAGGATGGTGGGCGATTCGGTTTCGTCGGGTTCTGGCATTGTTTCGGAAACAGGTTTCTCGGAGAGAGCGAACACAGTCGAGTCGACCTTTATCGGCAGCGGAGTCGGTACGATCATAACAGACAAGGACGCGACCGCCAGCGCGATCACGTCCTTAAACACTTCGTCAACAGAATACGCCTGCGATCAGCGACAGAATAATAGGCGTAGTGGACGAGGTTACGAGTCCCACAAACAATGGACTCGTCCACTAACATTCCGTCTTGTTTTCTCGCTATCGCTTAGCGAACGCTCAACTGCGTGTACATTTGGTCGATTCCGCGACGCAATGCCCACGCACGCTGCGTATCGCAATTAAGCCGACTCGCATTCTGCACCACGGTGGTCATGTGTTGCTGAAGGGACGGATCGATCTGGGTCGTCATTAGCGAATTCAACGTTTCCTGATACAGGTTGGCACAGGCGGCGTGTTGCCCCGAGTTGAACAAAGAAGCTCCCTGGGCGACGGTGTTTTCGATCACCTGACGTGCGTTGGCACCTTGAGCGGGTGGCAACAGGACCGCGTCGATGATGTGAATGACCCCGTTGGAGGCGTCGACATCGGTTGCCACGAGCTTGGATTGGTTGACCATCGCGCCTTCAGATGTGACCCCGACCGTGATCGACGAACCTTGCAGCGTCTTGGCGGACTTGGCGGCCACGGCGTCCTCGGAGTAAACCCGACCGGCGAGTACGTGATACTTCAGAATGTCGCCGAGTTTTTGCTTGTTGGCTGGTTCGAGCAACGAGGCGACGGTCCCCTTGGGCAGTTTCGCGAACGCGGCATCGGTGGGCGCGAACACGGTGAAGGGGCCTTCGCTGCCGAGCACATCGGCAAGGCCGGCTGCTTTCGCGGCGGCCAACAACGTGCCGAACTGACCCGCTGCCGCTGCCGTCTCGGGAATCGTTTTGTCGGCCGGCAGAATGACGGCGTCGATCACATGAATCACGCCGTTGTCGCAGACGATATCCGTTTGCACGACGGTAGCCCCATCGACCATCACGGTGGAGTCTTGAACCTTGATGTCGACGCGTTGTCCGTTGACCGTTTTGGCGCCCTTGAGATTAACGACCTGGGCAGCCATCACTTTGCCGGACACCACGTGGTACGTCAAAATGCCGCTCAAGGTGCCTTTGTTCTCTGGTTTTAACAGCGTTTCAACTGTGCCTGCGGGGAGCCGAGCGAACGCCTCATCGGTGGGGGCGAACACGGTGAAGGGGCCTTCGCCTTTGAGCGTGTCAACCAAATCGGCGGCTCCCAAGGCGGCCGCAAGTGTCTTGAATTTCCCGGCCCCGACGGCGGTATCGACAATGTCGGCTGCGAATGCCGAGGTCGACAGGCATGCTCCGAGTGCGAGTGCGGCAATGCTCTTCATTTGAATCTTCATTTCTACATCCTCAAGTGGGGGTAATTTTTGTTGCAAAAGGTAGGTGACCGGCCGGGTCATCTACCTATTCGCAAACGCCACTGCGTTGGATGCAAAAATGTTCCAGGAATCCTCCGGATCGACAAAGAACGCTCGCGATGGAGAGATTTTCTTCGACTAAGGTCAGAAGAAAAAGATGCAAATCTGCAATTTCCAGGCGATCGCTTGCGGCCTGTCGATTGAATCGTCTTTGCGGGATTAACGTGATAATTCAAGCCCGGCGCGAGCGTGAGTGCATCCTGCATCCCCGTCGATTGCGAGTCCGGCTGGTGAAACGACAACCTGCCAGACGGGCTCGGGAGGCACCTACCTGCTTACCGAATCAAATGGCTTCGACTTGGATCGTTATCGAGACGCGACTTTCTCGATGACGATTCGGTCGCCGCCGAGGTTTTTCGCCTCGTAAAGCAATCTGTCTGCTCTTTCGTGCCAACTCTCTTCACTGTCGCTCTCATGAATACGAGCGATGCCGACCGAAAGTGTGATTTGAACAAGGGTCTCTCGTGTTTCTTTGTTGATGATTTTGCGTTCACCAACCTTCATTCGCAACTCATCTGCGAATTGCTCAACCGCAGCGATCGAGGGAAAGCGAGCGAACAACGCGAATTCATCGCCTCCGAGGCGAGCGACGCTCGCGCTCGGTGATGCTTCCCTGAGTGTGGCGGCGAGAAGCTGAATCACCTCGTCACCGAAGGGATGCCCATAGGTATCATTGATCTTCTTGAACTTATCACAATCAATCAGGGCGAGATAAGGGTGCCCCGACAGTTTCGCATCGCCGAGCGAGCGAACGCAGGTGCGGAGCATCGATTCGTAGGACCGGCGGTTCCCGAGACCGGTTAAATGGTCCGTCAGCATCAGGGACTGAGCTTGCCTCAATTCGGCCTGCAGATGGTTGACCTTCGTTTCTGCGTCCAACACTCGCAGTGACATCTCGTGCATCTGCGACTGCATTGCTTTCGTGTCGGCAGACAAGGAATCCACCGCCTGAACAACCTCGTTGGGCTCCGCTTTGACAAACAATTTGCTGGCGGTATCCAAACACTTCGAGTAGGACTCACCCGCTTCCTTCTGGTCCGCCACAATCGCCCTGAATCTGGCCAACTCCTCACCGAGCGAGTCCCCCAGGTGTTCTTCTTGGCCAACCGTCGATGAGGACAAAAACTGAGCGTGCAGTGACTCGACATGCTCCAAACTGATGGACTTCGGGTCATCGGACCGGCGAGAGAGATCCTCCGAGAGGTGCTCGTTGGTATTCGCGAAGTGATTGTAGAAGACGCTGTAGACGTTGGGAGTCGGTGGCAATTTTGCCTGGGCAATCATCATCAGTGCCTTCTGAGCAAGCGAGGCCGGAGAAAGTTTTGACACGCTTTCGGAATTTGGTTTTCGTTGCATTTCAAGTCCTCACGTCGTTAAATGTTGATTGAATTCCTACCCCCCGCCCAGTTGACTATTTGTCCGGTTCTCTTCGTCTTCATCGGCGATTCACCGAAGACATCGGTGCGTGAGTCACTTGCCGATTCACTTGATCGCAACAACTCGTTGAAATTCAAAGCCGCTACCGAATCTATTCGGTAGTATCGGAGCCGATTGATTTGACGCTGAAACAGAAAACCGGAATCACTTCGGAAAACGTTTCAAATGGGCTGCCTTCCACCATCTTTTCCTTGTCACACACTTGGAATAGGTGAAAGAATGGTTCATCCGGCAACAGCTTGCGCCGGAGGTTTTCCAGGCATGACTCCCGTGTCTAACGAGATTGGTGCATGAGATATGGATGCTGGTGGACTACGTAAGCCGGAACAAACGCAGTCGAGCTCTGCAGAGGTGCCACTCGACAAGGGATATCTCGGTCGCCAGCATCTTCCTGCAAAAGCGGTGCGATAATGGTGCCGACGGTCCTCGGCGGATTTCGGTTCGCCGAGGACGATTTTTCATCAAATCATGGGACACTGGAGACATGCCTTGAAAAACCTCGATCCTGGGGTCGGCGCACGCTTCGGTCGAATGAACCCAAATTGGTTCCGAACGTTGGACCAACTTCATCGACATTCCGCGTTGCACATGTCCCTCGGTCAAGACGCGGAATTACCAACCGGTGCGCTGGACTTCATATTGAGACGGAGGCCGCGTGTCATCTGATTCGAGAGCGAAAGCCTAATCTGCTGCGAGTGCTTTTGCTCAACGTTGACAGCACGCATTGCAATCATGGGCCGCGAAATGCGGAAGGTTACACGGCCAATGCGTATGCAGACTCATGTTCATCACGGATCGTCAATGCGATCGATGATGCGGGGATTCGCGACGAGACGACGCTGCTAAGCAGGTCTTGTCAATGGATTCGGTGTAACTCGAACGACTCGGTTTTTCATAACCCGACTCGTTAGCCAGGAATTGAGCCTGAATCCCTCGCTAACGCGTCGGGTTATGATCTTTGGTTTCGCCGAAATACATCACCAAACCTGCTTACGTGGTTCCACCGAATCAATGGTGACGACGTGCTTAGCAACGGTAACCGCAGAGCGATGGCAATGAAGAGGGGGGGCAGCCGGTTAAAGCGGGAAGTCGTCCTCCTCGCTGCGTTCGGAATAGAGCGGCATGTGGCGATAATAAACCTCGAGGATCATCGTCGCGAACGAGGTGATGCAAAGTCGTCCGGCGCCGGAGACGTGACCGCTGTTGAAATACCAACTGCCCTTGGCGCCGCCTTCCTGTGCTTGAGTTTCGACCAACCAATCACGCAGTTCGGTATTGAATTTTTCCCACTGGGGTCCGCCGGTTTGGCGGAGTACTTGGGCGGCATAATAGTTGTAGTAGATGTCGTTTTTGAGCACGCCGGTTTTTGCCAATCCGGCGATGCCTTCCTGCAGGGCTTTGTTGTCTTTTTCCCACCCGGTGTACATCCGGCACAGCAAACCGACGGCGGTCATGCTGGGGCGTAGAGACGTCAAAGGTTTATCGTAACCGTACCAGGCGCCGCCCTTGGATTGAACTTTGTCGAGAAACCTCACCGACGATTGAACTGTCTGCGGCGGAATGAGCAGGTGTCCCATGTGCCCGCTCTTGAGCGCCATGATTTGCCAACCGGCAACGGAGGTGTCACCACCGCGAGCGTCTTGGAAATTGTATCGCCACCCGCCATCGCGGCACTGGGCGGCGATGATGTAGTTCAATGCGTACTGAGTCGGCATGGCGAGTGTCGGGTCCTCGGTCATGGCGTAGGCTTCGCTCAATGCGATCGTTGCCAGGCCGTGCGAGTACATATTCCCGTCCGGCTCGCTCAGATCGAGAACGGGCAGCCCATTTTTGGTTCCCGGTTTGCCGTTGCGAACGAGGAACTGCAGGCCGCGCTGCACAACGGGCCGGAAATCACCTGATTTATGGGTTTGGCCTGCACCGAGAAACGGGAGCAGTGCCATTGCGGTGGCACCATTGAAAGCCTCGGTTCGTTTGTCTTCGCAACCGTTGCCGCACGAATTGTTGCACACCAAGTTGTGGGCGAACGTCCACCGACCGTCCCGCATTTGGTGCAATGCGATCCACTTGAGGGCTTCGGTGACGGCAGCTTCGCTGGCGGAATTTCCTCCGTACTCGCGCAGCAGCTTCATTTTGTTTTTCTCCGAGCGGCTGTCCATCGAAGACATTTGAACCGACGCGAGCGATTGCAGCGAAGCCGATGCGGGAGCCATGTCGGAGGCAAAATCGGAGACGTCCAGCGGCACCGCCGCGATGTCCATGGGAACGTCCACGGAGACCGGTTCGGCCATTTCCATTTGTTCGGTGACCTCCGCCGGTTCGGTCACTTCCTCGACGGATTCCATTTCACCAGGGTCGATCTCTTCAATGGTGAATTCCTCGATCTCCGGCCCTTCCTCTCCCGTGGCGGTCGCCGAGAGGACGTTGATCATTTTAACCGGATCGGTCAGCGTCACGAGGCCGAGTGCCAACAGGATGCCGACGTGAACGAGTGTGCTGACCAACCAAGCGGGAGCGTCCTTGAGGAACGCGAAACGGCCCGGGCCTACCAGCTCGGTATCGTTCTCCTCTTCGCCGCCGGGGGGTGTCGCTGGGAGGGCATCCAGTTCTGGAATCGTGGGTTCTGTCGATGTCGACATGGGTTATCCGATCGGACCGTGGCAGAAAAGGAGGATGGGAGAAAGTGGGAGTGTGATTCGCCGAAGCCCGTGCAAAGTCTCAGAGAATCGCCAAACATCGACAGTATAGGCAAAAACCACACCTTTCGAAAGTAATTCACGAATGATGCCATCTCGAAAACGTCTGCCATCCGCTTTTGTACCCGCTCAGTGGCCCTTTTCACGGCAACTCGTGAGCGGATAAAGTGTGAGTCAAGGAAGAATGATGCTCGGCCAACGGACGGTTCACCTCTCCACCCACACCAAATTGACCATGAAAATTAACGAATATTTCAACGGAAACGTCAAATCCATCGGTTTCGAGAACAGCGAGGGACGGGTAACTTCCGGCGTCATGGCGGCCGGCGAATACGAATTCGGCACGTCTGAACACGAGCGAATGAAGGTGATCTCGGGCAGCATGGCGGCAAAATTGCCGGGCCAAACCGAATTCACGAATTTTCGTAGCGGTGAGGAATTTGAGATCGCCGCGAACGTGAAATTCCAAGTTCGCATCACGGAGCAGAGCGCGTATCTGTGCTTTTACTCGTAGTGCAGGCTGCTAGCTTGCCAAGTTCACACACACGGCAAAATCACCGAAAAAAAACATCAATCGCGACAATAACGGATTTAGCGGCGCTGTCACTCGTAGCGGCGAGTGGTTCGGTCAACTCGATCGGTCTGCGCCAGCAAAAGATCCGAGTTGGGCCGTCTTTGGTTTTTTCTCGTCACGAGGATTGGAAATGACGAGGGAGGAAGTTGGGTGCATTTTGAGGTGTTCGATTCGTTTGACGACGTGTTCGACCTGCAGTTGGAGTTCGGCAGCGTGCTCAAGGAAATCGCTGAGTCGGTTCAACGAATCGGGACTCGACGACGCGATGACTTCGAGTTTTCCGATCGGCACCCGCTCGGTCTCGTCCCCGTTTTGTCGGGAAACAAGCAAGGGGATGCGAACGACGCTCTGAAACGCCGCTTCTGGCAACCGCACGCTCCGCCAGGAGGCGTGATAGCTCTCATGCAACCAGGCCATATTCACGTCGATTTTGACACTGGCAAGTTTCTGGGCGGCGGCGAATCCGATCAACGGTTCCCAAACTTCTTGCCAAGGCCCATCGCCTTGCATATTCAAGGCCCGTTCGTGTTTTTCAGTTTCGCAAAACTGCGGTCGGACCCAAAACGACATGACCAAGTGGCGAACGCGTCCGGCTAGCAATCGACACTCCGAATATCCGAACGTGCGAGTGCCGACGAGGACAGCGAGAACCAGGATCGCTCCCATCGGCGCCAACCACGGCAGGTGTAACCAAGTCGATGCGATGGCCGCTGCGGAACTGACGCTGCAGGCTGCGGCGACGACCCAGAGCGTGCCTCCGCGACCGAATTTCTCATTGAGGAGGTGGTGCATGTGCCCGCGGTCGGTCGCGTAGATACTGCGACCGGTCAGTCGGCGACGAACGATCGCGGCGGCAGAATCAAACAACGGCAAGACCAAAATCGCCAGCGGTGCGGCGGCAAAAGCGGTCGTCTCCTTGTGCGAACACCACATCGCGAGAACACCGACGAGCAATCCGACCATCATGCTGCCAGCGTCGCCGAGGAAAATCGATGCCGGGGGACGATTGTAAATCAAAAAACCCATCAGGGCCCCGCAGAGTGCGAACGACGCAGCGACGTTCAGCGGCGGGTTGCCGTTGATGAAACTCACGGTCGCTAAGCTACCCGAAACGAACACGCCGACGGTGGTCGCCATGCCGTCCGCACCATCGAGTAGATTCAATGCGTTGATGCACAGCAACAGCCAAACCACACTGACCGGGATCGCGAAAATACCGAGAGGAATGTCGAGCCCCATGAAACCGACGACTTTCAGCGACGTGCCACTGCCCACGATCACCATCGCGATCAGGCACTGAGCCAATAGTTTCTGTCGTCCCCGAAGCGCCCATTTGTCGTCAATCAATCCGACGATCAAAATTGCCAAGGACGCCCCGAGCAAAACCAACCAAGGTTTTTCAAGCAAACCACCGGCCGAATCGAACGTCCACCCGGTTTGGAAACCGACCGTGAGGGCGAGTGCGACCATCATGCTGATGAAAACCGCGATCCCCCCCGCCACCGCGATCGGGCGGGAGTGCAGTTTTCGCTCGGCGTCCGGATTGTCGACCAATCCAACGCGAATCGCCAACGAGCGAACGACGGGGACGAAAATCGTCGCCGCAGTCAATGCAACTAGAAAAGCAAAAAGGGTAGTCAAGGTAATGGAAAGGGTTAGGGATCGAACGAAAAAGTACTCGTCTGTTAATCTAACTAGTCAATCCGGGTTCGGTAGCGAGAAACCGCGTTGTTTCAGGGGTTCGGCAGTTTTTAATAGAGGACGAGTAGTCCAACACGCAGCCTTCCCCTCCCTGGGGTAGGACGTCTCACACCAACACGACTGGTTTGTCCAGTGAAGATAAGTGCATGGGGGCGGGGCCTCGCGGCAACCGGTAATTGAGGTACTTTCAGCACGACCGTCACGGCCGTCAATCTCGGCGTAACGCGTCGTCTCCTGATTTCAGGAACAATTGATTAAACCGGCACGCTTGAACAGGCGATACATAAAGCGGGAAGAACTTCGAAGCGTTACAACCGCTTCGAGCGTTTCATTCCGAACACTCAAGCGCCGTTGCAGCCTATGGGGGGCGAGATGGTGGCAGGAGACGTTTCGTACGTATGGCGTGCGATGTTGACCAACTCCGTCGCGAGGAAAACCGGCCATGATGCCCGCGTTGAATAACCATGATCTGAAGACTCGACAATCGTCCGAGTCCGTTTTAACTATTGAATCTCGAACTCGTCGTCGTGTGAAACGATGGACACTCGGGCTCGCTCTCGGCATGACCACCGTCGGCCTGACCGGTTGCACGATGGTCAACGGGTTGCAGATGAAGCTCGACAACAGCGAGTGTATCGATGATTTCATGATCAGCCATCGCAACAAGGTGATGGCCGCTCGGGCTTGGCTGAAAATCAAGCACTGCTTCAAAAATCATCGCTACCCGAAAGACATTCAGGCCGGATTCATCGCCGGTTATCTCGAAGTCGCCACCGGCGGTTCGGGGTGTACGCCGACGGTCGTCTCGCCTCAGTACTGGGGTTGGCGGCACCAGTCGGGCAGCGGTCAAGCGGCGGTGAACGCGTGGTTCGAAGGATTCCCGCTCGGCGTCAAAGCGGCTGAGCAGGATGGGATCGGACACTACAACATGATCCGCCTTAACGCGGTTCCATTCGTCACTTCAAACATGACCGGATCGGCCTCGCCCACATCAGCGGTCGGTCACCCGATGCCGATGGCTACTGGATTGCCTGCGGGCATTGTGCTCGGCGAAGGCGAAACGTTGGTACCCGGTCAACTCTCGGTACAGGAAGTCGGTCCGGGTGGAGCCAGCGGCAACGCCAGAAGCGAGGATGACAGCGACACGATCCAAGAGGGCGATGCGGAAGAGGATTCTCTCGACTCGTTGGAAAATATTTCCCCTCGTCGCAATGCACCTCGTCCGGGCGTTCCTCCGTTCGACGTCAAACCTTTGGAACCCACAACCGATCCGTTCGCCGATGAATTCGGTCGCAGCGGAAACGCCCCCGCACCGAACACCTTCTCGGTCCAGGGTAATTCCCATGCGGTGCCTTCGGTCGAAACGGGGGCAGCGATGGAGACTCAGCCGGTCGAGTTGGTACCACGTGACTCCGCGCCTGTCACCCGCCGAACGATGGCATTGCCCAGTGCAGACGAAAGCGTGATCGAACCGACTCAAGCGGAGATCGATTCGGTGATCGATGAGATCTTCGGCAAACCGTCGGCCGATTTGCTTCGGTAAACGCAGGCCTGCCGGTGCAGGCAATTCAGTTCCCATTCATGCGATCGGCTTTGCAGTCGTCGCCCCACGGCTCGGTCGCTTTCTGACTGAACCGATTCCATCTCGATACCACTACGGGCGAATCGTCACCCGATCGTTTTTCTGGAGAGTTCAAGGATGAACACCAACCTATTTAATTCCCGAGTCCGGCGAACCCTTCGCTCGGTAATCGGAGGCTGTATCGCGATCGCGGTGGCGACATCCTTGACGGGCTGCTCGTCGTTGACACAGCCGATCAATGGCATCCCCGCCAATCGTTTGCCGCCGGATTTCTTTCCAGCGGCGAAGAACGATTTGGTACCGGTGGACATCGCGTTGCTGTCGCTCGAACCGCCGCGTGATTACCAACTCGGCCCCGATGATATTCTCGGCGTTTACATTGAAGGCGTTCTGCCATTCAACCCGCCGAACGAACCGCCGGCGCCGCCGCCAGTGAACTTCCCTCAGGAAGGAAGCACCCTGCCACCATCGATCGGATATCCGATCGCGGTTCAAGACGACGGGACGCTCGCGTTACCCCTGATCGAACCTCTCCAAGTAAACGGACTGACCCTCGAACAGGTGCGCGAAAAAATTCGCGAAACCTACATCGAGAACGATATCCTGCGAGAAGAGAAAGCGAGGCCGATCGTCACGATTATCAAGGAACGAACCTACGATGTGATCGTCGTCCGTGAGGATTCGAGTTCGTCGTCCGGGGGAGGCGAGGGTCTTCGCGGTTCCGATCGCTCCGCGACCGGTGGTTTGATCAAACTGCCTGCTTACAAAAATGACGTGTTGCACGCCTTAGTCGAAACCGGTGGGTTGCCAGGACTCAACGCAAAAAACGAAGTCATGGTGCTGCGTGCATCCGAGGCCGACAAACGCAAACGAGCCGACTTCCTCCGTAACTTTTGGGCGCAACAAAAGGTCGCGATGAACGACCCCTGCTATTGCCCAGCCGAACTGCCGGTGGATCCATCCATCCTACGAATTCCTCTGCGTGTGCGTCCGGGAGTCATCCCGAACATCGTCGAGGCAGACATCACGTTGCAAGACGGTGACATTGTCTATATCGAAAATCGCGAGACCGAGGTGTACTACACCGGTGGACTATTGCCTGGCGGCGAACATGTCCTGCCACGTGACTACGACCTCGACGTGATCGCCGCAATGGCTCTCGCGGGACAAGGTGTTGGTTCGTCCGGCGGCCGCGGAGGCGGAGGCGGCGGAATGGGCGGTGGTGGGGGCGGTGCCATGGCCGTCGGAGGCGTTCCCCCGGGACTCCTCTACATTCTTCGCAGCCTGCCTTGCAACGGTCAGGTCGCAATCGAAGTCGATATTGCCAAGGCGATCAACGATCCACGCAGCCGACCGCTCGTCCAACCCGGTGATACGCTCATCCTGCAACACAAGTGTGAAGAGGAAATCCTCAACTTTGGACTGGGGACATTCTTCATCTTCGGCGTCCAACAGTTGTTCCAAGGCAACAACAACAACTAGCGATTCATTCGAACCGCGAAAAACGAAAAGCCGCCGGTTTCAATACCGGCGGTTTTTTTTCGTTCGGTAGCTCGACTCTCTGAGTCGAGTATTCTTGTCCCTTTCACGCCCGACTCGAAGAGTCAGACTACGTGAATGCGTCAGGTTATGAAAACGTGAGTCGCTCACGTGATGTCGAGGCAATTCAGCCGGCGTGTTTCCCTACGCCGCCTTGGTGCTCTGATGTTGCTGCGGCGCCAGCCAATCCCGGATCGCATTCAGATCCTGTGACCACAAGGCGTCCGTTCGACGGTCACAAAACACGTGGAACAATCCGTCGACGGTATCGCACAAGGTTCGCACTGCTTCGATCCGATCTTCCGCTTCGAAATCAGCATCATCGTCCAAGACAATTTTCGCACCACTGATCCCGAACGTTTCCGCTTGCAACGTCAAATCGAATTGCTGTCCATCGCGGACCAGAACCATGCCCGATTTTCGCGGCAGTTTGCCATACTGAATCGCTTGCATCGCTTCGGGCAACTTGACCGGTGACTCCGCCGTGATCGTTTCCTTGCCGGACTCACCGATGGGACACTCGAGCGTCAATGTCTTTGTCAACATCACCGTCACCTCCGAGTCACCGGCAATGGTGATCGTGTCGGTTTGCGTTTCGAGCATCCACCACAACCACAGTAAAAACTCGTTACCGAGAAAGTCCGGAGCTTGCGAGTGTTCGTTCGCCCAGGCCACACTGCCGTGCGACGGTCCTTCAATAAACGCCGCAGGGACGAGGTCATCCATTTCACTATAACGGTCCGCCTCGATCGCCCACGCCTGCGCGATCGTCCCCGCACTGACGTGTCCCAGTTCGACTTCGAAAACCCGTTCGAGCAGGTCGGCACAATGCCCGCTCGCGGTGCCGGCGGTGCCACCGAAATACAGCATCTCGTAGCCGTAATCCCAGAGCAACGAGAACGGTTGGAACTTGCGATATTTCCCCGTCGCCGCTTCGACTTCGCATCGCTGCTCGACCGCTTCCTTGGCATCTTTCTTCTGAGACTTCGTCGGCACACCGTTCGGATTGTCACGCCCCGCAGCGGCGAGTTCCATTTGCAACCACGCGTTCTTGATCGCCGATGGAATTTGGTTCGTGTCGATCCGAATGCCGAAATGAACGGCATCGTTGATCAAGTTTTTGTCCAGCGTGAAATCTTGATCGAATAAGTGCGCACCACCGAGAAAGCCGAGGTGGACGTTTTCCGTCGAATCGGTTTGAAACTTTCCGGCGGCGTGCTTCTCCATTAACTCGATGTGCTCTTGGTCAAAGCTATCGAAATCAAACTTTTCAACACGAAAACGTTCAAACGAAAGGCTGCCGGACAGGAATGGCATGAAGGGTTCCGATTCAGGGCGGTGAGGAGGCGAATGGGACGTCGACGCTCGTAGCGTATCGGCCATTCACTCGACCCGAGATTGGTTCACCTGAGTGGAGGTGTCCTCACCATACCGCTGCCAAAAAGATTGCCTGACCGCTACGACAAGTTCAACTCTTCAACGATTTCTCGAAAAAAAATCATTGTCGATTTACTGTCGATTCACTTCGTCAGCGATCCGTAGCGGTTGCGATACGAACTTACCATTCGTTGCACCGAAAATTCTTCTTCGACACGGCGTTGGTTTTGAACTCCCACACTCGCGGCGAAATCAGGTTCACCGAGAAACCGATTGATCCGCTGCGTTAACTGGGACTCGTTGCCCGGATCGAATCCTTGATCGGGATCTTCGCCGATCAATTCCAAACTGCCTTCGACACGACTGCAGACGACCGGTTTGCCACCCGCCATCGCTTCGAGCACCACATTCGGCATCCCCTCGTAGTGACTCGGCAGTACCAACAATCGGCAGGCCGCGATCAGCGGTGCGACGTCGGGTTGCCAGGGCAAAACCCGCACACGATCGCCCGGCACCGTCTCCGCCCATTGCTCTAACTCCTGGCGCAGTGGGCCTCCGCCCGCGATCACGAGTTTACGCTTGCCTGCTTCGGGAGCGAACCGATCGAGCGTCCTTTGCAAGATGTCGAGATTTTTTTGCTCGCACAATCGACCGATGAACAGAACAACGTCCGCATCGGCGGACCAACCGCGCTGAGTCCAATCCGTCGGTGTTGCATTTCGGAACGGGCGGACGTCGACGGAGTTCGGAATGACGGACAATCGGTGATCGGGCAAACGATAGCGTTGTCGTGAGAATACCTCGACCGCGTGACTGACGCAGACGACGTGATCGGCGTCGCGCAAGGCGGCCCCTTCGACTCTGATTCGAAATCGGTTCGGATCGGCGATGCGAACCCCGGCCACCCACACGCTTGCCCGCCGGCGTCCGATCACGGACTCTCGCAACGCGTGCCGGGTCAACACATTGGCGTGGAATAAAAAACTCTGACACAGCGCGTCGGGACGTTGTTGCAACCAGCGTCGCAATCGGCGATAGACCGGCGGCAACTGAGACACACCGCGCCCCTCGCCACTGGTGACTTCGATTTCATGAGCTCGCAATTCACGGACGAGCGAGTCCTTGTCGTCCTGCGGTGATTGGCAATGCGGCAGCGGTCCCAAAGAAAACACTCGCACGTCCTCGCCGCCTTGTTGGAGCCCGATCGCCAATCGTGTCAACGCACGCTCGGCCCCACCCACATCGAGTTCGGTGATGATCAAATCAATCGGCATCGAAATGGGGTTCCTCCGGTGGGAGAGCGAGCCTGGTAGCGAGAATCGTTCGTTGATATTTTCGGTGTCGGGCAATCATACACGGCCACCCTAATTCCACCATGGTCGAATGTCGCGGCAGGACGCAAACCGTTTGTTGATTGACAAGCCCGACGCGTTCACGGCAGGGAGGCGAGATAGCGAGTGAGCCGGTTCGAGAACGTGACCGTGTCGGTGCCCGTGATGCGTTCGAAATCGATCCGACGTTGGCCTCGCCGGTAGGTTTCAAAGGGCGGCCGCGTGGCGGTGAAATTCAAGTAGTCCGCGAACGCATCGCTGTCCCGTTGTGACAGATAAAACATCATCGCCCATGCCACCGCGTAGGCCGTGTGGACGTTGGCGGCGTTGCCAAACGCTTTATCCCCGTCGACGAGTCGCTCGACCCAGGCGTTGATTTCCTCGGAGTTGCTTAACGAAAAATGGTCTCGCAAATGCTCGATTGATTCCTGGTTGATTTGGTCGACGAGGGGGGCACCGGCGTGACCGGAGGCGAGGGCTTCGGGTTCGAACATTTGTCCGATCCCCTCGGTGATCCAACTCGGCGTGTCGTTGACGCGGCTGTGGACGCCGGTGTTGAACGCGGATTGGTGGGCCGCCTCGTGCCGAACGGTGGTAGCGATGTCGGCCAACCGACCGCCGTCGTGGGTCATCACGCGGTTGCAGCGGTTCGCATAGATACCGGCAACTCGCGAGACATCGATGCCGAGCCGATCGAGTTCGGCGTACATCGCTGCGGCGTCGGGTAACACGACGGCGACCATGGGGAACCGACCGTTGCGAACTTTCACGCCCCGTTTGGCCATGAATTCGACGAACGAGCGATGGGAATCTTCGAACATCTCCGGCCATCGATCGCCTCGCCCACGGGGCTGGACGACGAGAAAATTCGCGGTCGCGACCACTTCGAAACCGGACCCGAATTCGGCCCGTAATTGGTTTCGCATCGCCATCGCCGAAGCCGGACGGAACCGTTCTTCGGTGGTGAGTATTTTTTGTTGGCGTTCGTCGGCGGCAACCGTGTGCAACCATCCGTCGGCAGCCATGATCAGCGATTCGGTCGACGAATCGATCAGGTGCAACCCGGTTTGCCACTCGGAGTTGACGAAGAAACGAACCGGATGCGGTCCACGTCGGGCCGCCGATCCGAGGTGTACCGGGCGTGCGGAAATCTCGCGAGAGCGGCCACCCGGATCAGCCCCGGCAGGAACCGCCGGGGCGATGGATACCGAGAAAAACAAACAACCCAACAGCATCGGTCGGCGAAAGGGACTGGTTTCCGGTTGATGTCGTGTCGGCGAAATCCGCAAAGTGGGCGACGTCATGGCAACGGTGGTGTCGGAGGAAAAACGGCAGAAACGGGTCGAGATTCCGTGGCTGCCCCCCGACAACAATACGGTCTATCCAAACGTAGGTTAAAATCAAACCGCAGGCCGGCAAGCTCGTCTTTTTCCACCCGTTTTTTCGAAAACCACGCCATGATGACCGCGACTGACCACGATCCGACACTCGTCAATCCAGTGCTGCCGATTCTCCCGGTGATTCCGATTCGAACGATGAGTCCGCAGCGGCTCCGGTGGTGGGCGTTCGGTTTGGTCGTCGTTTTGGGATGCGGTTGGATTGCCAGCGGATCGATTGCGGTCGGTCAAGAAAGCACCCCATCACCGGAAATCAATCTGGCCCAGGACGTGCCCGTTTGGGTCTCCGAACTCGACGGATCGACCGCTCAAAGTCGCCGCGAGGCCGAGCAGAAACTGCTCGACGCCGGGCCGGGGGCGGCGGAGTACGTGCCGGTGATTTTGGATCACCTGTCGCTCGATGCTCGCGAGCGGATGCAGCGGATCGAGGACAAGTGGCGTCAAATGAAAACCAAAGTCGAGGTGGAAACGACGACGGTGAAAATGCAGAATGCTCGGACACTCGGCGAAGCACTCGATGCGATCAGTTTGGCCAGCGGCGTGGAGTTCAATCTCGACGCGGGCGGACTGCCGATCGATCTGACTCAAACGGTTCGCCCGCCGGCGGCTCCGATGGGATTTTGGCAATCGATCGATCGGGTACTCGATCAAACCGATTTGGATATCAATTTCTATGCCGGTGATCGGAAACGGTTGGCGTTGGTGCCGAGAACTCCCGAGCGGGTTTCGCGAGTCGATTCGGCGGCCTACGCGGGGATCTACCGACTCGAACCGACCATCGTGACGGCCCGTCGCGTGCTCGGGGACCCTTCGCAAAACGCGCTCAATTTGACCATCTCGATTTCGTGGCAACCCAACCGCACGCCGATCGGTTTGAGCATCCCGATCGCTGAGTTGTCGGGAAAACTCGACAACGAAGTCGACCTGTTGCCGCAAACCAGTGGCGATCAAATCGACATTTCGACCTCCGGCGAGATTGCCGAGAGTCAGTTCTATTTACCGATGCAATTGCCGCAGCGTAAGTTCGAACTCGACCAAGACGGCGGCGGTGGGGGAGGCGTTGAAGCGACGGAGATCAAAATCCTCTCGGCCCAAATCACGGCGCTGTTGCCCGGCGAGCGACGCAATTTCGAATTGCGATTGGACGACGCTTCGCCGCTGCAAACGCGTGATGCGATGACCGTCGCGATCGAGGCGATCCGGGAAACCGACCCGTTGCACGAAATCCGCGTCGGTGTCGAATTGTTCGGTGCCGGACGGGCACTCGAAAGTCATCGGCAATGGATCTATGAAAATGAGGTCTACGTGCTGCTGCCCGATGGAACTCGCAAGGATCACCTTGGTTATGAGGTGTACCGACAAACCGAATCGGGCGTCGGTATTGGATACCTGTTTGACATCGGCGATGCGATCCCGCCGGAGACGAAACTCATCTACGAATCGCCGACCTCGGTCCGGAGAAACGAAGTCCCGTTTGTGCTCAATGGCATCCCGCTGCCGTGATGAAATAAGTGCGTTAAAAACCGAGTTGGTCAGATTGTTGCCGTTCGATTTCGGTGCGGTGATACATCGCGTGAATCAGGTCGATGTCGGCGGGCCGCTGTTGGACTTTCCGCCGGGCGAACATGCGTGCCTGAGTGTTGACCATGACCTCGGGCGGCAACAGCGACGTTTGTCCGAACAAACGTGCGTAGTTGACATAGCTCGGAACGTTTCCGGTGACGAACCCGTACATCATGCTGCACACCCCGATGACTTTGCCGGTAAAGATGCCGGTGTTGATCGCGCTCTTGGAATAGTCGCCCATGATGCAGCCGAGGAACTGCATCCCGGTAGCGATCTTTTCTTCGCCGTATTGAATGTTGATTTTGCCGTAGGTGTTTTTCAAATCGCTGTTGCAGGTGCCCGCGCCGAGGTTGATCCAACTGCCGAGATAACTGTGCCCGAGGAATCCGTGGTGTTGCTTGTTGGTGTAAGGTTCGATCACGGACGCTTCGACTTCGCCCCCGATTTTCGTGGTGTGTCCGAGTGACACGCCGTCTTTGATCGAGGAGTGTTCGATCACGCGAGTGTTCCGCCCGGCGAACAGAGGGCCTTCGAGAAAACAAAACGGACCGACGCTGACGTTGTCATCGAGCACGATCGGGCCGCCCCCGGTGTGAATCGATTCGTACTCGCCGATGGTGACATGGTTACCGACAAAAACGCCGTCTTGGAGTTGCGTGTAAGCGCCGTTGGCGATCCGGTATTCGGTGGAATCTTTCATGCAACGCATGTGAGCCGAGACGACATCGTGCGGCCAATCGAACTCGGTCATCGGCACGCTCGATCGGGCGGCGGTCATCGCCGCGTGCCGGCGGAGGGCGACCGACGCGGTGTCGGCGGGGGCCGGTCCGGTGGCCGTAGACGGTCGGCGTGAACTCGACGTTTTTTTCGTAGCGGGTGCGTCCGCCGCCGCAGCCGCGTTTTTCTCAGCCGCACGGACGAGCGCCTTGCGGGCCTCGGCGGCCGGCAACCACGCCGCCAGGACCGTGCCCGAAGTGTTCCGCCGGGCGTCCGTGTTGGGCTCAATCTCCGATTCCGCCTCGTCCGTGCCCGACATGATCACCGTCGATCGGTCCTCGCCGATCATCTCTCGCAACGTCCGGAAATTGCTGACCGAGGGGACGATCCGGGCGTTGACCAACAACACGTCGTGGGGCTCGGACTCAAACGCGTCCGGTGATTCGAAACAGGACGGAACGTCCTCGACACCGTAATCGGAGGTTTGGAGGGGCCGCAGGTATTCCCGGATTTCGCCGACGAGCCGAGCGTTCTCGTACTCGGTTCGTAAACTCTTCAACCAATCGACCAACCGATACCCCGCGCACGTGATCGCGTAGGCGGGTCGGGCGTGGATGATCGGGGCGAGTTTTTCAACCCGCTCGTCTTCAAAGCAATAAATCAGCATCACAATCATTTGGATCAGAAATCGACGAACGCGTTTGCAGACGCGGGTTTTAACGAATGGGGAGTTTAACGCGATCGGTCCGATCCGTCTGCCTCGTTTCTTAACAAGAAAGATTCGCCCGGCAACGGGCCGGCGTCTAAGATCAGTGGGACGTTCGGCGTCCTGTTCTCTCTTCTTTCGCTTTTCTTTGTTTGGGTTGTTTTGGTTTGAACCGGATCGGCATGTCATCACGTCCGTCGCGTTCGCCGCCCGCGCGTTGGTATCTGCTTTTTTGCCTGATTGGAATGCCCGTTGGGATTCCTTTTCTTGAAAATGGGGTGATGGCAGAGACCTTACGCGGAGCGGATGCCGACGTTTCATTCGCCGGCCGGGTCGACGGTTTTCTTGATTCGCTGCAATCGGATGCTCATGCGACACGTCGCGGCGCGACTCAGGGGTTGCGTCGATTGGCCGAAGATTGCGATTCGGTGGATCGCAACCGGATCACCCAAGCGATGCTTCGGTGTGGCCTTGGTGGCGATCTGGAAACGCAACTTCAGATCGAACGTTTGGTCGAGGAGATTGAGCTTCTTGGTTACCGCGACCATGTCGAGCAAATCGTTAAAACGGCCTCCCTACCGGAATCGACTTCGGCGCAGTCGTCCGAGTCGCCCCTGAGTGAACGTTGGCGGACGTTCGCCGGTCGGGCGGGCAACGACGCGGATGCTCGGGCGGCGTTTCGTCAGGTTTCGTTGTGGGCGGGTCCGTCGCCGATGACCGCGTGCTTTGGCGTCGGGGGCGGGATGGTTTCGAGCCGAGCCGATCTCGTTTTTATCAGTCATTTCGGGTTTTCGGCACCCGAGATTTCGCTGCGGTTTGCGGCGCCGTCGGGTCGTGTGCTCACGCAATTGAAACGAACCGAATTCCGTGCCCACCTGCCGACGCCGGCACACGCCAACGGTCGTATCATTGGCCGTTTGATCGATGGCGTGTTGCGGGAAAACCCCTACGGGTGGTCACTTTCGGAACGATTGCATTTGTCGTTGGCGTACCAACGAGAACGCGTGACCGAGTCGTTATGTTGTGACGTGTTTTCGCGTGACCAAGCGCTCGCCTGCGACCTCGCCGCGGCGATTATCGCTTGGCAGCGGATCGCAGAATGCTCGGTCGATCCGGGGATGGAGTTATTGGCCGAGCGACGTCGGACGGCGGCGCTTTCGGATCGCCGAGTCGTCTGTGTTTCGCCCGAGCAACTCGTCGTCGTGAGGGTTGTCGAACTGCCTGCAGCATTACCACACACTGCACCGGAGCCGCCCAACGAAGGCCCGGGCGAGGGTGAGAACCATCGCGTACACCGGGGAGCGGTCGTGCCCGCAGCGAAAGACGCGAACCTGGCGGCATCGCCAGCGATCCTACGGACTCGGGTGCAAGACGTCGCCGGATGGGCGAGCGTGCGTTTGTCCGGCCAAGACCCTCGTCAGACGGGCATGACGAGCCTGCAGGCGGACCCGGTTTGGGGCGTCCGGTTGTCGAGCATTGGGTTCGCCAGCGAACCCGAGCGGGCCTCTTTTCTCGGTCGAATTCACGCCGAAATCCCGGCATCGGACTGAGCGCGTCGAAAAAACCTTTTGCTAGCAAAAAAATGATTTGCTAGCACTATCCGTAGTGCTTTCGCAGTGCGATCTCCCAAGATGTCGTTGGTACTGGAAACCCATCACCGGCCTTTCTAACTTTCCTCAGGTCGGACGCGACACCTTTGTCGCCCCGCCTGAACCCCTATGCGAAAGGATGATTCGGATCGAATCACCATGCCGGTCCCCCCCCGGGCATGAACGCCAGATGTGGAGATGACTGCCGAAGTATTGGAAACCCCACGGCAGCGGTTGAAAACAATCACGGCGTTTTGTGATTAGAAACCTCATTGAGGTCATTGTGGGCGTGAAGGCTATGACGGCTGTCCCCAATTTCGACTCTCACGAGGAATTCACGATTCCGGCTCATCCCATTGGACACGTCTGCGAAGTCTCTTCGATTGCCTCTGTGGTCGATTTGATGGCGCGGGCAAGTCGAATGATCCGCAGAGGACTTTTCCTACACTTTGCCGAATCGAAGAGGACCTTCAGATGCCACGCAAACCGTTGATCGGAATCAATGTCGATTTCCGAGCCGCCGCTCGGACGACGCCCGCTTTCGCTTATATCGCCGAGGGCTATTACCAATCCATCATTCTCGCGGGCGGAGTTCCGGTGCTCGTGCCGCCTCAAGCCGACGAGGAATCCGCCCATCGGGTACTCGACGCGGTCGAGGGGTTTATGTTCATCGGCGGTGCCGATTTGGATCCACGCAACGACGGATTCATGTTACATCCGAGCGTCCGACCACTCCATCCGGGCCGCGAGTTCAGCGACCGGGCGTTGATGGCGGAGATCGCCGAACGCCGGATGCCGGTGTTCGGAATCGGGACCGGGATGCAATTGATCAACGTTCAGCAAGGGGGCAACCTGTTCCTGCATATCAAAGAGGACCTGCCCGCGGCCGTCCCTCACCTGGATGTCCAAGACACCAACCACCGTCATACCCTCGATGTGGTGAGCGACTCGCTCATCGGTCGTGTTTACGGCGACGGTGAAATCCGCGTCACGAGCCGGCATCACATGGCGATCGACGAAGTCGCTCCGGGTTTCCGCGTCACCGCCCGCTGCCCCGATGGCGTGATCGAGGCGATCGAAAGCGAAATGCTAGATTGGTTCGCCCTGGGAACCCAGTTCCATCCGGAATCGGAAGCCGCTTCGGCGTTAGATGTTCGGATTTTCGAAGAGTTCGTCGACGCGGTGCGTGACCGTGGTGATCGACTCCAAGGACAACCCGATTCCAACGAATTCCAACTCGTGGCGTAGCAACCACGGATTTCAATCACTACGGAGAGATCGTTCGCCAGAACGTTTCAAACGAGACCTCAGTGAGCACCGCCCGAATCAATTTCAGCGTCAATGGATTGGCGTTCATGAAAGCACGGAAGGCATTGCGTTGATTCGGCTCGACGCAAGTCGTTTTCAAAAGGGTGGTTCACGGCGGCCAAGGATCGGCCACCGGAGGGGATGTGTTGGGAGCAACATTTTTCGTTTGATTTTTTGGTAACGAAACAAGTCACGGTCGACAGCGAAACCGGGGTGCCTTCCCGTAAGGCACCCCGGTTTCTTCATGAACACACCGTGCGAGAATTCCCTCGCTCTTGAAATCGAATGAAACGAGCACCACCGGAAGGATTTTCCTAAAAGACGGAACAGCCTCGTGGTCCGTCAAACGGTAGTTTGAGGGTAGTGGACGAGGCTACGAGCCCTCTTGCTCTCTCATTCTCAGCGACTCCTAGCCTCATTGACGACGGCCAACCCGAATTCTTGATCTTGACGGACGACCAGCGTTCGCCACCGTTGCTAGGAAGAACTGAGTTCATCCGCTGGCAACGCCGCACGCGTTGCCAACTCCTCGGTCGCTGGCGATTGGGAGACGCGTTGGCCTGGGTCGAGTTGCCAAGCTGGATCGGGCGATTCGGCATCTGCCCAGGCGACGGCGGATTCGAGTTGTTCACTCGTCAGCGGCGTGTCAAAGTAACCGATCGCTCCGGCGCCATCGGCCGCGGTGGAACACAATCCCGAGGATTGCGTCGCCAAAATAATCCATTTGATCGACGCATAGGAGCGAAGAACTCGCTGCACGATCGCGACGTTGGATGCTTCGGACACGTTTTGAAGTGGGTCAACGGCGGCGAGACCGAGCAATCCGACGCGAATCGTCGGGTCGACCAAGATCGGGTCGGCTTCCTCGCAATTCGCGGCCACCCCTCGAACGTCGACAAAAATCGAGGTCGACCAGGAGTGGTGAATCCCCAGCCGTTCGATAATGCCCGGGTGGATGATCACCACGGGCGTCCTCTCGGAGGGACCGAGAGATTTTCGAGCAGTGGGCGTCGCCGATGCGGGATAGCTTCCCGACACCCGGGTAGCGTGAGACCCCCGCGTTTGAAGTTGAAAGTCCATGTTCACGAGCAAAGTCAAGTTGGTGGAAACGAAAACATTGGTACAAACGCTGGAACTAACGAAAACATTTCCCCTTGCTGAGTTTTGCCCCGGCGGCGATCGGCTCGATCGCACTCCCGCGCTCGAGAGGTTTCATCGGACGATCCTGCTTCCGAGTCGACGATATTCTGGGAACGGACGGCCTAGGCGGGTTAGGCAGCCGATTGCCGAGGTTCACCAATCGGGCGATTCTTTGAAAAGGCCTAGTCTTATCCTGCGCCGGTCGCTATCATTCCGTCTCGATCCTTACGAGCAACTGCTTCCAAACATCACCCAATCAACCCTCTTTTCATTATGTATGCCATTTTTGTTGACGGTGGGCGTCAGTACCGCGTTGAGCCAGGAATGGAAATCGATGTCGATTTCCGCGAAATCTCAGAGGGTGAAAACCTTCAATTCGGCACCGTTTTGGCCGTAGGAGGTGACTCTGGCTTGAAGTTGGGCACCCCGACGCTGGAGGGTGTGACCGTCACCGCCTCGGTTCTCGGTAAATCGATGGACAAGAAGATTTACATCCAAAAGTTCCGTCGTCGTAAACACAGCAAAAAACGCACGGGGCACCGTCAGCCGAACACCCGTGTCCGCATTGAAGAAATCGCGGGCGTCTAAACGCCCCCGCTTTTGCCTCGATGCCGCATCTGCACCTTGACGATTTGAAACTGGGCGCTGTTCTGGGCGTCGGTACCGTCGGCACCATCTACGGTTGCCACGTGCGGGACGATATGGCGGTATCACCCGCCGCGAAGGCACTCGTCGGCGTGGACCTGGCGATCAAGAAACTGCATCCTGCGGTCAGTTCCGACGAGCTAATCCAGGCTCGCTTCCGCCGGGAAATGCTGATTCTCGAACGACTGCATCATCCCAACATCATCGGATACTTTGGGGGCGGCAGTGTCGACGGGCAGTTTTTCTATGTCATGCAGCGGGTCGATGGCGGTACGATCAAAGACCTGATCGAATCGACCGGTCGGTTGTCATGGCCGGTCGTCGTCGACGTCACCCGGCAAGTCAGCTCGGCATTGCAATGCGCCCACAATCACGGCGTGATTCACCGAGATCTGAAACCCGGTAACCTGTTTCTTACTCGCGACGCCCAGGTCAAGCTCGGCGATTTCGGCATCGCCCGTGACCAGCATTCGGCTGACCTGACGAATCAGGGTCTGACCGTCGGCACCCATGCTTACATGGCCCCCGAGCAGATCACCGGCGACACCAACATCTCCGGCAAGATCGATCTTTATGCGTTGGGTTGCTGCATGTTTGAGATGCTCAGCGGTCGGAAGGTGTTCCTCGGCGAGAATTTTGCTCAGCTTTTCGAGCAACATTTAAGAACGCCGCCCCCGCGGATCCGCACCCTCGTCGGCGACGCCCCGATCGAACTCGATGAGATCATCAATGCGTGTTTGGCCAAGCGGGCCGACGATCGCCCTTTCAACGCACGAGCCGTCCAGGGCGTGATGCTGGAAATCGGGCGAAAATACGGATTAGAGACATCACCGGAGGAGAGCGAAGTCGGCAAACTCGCCGCCGAGATTTATCGCGGCGGAACCCCGAAACCGCACGACATCGCCGCCGAAAACGTGACCGAGAAAGGCCGTCGATTACTCGAACTGCAAATCCAGGCGCGGCTGGGTGGTTCGCCCCGAGAACCGGTGCCGTTCTGGAAAATCGCCGTGTTAATCCTGCTGGTTTTCTTCACGATCGGTACCGCGACGCTCTTGTCGTCGTGAGCCTGAATTTCGAGGGCCACGCATCGGCAAATCCGAGTTCCCAAGCCACTACTCATCGGAGGTTTTTTGACTAGGCTGGAGATCCGTCTCGCCTTCGTTTTGGGGCAGCGGAACTCGTCAAGAGTTTCGTCGGGCCTCACCATTCCCGAAAGCCTTGACGACTTCCGCTACGGTTGGAACCCGGAAATCAATCGGCAAGCCCAGCGACCGAAATATTTCGGCAGAACCTCACCCAGGCGAGTCTCTCTGAGACGCGTAAATCCCAGCCTCCCGGAGAGGCGCTGCTACGTGATTCCACCAGATAACTTATGAAGATGTCCTTAACGGAGCATCAAAACGTACTCGAGTCCCATCGCCTTCCACCCCAGACGGAGTTCCATGCTCGACAAACCTACCCTATTGCAAACGGCTCGGAGAATCGCCGGGCGATCAATAATACTCGGTTGCCTCGTCATGATCACTCAGGCATGGACGAGCCCTGATGCCATCGCAGAGCCGGTCAAACCCACAACGACTGCCGATCCGGTCGCCAACAGCACCGTCGATTTTCGTCGAGACATTCAACCGATCCTCTCGCGTCATTGCTATGCCTGTCACGGTCCCGACGGACATGCCCGCGAAGCCGACCTGAGGTTGGACGTCGAATCGGAGGCCAAGGATTTTGCGATCGTTCCCGGTGATTCGCAATCGAGCGAGGTGATGGTACGGATTCTCTCGGACGATCCCGACTCGATCATGCCGCCCCCGGAAACGCCGCACGCGCTGACCGAATCCGAAAAGGAATTGATCTCACGCTGGATCGACGAGGGAGCCGGCTGGCAAAACCACTGGGCGTTTGAACCCATCGTGGCACCGGAGATTCCGGGGGTTGATGAAGCTACCGATGAGGCTGCCAAGGAAGTTACCGAGGGTTGGACCGACAACGCGATTGATCGCTTCCTGCTCCGGCGGATGCGGGAACGCGGATTGTCGCCGTCAAAGCAATCGTCGAAACATCAGTTACTCCGCCGAGTTCATTTCGATTTGATCGGTTTGCCACCGACCCCGGATCAGGCGAACGCGTTCGCTCGCGACTCCAGTGAGAATGCGTTCGAGAAAGTCGTCGATCGATTGTTGGAGTCGCCGCATTACGGCGAGCGGATGGCGGCGACGTGGTTGGACGCCGCCCGTTATGCCGATACCAACGGTTACCAAAACGATTTCAACCGTAGCATGTGGTTGTGGCGTGATTGGGTCGTGGACTCGTTCAACAGCAACATGCCTTTCGATCAATTCGTCGTTGAGCAACTCGCGGGCGATTTGTTACCCGAACCGTCCGATGCCCAGTTACTGGCCACGGGTTTCAATCGCAACAATCGGACGGTGACCGAAGGGGGAGCGATCCAGCAAGAGTGGCAGGTCGAAAACTGCATCGATCGTGTCGAAGCGAGCGCCGGCGCGTTCCTCGGATTGACGATAGGATGCGCCCGCTGCCACGACCACAAGTACGACCCGGTTTCCCAAAAGGAGTTTTTCGAGTTCTACGCGTTCTTCAACAACGTCGATGAAAAAAGCATCTACTTCGAAAGCCGGGGCAATCAGGGGCCGCAGCTCAAAGTGGCGACCGCCGAATTCGAAACGAAGAAAGCCGAACTCGAACTTGAACTCGAAAAACTCCAACAACAATTCGACGCCCAACTGCGGGAATCGGCCGTCGCGACCCTCCGAAAATGGCGTGGGGAGGGCGAACGCGGCGATCGCGATCAGAGTAACGCCGGCGACGCAGCCCGAGGGCAACCGGTTTATCGCTACCCCTCGATCACGAGCGAACCCACCGCCGGAACACTCACGACGGGAACATCCCCCATCGGTTTAAGCGTTCAATTATCAGGCTTGACCGACGCCGCCGGCCAGGTGCCACCACCGCACTTCACGTTCGATCGAACCAAGCCGTTTTCATGGACCGTTTGGGTTCGTGGTGATTCCCGCGGCGCGATCTTCGCAAAGATGGATGTGGGGAACGGGTACCGAGGCGTCGATGGTTTGATCCTCGGTGACGGGACGTTGAAAATTCACTTGATCCATCAATGGAACCAAAACGCACTCGCTGTCATTACCGAGACTGCCCTTGCGCCGAACATTTGGAACTTCGTGGCGGTGACCTACGATGGCACTTCCAAAGCGTCGGGCGTTAACGTCTATCTGAACGGTTCGCCGGTCAAGCTGCGGACCGATGTCGATCAACTCAACGCTTCGATTGAGACGGACGTTCCTTTCAAAATTGGCCAGCGTTCGGACGGAGATTTTTTCACCGGTGAGCTGTCGGATTTCCGTCTCGGCGAGAATCAATTGTCTGCGGAGGAAGTTCATCAGCGATTCCAAATCACGATTCTCAACCGGTATCGTGAATTAACGAGCGAGTCCGGTTCGGGTGAAACCTCGGAGGCCTCGCTGGAGGCACTGCTATCGCTCGTCAGCTCGCTGCATCCCAATCGGCTGCAATCCGAGATGGATGTTTTGAAGAAAAAGCACACCGATCTGTTGAAAAATCAACCGACGGTGATGGTGATGAAAGATCGTGCCGAGTACCGACCGACCTACTTACTCAAACGCGGCGCGTATGACCAACCGGACACAAGCGAGGAGTTATGGCCGTCGATCCCCGATGTGCTGCCACCGCTGACCGAAGATCAACCACCCAATCGTTTGGGTCTCGCCCGATGGATGATCGATGCGAGGAACCCGCTCGTCCCGCGCGTCGCCGTGAACCAAGCATGGCAACAATTTTTTGGGCGAGGATTCGTGACCACGGCGGACAATTTTGGCGTGCAAGGATCGCCGCCGAGCCATCCCGAATTGCTGGATTGGTTGGCTGACGATTTCCGCCACCACGGATGGAACCTCAAACGATTGCACAAACAGATTGTGATGAGTGCGACGTACCAGCAGAGTTCGGTACCCACACCCTCGGCGGCGAGAATCGATCCGGAGAACCAGTGGCTATCGCGGGCGCCACGGCAACGGTTGTCCGCCGAACAACTTCGTGATCAAGCGTTGGCGGTGTCGGGATTGTTGTCGCGAAAAACCGGCGGTCCGTCGGTCTATCCCTACCAACCCGACGGCCTTTGGGAAGAGTTGGCGGGCGGCGCCAACGGCGGCCCGTACCGACTCTCCTCGGGCGAGGATCTCTATCGACGCAGTTTGTACACGTTCCGAAAACGGACGGTGCCGCATCCGACGTTGACGACCTTCGACGCGCCGAGTGGGGAGATTTGCCAGCTCCAACGAACGCAAACCAACACGCCGTTGCAAGCACTCGCGTTGCTCAACGACACCACTTACGTCGAGGCCGCCCGCGCTCTCGCCGAGCGAATGTGGGAGACGAATCGCCCTGCGAATTCGGACGCGGATGAACCGGGGACGGATGCTGCGATCTCCGATGCCGAAATCCAGCAGGCGATCCGGCGCGGGTTCGAAATGGCCTGTTTGCGTCAACCGACCGGCACCGAACTGACAACGTTGCACAACGGTTTCCAACACTACCTGAATCACTATCAATCCCACCCCGAGGATGCCGAGGAATTGATTCGTATCGGTGAATCCGAACCGACCGGCAATCTCGAAAAAGCTCACTTGGCTGCGATGACTTCTGTCGCGGCGATTGTATTGAACCTCGACGAAGTCGTTACCAAGGAATAGACCGATGAATCTTGATTTTAACGCAGCTCCGATCGAGCAATCCTTCGGTCGCAATCGACGTTTGTTTCTGCAATCAACCGGATTGAGTCTCGGCGCGATCTCCGCGGCGGCTCTGGCGGCGGGTGAAACGCGAGCGAGCGAGTCGGGTGGGATAACCGTGCCAGGATTGCATCACGCACCGACAGCCAAACGCGTGATCTATTTGTTTCAATCCGGTGCCCCGTCGCAGTTCGAATCGTTCGATTACAAACCCGAACTCGCCCGTCTGGCGAAAACAGAACTACCCGATCGCATTCGTAACGGGCAACGCTTGACCGGAATGACGTCGGGGCAATCGAGTTTTCCGATCGCGCCTTCGATCTTCAAATTCAAACAACACGGTGAGTCGGGGACTTGGTTCAGCGAACTGTTTCCTCACATGGGCGAACTCTCCGACAAGGCTTGCGTCATTCGATCGATGCATACCGAAGCGATCAATCATGATCCCGCGATCACGTTTTTCCAAACCGGTTCGCAGCTTTCAGGGCGACCGAGCATGGGGGCCTGGGTCGCGTACGGCCTCGGGTCGACAAACGAAAACTTGCCGAGTTATGTGGTGATGACGTCGCGCGGCAGTGGACGTGCGGCAGGCCAACCGCTCTACGATCGATTGTGGGGCAACGGCGTTTTGCCGGGCAAGCATCAAGGTGTGAAACTGCGGGGCGGCAAGGATCCGATTTTGTATCTTTCCAACCCGGCGGGTTGTCCACCGAACGTCCGCCGCCGGATGCTCGACGATCTGAAATCGCTCAACGAAGGCACGGTCGCTCGCACGATGGACCCCGAGGTGAAAACGCGTATCGAGCAATACGAACTCGCGTTTCGAATGCAGAGTTCGGTACCCGATCTGATGGATTTCAACGATGAGCCCGCATCGGTGTTAGACAGTTACGGTCCCGACGTTCACCGTCCGGGAACGTACGCTCGAAACTGTTTACTGGCGCGGCGTTTGGCTGAGCGTGATGTGCGATTCATTCAATTGTTCCACATGGGATGGGATCAACACGACAATCTGCCCGATCACATGTCCAAACAATGTCGCGATACCGATCAACCGAGCGCCGCGTTGATTCGGGATCTCGAACAACGAGGGTTGCTCGACGACACGCTCGTGATTTGGGGCGGCGAGTTCGGGCGAACGGTTTACTCGCAGGGTCAACTCACGAACACGAATTACGGACGCGATCATCACCCGCGATGTTTTTCGATCTTCATGGCTGGCGGCGGAATCAAACCGGGAACGGTTTACGGGGAGACGGACGAGTTCAGTTACAACATCGTTTCGAACCCGGTCCACGTCAACGATCTGCACGCCACGATTTTGCACGCCCTCGGCATGGATCACCGCCGTTTGACGATCCCGTTTCAAGGTCTCGATCTGAAACTCAGCGGCGTGGAGGCGAGAAACCCGGTGATGGATATTTTGGGTTAGAATGCGTTCTCCAATTCGCCTACTCACCCTCAACAAAATCATCATGACGTTCGTTTCCCATCGCCGGCGTTTTCTCGCGGTCGCCGCTGGCAGCGGTTTGCTCGCAAATCCGACTCGCAAATCCATCGCCGCTGAAACCGATGCCGCAACCAACCGGCCTGACAACACACCCAAACTGGCTCTCAACACAAGCACGATTCGCGGCCAAAAGCTCTCCGTCCCCGAGCAAATTCGGGTCACGGCGGACGCCGGTTTCGATGCGATCGAACCTTGGATCCGGGATCTGCGTGGGTATGTCGACGGCGGTGGCACAATAGCGGAACTTCGCACCCGACTCGACGACGCGGGGATCGGTGTCGCCGGTGCGATCGGGTTTGCCCAATGGATCGTCAACGATGACGCGGAGCGAGCGAAGGGTTTGGAGGAAGCCCGGCGGGACATGGAGATGGTTCGCGCCCTCGGCGGGACGATGATGGCGGCGCCCCCGATCGGCGCTCACAACGAAAACGCCTTGCGTGATTCCGGACCCATCGAACTCGAAGTGATCGCGCAGCGCTACGGAGCGTTGCTCGACGTGGGTGCGGAAATGGGCGTCACGCCGCTGCTCGAATTGTGGGGATTCTCACCCACGCTCAGCCGGCTCGGGGAATTCGCGTATGTCGCCACCGCCGCAGCCCGTTCCAATACGGCGGTGCTGCCGGATTTTTATCACATCCACAAAGGCGGCAATGACATGTCGTCGCTGGCGATGATCGAAGCGTCCCGGATGCCGCTGTTTCATATCAACGATTACCCCGCCGAGCCCCCACCGGCGAGTATCGCGGACAAAGACCGTGTGTTCCCAGGTGACGGCGTGTGCCCATTGGTCGAGACGATCGCGATGTTGTTACGCAACGGTTTCAACGGCACGTTCTCGCTCGAACTTTTCAACCCAGAGTACTGGAAACGTCCGGCCGAGGAAGTCGCGCGCGAGGGTTACCTGAAATCCAAAGCGGTGATCGACGCGGCTACAGCAACTCTTTGATCGGCGTGCCATGGTGGGCGATCGTGAAGGGACGTCCGTCGGGTGAAAAGAACTCTTGCTCGATCGGCAACCCAAGTGCCGCGCCGATCGTGGCATTGAAATCTTCCACACTGACGGGATCGCGATCCGCGTAAAAGGCGTCATCGTCGGTCTCGCCATAAACCTGACCACTGCGAATGCCGCCGCCGGCGAGCAAGCACGTGTAGGCGGCCGGATGATGATCGCGACCGGCCGTCGCGTTCATGTTGGGTTTGCGACCGAACTCGGTGCCCACGACGACCAACGTGTCTTCGAGTAACCCTCGGTCTTGCAGATCCGCGAGCAACGCACTGAGCGCCTGATCCAGTGCGCTGCCTCGTTCGGTCATGCTCGCGTTGAGATCGTTGTGGTGGTCCCAACTGCCGTAGCTGACCTCGACAAATCGCACGCCTTGTTCGATCAAACGACGGGCGAGCAAACAGCCTCGTCCGAGAGTGGAGGAACCGTATCGCTCGCGAACGTTTTCCGGTTCGGCCATGATATCAAACGCGGCGAGGTCTTTGCTCCGTAACAAACCGATCGCGTCGCGATAAAGTTCGTCGTATCCGGCGACCTCCCGGTTACCTTTCGTCCGGGTTCGAAACCCCTGATCGAAACTCTGTGATAATTTCATTCGATGATCGAACAGGTCATCGGTCACGTAGGAGGGCGATGTGGTGTTTTCGATTCCCTTGTTCGGATCGCCGATCGGGACGGGCGCGTAGGCGGTGCCGAGGTAGCCGGGGCCTTGTCCACCGCGAACCTGGACACTGGCGGGCAACGTCGGGTGCAGACGTCCTTGGATTTTGTGCATCCATGAGCCCCAACCGGGATGCACCGTGGAAGCAATCTCGCGGTAGTTCGTTCGCATCAGGTACTGCCCCGGCCCGTGGGCGCCCGTCTCCGAGTTCATCGAGCGGATGATGGCGAGTTGGTCGGCGGCGGCAGCGAGTTTCGGGAAATGCTCGCTGAATTGAACGCCGGGGAGTCTGGTTTGGATCACGCCCGTCGGGCCTTGCACGTCGCTATCCGGTTTCGGATCGAACGTGTCGAGCTGGCTCATCGCCCCGGTCATGAACAAATAGATCATCCGTTTGCCGCTGGACTTGCCCGCCGCCGGTGCAGGCGCGGCCGACGCGATGGAGTCCAGACCCGAGAGTAAACTAACGCCGAGACATGATTTGGCCACCGATTGCACGAACTGTCGTCGCAAGAGTTCTTCGTTGGAGAGAAATTTCATGATTCGTTCCGCAGGATTATTGAATGAACAGGAACTCGCGAGTGTTTAACAACGACCAAATCACGTTGCCAAACCCTTCGCTTTGCGATTTCCGTACTTCCCCCGCCGCGATTCGCAATTCGTCGGACGTCGGCATCCGGCCGAGAATGCTCAAGAAGATGATTCGCACCCGGTTGCTGATTCCATTGGCTTGGGTGACCTCGGTGCTGATCACCGATCCGGCCTCCAACATCATGTGTGTGATCGGCCCGTTGAACAGTGCGAGCAATTGGGGAACGGTGCCTTCGGTGGAACCTTCGGAAATGATCTCACGATCGGTTTGTCCGAACTGTCGTAGGAAGTGGGCGTCCGGGAGCGGTTGCGGTAGTTCCGAGGCCCGCCGCAACGTCACGCTTTTGTATCGCTGAGTCGCCTCGGCTTTACTCATCGCCCTCTGCGCTTCGGTCACCCTCGTCGCGACCGCGGCGATCTCTTGAACGGTCGAGTTTTGGTCGAGATTCAACGCCGTGATGTACTCGTCGTCATCGGGACGGAGATACGATTCCGGTGATTTGATACTTAATGTGAGCAACGAATCCCAAACCTGTTCCGCCGTCATCCGTCGCAGCACCGGACCTGGGAAATAGTAGGGCTCCGTCGCGTCATAACCGTCATAGGAAACCTGACGTTGATAGGTCCGCGTGTGATAGATGATTCGCATGAACTCCTTCAGATTGAAATCGAGCCGTTTGATCTCATCGACGAGGAAGTTCATCAACTCCGGGTTCATCGGTTCGGTATCGTCACGCAGGTCATCAACTGGTTCGATCACCCCAACGCCCATCGCGCGTTTCCACATGCGGTTGGCGATCGTCAGAGCGAACCGGGGGGTGTCTCGAGACGTCACCCAGTTCGCGAAGGCTTCGCGGGAGGATTGCCCCTTTTCCATCTTGGGCATCTCTCCGAAGATCACCTTGGCCTTGGCCACCTCTCCAGCGCCCGCGTTGTCGTAGGCATAATCGGCCGGGAACTTCAGCACCGCTTTGGGGTTCTCGTAAACTTGATGTCGGTTGGCGTTCACAAAAGTCCGAATGCGTCGAGCCGATTTTTCATCGACGGTTTCGCGAGCCCTGTTGACGGTTTTGTTATCCGGCATGTTGTCCGATTGGGGCGACGCGTTGGTTCGCACACCACTTTCGAACGCGGCCAATTCGTAGAACTCTTTTTGTGTCCATCGATCGAAGGGATGGTCATGGCATTGGGCGCAGCCGATTTGCGTGCCTAAGAAAATCCGCACCGTGTTGTTGAGGTTGTCGAGCGGCATCCCTCGATCACGAAGTTTGTATCCGACGGCGGGGTTCTCCCACGTCTTCCCTTCGGCGGTGAGCATTTCAAAAACCAGTTGGTCGAACGCCACGTTGTCTTCAAAGGATTCCTTCAACCAATCACCGTAAGGACGCAGGTAGAGTCTGCCTGAACCGTTATCGTTGAGCCGCAACACGCCCGCCCAGTAATTAAACAGATGGCTAGCGTAACCCGGTTGGTTGAGCAAGTGATCGATCAACAGAGACCGTTTGTCCGAACGATCCGAAGCGAGGAAGGACCATGCGTATCGGCCTCGCGGCACCCGACCGGTGATGTCCAAATAGGCCCGTCGCAGGAACTGTTCATCTGTGGCGGGTGGATTCGGTGGAATGCCACGTTTCAGCAAATCGGCTTCGATGATGGCATCAATCCGGGCCGCCGATTGAACGATCTGCGATTTCACGCTGGCGTCCACCGGTGCGATTTTAATCTCGACCTGCGGCGTCTCTCGCTCGTTCGTTTTCGCGATCTGGTTGTTCCGCGCCTTGGCAACCGCCCGCTGGGCCTCGCGTGCTTTTCGCTCCGCTTCCCGTTTGATAGCCTGTTGCCGTTTGCTGAGCTTGGGGCCCACCGCCATCACGGAAGAGGCACTGAAAACCAAGATCAGGGTGAGACTCACCGCGATCCAAAAACGACTCAGGTAACCAGGAGGCTTCACGATATCACCTGTTTTGCAATCAAGAAAAGCAGCTCGGAAGGAGTCTTCCGAACGATCGGATCGGTCCACGATGCAACCCTCCGCTGACTCAATAATAACGCGGCCAACGGCGACTTGCAAACAAATTAGGTGACACGCAGCGAGCAACGGCAGGAATTCGGATGTCTGCCTGCTCGTTCGAGAATCTGTCATTTTTGAGTGCAGACGCAGCAAGGGTTTTTTCACCCTCCCGAGCGAAGGAAACTGCTGATTTAAGCCGGTTTGCGCTGGCGTGCGTATCATAGTGGCCCTCCCTTTCCCGACTCGGCGTACTCCCAGTGCTGACCAATCATCGTGACTTTTTGTTGGAAATGATTCCCTGGGACGACTGCCGGCCCGATATCGAGAAATTTTGGTTCATCCAGCGGAAGCCTGCGCTGGATGAACCAAAATTCCGACTGCGGAGCGTTCGGCAACTGATTTATCCGCTCGATCCTTCGTTCGGGCGGGTTCGAACGCTGGAGTCAATAGCGATCAGTAGCGAAGTCCAGTTTCGAGACGGCTACGAATTCGCATTTCGGATATTGTATCGTCAACTATGACCGTCTACTGATCGAAGCAACCTGAACGATTCGTTCCGTCAGTATTGTTTGATTTCAAGATCTTTAAATCGAACTCGCATGTTTTGCCCACCGTGCAATTGCATCCCGAAGTAGCCTCTGCGCGGGCTCGGGTCATCCTTGAGGACCGCGGTCTGCACGCCGTTGACGGTGACTGTCACATCTCCGCCGATGGCGGAGATAGTCATGTCGTTCCAATCTTTGTCTTTAAAGTACGACTCGATGTCCTCAGCTTTGGGCTGCACCACCCAGGCTCGCCCGAGCGTTTCATAAAGACCGCCCACGTCGTTTCCGTCCGCATCGATCTCAGCTTGAAAGCCTTTCACTGAGACGGGGTGGTCCACCCGTTGTGCTCGAAAGTAGAAACCACTGTTTCCCGCGAGAGCCTTGTATTTCAGACGCACGACGAAGTCGCCATATTGCTGATCGGACAGCAACATGCCGTGGCGATGTTCGCTACTTTCCTGACTACCCACGATCGCCCCACCCGACACCTGCCAAGTTCCACCTGGTATCGCCGTCCAGCCATCGAGCGATTTGCCATCGAACAACGGTACAAAACTGTCCTCTGCCTGCGCTGCCTGAACGCAAGCGAACAGGAAATAGAACAACAGCATCGACAGCTTGAAACGCAAGGTCAAATTCCCCTCCGAATTGAATCGTCAAAGTGAAGCAAAGAGTCTTTCAACAACAAACTGTAAACCAAGACGGGCATCTCTGAAACGCCTCGGACGACAAGGTGTCGAGGTTGGTTTCGGCGGCGAAGCGTTTGGTCGGGTGATCCGACGAAACTCGGTGATGGAATCGTTGAGGCTGTCCGGGCGACCGTGCATGAGCGAGAAGCCACGCGGTTTCAAGACTCGCACTCATGACTTTGTGTTGCGACTGATTCGGTTGTGCACATCGCTGCCTAAGGCGACAGAAGCTCAATTGGTGCCCACTGCCGCGAAGGAATGGGGCGAGGGCGGATGCGGAGTTCATCAGCAAAATCGAGGGTGGACTACTTGGGATCCAGCGTCCTCGGTACAAAAATCCAATTCTAGAAGATGCGAATGCCTCGGCGTCGAGCATCGTGTACAATATCAAAATCATGACCGTTTTCCGTCTCGGTGCATTATCTTGACTACAGAAATGACACGTCGGCGATTTGCCGCGATCTCGGCCGCGATGCTTGGGCGTTTGAAACAACTGTCGACTGCTTTGGTTCCCTCTCACGGTCCTTTCGACGCGGACGCGCTGGCTCGATTAGCCGAAGAATTCGGTGAAGGTTGCTTGGACTCGATGGTGTCGAACCGATGACGAACCCACGCAAGACGATCCCATGCTTGGCAGGCTTATTCGCCCTGTTGAACATCGCCCTGTTGAACATCGCCCTCTTGAACATCGCCCTGTTGAACATCGCATCGGTGGCCGCGGAGACCCAGGTTCCGTTCGTTTCGGGTTTTGAAAGGTTCGGTCGTCACGATGAAGTGGATGATACGCTAGCCGGCGAGGTTTTGCTGAGTGAGCTGAACTGCACGGCGTGTCATCCCAGCGAACAGATCTCCGCCAAGGGTGGCCCCCAACTCGACAGCATTGCTCGCCGCGTTAGTGAAAAATGGCTGCGCGATTACTTGGCCTCACCGGCAACCGTTCACCCGGGCACGACGATGCCCGATGGGTTGTTCGGTCTGACGCAGGAATCCAAGGGGGAGGCCATCACGGCCCTCGTCGCATTTCTATCGACGTTGCACGCTGACTATCCAACGATCAAAGTCGGTGGCGCCAATCCGGTTGAGTTCGAGTTTTGGAAGAAGGGCGACTCCGGTCGCGGAACCCAGCTCTACCATCAGGTGGGCTGCGTCGCCTGCCACACCCCCGACGCGACTTACGAAGTCGCCGAAATACAGGCTTCTCCGATCGACCAGCTACTCGACGACCTCGATCCCGAAGAGCTCGCCGACTTGGGACTGGCCAGCAACGCACGAAGGATCGAATCGGTACCGCATGGCGATTTAGCATTGAAGTATTCACGCCGATCCTTGACGCAATTTCTATTTCAACCTGAACATTTCCGTCCAGGTGGTCGCATGCCGAACATGAAGCTGGCCCTGAACGAAGCGGCCGATATCGCCGCCTATCTACTCCAACGCGGAAATGGGTTGCCGGAACATGGCCCCGATAAACATGGCCCCGATAAACATGGCCCCCGCGACCTTGCCATCGACGACCACGTGATCTCGCCATCAACCGACACGGGACTTGTCGAAACCGGTCGTCAACTCTTCTCAACCTTGGGGTGTGCGAACTGCCATCACGCTGGTGAAATCGTTGGTCAACGATTCAAGCCCTTGGCGGAACTGGATTTGACGACGGCCTCGGCGTCCTGTCTGGTCGAGGGAACCGGGGGCGTGAGGTATGGTCTCGATTCGGCGCAGACCGCCGCCATCAACGTGGCGATTGTCGAGCTGAAATCGCATCGGCAGGTCCAAGGCCACGAACCGGACCAAGGCGATCGGGTGGCTCGAACGCTGCTACAAATGAACTGCTATGGTTGTCATCAACGCGACGGTTTAGGCGGTGTTGGACGGTATCGCAAAGGCTATTTCGAAACGGTCGGAGGCGTCGACTTGGGCGATGAAGGTCGCTTGCCGCCTCCGCTCTCGGGCGTCGGTCGCAAACTCAAACCGGAGTGGCTAATGCGTGTGTTTCGCGGAGATCCGAAAACGACACTGCGTCCGCACATGACCATACGCATGCCGACATTCCCCCATGCCGACGTCACCGCGCTCGCCGATCGATTGGGAGAATTCGATGAGGCGAATCCTGCTCCGGCGAGTCAAGTGTTTGCGACGGCAGCGTCGGAAAGGGAAACGAGCACCGATGGCGAAATCGGACGCGATCTGATGGGGATCGGCTGCATCGAGTGCCACGAGTTCGACAGTCAATCAATGCCGGGAGTGATCGGCATTGACTTAACAGGTGTGCCCGATCGCGTCTTCGCGTCGTGGTTTCGCGACTTCGTCCTGAATCCGGGACAGATCAAAAATCGGACCCGGATGCCCAGCTTTTTCCCAGAGGGCAAAAGCCAAGTTCCGCACGTGCTCGGAGGGGACGCAGCGAAGCAGATCGCAGCGATGTGGGACTATCTCGAGCACTCTGAGCGGTTCGGTATTCCTGGCAAAATCGCTGCCGAGCGTGCCAAGAACTATCAACTGACACCGACAGACCACCCGCTCATGCTGCGGACGTTCATGAATGGTGTCGGGATGCACGCGATTGCGGTCGGGTTCCCCGCAGGCGTTCACTTCGCGGTGGATGCTCGGGAGGCACGATTAGCGATCGGTTGGCGAGAGAAATTTATTGACGCGCGAAGCACTTGGTTTGAAAGGTTTTCGCCACCCATCGATCCGCTTGGCCCCGATTCACAGCCAATCGATTCAGGCCCCAGCTTCTTCAGAATCGATCCGGTCGAAGGCGTGCCCGTCGCTGCGCCCGCTGAGTTTCTCGGTTATCAACTCGACAGCGATCGCGTCCCCACGTTCCGATACCGATGTGGCGGTTATCGGATCGAAGACCGAATCGTGCCCGACGACGGAGGTGGTCTACGACGCCGGATTCGTCTTTATCCTGATGGAGATGGTATTGCCGAGGAACTCCTGTTTCGCGTGATCGAAGGGGACCAGGTGACCCATGAATCGAAGCATCGATTTCGCAGCGAGTCCGGTCTGTCGGTGCAGATTCTCAGTCCGAATCAAACGCCCGTGCAGCCGACGAGCTGGATGATCCCGCTGGACGTCTCTGAAGACTTGGAGTTGATCTACCAATGGTAATGAAGTTTCATCGTTCTGCCGCATTGCTGTTCGGATTGGCGACAGCAGTCGCCGTGATTCAGATCGCGATCAGTTCCGCCGCCGCGGCAGAGCCTCCCATCAACGGCACTCCTGGCAATGTCGGTGGCGAAGCGGACTATTATCGAATCGTCTCGATCGCCACGCCGCAGACCGCGACCGATTCGCGTGACCCGAATTGGAAACCGGCCGAAGATGGTATCGCGTTGGAGGTCAGCGGCATCGCGATCCTTGACGATCGCCGTGTGGCTGTCGCGATTCGCAAAGGTGAGGTCTGGATTCTGGACCACGTGTACGACGAAGATCCCGACAAGGTCACGTTCCATCGATTCGCTTCGGCGCTTCACGAACCACTTGGTTTATTGAAGTGGAAGGATTCGCTGGTCACGGTCCAGCGAACTGAGATGACGCGGATGGTCGATCTCGATGGTGATGAAGTCGCTGATCTTTACGAAACGCTCGCCACCGGTTGGGGTGTGAGCGGGAACTACCACGAATACGCCTACGGCCCGCAAGCAGACCGCGACGGCAACCTGTGGCTGACGCTGAATATCGGGATGGGCTTCCAGGGCGACCAGCAGAGCCGCCGCGTCACCGACCCGGTGCTGAAGGTGTCGCAACCGCTGTGGCGAGGATGGGCCATGAAGCGAGAGCCCGATGGGAAACTGCGACCCGTTTGTGCGGGGATGCGTTCACCTTCGGGGATCGGTTCCAACGCGGAGGGGGATCTGTTTTACACCGACCAGCAGGGGAACTGGGTCGCGACCAATTCGCTGCATCATCTTCGCGAAGGCGTGTTCTTTCATCACCCCGAAGCGCTCGCTTCGATGACGCAGCCCGGTTCGACGATCGCGGGTGTGGAGAACATTCCGGACGGGTTGCCTTACCCCGAAGCGCTGAAGCAATTCCCCGCAATGCGTCCGCCAGCGGTTTGGTTTCCCTATAAGAAGGCGGGCCAATCGGCCACTGACATTTTGCTAGATCAGAGCGACGGAAAGTTTGGCCCGTTCGCAGGCCAACTCTTCATCGGAGAGTTCACTCAGGCAGCTATGAATCGCGTCTTTCTCGAGAAGGTCGCAGGTGAATACCAGGGCGCTTGCTTCCCGTTTCGTCGTGGGTTCGCCTCGGCGGTCTTGCGGACGGAACAAGGGACCGACGGCAGCCTGTTTGTCGGATTGACCAACCGTGGATGGAGCAGTTTGGGCACCGCTTCGTACGGACTGCAGCGATTGGTTTGGACCGGAAAGATCCCTTTCGAAATCCTCGAAATGCGTGCCAAACCCGATGGCTTTGAACTGCAGTTCACCCGTCCCGTCGATCCGATCGCCGCCAGCAATCCAGACTCCTATCAGATGAACAGTTACACCTATCTGTATCACAAAACCTATGGCAGCGATGAGATTCAAACAAAGACGCTCACGATCGATCGAGTCGTCGTCGCGGAGGATCGCTTGAGCGCACGGCTATACACGAGCGGCCTTCGCCCCTACTTCGTTCACGAACTCGACGCGTCCGGCGTCCTCGACGCTCAAGGCCAACCACTGTTGCACCCGAACGCCTTTTACACGCTCAACGCGATACCCTAAAAAAGAGCCACAATCGAACCTCTATCTCAAACCTCCAATTCTGAGAAGTTGACGAAACCAATGCGACTGCAAACCGGCCTATCGTTGTTCCTCATTTTTGTCGCAACGACCAGTTCGGTGGCGAATATAACCGCTGAGGATGAACTCGCCAGCGAGCTGAAAGCACGTTTCGCCCAGGCGGCCAATCGAACTTTCAAGACGTTCGATCAAGAACGGGAGCAGGCGTGGCAGGGCCCCTTCTTCTTTATCCAACTCGCTGACACTCAGTACGGCATGTTCACAGGAGGCAAGGGGTTCGAGCAGGAAGCGGCTCTGGTTCAACGTACGGTCGAGCATATCAACCGACTTCGCCCTCGATTCGTGATCGTCTGTGGTGATCTGACAAATGCCACTCCGAATCATCCGCGTTATCGAGCTCAGGTTAGCCAGTTTCATCGCGACTTTTCGAAAGTGGATGCCGAAATACCGCTCGTCTGTGTGTGCGGTAACCACGACATTGGCAATCGACCAACGCCTGATTCGATCGCCAGCTATCAGGAGCATTTTGGCGATGACTATTTTTCGTTCTGGGTTGGCGGGGTCTATAACATCGTCCTGAATTCCAGCGTCTTAAAGGATCCGAGTGGTGCTCCGGATGTGCTTGCGGCTCAGCAAAAGTGGCTCGACCAGCAACTTCGAAATGCCAAAACCGCGAAGGCAAAGCACCTCTTCCTGTTTCAGCATCATCCGCTGTTCCTAGAGCAAGAAGACGAGCCGGATCAATACTTCAACATTCCTCTGGAACGCCGAACGCCGCTGTTGGATCAACTGAAGCAGGCCGATGTTCGAGCCGTCTTCGCCGGTCATTACCACCGCAATGCCTACGGTCGCGCGGGTGCAATCGAGATGATCACGACGGGCCCGGTCGGTCGCCCGCTCGGCAATGACCCGTCCGGTTTTCGCATCGTGATCGTAGACGAAGCAAAGATCCAGCACCAATACTGGGCGATGGACGACGTGCCTGAGAAAGTTGACTTGCCTTGAGTTCACAACCAGGCAGTAGCGGCAGGCAGTAGCGGCCCGGTGCTCTACTGCACTCGGCTCACAACTGGGGCAGCCCGTTTGACAGCCCGTCCGCTATGCTTGTTGCTATCGATGAAAAACGATTTCCCATTTCTATTTCTATTTCCATTTCGAAAGAATTCACCAATGAACTACCTCGTTTCACTATTTGCTGCGGTGATTTGCACACTAGCCTGCTGCAGCGTCTCAATGGCCGCTGACAATCAACTCACCAAGCAAGAGCAACAGGACGGCTGGGAGCTGCTGTTCAACGGCACCGATTACGATGGCTGGAAGTGTAACAACGGAAATGAAATCGCTTCGGATGTTGTTGACAATGCGATGCAGCCTTACAAATCGGGTGGCTATATCATCATTTATGACAAGCAATTTGGTGACTTTGTCCTGAAATGTGAGGTCAAGATGCCTGAGTCATGTAACTCGGGAATCTTCTTTCGGGTCGAGAATCCAGTCGATCCCGTGAACACTGGTTTCGAGGCCCAAATCGCAACCGGCAACGGCACAGGTTGCCACGACTTCGGCGCGATTTACGATCTTGTCCCAACAACCAAAAACGCCTCCAAAGGCCCGGGTCAGTGGGACAGTGTGGAGATTCAATGCGAGGGAGCGGAATTTTCGGTCAAGGTCAACGGCGAGTTGGTCTGCCAAATGAATGCCGACGAGTTGGATCAACCGGGGGAACGTGCGATTGCAGGCGACCACAAATACAAATTGAACGGTAAAAGCCGCGCCGTCAAAGATTTTGCCCGCGCCGGTTATCTTGGTTTCCAAGACCATGGTCATCCGGTCTGGTACAAAAACGTCAAAGTTCTGCCACTGAGCCAGGAGAAGAAGAACTGAGTTGGCAAGTAGAACGCTGTTCGTAAATGAGTCCTCAAGATCACGATGCAGTCCCAGAATAGTGGACCATTGAACAGTCCAGGATTATGTTAGGATGCTCGAGCTATTCCGAGTCCGTTTTCAAGCACGACGTCAGGAACTTTGAAATGAATGCTGTAGCGAGGGCAATCGCATTGCTTACGAAGTTTGTCTTTTGGACAGGTTTTCGATCGGCGATCGCTCAAGAGGCTGAGACGGCGCGGCCCAACGTAAGCGTCTTATCTACCCAGGGCGGTTCGGCGGCAACCTCGTCTGGCTGACGTCGTCGACGGTTGGCAGATCGCCTGACCATTTGGTAGGCGATCCCTCGAATCAGAAGGCATTGGATTTCCGAAGGGATCGATTGCGCGCTCAACTCGCAGTTAATCGATTGCGGGGCGTTCGTCTTCTTCGGTACCAAGTCGAGTTACTGGCGTTGTCGCTACGCGGTGGACTCTGAGGATCGATCCATCCGTGGGTGCAAGCCGAACCCGCGCTCGCCACCTGAGCACCACCTGAGCGTCGCCTATGCACTCCCGACCGGTACCGAGTCGGGTGCGTCCGCGATCAAGGACTGATCAGCCGTCGGCCTGAGCTTTTGATCGCCGACGTGTTCGACGCTGCTGCGTCGTCAAGCGACGGCCCTTCTGCTCTGCATCGCGGTACTGACGAACTGACTCCGGATGAGTCGCACGCCAACGATCCGGTAGCAATGATTCATAGTCGGTCGATCCCGCACTCAACTTGCGAAGGACATCATCAACATACGCCCAAACATCCAAGTGGTGACGCGCCGCCGATGACACCAGAGTATACATCGACGCGGACACTCGACCACCATCGGCTGATCCAACAAATAACCAGTTCTTGCGACCGATCGTGAGTCGACGCAGTTCATTCTCCGTTGCATTGTTATCAATCGGTAACTCGCCGTTGTGCAAGAACGCCGACATCTCATCCCATTGATTCAGCACGTAACGAACCGCTGCCTTGAGCGAACTCTTGGGAAGCACTGTCGGGTCGTTGTTGGTCTCGATCAACCACTCACGAAAACGTGACATGATGGGAACCGATTCGAGTTGGCGAAGCGCAAGACGGTCCTGCGGCGCGAGTTCGCGCGCGCGATCCTCGATCTCGTAGAGACCACGGTAGAATGCTATCGCACGCGCAGCCGCAGACGGATCATTCGCCTTCGCCTCGACAAATTTGCGTCTTCCATGGGCGTTGCAGCACGACGCCATGATTCGGCCTCCGCTACCAAGATACACACCGTTGTGAACCCCGTAAGCATCGACCGAAACATGTCCTTTAAAGCTATCAAGGAAAGCGGCCGGTCCATCGCGGCCACGACTCTCGTGGAACTCAAACACGTTGTAAGGATGGTCGTCACCGCCGCGATATAGCCAAAAACGAGCCGTTCGCATCTTGCCCGTCAAACTCGGGTCTTGCATACGAACGGTAGTGTCATCGACACCCAAAACGCGACCGCTCAAAATCTGGTCGATCATAAACTGCAACAACGGGGCGATCAAAATGGCTGATTTCGCAAGCATCCCGTATTGAGTACTTCTCGGGATCAGAACACCAGCACGGGCGAAGAAATCCTCGCCTCGATAAAGCGGCATGTGGTCGGCATACTTGCTCGTGATCACCTGCGTGTAGACGCCGAAACCGTAATCACTTCCGGGCACCGGGGTGGTTAACCCGCCGGGCTCTTCCCCTGCGGTGAAGAAAAGGTGACGGGGGTGAATGGCACTGTTGAATTTCTGTGGGTACGCAGCTTTTCCATTGACACGGAGTGGATTTTTTAAGAAACGCACTTCGGTCATGAATGTGGGTTGCGAATGCTGCCCCGTCTTGGCTAGAATTGTGATGCCCTCCTTGGTTACACGCCCGTGTAAAAGCCAAGGAGGGTTTTTCGTGCCCCATTCTATACCAAATGTTCCGGGCTCTGGTAGAAACGACTCCCAAAAAATCACCGAGTCGTTTCTCTCGTGTGGCGGACTGCCGTTTGACGGCGTTTTAACGAAAGAAAAGATTCACGAAGTCTTTTCCAGACACGACTGCCTATTTGCACCAGGCGGTATCTACAGCACCGCTGTCGTTCTATGGGCGTTTCTCGGCCAAGTCTTGCGTGATGGCAAAGAGGCCTCGTGCCAATTTGCCGTCTCCTGCGTCATCGACTTTTGTTTGCTTAACGACCGATGTGCGCCGACAAAGGATACCGGCGATTACTGTGTTGCACGCATGAAGCTCAGTGAAGACGTCCTGCATGAATTGAGCTGCGAAGTTGCATCGGAACTTGAGGAAGCAGCAGACCAAAGTTGGCTTTGGAAAGACTTGAGTCCGATGCTTATCGATGGCTTTAACTTTACTATGCCCGATACGCTGAAAAACCAGGCCGTCTACCCACAGAGTAAATCGCAAAAGCCAGGCATCGGGTTTCCAATCGCTCGCGCCGTTGCGATCCTTTCGCTTGCAACTGCGGCGGTGATGAACGTTGCAATCGGTCCCTATGCGGGCAAAGAAACTGGCGAGAATGCTATATTGCGTTCAATGCTCTCGACACTGAGTCCGAGCAACATTGCTGTCATGAATCGCTACTATTGCTCCTACATGATGCTGGCACTTCTTCTCAATCAGGGAACGCATTCGTGCGCCCGCAAACATCATTTGAGGCACTCTGATTTTCGTCGCGGTCGTCGACTTGGTAAGTACGACCATATTATTACTTGGACGCGCCCACCGCGCCCCAAGTGGATGAGTGAAGAACTCTATGCACAAGTTCCAAAGACGCTCGAGCTTCGTGAAATACGGTTCAACGTTGTGTTGCCTGGCCGGCGAACGCGGTCGCTAGACATTATCACCACGTTGACGGATGCGGATGTATACACCAAGCAAGACATCGCTGATCTGTATGGTTTCCGGTGGGATCCAGAACTGGATATCCGCAGCATCAAATCTAGTTTGAATATTGGTCACGTACGTTGCAAGTCGCCAGAAATGGTGCGTCGAGAGCTGTGGACAACGCTCCTGGCTTACAACCTGATTCGTACGACGGTCGCTTCGGCAGCGGCGCTGCACGACAAGCACCCACGTCAGATCAGTTTTACAAGTACAGTCCAATTCGTATTGTCGTCGTGGTCCTTGATTGCATGCGGGTCTGTAGAGAAATCTAAGTTATTGAATTTCATGCTGCACAAGATCAAAGAGATTGCTGCCTGTGAGGTCCGTAACCGACCCGGACGTTTCGAGCCTCGCGTACTCAAGCGTCGACGTGACAATGCCTACTCATTAATGAGAAAGCCGCGAGCAGTGCTCCGAGCAGAACTCATGCAATAGCACAAACTACCTATGACGAGCCAACATGAATTGTCGCATGGTGGCTTTCATGATTAACTATGAGGAATCCGGCAAAATGGCCCCAACTGCCAAGTCCGAAAACCCATGGTATTTGGGTCACGCTGAAGTTGCGTCTATAGGCTGCGGGCACGCTCTTTGTATAAAGACAAACGCCGATGCGATCACCACAACGTAGGCATCAGGCGACGGGAGGTGGCAGAGGACTGTAACTCATTATCTGCAAACGCCTTGTGACTCAACAGTGCCATTCAGTCCTGACCCCCTTTCTACGTCCACCGACTGCTCATCGACCTGTATGATCCGGCTGTTGTTGATCACCACACGATGCACATAAGGAGCCAAGTACTTCAGCGTCGGCACACCGTGGCCAACGGCTGGATGTCGACGACGAAGTCTTTATCCCAAGCTTCCTTGGGCACCCACAGAGTTTAGCCACCCTCAACCTCGCCTTAAAGAGTCCTGATCCGAATGGCGTTGTTCCGTGTTTTAGCGTCTATTTTGGTCACAATCTCGACGACAACGCAGCAAACATACACGCGATCCATCGCGTTTCGAAACTTTGAGATACTTCACGCTTCGGCAAAATAAAGGATGGGGCGAAACATTCTCTGACCGTATAATTCGCTTCGGCGTGACCTTCCCTGGTGCTTGATTCAACAGTTTTGGCCAGGGAAGGTTCATGTCGATTCTATCAAAGTCCGGGAACAATTTCAGCATCTTCCGGCGTGCGCTCGCGCAAGACAGCTCGGTTCCACTCAACGAGATCATCCAAAACGATCTATTTGAAGAACCAATGGAGTCTTCAGAGGTGTGCTTCGGTCGGGAGCCTGACGCTGTCTACACGCCCGCCTTGGCCCTGTGGTGCTTGGTTTCTCAGTTTCTTTATGAAGGCACTCAAAGATCATGTGACGCTGCGGCAAGTCGAGCTGCATCGATCTGGGAAACGATTGCCGGACGGATAATCGACTCCAGTGGCTCTGGATACTGTCGTGCGAAAGCGAAGATTCCAGCAGAAGCCATACGGCAAATGAGTTGTCGACTTGCTGCTCGCACTGAGGTAGCTCTGCAAAAACTCGACAATCTATTGGTCCCTCTCCCTGAGGAGCTCGCCGAAGATCGGCTCGCTCCAAGGGGCATCGTTGAGGTTCGAAAGCAATCAATCCAAGGTCGGATTTTGATGGTTGATGGTTTCACCGTCGATGCTGCTGACACTCCCGCCAACCAGGAAGTCTATCCACAGAACCACTTGCGAACTGGCGATATTCTACTAGCCGATTGCTATCACTGCACTTACTGGATGATTGCTGATTGCAAGAAGCGGTCAGTTGATCTCGTTATGAAGAATCACCATTTGAGAGATGATCATCCAAGCCAATGTATTGAGATCAACGAGCATGAACGGCTGGTTACTTGGTGTCTTCCTCAGAAGCCTTGTTGGATGTCTTTAGAAGACTACCAGGGGATGCCAGCCGAGCTGGTAATAAGACTCTCCGATATTAATGTAGAGCAAGCTGGTTTCCGAACAGAAGGCTACACCGTTGCAACCACCTTTCTTGATCCGACGACGCATAGTCGTCACTGGCTAGGCCAGGTGTATCGATCTCGATGGTATGTTTAATTGGATATTAGATCACTGAAGGTGACACTCGGCCTGGAATATCTCCGAAGCCGAGACCCAGCGGGAGTCCTCTTGGAACTTTGGGCGGGACTGCTGATGTACAATCTGATTCGCTTCAAAATGCTACAAAGCTCGATCGCCAACAACCGAGATTGCCGTAGCATGAGTTTTTCACAAACCCACCAAGTCCTGGCCACGAACTGGCTCCTGTGGTCGACGCGAACCATGAGAAGGTCCACCGTCTCTCTGTGCCTCAGCATGCTGACGAATCGCGTGGTCGGCAATCGCCCGGATCGTATTGAACCTCGGGCCAACAAACGTCGTCCCAAAGTACTCGCTTTGCTGACTCAGTCACGCAAACTGTTCAAATATTTCCTCAGCATGAGTGCGGTGTGATTTCCTGAAATCCTCGATTGACCCTGTAAAACACGGAACAACGCCATTCAGTCCTGACCCCTTTTCTTCGCCATGCGATGAACCGAGGCAACGAGCGCAGGGAGTTCTTTCATAAGCCGGAGGACTATCACGCGTTTCTACGAACCTTGCAGCAAGAGTTAGAGAAGTATTCAAATAATTTGCTTGCCTACTGCTTGATGCCGAACCACTGGCATTTAGTCGTTCGGCCTCGCGAAGACGGTCGAATGGGAAAGCTACTGGGCTGGGTCTCGGCAACGCATACGTGACGGTATAATGCACATAACCACCGGGTCGGAATGGGGCATCTCTATCAGGGGCCGTTCAAAAGTTTCCCTTCCCAGGATGATGAGCATTTTATTACCGTGTGCCGCTACGTCGAGCGCAATGCCTTAAGCGGTAACTTGGTTGCCAGTGCAGAGGACTGGCCGTTCGGTTCGCTACATCATTGGCATACTGGCGGTGATCGCAATTCGCCTTGGCTTACTCCATGGCCGATTCGAAGGCCTCCTCATTGGCTCCGTCGTGTCAATGCCTCCCTCTCGCAGAAGGAACTGGATGTCATTCGAAACTCGGTCACGCGTGGATGTCCGTATGGGTCCGAAGATTGGATTGAGCGGACTTGCGAAAGGACAGGGATCTGGTCAACGACACGTCCGCGAGGTCGCCCTCGCAGCAAAGCACAGGTCGAGGCGGTCCAAAATTCGCCGAAATAACCCTTTCCCCTTTTCTTTCGAGTCGATCCCGAAAATGGCAGCGAATTGTTGCAGCTGCTCTTCGATCCAGACCTTCCGGTGGTCCAGGTTCTTACCGGAGAACGGATCACCCCAAGTAGCAAGCATCTGCGGCAAACGCGGATGTATATGTGGGCAATGGGCACCTCATCGGGATCCAAGATTTCACAGCGTGCCATTCGAGTCATCGCCCACCTTGCATTTTCAGGGAATTTTGATGCAAGCCTCGAAATCAACTTACCCCCTCGGATGGGTTAAGTCAAATTCCTCGTAGAAGTGCTGTGTCCCTCTATCTGTAATTGCGGAAACCCCCGAGACCAGCGACTACACCGGGGCAAAGGACCGGATCGATGATCTTGAAGAGCGAGAGAATCGAGCGCGTCCGAGTACGTATGCTTGGGAGCGAAGTCGGCGGCGACGCCGCCGTGGTTGGATGAGCCCGATCGAAATTGTCGAGAGCGACGATCCCGTTGGCCCGTGCCTGGAGGAGTCCGGTCGCCGAGCGAGCTCGAAGGGTTTCTTGGCTGTCTCTCTGGCCCGGTATCTGGAGCTACTGGACTGGACGAGGCGTCAATTGCGAGCGGACAAGGTTGGCAGTATTCCGCAGCACTTGGCCCCGATTCTGCGCCGGATCGGACTGGATCCTCCAGGCTGGTGCGACGTGGTCCGAAAATTCGGTCGCGTGTTTAAACGCGCTGCAGGCACCCCTGAAAGTCTGGCACAGGAAGCCATCCGATGTGGTCAGAGTTGGCTGTGTGCGAGGGAGAACCCGCTCGGCCTGTCTTCGGTCTAAGACGAGTCACGCTCGCAGTCGATCGATGAGAAGGTGCATCTGCTACGGGTCGCCGCTGCGCAGTGGCGAGCAAATTTAGTGTGTTTGTCGTGTGAGTCATCGGTTCACATCTTAAGAATGTCGGACCGAACCGGATGGCCAATGGAAACTGACGACCGTGCGCCACACCGCGGTCGTTCCCGACTAAAATTTGGGTGGCTCCAAATTCGGCCCCAGATTCCGCCCGAAAGCGTCGGGTTACTCGCTTAGCGACAGCAAATGAATAAGAAGCGTAGTGGGCGATGCTAAGCACATCGGGGAAAAGGTTCGGCAGAATCTCACGTAGGCGAGTCTCTCGGAGACTCGCAAATCCCAGCGTCTCCGAGAGACGCTGCTACGTGGTTCTACCGAATGAGTTGTGACGATGTGCTTGAGCAGGTCGTGGGAAATCATTCGGTGAAATGGGCAGACCCAGCACAACCATGGTGGGTCTACGCCGAAGCGGCTTGACCCACCCTACTTGAATTCACACCACTGATGACACCCAATGCTCCTGCCTTTGCTAGCCGCTTTCATGGCCTGCGGAACTCTTCTGATTGCGAGCCTGTCTTCTTTTTCAACCTTTCATGCATCCCAGCAAATGACAGTCGGCGCGATCCCAGCTTCAATTGTCGTCGCAAAAATTTTGCGACTTGGTTGCTCGGCAGTGCTCGTATTCGGTGCGATGGCGTGGCATCGTAAGCAATGGAGACGCGGTGCCGTCGCCGTTGGACTTGTCATGCTCATCGTGTTTGTTGGCTTGCGGATTCTCCACAACGGTCCCCAAGCCCTGCTTCAACCGAGCAAGCGAAACGCCGAGAAATCCTCTGGAACTAACGCGGCAACACGAGTCCTCCAAACAGGGGTCGACCGCGTCGTGCTGTTCGTCGATCGCGATCAGGCTCTTGCTTCGACGGCGACTTCGCTCCCAAGCATGGCCCCAAAAAGGGATCAGCGAAGAAAGTACAGAACGAAAAAAAGGAGGCAGGAAATTTTTGCGTGTTTTCTAAAGAATTTACTTGACAGACGGCTTCGCTTTCGTGAGTCTAGGAGACGCGGTCATCATTCGGGCTTACCAACTACGCAGTAATTCTTGGTAAAAAGCAAATCTCGAATCTCGCTCGGAATTCGACGATTCCTCGAACCGGCAGACAGGATTGGCAGCTGTTATGAAATTGCCGAACCAAAACCGTCCATCGAACTTGCGGAGATCGTGCGTCCGCGATGGCCGAGTGTCGAAGGCGTTCACACTGCTAGAAGTCCTCATTGCGATCACGATCATTGGTGTTCTCCTCGCAATTCTAATGCCCGCCGTGCAGGCCGCTCGGGAGAGTGCACGTGCGGTTCAATGCCAGAGTCAATTGAAGCAACTCGGTATTGCAATGCACTCTTTCCATGCTCAACATCGTCGCTTGCCTACGAACGGTTGGGGTTACGAGTGGCTTGGCTTGGCGGATCGCGGTTTTGGTCGAGATCAGCCGGGCGGATGGATCTACCAGTTGCTTCCTCAGCTAGAAGCGACCCCAATTTTTCAACTTTCTGCGTCAAACGGCGGCCTCCCTCAATCAAACAGCCTAATAAAGATGGCTCGAACCCCACTTCCCTTGCTACGATGCCCCTCGCGCCCCGGAAGTCAACGCGAACCGCAGGGCAGCAATATCAATTATCGGCTTCTCACCGCCCAACCTGTTGACTGCTCGCGAACTGACTACGCGATTAACGAGGGCGATTTCATCAGCAACACCGGTGCGGGACCTGCGACTCTGGCCAATGGCGTTGATCCTTACTATGCATGGAAGGAGATGTCGTCGGTAACTGGGGTCAGTTGGCAGCGAGGAAGCACATCGTTCAATGGTATTTCCGACGGGCTTTCGCATACCTATTTGTTAGGCGAGAAGCGGGTCAGCCGACTTGGCTACGAGAAGGGCTCTGATCCAGGACACGACCAAAGTCCTTACACCGGCGTCGATCTCGACAACACACGTTGGGTGACGCAGGTCCCGCGGATCGACGGACCACCTGAAGCGCTTGATCGTCACTTCGGGAGCGCACACCCCAGTGGGTGCTTCATGCTTATGTGCGATGGAAGCGTGCAGATGCGTGCATATACCATTCACCCTGATGTCCACCGTCATGCCGGCAATCGAAAGGATGCCGATGGTTTTTGAAGACGTCTCACCGGCCAATCGCGTCTGTGGCTCCCACGCGTAAGGCTTACGCTTTTCTTTGGCGTAGTAATTAAAAAAGAGAGGCCGAATCTTGGAGTTTTGAAATGTTGAAGATCCATAACCTGTCGTTACTTCTAGCGTTCACTGGGGTTGTCCTGGCCTTTGGTTCACTGAGCGACCAAAAGCTAAGTACAGGAATCAAAGCTGTTGGCGGCCTACCGGCTTGCAATCACTCTGATTCTCGACTTGTAGACTGTCCAACTACGCCAAATCCGGAAGGAAGGACATGCGGCCAAGAAGAACTCGTCCGCGCACATACGAGTCCTCAGGAATATTTGGACGTTTACGTCGAACGTGAATGGGTGTGTGAAGCCAATTACTGCGCGACTTTTCAGTACGAAGTGTTTAAGGGCAACGCTCCACAAGGCTGCAATGCCACGACACTCTAGCAATCGCCCGAGGTTTGGTTGGATACGTGCGTACCAGTATTGCGACAAGATTTTCCCTGCGTCCCCAACGAGTGAACTCGCAACGATGCACTACTGCAATTCTTCGGAGTTGCAGGTTCATACCCACGCGTTTATCGCGGTGAACGTCGGACTTAAGCACATCGTCACAACTGATTCGGTGTAACCACGTAGCAGCGTCTCTCTAAGACGCTGGAAATTGCGAGTCTCAGAGAGACTCGCATACGTGAGGTTCTGCCGAACCTTTTGGGATGATGTGCTTGGTGTGGAGATCCCGCCTGACCCGTGAGTGTTATGTGTCAGATTGTCCTGGCAACATCCGGCAATCAAATATCGATGAACAACAAAATAAAAGAAAAAGCACCATGTTTATAAAAAATCACAATATCTCCGCTTTGTGTCTAATTCTGATATTAACGTCGACCAATACCGGGAGCGATAGTTTCGCAGAGGATGCAAAGCAACATTATTCGCATGAGAAACGCGTTATCCGTTTCGATTTCGAAGGAACTTCTCGTCAGACCCGAGGAGCTGGCAAGGACGACGAAACACTGGAATACATCTGGGGAGAATTTGAATCCGATGGAGACGATTTTCATCTGATTCGGCACAGTACCCACTTAATCCGTTCCGACGGACCAGTCGACAAATCTCGATTTCGATTGGAAATGAGTGAATCAGTCGGAGGCAAGGATGGTAAGTTGTCATCAGGGAAAACGATCGAAATTCAAATGGCGTACCCAAATAATCTCGAAAAGGCGAAAGAAGTCGCGGAATTAGCTCTCGAAAAAAAATCAGACGTGCCAAATGGATTTGTATTCGATGACTCAATTGCGAGAATCCATTGGATCAAGGCCGCATCCGAGTTTCCGTTTCTAGGTCATATCGCAGGTAATAGTATCCTGCAACCAACCGATGGCGTCGAGGGAAATCGGTCGGGAACGATTGATTTGGGGAGTCGCTCGATCTCCTGGCAACTCAACGAAGTTGGGTTGGTATCCGCATTCGAGATAACTATGCGACCGGTTATTGCCGAGCCTACCGATAAGAACGCAGATCCTTTTGCGAGAAGGATCCGCGGAACGGGTGGTGGTAGCTCAACTGGCTCACTCACCGCGAACCAAGATGGCTTTAATTACACAAGTAGTGGAGAATCTCGGACATCCAGCGGTTCGTCAATTCAAACAAGCGAAGAACTCGAAATACGAAACATCGCTTTCGAAAGCACAAGTCCGTTCGAGTTCCAGAATGCACCTGAGGAGGGTTCTGATGTGATTCTTATAAATTCACAGCAGATTGATGCCCAGTGGCGGGACGGGAAGATCGCAAGGATTTATGATGGCGGCGTTGCTGAGAATCTGGCGGAAGCCGAATTCCGCACTCCGTCGAATTCCTACAAAGGTATTCTCGCCACGGGTGTGATCGCCTCGTTGGCGGCGGTGATCTGGTGGCTATCTCGTAATCGCGGTCGGGGGAAATCGTGATGAGGCGGTCGCTGATCCCTGTCCTAGGCTTCGCGTTCGCGATCCAACTAGTGATGCTTTCTCTCCCGTGCAACGCGGCAGGTTCCTCACCCTATTGTGGAATCTATTCGTTATACGGTGCCGCGCGGGCACTGGACTGTGACGTTGCCTTCGCAAGCCTGATTGATACGCGATACGTCAGTTCTCAACAGGGAAGCACGTTAGAAGACCTGCAATCCGCCGCTGAAATGGCGGGCCTTGGTTGCACGGCGATTCGAGGGCCGGGACGCTCGCTACTTACCAGCGCTGAACATCCGCTACTGTTGCACGTAACTCCAGCCGGCAACGGCCTGCGATTCAATCATTGGATCCTTTTCCTTGGGATAGAAGGCGGCCAGGCGGTTATCCACGACGGACCAGGTGGTGAACTTAAGGTTCCAGTTGAGTTTGTCTTGTCACGCTGGGATGGAATTGCCTTAGCAGTCCACGATGAAAACCGGTCCACTTTTTACACTCTTACGGCCCTTCTTCGCCTTGCTCTTATGGTTGGGCTAATTGGTGTCTTTTTAAGACTAAGATTTTTCTTTCATTTTTCAGACAATGAAAAGACGCACCTTGTCCATCAGTGCTTCAAGCTCGGTGTGATCAGCTTTCTGCTTGGAATAACAATGTGGGGTCTTCGCACGCATCCTCCGTCTTTTGGGATAGCACGTCGGAGTCTCGAAGTCGTCCACGGGATCCACCAGTTCAACGACGTCAGCCTCGTCGATTTATGTGAATATGTAAACCTGGAATCAGCGATATTTGTTGACGCGCGAGACAGCGTGAGTTTCTCGAGAGGAACAATTCCGAGTGCGGTTAACGTCCCTGCAAATTCGTCTCTTGGCGAGCTGAACAATCAACTTGGTTCCGCCGACCGTGGTAGAAAAATAATCGTTTTTTGTCAATCACCAAAGTGTCGATTTTCTGACGTAGTCACGCAAATGCTCTGCTCCATTGGATTCGAAGACGTCGAGGTTTGCCGAGACGGTTATCAGGGTTGGGCTGAACATGGAGAAATTTAGAAGCGTCGTCTGCAAAATCCTATGCTTGATGATCGGTTCATTGCCGGTCGTTTCAGGTGGGGTTCATTTCGAAAATGAATTTTTGTTCTATCGCAGCATCATCGCCTACAGTATTGTACCAACATCACTTGTTTTCCTTGTGGCGTTTCTGATAACAGCGACGCATTTAGTTGTCGGATGTTGCCTTCTTACTCAACATAACGTTGTAGCTGGCTCCGTCGTTTCGTTGATTTTATTTTCGATTTATGGATTTGCGCAGGTGTACGCTGTCTACCGTGGATTGGAGATCGATTGTGGTTGCTACGGCCCGATGCGTAACGAAACCATTGGTGTCGCCAGTATACTGAAAGTGGGTTGCTTCGCGACAGCTTCGGGTCTGTTGGTCTATTTGAGTTCTAGAACGCCGTCGATGGGAAGCACGCGCGCCACGAAGGCAATTGGATGAAGCATCCCGAACTCTCCCCGATTCAGCATCAAGGAACCAACGACAAGCGAATGGATCGTTCGCTAATGGCTTGTTGCATCGAAATCTTCTTCGCTTGCGATGCTTCCCGGATTCGTTTCGTTTGGTTTGCGGTTGGCTTTTTCATCTTTGCCACCTCGTGGAATGCGTTTGCGAATAGTCCTACCTTAGATGAGCCAGCTCATCTCCAGTCTGGACTGTCGATGCTTCATCACGGTCGCTTTCACGTTTATGCGGTGAATCCGCCCGCCACCCGGTTGATCGGTGCGATCCCCGGCTACGTTTATGGATTTCGTCCGATTGAGGAAAACCTTGCCCATGATCCTGCCAGTCGCTGGGAGTTTGTTGGTGGTCGACGCTTAGTTGCCCAGTATGGCGAAAAAATCATGTTTGCCATCACCTCCGGTCGTCTATTGTTAATCGGGGTCATGCTTTTCTATTTGTTCTTTTTGCATCGGTTCGTCCGGCAAGTTTATGGAAGCACCGCCGCCAACATCAGTACGTCTCTATGGTGTCTTAGCCCATCGATTCTCGGTCACACAGGGCTCATTACCCCCGATGTGTTCTCAGGATTAGCGGGGGTTTCGGCAGTCTTCTCATTTCTGTCGTGGCTGAACGACCGACGGTTTTCGTCCGCTGCGAGGTGTGGATTGTTAAGTGGCATTGCCGTCTTGACCAAATTCACTTGGGTGCCAGTGCTCCCAATCGCTTTCGTTGCGATCTATTTCATTCACGGTCTTTGTAGCCCTGGTCGTCGTCAAAAAAGACACGCAAACTTGGTCAAGTGCTGCACGGTCGCGATTGGTTTGACTTGGTTGGTGGTGAACCTAGGCTATACTTTCGAGGGAACATTCAGCAAGTTCGATGATTGTCTATTCGTTAGCAGCACGCTTCGCGGTCACCTAGATATTGATGATGATTTTCCGGTTGTGATGCAATATCCCGAAGAGCAGATCCCTCTCAATCGATTTGCGGGAACTTGGATCGGTCGGATGCCACTTCTTTTGCCGAAGCCCTTTTTGCAAGGAATCGATATTCAACAGCGAGATTTTGAATTCCACGCGATGGACCCTTCTTTTCTCTATGGACATTGGAGATTGTCGGGTTGGAAAATTTATTACGTAGCGGCCGGATTGGTAAAGGAGCCGAGCACGTACCTTCTCATGGGGATTGCCTCGTTGGTTTTCTGGTTTTCCGCCGTGTTGAAAACGATTGGGCGAAAAGAAGAAGCCGCTCGAATCGATCTTGAATTCCTGAGGAGTAGTTCGGCCATGCTTTCTCCCGCAATCATTCTGTTTGTTTTAGTGAGTTTGCATGACAACTTCAGTCACCACTATCGTTATCTCTTACCTGGCTACTACTGCTTCTTTGTCTTCATTGGCATTGTCGCGTCTCGCAAAACTCCTTCACCGGCATTCAGAGCGACTACAACATGGCTTACGTTACTGATCGTAGTCTCCGTCTTCCCTGGCTATCTCTCCTTCTTTAATTACCCGGCTCAGTTTGTTGCAAAGAAGGAGTTTTATCTTTCGGACAGTGCGATTGACTGGGGGCAGGATTTATTGAGGTTGCGAGCGTGGTCACGGCAACGGCAGACTGACGATCCGTTGTACGTGGGCTTATTTGCGCCACTGAACCCAATCGATTTAGGAATTGATTGTCGCCTCATTCCAGCGGAGGATGTTGATGAAACGACTGGCTGTCACCGTGTCAACACTGACGACCTTCCGCCTGGTTTGTATGCGATAAGCACCTGTCTCCAGCAAGGACGTATCACTCACCATGTCGGGGAATCACGAGAAATAATTCGGATTCGGGAAGAATTCCGATACCTTGCGGAGAAGCAGCCAATTGCCCAGGTTGGTGACACGATCGAAATCTTTCTTTTCGATTAGCTAGTGCCGAAACCTGAAATTGCTGCGCCACCAAAGCAAGATCTTGCCTAGCTTTCCTCTTCTTTACCCAGCTTTCCGGTTCATCCGGCGGAAGCGTGCGCCGGAGGTTTTCCAGGCATGACTCCCGTGTCCAACGAGATTGGTGCCTGAGTATGGATGCTGGTCGACAACGTAAGCCGGACGAAACGCAGTCGAGCTCTGCAGAGGTGCAGTTCGACAAGGGATATCTCGGTCGCCAGCGTCTTCCTGCAAAAACGGTGCGCCCATGGTGCCGACGGTCCTCGGCGGATTTCGGCGGATTTCGGTTCACCGAGGACGATTTTTCATCAAATCATGGGACACTGGAGACATGCCTTGAAAAACCTCGATCCTGGGCTCTGCGCACGCTTCCGTCGGATGAACCACAATTACTTCGAAACGGTCCATTTCTATGATTTGCAAACCGACCCGATCGAACGACACAACTTGATTGATGTACCGGCATATCAGGAGCAGATCGAATCATTGCGAAATCAATTGTTCACGGAATTGGCAGAGAGCGGCGGATTGAACTTGCCCATTCGCATCCCCGAGGGCGAGCGTCTGGACCAACGTAAACGCCCGTGAGAAAGTGGAATCATTGAGTGTCGCATGTTGGTTTTACGATGCAGTTCCATTTCGGCAGCAGGTCGTCGTGCTGGATTCGGACGCCCTCTCTGTCTAATTGACGGTGATCTGCTGACCTGCGCGAACGAACAAATTCGTGATACAAAGGTTGTGAAGACCTGGCTGGACGGCGAGCGCCTACTGAGTGCGGATCGCTAATGATTTTTTTGACTGCTATTTTCCTATGGAACAACATCAATGGACACGTCCCCTGTTCGCGCAATCAATCGGCGCACGTTTGTCGCCGGAACTGCAATCGGTGCGATTGGTACAGGTATTTCCGCTGCTGCCAACGAATCCCCCCAAACTTCCGGCAATCTAAAAATAGGAACCTTCCGTTTTGACGTGACTCCTCCCCTTGGACATTCTCTCTGTGGCGGTTGGATCAAACCCGTCGAAGCAGTCGACGATCCGCTGGAAGCCATTGGTTATGTCTTGCAAGGCCATGGAATGCCGATTGTCGTCTGCGTTGTCGACTGGACGGGCTTGCTGAACTCCGCCCACATGAAATGGCGGCAGGCATTGGCTGAAGCTGCAGGAACGACGATCGATCGAGTAACCGTTCACTGCGTGCATCAACACAACGCTCCGTTTGCGTGCTTCGATGCCGACCAAATCATCGCTGCACAGGGAGACCTTCCGCTGACGATCGAGAAGGGATTTTTCGACAATTGCCTTCGGTCGGCAAGAACTTCAGTCCAGCAGGCATTGCAAGCACCTGTACCGATCACTCATATCGCCTCGGGGCAAGCCGCTGTTCTCAAGGTTGCTGGCAATCGAAGACTGATTGGCTTAGATGGCAAAGTTCGATCGCAGCGGGGTAGCAGTTCCAAGTTGCCAGCGCACCAAAGGTATCCCGAAGGGCTGATCGATCCGATGCTGAAACAGGTCGCGTTCTATAACGGCGATCAAAAAGTGGCCGCTTGCTACTATTATGCTTGCCACCCGATGAGCTATTACGGCGACGGGCGAGTGAGTTCTGATTTCTGCGGTCTAGCTCGCAAGCAAATGCAAATCGATGACCCCGATTGCACCCACCTGTACTTCAATGGGTGCGGTGGGAATATCGGAGCAGGGAAATACAATGATGGTTCAAATGAAATGAGACCGATTTTGATGCAACGAATGCTTGCTGGGATGCAGGAATCGACGAAAAACTTGCGACCCGAAGAAATCGCTTCGGTGAAATGGGTCACTCAAGACATCTTGCCACCGGTCAATCCTGCGATCGATATTGAAAGACTGATGCACCAGATCGCAGATCCGAAGGAGCCAGTCGTCAACCGGAATCGACCGGCATACGCCGTGGCATGGGCCCGGCGAGTTCAAAATAGAATCCCGCTGACCCTCGGTGGCCTGCATATCAACGCAGTCTCCATGCTGCATCTGCCGTCGGAGTGTTTTGTTGAGTACCAGTTAAGAGCACAAGCCCAAGTACCCGATCGGTTTGTTGCCTGTGCTGCGTATGGCGACGGAGGGCCATGGTACATTCCTACTGTCGGTGCTTATCCGCAAGGAGGGTACGCTGCGAGCGTTGCTTGGTGCTCCTCGGCGATCGACCCGATCCTCTCGACTGGCATCGAAAGTCTGCTGAAGGGCGTTTAGGGTGGCCAAGGTGAAATTAAGTGGGGCAAACCTGTCTGCCGACCGGCCCAAACCGAGCATAAATCGCCTTCGCGAAACTACTTCACCTTTTCTACCCTGCGATCTTACAACCCCCGCAACATGATCATGAGCGTACTGTGTATGCTCCTAGGATCGACAAAACCACTCCCACCCCGCTCAACCTACCGGAAGACATCTTCCTGTCACCGTCAAAGGGTTTCTTGCAATGCGTCTTCGCCCAGTTCTGCTGAATCTCATTTGTTCGCTCGTCTTGATTCTAACGACAGCGGTCTCCGCCGATTCCTTGTCGGAGGCAGCGGGTGTCAACGCGTCACTGCAGGTCGGAGTTGCCGAGCAAGACATTACTCCGCCGACGGGATTCCCGATGGCCGGTTATTATCATGAGCGGTTGGCCGAAGGCACGGTCAATCTGTTGAAAGCCAAAGCGATCGTCTTTCGAGAAGGCGACACGTCGGCCGCACTGGTGGTCTGTGACTTGATCGGCATCGGCACCGATTTATCGCGTGAAGTTCGCAAATTGGCATCCGCCCAAACTGGCATTCCGGCAAGCAATATTGTCGTCTCGGCAACACACTCCCACACCGCGCCGGACTACATGAAGGAACTGTATCTCTATCTAAGCAATGAGAAACAGGATCCGCTGCGCCAAAAGTACATTGAAAAGCTAATTCACGGACCGGTCACCGCGATCGTCAACGCAGATGCGAATACCAAGCCCGCTTCCTTGGCCAGTGGCGTTGCCACTCAAGCGACACCGGTTTCCTTCAACCGCCGCTCCGTGATGCGCGACGGCAGCGTCCAGACCTGGCAAGCCGAGAGCAACCCTCAACGGATTCGCGCCGCCGGGCCGATCGATCCCCAGATCGGCTTGCTCGCGATCCGTGACGCCAACGACGGAACCACTCGTGGCATCTTTAGTAATTTTGCGCTGCACTGTGACACCGTCGGCGGAACGAAGTGGAGTGCGGACTATCCATTTTTCATTGAACGGACACTGCGTGAGGCATTGGGTTCCGAACTCATTTCTATTTTCGGCACCGGATGCTGTGGTGACATCAACCACGTTAACCCCGCGTCGAGCGAGCGCAATCAGTCTGATTTCATTGGAAATTCCATTGGCGATTCGATCCGTACTCAACTCGCTGGACTGACGGCGATCGAGCAGACGCACTTGGCAGTGAAATCGGAAGTAGTCCAGTTGCCGTTGGAAGAGGCGACGGCGGACCAAGTCAAGCGCAGCACCCAGACTCTCGATCTCATCAAAAACGGTGGCAAGGTCGAGTTCTTTGACCACGTCGTGGCGTATAAAAAACTGATTCTCGATCAGCTTCGTCATGAACCGTCCGCCGGGAAGGCCGCCGATTATCTCACCTGGGGTCGGAGTCGCTCGCTCGCTGGGATCGGCGAAACATTGCCCGTCGATGTGACCGTGATCACCATCGGTCATGATCTGGCCATCGTCACCCTTCCGGGCGAGGTGTTTGTTGATCTGGGACTCGCGATCAAGCAAGCGTCGCCGTTTCGTACCACGATCGTCGTGGAACTATCCAATGCGGTTGAAACAATCTACATCCCGCACCGTGCCGCCTACGTAGGCGGCAGCTATGAGGTGACCAACTCGACCGTGCTGCCCGGCAGTGGCGAAATATTAGTGGAATCAGCCGTCCGACTGCTGCAACAAGCGGCGAGTGAAAACGAAAAAGTAATGTCGAATCAACCGGATTGACGTGTATCCTTGCAAAAGCAACCGCGATGCTCCCTCAGCAAACGAGGCAAGGCAGTTGCTGGTGTCGATTCCGGCTTTCGTGTCGTTCAAGCCTGAAAACGCAGCGAGGAGGGAGACTGATCCAGGTTCCCGACGGATACCTCGACTGGGTGAAGACCTCCGAGGTGCATCCCCTTAATCAAGCGGGACTGGCGGCCTACAAGGAGGCAGGGAAAGTGATTTTCACGGACCAGGATGGGCCGTGCTAAGCACATCGTCACAATTAATTCGGTGGAACCACGTAGCAGCGTCTCTCTGAGACGCTGGAATTTACGAGTCTCAGAGAGACTCGCCTACGCGAGGTTCTGCCGAACCTTTTCAGCAGATGTGCTTACCGCAGGCCGGATGTGGAATCCATGCCGGTAGTTGATACTGAATGACTTGCCCGGAATTCGGATCCGGAAATTGAATGCCTAAGTCGGATAGGCTCGAGATGTGGCTGAGCAGGGGAGCGATAAAGCGGTCGTTCGATCCTAACCTTGATTCGACACTCACTTCTAAATTACTCTCGCGCGGTCCGAAAACTGCGTTCGACGGAGTCGTCTGGATCGGTGTTGGTGCCATGGTCACGCCACAGCCATCGCATCATGTCTGGTAAGATCGCTCCGCCGTGTCGCGGGCTGTGCCTGCCGATGCCCCAGGTGTAGTTGATGTCGTAGCCTTTCTCTGTCATCGCTTCGACCAATCGCACGTTCTGTTTGTACCAGTCCCACTTCTCGTCGTACTCGCCACTCCGCTGTCCACGATTGTCGTTTCGGCCATCTTGAAAGAATACGCGAATGTCTTTTGGGTCACTCTCGCGGATAATTTCAGCGTAGGCATGTCCGCCGCGGATGTTGGTAAAGCTACCGATCAGGCTCAGCACCTTGTGAAACTGACCAGGACGCTGCCACGCTACCGTGAAAGCCGCAATGGCACCTGAACTGGCGCCACCAATGCCGCGCCGCTTCGGATCCTCGGACACGTTGTAGTCGGCTGCCAGAGCTGGCAGGAGTTCGTCGACGATGACGCGAGCGTAGCGATCGTCCAGCGAGTTGTATTCGGTTGGGCGATTCGTATCTTTGTCTCCCCAGTTGCTGGGAGAGGGCTCGGGCTGCTGGGGAGTTCGTCCAGGATTGATGAACACACCTAACATGACCGGGATTTCGCGGCGATAGATCAGATTGTCCAGGACGTGTTGCGCGCCGATGGAACCATCATCATTTACAACTCCGATCACGGCGGCGTCATGACGCGAAGCAAACGCTTTCTTTATTCGAGCGGCGTGCATTGTCCGCTGATCGTGAGAGTCCCCGACAAATGGAAAAAACTCTACCCGGCAGACCAACCCGGGATGACGGTCGACCGGATCGTCCGTTTTGTCGACATGCCGAAAACCTGGCTCGGTTTGGCGGGAGCCGAGATTCCCGACCAGTTCCAGGGCACGATTTTTCTGGGCGGTGGCATCGAGCCGGCGCCATCTTATCATTTCGGTTTTCGTGAGCGAGCCGACGAACGACTCGATAACGTCCGGCTAATGCGTGATGCGATGTTCTCCTATCATAAAAACTACATGCCCTATGCACCAGCCGGCCACCATCTGGCCTGTCTCTGGAAAGCACCAATGACGCCTGCTTGGGAAAAACACCATCGCGAAGGCAAGACGGACGAAATCACCGGTCGCCTCTTTCGAGCCCGTGTCTCCGAAGAGTTTTACGATAACGATAACGACTTCGATAATGTTCACAATATGATCGACGCACCGGAGCACCAGGCGAGGATCGCCGACCTCAAGAAAGCCTTGCGCGTCAAACAACTGGAATTAAGGGATTCGGGGTTGATGCCCGAAATGATGCTGGAGCGCCGCGCCGAGGCCAACAATCTGACCCTCTACGCAATGGTGCGTGATGAGACGCTCTACCCGCTCGAGAAGTATTTGGATGCCGCTGACCTTGCACTCGTCCGCGACCGAGCCAACTTGCCAACGCTCGTAACTTGGATGTCGGAAGTACGTCGATAAGGGCGAAACCCGGCAAGGCCGGTACGGCATCGGAATCTTCGGTCGTATCGCCGAACTCAACGGCTGGTGATGCCCTCCCGCTACAAGAAGACCATCAACGTCTGGCATCTTTTGATCCAACATCGCTTCACTCATTTGACATAGCGACCGTTAGCGGAACCGGCACGTCTGCTATTCTATTCCACTGACGATTTGTCGTGTGCCCGTTCTCCGATTTCCCCCGCGCCGGCGCGATCTTGCTCCGGGCCCTCCCAAAGACTAATCATGCGTTCGCCTGCTTTGCTTCTGACCCTGCTATTGACGACCCCAATTTGCTCCGCCGAAACACTCGTTTACATCGGGACCTACACGGGTGGCCCGAGCGAAGGTATCTATGTTTCGACATTGAACGAAGCGAGCGGTGAGCTCTCGACACCGGTGCTGGCGGCGACGATTGAAAACCCGTCTTTCGTCGCGATTCACCCGAGCGGAAAGACGCTCTACGCGGCGTCGGAGATTTTCGGTCCTTCGGGAAAGTCGGGCGGCGTGGCAGCGTTTTCCATTCACGATGACGGAACCCTGGAAAGGCTCAATCAACGCAGTTCGGGTGGAGGAGGTGCCTGTCATGTTGCCGTCGATCCAACCGGGCGATGCGTCGGCGTCGCAAATTACGGCGGAGGAAGCTGCTCGCTGTTTCCACTGCTCGAAGATGGCTCCTTGGCGGAGATCGGATCGTTTTATCAACACGTCGGTCGTAGCGGCGTCGTCGCACGACGTCAGAGCGAACCCCATACGCATTCGATCAACTTCAACGCCGACGGGACACAAGCGTTCGTCGCTGACTTGGGTCTCGATCAAATCCTGATGTATGACGTCGATCCGAACGCAGGGACGATGGAGCCGTCGAACCAGCCGTCTCTGGCGATGACTCCGGGCGGTGGTCCACGTCACTTCAGCCTCGCACCGAACAACAACGCTGCGTTCTGCAACCTGGAAATCACCTCGCAAGTGGCAGTGCTGAACTACGACGCGGAGTCGAATTCACTTTCGCTCGGGGGGACCTACAGCACGTTGCCGAAAGACTTTCCGAGTTCGAAAAACAGCACCGCCGAATGTCTCGTTCACCCGTCCGGACACTTTGTCTACGTTTCCAACCGTGGTCACAACTCGATCGCCGTCTTCGAGTTCGATCCCGATACTCGAACTTTGAATCACGTTGAAAATGAATCGACACTCGGTGACGTGCCTCGAGGCTTCGGGATTGATCCTAGCGGCAAGTTCCTCATCGCCGGCAATCAACAATCCGGTACGGTAAACACGTTCTCCATCGATGCGAAAACTGGCGTGCTCGAACCGACCGGTCACGGCATCGGGGTTGATTCGGCCGTCAACGTCCGCTTCCTGGTGAAGTGATTCAACCCAACGACGCAGGCGGAGTCGAGGAGCGACGTTCGGTTTGCCGGCGATAAGATGGGTCGGCCTATTTTGTTTGACGCCCAAGGCACACGTTCGAGGTCGCCCGAGAGATCACGGTTCGAGACGGTCGGTTGACTGTCGAAATTGGATCGGGCGACGAAGGATCCAATTCCGTCTGAATCGGCTGCGAATCGAAGCCCCCCCTATAGCTCGATGGTGTATTCTTATGGGTCCACATTCGAAGCTTCCCCACCGCCCTCCCTTGAAATCCCGTGCTCATGAAGTTTATCTACAAACTATTTGTCGTTGCGATCGTACTGGTCGCTCTACCCAAGTTCGCCGTCGCAGCCGATCAACCCAATATCATGGTGTTTCTCGTCGACGACATGGGCATGATGGATACATCCGTCGCGTTTCTGACGGACGAAAATGGAAATCCCAAGCGATACCCGTTGAACGATTACTACCGAACGCCTGGCATGGAGCGTCTCGCTTCACAAGGCATCCGCTTCAACCAGTTTTACGCGATGAGTGTTTGCTCGCCGACGCGGATCAGCATCATGACAGGCCAAAACGCTGCGCGTCACCGCACGACCAATTGGATCAATCCCGAGCGAGACAATGCGGGGCCACACGGCGCACCTGATTGGAATTGGGGCGGATTGAAAAAGGAGGATGTGACGCTACCGGGATTATTGGGTGGTCAAGGTTACACGACCATTCATGTCGGAAAAGGGCATTTCGGTGCGGAGGAGTATGAAGGTTCCGAGCCGCTGAACCTGGGTTTCGACATTAACGTTGGCGGCGCTTCATTTGGGGCCCCTGGCAGCTATTACGCCGAGAGAAGCTATGGAGCCGATTCCAAACGAGCCCATCATGCGGTCCCGCACTTGGAGAAATATCATGGCAGCGACACGTTCCTGACTGAGGCGTTGACGATCGAAGCGAAGCAACGTGTGACCGAGACGGTGGAACAGGGCAATCCGTTCTACTTGTATTTCTCGCACTACGCCGTCCACGCTCCGTTTGAGTCCGATCCCCGCTTCGCCAACCACTACAAAGATTCTGGAAAGCCGGCGAATGCTCAAGCCTTTGCGACGCTGATCGAAGGCATGGACAAATCGCTCGGCGACATGCTGGACCACCTCGACTCGCTCGGCGTTGCTGAAAACACGCTGATTTTATTCCTGGGTGACAATGGAAGCGACGCGCCATTGGGACATCAACATCAAGTCGCCTGCGCCGCGCCACTGCGTGGTAAGAAAGGGGCTCACTACGATGGCGGAATGCGAGTCCCCTTCATCGCGGCTTGGGCAAAACCCGATCCCGGAAATTCATTCCAGAAACAGTTGGCGATTCCGGCCGGAAAGATTCAAAACCAAGTCGCTTCGGTCGAAGATTTGTTTCCAACCTTGACGGCGTTTACCGGCGTCAACGTTCCCAGCGATCACGTTGTCGATGGAGCAAGCCTGCAAACGCTGCTAACGGGACAACGTGACTCGGAACGGCCAGAACAGTTTTTGATGCACTACCCCCATGGTCCCCATCGCAGTAACTATTTCACCGTTTGGCGTGACGGCGACTGGAAAGTGATCTACCATGCGTTGCCTGATGAACCAACGAGCGGGGGTTCCATTCAATTCAAGGGCGGCCACTATGAACTCTTTAACTTGGCCAACGACCCCTTCGAGTCGAAAAACTTGGCAAGTTCACGACCGAAGGTTTTGAAGCGGATGATGGAAGGCTTGATTGCCGCGTTGAAAGACCATGACGCGGTCTATCCGATCGACGATGCGGGCAAGCCCATCCACCCGAGCCTTGCCGGACAGTAGCGAAATGCGGCTACCCGCTGTCCCCGGCAGGAACATGAAATCTCTCGAGGTCGCTGCGAAAACGACGACGTTCCCAGGTAACTGACATCGGGACCGAGAGAGTATCCGACGACGGACTTAGGAAAACGCGACTTGGTCCTTGATACTCTGGACGAGCGCGGCGACGGCGGACTTGGATTGACGGTACCCTTCCATTCGCAAATGAACGATGCCGGTCTCAATCGGCACGTCGGCAAGGACCGGGACCGAAAGCAATGACAACGCCACACTCAACACGCTCACAACCATGTGGAATTGAAAACTCATTCGCGAATCAGAATGGCCATTCGGCGTGCAATCCAGACAGGGGGTTCAGGGGCTCACATGTTTCTCCATGGTCATTGTTTTGTCACCGGTCGGATATTGTCTTCCCAGACGGCCGGAGCATCCGGCTACCGGCGTCCCGATCGCGATGGCGCGAGAATGGATGATAGAATCGAAGCTCGAACAACGCTACATTGTGTGATTCGAGGTGGGACGAACTCCGTGTCCGGTGTGGATCCCGGACTCCCCAACGCCAGTCGATACTCCGCAGCAGGTTTTTTGATGAGATTCTTTGTCTTCCTTTCCGCACTGATCTTCATTCCGAGCATCGTCTCGCGTGCCGAGGACGCGCGTCCCAATATTCTTTGGATCTCGTGCGAGGACATCAGTCCTCATCTTGGCTGCTACGGTGATCCGCACGCAATCACACCGAATCTGGACAAACTGGCAGGCCAAGGCGTTCGCTACACGCACGCGTTCACTACCGCGGGCGTTTGCGCGCCGTGTCGATCGACGATCATCACCGGAATGTATCAAAACAGTATCGGTACGCATCACATGCGTTCCAACGCGACGCTACCCGAGTGGCTCCAGCCGTTTCCGATTGCTCTTCGCGAGGCGGGATATTACTGCACCAATAACAGTAAGACAGACTATCAATTCAAGGACCCCTCATCGAAGCAGATTTGGGATGAATCGAGCGGGAAGGCTCATTGGATGAACCGCAGCGATCAAGACCAGCCTTTCTTTGCTGTTTTTAACTTCACCGGGTGCCACGAAAGCGGCATTGCAAGCCAGAGCAAGTACCGGGACGTCACGAAAGACTTGAGCGAGGGTCAGCGTCAGGATGCCGCCGCACTGACCACGCTTCCTCCCTATTATCCGGACACTCCGATCACCCGAGAAGACTGGAAACGCAATTACGAATTGATCACGGCAATGGATGTTTGGGCCGGAAAGTTGATCGCCCAACTAAAGGACGCCGGCGTGGAGGACAATACCGTGATCATGTATTGGTCCGACCATGGCGTCGGGCTGCCGCGCGCAAAACGATGGCTGTACGATTCCGGCACCCACATCCCCTTGATCGTTCGGATCCCAGAAAAGTATCGCGTGGGCGGTCAAGGCGAGCCCGGTTCGGTCGAGTCGCAGCTTGTCAGTTCGGTCGACTTCGGGCCCACGGTTCTGAATCTGGCTGGCTTGTCGATTCCCGATTATGTCCAGGGACGCGCCTTCCTCGGTGGCGGATTGACGCCTCCTCGATCGTTTGTCTACGGCGCTCGTGACCGGATGGACGAACGTTACGATATCATCCGCAGCGTCCGCGATGACCGTTATCGCTACGTTCGCAACTTCGAGCCGCTCAAGCCGTACTACCAATACATGAACACGCCCGAGAAAGGGGCCACCATGAGGGAGATTCGGCGAGTCGAGCGTTCTGATGAGATCCCGCCGGTAGTCGCCCTGTTCACCACCGCCACCAAACCGGTAGAGGAACTGTATGACCTCGTCCGCGACCCGCACGAGATCCATAATCTGGCGAGCGATCCGGCGTATGCGGCCAAGCGGGACGAGATGAGAGGCGAGTTATCCGACTGGCAAAACGACATCGGTGACATCGGCCTGATTCCCGAGGCCGAGATCGAAATTCAGGAGCAAGCGGCCGGATCGCGATACGGGATCTTGCACCAGGATTCGGATTCCAAGCAGACGCTTCATCGCTTGGTTGACATGGCAACCAACGCATCAATGGGGGTGAGCGTTTTGGACGATCTGATCGGCGGTCTGTCGGACACCGATCCGTCCGTTCGCTACTGGGGTGCGACCGGGATCGGCAATATCGGGCCTGACGCGGATCGGGCACGCCGAGCAGTGAACGCGGCGCTGGAGGATCCGTCCCCGAGTGTCCGAATCGCGGCGGCTCGAGCGGTTGCGAGACTCGGTGATGCCGGTGCCGCGATCCCGGTACTCCAACGAGAACTGAGTAGCCCGCACCAGTGGGGACGATTGACAGCCGCGATCGTCCTGGACGAAATGGACGATCAAGCCAAGCCGGCTCTTCCGGCGCTCAAGGCGGCATTGAAAGACCAGCCAAACAAATACATCATTCGCGTCGTTAATCGGGCCTTGAACGAGTTGCAGGGTACGAAAAACCAAGTGCCATGATGCCTGGTAACGTGGACCTGCGTTGACCGAATCGTCCTGTCCGAAGAAGCCGAGTCCGTCGGCTTCGTCAATCATGAGTTGCCGTTGCAGGTCGATGGCTTCCACTTCAGCCACCTTGGCCTTCACCAGATCTAAACTATAAGCTCGGTCACCGTTTCACTTGCACCTTCCTTTCCGCACATCTGGAATTCAATTTCTGCGAATTCTTTTGACTGAATTTCGATTGCCCGGCGTTGATGTGGAACCGTTCCCTGAGCGCATGAGCCCCCAAGCACTGCTTCTGCGTTTAACGAGTGAACCTGCCGCGATTGCGTGAATCTGTTTTCGGTTGCTGGGTGTCGCCGCGATCCACCCGACAACGCAGCGGCGACCGCAAGTGCAGGCCTCCGCCACACGTCACTTTCTCGCCCGCGAGCAATTTGACAAGGGTGTCCAGTTCGCGAAATTCGCCGCTTAAAAAACTTACGAAAATCCCTTTTGACGTAAGTTTTGAGCCGCACCATTTACGTCAATGGTGTTTTTCGTAAGTGTGTTTTCGATTTTTTCCGTGCCTACACCGGACACTTGCCCAGGCCTATTTCTTGTGTGTCGAACACGCTGTCGCCACACTTCAGTAGGAACCAACTCTTGCACCGAAAAAGCCAGAACGTCAAGCCGCAACCGCAAGCTCGACGGCCCAAGAACCTGCCCGATGGCCAACGAACCAATTCCGCTCACGGCAAAGCGATCGTTTCCTCTTGCGTCGGAGCGATGCCGATCATCAATCATTTGCTGGAGCGAATGCGGTTAGGTGAAATGCTCACAAAGCACCTTCCCGATCTCAAACAACTGCTTTACATCCTCACGGTGAGTGACGATGGCGGAGTGCCGGTCTACTTCCAAGCTGCCAGTGGCAACGTCACTGACGACCAGACACATCAAGACACTTGGAAGTTAATGGCCCAACTGGTGCAGCGTTCCGACTTCGTCTACGACTGCAAGCTAGCGACGACCGACAACATGAACGAAATCGCCAGACTCGGCGGGCGATTCATCACCGTGCTACCGGCGATCCGAAAAGAGGATAAAGAATTCAGAACCAAGCACAGGCCGATGCTGCCACACGCGCCCGTCGCTTGCAGCGGTCGATGCAAGAGTTCGAGAAACTTCGTGACCGCTTGCGGAGTCCGCGCACTCGCTTTCGTCAGCGAGAGAAAGTTGTCAAAGCTGCCCAGGAGATACTTGATAAACGTAGCACCAGCGAGTTTCTGACGTTCGAGATTTTGGAAGTCCAGCAGGAGCACTTTAGACAAACCCATCGTGGGCGGCCAACGAAGGATACGAAATATAAGCGGGAGGTGGAACTTCGCTTCGACATCCAGTGGAAAGTCAATGCCGATGCCATGGAAGCGGCACTATCGGGTGATGGCGTGTTTCCGCTGATCAGCAATATCAAGGAATGGTCGGCTGCAGAAATCCTGCAAGCCTACAAGCGCCAACCCATTATCGAGAAACGTTTTTCGCAACTGAAGTCGGACTTTCAAGTCGCTCCGGTGTACTTGAAAAGCGTGTCGCGGATCGTGGGACTTCTGGCCGTCTACTTCTTCGCTTTGATGGTCCAAGCATTATTAGAGCGAGAGCTTCACCAAGCAATGGAGAAGACGAAGACGGTGTCGATCCCGCTGTCCCCCGAGGGCCGGGCGTGTCGTCGTCCCACAACGCGGCAGCTCATTGACGTGTTCGAACCGCTGATGCGACATGCGATCCACCGTGGGGAACCGGACGACTTCGAGATTTTTACAACTGAACTTTCACCGATTCACCGCACGATCCTGAAACTGCTGGGAATCTCGGCCACCGATGACACAGCGTGAATCGCGGCAACCAAGCCGCCACGGAATTCCGAGATATTCAAACTGAGATGTGCGGAAAGTAAGATTGAAACCGATTCGAACAATGCTTTGTTTCGTCCAAAGGATGCTGAGGCATAGCCGTGGAACCGAGATCCGTAGAGAGTTCGGGCTTGAAGCCGCACAAGTCACGCTTGGTCATCGCAATGCCGATGTGACGCAAGTCTATGCTGAACGCGACGAGGAACTTGCTAAGCGTGTGGCCCAGCAGTTTGGGTAATTCCATATTAGGAAAACAATGCGGCGATCGGGTTTCCGCGATCGGTGATCGGCACAGGGCGAGCGCCATCATAGAGACTCTTACGATAGTTCACGCCCACGGCGGCACAGATCGTTGCAAAGAAATCAGGCACACTGACTGGATCGGAAACCGGTTGTTTTGAAAGTTCGTCTGTCACTCCAAAGGCGCCCTTGTGTGATAGACCTCCACCAGCCAACACGCAACTGAATGTCTTGCCTTGGTGAGCGCGACCGCCGCGCACATCGAACTCCGGCGGCCGACCGAACTCGGTCGTAATCACAATGAGTGTCTTGTTCAGAAGACGCTTCGCTTTGAGATCCGTGATCAGCGCCGAAACGGCCGTGTCCAATTCCCGGATCAATTCGTGCTGATCCAAGATTCCTTCGTGATGGACGTCCCATCCGGCGCCATTCATGAAATTCAGGTTATGGGCAACTTCGATAAACCGCACGCCTCGTTCGACCAGGCGGCGACTGAGCAGACATCGCTGACCGAACTCGCCGCCATACTGGTTGCGCAGATCTGCCGGCTCTTCTTCGACCTGGAAGGCACGATTGAACTCGGGACCGCTGAGCTTGAGGCTTTGCTCAATCGCGGCGTCGTAATTCAGCAAGCGGGATTCGTCAGTCGGCTGTGCGTTCTGCTGCAGAACCGAAAGAAACCGTTCGCGTCTGGATTGGCGACCTTGTGTAATGCTATCCGGTCGGGACAATCCCGCCGGCCCCCGACTGGTATCAGTGGTATAGAGGTAACCCGCCTTCGGCCCAAGGAAGCCTGGGCCGCGGGTAACATTGGGGTAACCAATCAAAACGTAGGGCGGCGCCCCTTCGTCGGCCGCGCCGCGCTCGTGAGAAATGATTGATCCGATAGAGGGATAGGTGACCGTTCCGCTGATGGGACGCCCCGTGTGCATACGATTGGTCGCGGCGGCATGCTCGTCGATGACCGTATGGTTCACCGTGCGAACGGCCGTCACGTGCTCCATCAGCGGAGCAAGGTTGGCGAAATGTTCGCTCAACTGGACACCCGGAACCGCTGTCTCAATCGAGCTGTAGTAGCTGCCCGGCTTTCGCGTTTTGGGATCACCTTTTCGCTTCGGATCAAAGGTATCGATCTGTCCCATGCCGCCGCCCAGCCATATCGAGATGACATGCTCCGCCTTGCCCTGGATCAGCAGATCCGTTGGTTCGGCGAAGGCGGGAACCGCGAGCCCTCCCACGGCCGCCGTGCTACCGATCAACTGGCGACGATTCAGATTTATGGCACCCATACGAACTCCCGGTGATTGATCAAACTCCAAACCATGTCTTCAAATACTTCCCGCCATTCCGGACGCAAACGCGGATCGGCTGGCGGACCTTTCTGCACCCTGCGTTCAACGGTATTCTGAACTTTCGTCGCTTCATGCCGTTGGTGATTGAACCACGTGATCAGCGGCAACGGCTTCGGTTCCTCGATTGGCCGCACCTTGGCGGCTGGAACCACTCGTTCGGCAAAACCCTTGGCCAGGGCCGCCGAGAACTGTTTCTGTTCTGTGACATTCGGTTTTCGTGCGAGAACCCGCAAGAAAATCGTATCAACCAATTCGTCAGGTGAAGAGGCGTTTACCGCCAACTCGGCCAAATCACTTCTATTCGCGGCGCGCGACAAGTTAGTGACGAGTGTACCATTCGCGAGAATGCCGGGCTGAAGAACGTTCGGATCAAGGACGCGTTGCATGATCGGTTGCTGGCGGGCACCCTTCCATCCGAAGGCCTCGAGGACATCCGTTATCGCTCGCGCCTCGGGCAGCGAAAGGCTGGGACGATCCCGTTCGTTGTTGAGATCCGCCAGCATCCAGGCACGCCTGGGAAAACCCAGCGACTGCCGATTACTGAGCGGGCGTTTTCCGTCGTGAACAAAAGTCAGCTCACCGATATCAAGCTGATTTCCCGTCGCCGCAAAGAGTGAATCGACAACCTGTTCGGCACTCAGTCGGCGCCGCTCCGGACCACTGAAGAATCGCAGTTCGGTGGATGCAGCAAGATTGCCTTCGATGGCCTGCCGCTGATAAGCATTCGAAGTAATAATCAAACGGATGATGGCGTTGGCATTGAAACCTTTGGCAACAAACTGGTGTGCCAACCAATCCAATAACTCGGGATGACTGGCCTGTCGGCCTTCCCAGTCGTGAATGGGCTCCACCAAGCCCGCGCCCATCAGCCGTTTCCAAATCCGGTTGACGACTACCTGTGCAAAGCGACGATTTCCTGGGGCCGTGATCAACGTCGCCAACCGTTCGCGGGTGTCCTTCGGATCCTGCATCAGTCGATCGACGGCATCTCCGTCAGCCATTCCCGTCATCTTGGCGAAACGCCATTTTGGCGGAACCTGTTCACCAGGCTTAAGCGTCACCTGGATCAGAGGCTCGCGTTCACGGTTCTGAAAGAAGCCAGCCGGAACCTGGCTGGTCTTGGGCGCGCCCGCCGGTTTGCGTTGAAACATCGCCGCCAACGAAAAGAGATCACGCTGCGTGGTGCTGTGATAGGGCGAGTCGTGACAGCGCGCACATTGCAGTTCGATACCCAGAAAGGCGGACGCCACAATGTGGCCTTTCGCCGCGAACGGAGCATCGTTCTCAGCCGCCATGCCGAACCCGGCACTGCCCCCCTCATACTTACCGCCCCGCAACAGGATCAGTTCCGTGACCATCCGATCCAGCGGCTTGTTGTCTCGGAGAGAATCATAGATGAACCAGCGAAACGGCCCGGTCGATCCCTGGGATTGATTCAACAGCGCGGGGTTCTCCGCCAACATGTCCTGCCAATAGCCGACCCAGTTGTCCGCGCCCCGTTCATCGCTCAGAAGACGCCCGATCAGGCGTTCGCGTTTGTCGGTGCTCTGGTCGGCCAGAAACGCGTCCGCTTCGGCAGATGTCGGTGGAACTCCCAGCGTATCCAGGTACACCCGCCGCAGAAACGCGGCATCATTGATCAACGGTCGTTCGGCAATCGCGACCGCATCGACCAAAGGACTGGGCCACTCCGCGCCCTGCTCGATCCAGTCTTCCAACAATGCGATCTGGCTACTGTCCAACGGGTCACCCGTCGGCGGCATCCGCTCGCTCTGATCATCGCTTTTCAGGCGGGCGATCAACTCACTGTTCGTTGGATCGCCGGGTATCACGGCTTCCAGCAAGCGGTCTCGAGAATCCAGTTTCAATCCGCCCTTCTCTTTCTCGCTATGGCAGCGGAAGCAGTTCTCTCGCAAGAGCGGCAGGATCTTTCCGTGAAACGCCTCGGCCCACTTTCGATCGGTGCTCGCACTTGCCGCCACCGCCCGCTCGATCTTTGCCCGCACGAATGCGTCGATCGGATGACTGATTCGATCGATCTGCGGAACGGGCGGCGCTGAGTTCACACTGGCCCATTCTTTCGCTGTGGAATGCCGCCTTTCCCAGAACTCATTTTGACTGGCCGCCGCACTGCGACGGTTGATGTCGTCGAACTCAGCAAGCGATTCTTCAATACCGGCCAGAACCGGCACCACGGCCTCATCAGTCAAAATCAATCGATCGCGATCTCCCGCCCTCAAGACCGAATACGATTCACCGTCTGCCGTCTGGATCGCCACGCAGACTTCCCCGGTCTCCGGCCGCAAATTTTTTCCGCCAACCACCAACTCCAAAATCACCCGCGACGTTTTCCCGGCCGCTACCGTCACTTCGCCAAACACTTCCTGCTGGTGATACCCGGCGATGCGCAGACCCGGCAGCGGCGGTTTCCGAACCGGGGTTACCGATTCTTCCCCATTCGGTGGCTGGACCGTGATCGCTTTGGTTCGGGCTACCAACTGACCATCGATCCACAAACGCCCCAAAGCCCTCGCCCGCAGCAAGATGCGTTGTTTTCCGGGCGGCAGTTTTACATCGGCGACCATCCGCACCAGCATCGGCACCTTCCAGCTCTGCCGAATGCCCCAATCGTCGTGCCGCAGGGGAATGCGAGGTAAAACGAATTCATCGCCGACCCAGCGCATGGACTCCCCGTCATCCGCTTCGCCTTCATTCATCCACCGTGTCTCCGATGGAAATCGTTCCGCTATGGTGAGCAACACGCGATCAGCGGGTACATCGCCAACTCGAGGCATCACCTCCGGAACCGGTTTGGGCTGTGGTTTCGGCATGACGACCCGCGGACCACCGACACGCTTGAAGCGCGCCGCCATCGTCTTATCATCCAATACCGTCCGATGAACCGCCACCGCATCCAGCCATCCCTGTAAGCTGTTGCCACTGTTTCCATTTTGCGACGAACCGATCCAGACCGCATCATCGTCGACCATCGGCTTCGCATTGGCCTCACCGCCCAAATCCCAGCGTCCATCGCCCGGCTTGCCGTCGATCCAACCACGAATGGATTCAGGGTCTCCAAAACGATAGGCGACTGCAACATGATGCCAGCCGTCGTTGTCAGCGAACCCGGCGTTTGAAGTCCACCGATGCCAAGCTGAGGTTCCGCTGCCCTGTTCGGTCGCAAAGAGGAAGCTAATTTGGGCCGCGGCACTGCCGCCAGAAACGACGCGCAGCGACCAGTTCTGATTGTCCTTGTCGAAATCCGGATCACCGGTCCGCCCCTTGCCGATGATATACATGGGTGAAGTCGGTTTACGCACATCGAGTTTCACCCAGGCTTCCAGCGTGATCGGATCGCCCCTGCGGAATTTGAAACGGCTGTCTTTCCCCGAATCCGGCAGCATCAGCCGGGCACCCTTCCCATCGAATCGGATTGCCTTGTTCCCGCTGGGCAGATCCGGAAAATCCGGCTCCCTCGGACCCGCCTCACCGAACTGAACATCGCCATGTGCAGCGAGGTCGATCGGATCATTGCCATCAAAGTCCCAGCGGGCAACCAGCGAAGAGTCTGCCGCGACGACCGCGACCGCAGGCAGAAAAAGAACGCCAAAGATTGCCGTGAAGTATTTCAACGCCGACGCTCTACTGATACGAGTGATCTTCCAACCGCTAGATGGCATGGGGGGCTTCAGGCGGGGATGCTTAGTGGGGAACAATTAGTGGAAGAACCGGTTAGGTGAAGCGAATAACCAGAAGGATCGCTCGGCGGGGATTGTCAGTTTCTTAATGAGAGTGACTGAGAGCGATTCGAATCCCTGTTTTGGGTTCAAGCGTACCGGAAACTGCCTGCTAATTCCACTTGGGTGGTGACATTTGGCGGCTGCTTGCACACGGATTGACGGTATGCAGACATGATCCGGCCGATCTGGCGCCAGCTTCACAATTTGGGGTTCGAGCAACGCGTGACCGGTACAAAAAACGCTCACCGAAGAAGATTTTCCGCCTTGAAGTGGCCCGCCGGCTCAATGCATGGCTACAACGCAATTTTCAAAGATCAGAAACCGCAGTGACAAGGACGACTACGGATCTCGCCGATCCTCGTGGCAACGGAAATCGGATGTCCGATACCGAGCCGCTTACGAGCCGCGACACTTAGGGGAAGAAAACCTTGCCAGTTCAGAGGGGGGGATTTGGGGCCACCCATTTTTTCAGCCCTGTCCACAATCGGGTGTGCTTCACGAAACAATGCCTCGTTGGCCAGATGAATCAGATAATCTCTTTGCGAGAGCAGATACCGGCTTCCATCAGCGTTTTCATCCGGTTTAGCGCAGCATCGAAAACAACCCGCCTCCAGGTCGCCAGGTCAATCGTGATCAGTAACCGATCTAGACCGAGGACAGGCCGAGCGGATTCTCCTTGGCGCACAACCAGCTTTGCCCGCAACGAATCGCCTCTTGAGCGAGGCTCTCAGGCGTTCCCGCCGCACGCTTAAATACACGACCGAACTTGCGAACGATATCGCACCAACCCGGCGGATCCAATCCAATGCGGCTGAGGGCAAAGAAGGGCAAAGAAGGAGCCACCCACATTCTGCCGGAGCTGGTGATCAGGTCGCAGCTGAATTGTGTGTGTCCCTGCGATTTCCGGCAGTCGATTCCTGCCTCGCTCCGTCGGACCCGCCACAGCTCTTGGAAACAGGCCGATC